>Ga0307479_10006575_pt1 | contig 10688 bp, 4 predicted proteins | sample atmos_gasesECM4C_FD_203743 | JGI IMG/M metagenome (GOLD analysis project Ga0307479, IMG submission 203743) | Hardwood forest soil microbial communities from Morgan-Monroe State Forest, Indiana, United States - atmos_gasesECM4C_515 | ecosystem: Environmental > Terrestrial > Soil > Temperate...
TCGTCGAGTCCGTGCTCGAGGTGGCCGCCGGAGAGCGTGGCGCGCTCGGCGAGGCCGACGAGCCCGGCTCCCGACCCGGGAATCTTCGGTCCGCCTGCGGCCAGGACCGGCGCGGGGTTGCGCACCTCGATCGTGAGCCCGTTTCCCGGGGCTCCCTCGATGCGCAGGTCGACCGGTGCCGAGGCTGCGTGCTTGCGTGCATTGGTCAGGGCCTCCTGGACGATTCGCAGCGCATGCCGGCCGATGGGGTCCGGGACGGCAGCCAGGTCGGCAACGCGCAGGTCGGCGTGCAAACCCATGCCGGCCGCACGTGATTCGTCGAGCAGCCGGGGCAGTGTCGCGAGTGTCGGCTGCGGCGGTTGCGGCGTCTCGCCGTCGGCCCCGTCGCGCAGGACGCCTATGACCGCGCGTAGATCTTCGAGAGCCTGGTGCGCACTGGCGCGGATCACTGCGGCGGCGCGGGCGATCTCTTCCGGTGCCGCGTCGGGGCGGAACTCGAGCGCGCCGGCGTGCAGGCTCAGCAGCGAGATCCGATGTGCGAGGACGTCGTGCATCTCCCGTGCGATCCGCGTGCGCTCCGCATACCGGATCTGCTCGACGCGCAGCTGCTGCTCGGTCTCGGAGTGGCGCGCGCGCTCCCAGCGCGACTGGCGGCGCCCCTGGCGGAACATGCCCCAGGCGACGATGACCGCCGTGCCGAGCGTGCTGGTGAGGTAGTACGCCGCCAGGGAGTTGCCTTGCGGGTGCAGGACGCGGCCGACCGGTAGCAGCGCGACCTGCCCTGCGGCGACCAGGGCCGCCACCTGCCAGCGGCGGCAGGCAGCGACGGTGTAGAGGATGATCACGCCGGCCGGGCCGGCCGACGAGGAAACGGCGAGGACCGGTAGCGAGACAAGGCCGAGGCTCAACGGCCAGCGCCGGCGCCACCACAGCGTGAGGCAGAGCCCGGCTCCCCCAATCGCGTCGACCACGAGCAGCGGGCCATGGAGCCCATGCCGGGCGCTGCTCAGGCCCGCAGCGGCGCCGAACATCGCCGCAAGGAGGAACACGGCGCTGTCGACGATCCAGTCACGCCGTGAGCGTCGTGCCGGTGGCGGTTCGTTCACCTCCGGCACGGTGAGCCTGCTGAGGAGAAGACGGAGGCGAGTCATGCCGCTCAGCGTAGGCAGGGTGAGCGCGGCTGAATAGCCGGCCGAAGTCGATGCGTGCACCCACTTTGGTCGCCCGGGGATTAGACCTGCGCCCGATTGCGGGTGTCCGGGCGGCCAGCGAATCGTGTGATCCGTGATCGAACCCGACCGCAGCGAACAGGAGAATCCCATGCTCACCCGCGTTGCGCACATGACCGTCCGATACCGCTGGGCGGTGATTGGCTGCTGGCTCGTCCTTGTCGTCGTCGGCTGCTTCGCCGCCGGGAAGGTGTCGACGCGCTGGTACCAGAGCTTTTCGATTCCCGGCCAGTCCGCCTACCAGGCTGGCCAGCGCACACTGGCGACGTTCGACGCGGGAGTGCGTCCGCCGAGCGTCGTCGTCTTCCACGCCGCTGGCGACGCGACCAAGAGCCGCGCAATCGCGCAGGCGATGCGCCGCGCGGCCGCCGCAGTGCCAGGTTCGCTGTCAAGCTCCTACTTCTCGACGCACAACTCGGCATACGTCTCGCGCGACCGCCATACCACGTTCATGGAGATCTATCCGCCGGGGCCGGGAACCATCAACACCAACAGCCGTGCGGTTGCCATCCGCGCCGCGGCAGCGAGCGGGCTGCCCGCCGGAATCACGGTCGACGTGACCGGCCACGATCCGCTCAAGGAAGCATCGGCACACGGATCAAGCGGCGGCTCCAGCGTCCTCGTCGAGGCCCTGATCGGCGGTCTCGGCGCGCTGGTGATCCTGCTGTTCGTCTTCGGAACGCTTCCGGCCGTGTTGATCCCGCTCGTTGTCGCGGCCGCGGCGATCCTGAACACGTTCACGCTCGTCTGGGCACTCACCTACGTCACTAGTGTCTCGATCGTCGTCAAGTTCCTGATCGCGCTCGTCGGGCTCGGGGTCGCGGTCGACTACGCCTTGCTGATGATCTTCCGCTTCCGCGAGGAGCTGCGCGCCGGACGCGACGTCGAGCAGGCGCTTGAGGAGACCGTGACGCACGCTGGCCGGTCCGTGATCGTCTCCGGCTCGACAGTCGCCGTCGGCTTGCTCTCGATGCTCGTGCTGCCGGTGCCGTTCATCCGTTCGATCGGCATTGGCGGCATGCTCATCCCCGCCGTCTCGGTGCTGGCGGCGATCACGCTCCTCCCAGCGCTCCTGGCGGTGCTGGGCGAGCGGATCAATAGCGTTCGCGTGCTGCCCAAGCGACTCATTGACCGCGGCTATCCCGAGGACGGTGCCTGGGGCCGCTGGGCGCGGTTCGTTCTCCGTCGCCCGCGACTGATCGCTTTCGCCGGCATCATGATCGTCGCTGCGCTGGCTGGGCTCGGCACGCAGCTGAACCCGCATGAGCCGCAGCTGAGGAACGTCCCTGGCAGCGGCACCGCGATCGCGGGCCGGCAGATGCTCGCGGACGCCGGCATCTCGCCCGGGGTGATGGAGCCGCTCGACGTGCTCGTCGAACGTGGTGGCAGCGCCGACGCGATCGCTTCGCAGCTCCGCAACGTCCAGGGCATCGTCAGCGTCGTTGCTCCCGCGAACTGGCGCCGTGGCCCCGACTCGCTGCTCGAGGCCTTTCCCGCAGACGACGGATCCGCTCCAGGCGCCGCGGCCACCATCGACCGCGTCAAGATTGCGCTGGCTGGCAGCGACGGGACGCTCACCGGCGTTGCGGCGGTCGGTCAGGAGCTCCTTCATACCCTGTACGCGAACTTCCCCTACCTGCTCGCGTTCGTGCTCGTCCTGACGCTGCTGCTGCTTGCCCGTGCATTCCGCTCGATCGTGCTGGCGCTCAAGGCCGTGCTGCTAAACCTCGTCTCGCTCGCGGCCGCGTTCGGTATCGTCGTCTTCGTCTTCCAACAAGGCCACGGCTCGGCGATCTGGAGCATCGGCGCCACCCAGTCGATCGCCCCCTGGCTCCCGCTGATGATCTTCGCCTTCCTCTACGGCCTGTCGATGGACTATGAGGTCTTCATGCTGACCCGAATCCGCGAGGCCTACGACCAGACCGGCTCCACACACAAAGCGATCGAGCTCGGCCTCGCGCGCACCGGCAAGCTGGTCACCAGCGCCGCCTTCATCCTCATGTTCGCGTTCCTCCTCCTCTCCACGAGCCCCGGCTACGAGAGCAAAGAATTCGCGATCGCGCTCGCCGGCGGGATCATCTTCGACGCCACCGTCATCCGCGCCCTGCTCGTCCCCGCGCTCATGCGACTACTCGGCAACGCCAACTGGTGGATGCCGAGCTGGACGCGCACGATCCTCCTCCTCCGCCGGCCGACCAGCCGGCCTGGGTTGCGCCCAGGATTCGCCGGCCGAAAAGCCTGACCAGTCGCAGACGGCTGGGAAAGCGTTCGCCGGCTGCGATCCTCTCCGAGCCGGGTCCTGCAGGCCTTCGGGTTCGCAGGACCCGAGCTCTTTGCGTGCTGCCACTGGCGACAGGCCCCGCCGGGGCATGATCAGGCCTGTCCCGCCAACCGCGTGGCTGTCACAACCACACGCTTGTTACCGTGTGGCTGCCACAACCACACGGTTGGCGGCCGCTGAGACCTTGCATCAGATAGCGGTTCGTGTGCCACGAGTCGCCAACGCATCGCCGCCCCGCATCGCCGCCCCGCATCGCCGCCCCGCGGCGCCGCCCCGCGCGTGACTGATCGCAAACAGGCCGGTCGTTCTGATTCTTTAATGGCGTTGCCCTGCCTCCCGGAGCCGTTGGGTGCCCTCATTCCGTCCGTGGCTCGGGGTCGCGGTCACAGCCGAGAGCTGTGCCGTTACGTCCAACCTGGAATTACATTCTGAAAATAGGCGGCGGAATGGCGACCTTGCCACCGGCATTTAACGGATTATCCGGTCATCTGCCGCCGATAACCGGGAGAGCCCCATAGACGGGTCTGGTTTGCGGCACCATAGGCAGCGCATCCTTTCACAGCGCGGCGCCTCGCGCGGGATGCGGAGAAAAGCCAATTATCGCCCATATCTGTTTTTGAGAGTGCATGCCGCCGCATTACGGGAGCCTGTGATGACCCACTATGCTCATTCGCGCAAGAGCCCGGCCACCTGGACCGCCGTCGCGATCCTGCTCGCGATGGCGATCCTCGGCACGCTGTGGATCCCCCTCTACGCGCGCTCGGCGCCCAAGCTCGGCCCATTTCCATTCTTCTACTGGTTTCAGCTGATATGGGTGCCCCTGAGCGCCGTCCTGTGCAGGATCTGCTACCTGCTCCTACGGGTCAGGCCAGACGGACCCGCCAAAACCGGAAGGAGGCAGCTGTTATGCATATCGACAACATCCCGTTCCTCATCGTCGTGACGGCCTTCGTGCTGGTCACTTACATCGGCTTCGCAGCGGCGCGGTGGCGTCCAGCCGAAGACCCGATGAGGCTGAGCGAGTGGGGCCTGGGCGGCCGCAGGTTCGGGACGTTCGTCAGCTGGTTCCTGGTCGGCGGCGACATCTACACCGCGTACACGTTCATCGCGGTGCCGGCGCTGATCTACGCTACCGGCGCGGCCGGGTTCTACGCGCTGTCCTACACGATCATGGTCTTCCCGATCGTGTTCATCTTCGCGCCGCGGCTCTGGTCGGTCGCCCGTGCGCGCGGCTACGTCAGCCCGGGCGAGTTCGTCCGCGGCCGACACGGCTCGCAGGGTCTCGGGCTCGCGGTGGCAGCGACCGGGATCCTGGCCACCATGCCCTATATCGCGCTGCAGCTGGTCGGCATCGAGTCGGTGCTGACCGTGATGGGCATCGGCAGCACCTCGGACAACGTCTTCGTCCGGGACCTGCCGCTGATCATCGCGTTCGGCGTCACCTCGGCCTACACCTACCTGGCCGGACTGCGGGCGCTGGCCCTGATCGCGTTTGTCAAAGACGCGCTCATCTACCTCACGGTCATCGTCGCGATCCTCTACATCCCGGCCAGGCTCGGCGGCTGGGGGCACGTCTTCGATGTCGCGTCGGCCCACCTGAAGACGGTCAATCCGGCGACCGGTAAGCGGTACGGCAGCCTCATCGTGATGCCGGCCGGGGAGTGGTCCTACGCCACCCTCGCGCTCGGCTCCGCACTCGCCCTGTTCATGTACCCGCACGCGGCGACCGGTGTGTTCGCCGCCAGTCGACGCGACGTGATCAGGCGCAACGCGGCCATGCTGCCCGCCTACACGCTAGTCCTGGGGCTGATAGCCCTGTTCGGCTACCTGGCGCGGGCGGTGCCAGCGGTGAACGCCGACGTCAAGGCCGACGGCGGCAACTCCCAGCTATCCGTGCCACTGCTGTTTGAGCACATGTTCCCCGGCTGGTTCGCGGGCATCGGATACTCGGCGATCATCATCGGCGCGCTCGTCCCGGCAGCCGTCATGTCGATCGCCGCGGCGAACCTGTTCACCCGAACGATCTATCGCGAGCTCGTGCGCCCCTACGCCACCCCCGCCCAGGAGACGCGGGTGGCGCGGCTAGTGTCGCTGTTGATGAAGGTCGGCGCGCTGGCGTTCGCCCTCGAGCTGAACCGGACGTTTTCGATCAACCTGCAGTTGCTCGGCGGGATCTGGATCGTCCAGACCTTCCCGGCCGTCGTGATCGGCCTTTACACTCGCTGGTTCCACCGGTACGCGCTGATCACCGGATGGGCTGTAGCCATGACCTACGGAACGGTCGAGGCCTACCGCACGTCCGGAGGCGGTCAGGCGCACTTCGGGGGCTCCGCGGCGCCAGTGTTCGGGCACGTCACCTACATCGCGATCACCGCCCTCATCCTTAACGTAGCGGTCTCGACGCTGTTCACTCCCCTGTTCCGCGCGGCCGGCGTGCAGGACGGCTACGACGAGACCCGGCCCTCCGACTACCTCGCCGATCCCCATCCTGCGTCGATCCCCCGCCCTCGCCTAGCCGACCCGGCAACAAACCTCCCCGCCAGCCATGCGGCCAGGCACCGTGCAGCGCGGACACCAGCGAGATCGCCGCGCTCTTCTCATCGGTCAGGCCCTCCCCACTGATGTCAGCGGCGCGGCGCACGCAGGGGCATCATGGTCCATCAAGATCATTTACCAGGCTCGCCGCGCTACTCGCGGAATCGGGTCAGAGAGCCAGTTCACGGCGCCATTGAAATACAGCGCCCGGCATTACTCCGGCCACTAATGTTTACTTCCGCGCATTTGACCAGATCGCGGTTGACGCCAGGGTCTGGCAGGCGTCACAATCACTTCCGGGCGTGTTTCCCCTGGGGGGGTGCAGTGATGCGTACGGCCCTTATTCATGTTATCTCTGCTGACGGTGGGGGGTATGAGGCGAGGCTGACCCTGGATTGGGACGGCCTGGCCTATCCCGGGCCTGACGCGCCGCGCGTGTCGTTTAACGCCATCCCCGCGCCACCCGAGGGATACCCGGACTGGATTGCTTTCCTGCTCCAGACCAGCGGGCCGTCACCAGAGTTTGGCAAGCTGGGCGGTAAGCTGCACGATCTGCTGATGGCGAGCCCTATCGGCCAGGAGCTCGGGCGAGCGCGAGCCCTAGAGCCGTTGCGGCTGCTGATCAGGATGGAGCCGCCGGAACTGGACGCGCTGCCCTGGGAGCTCATGACTAACGGCACCATGCCCTTGTTCACGAACGCTTCGATGCCCATCGCACGGGTCGCCCCGTACTTCAATCCCGCCCTTGAGCTGCCGCAGATGTGCTGGCCACTGCGGGTAATGCTGGTGGTGGCCACGAAGGATGAGGATAAGGCGATCCGGGTCGACGACGAGATCGGGTACATCAAAGATGCCTTCCGGAGGGTGTGCGGGCTCGTCGATCTCGAGCTTTGCCGTCTCCCGGACCGCAGAGGTATCCGCGACCTGGCCGAAGCCATGCAGCCGCACGTGTTCCATTTCATCGGCCACGGCGGTGTGGACGACGAACTGGGCGGCTTTCTCCGGCTCGAGCAGAAGGGCGACGGCGCTGCCGACGTCCCGTGGACCGCCGATGCCATTAGGGACGACCTTGCCTTTGTCGTCAGGGACAACCAGAATTCGCCTGATCAGGCTTTCGGGGTGCCGCGCCTGGCTGTGCTCAATGCCTGCCAGTCTGGCGAGCCGGCCGAGCACAGCGGAATGCTCGCCGCCGCCCAGGGACTGGCCGAGCTCAAGGTGCCGGCGGTGATCGCCATGCAGGGGCCTATTCGCGGTCTCGCGGCGGCCTGCTTCGCCCAGGGCCTGTACGAAACGCTCAGCACCGGCGGGCCGCTCGACCGTGCCGTGACCCGGGCGCGGGTGGAGATCACCGGCAAGTTCCCGAAGAACCAGCGCGAATACGCGCTGCCCGCGCTGATTCTCGGTGCTCCGCCGGAGCGCATACTCGACCTGTCTCATTGCGATCCGGGCCGGCGGCTGGCCGCCGAGCCGCGCGAGAAGGTGCTGTCCTTCGTCGACCGCGTGCCCAGGCGGCGGCAGCTCTGGGATGGGCTGTGGAGCGATCAGCAACTCGGCCCCAGAATCTTCACCATCACCGGTCCAGGCAAAGCGGGTAAGGGGTCGCTGGTCCGCTGGTGCCTGGGGGTAGCGTCGGTGCTTGGCTACCGGGCCGTGCTCGCTGAGATCGAGAACGACGAGCACGTGAGCTCGATCACCTTGCTCGAAGAGCTGGCCAGCGCATCCGGAGGCGGTCCCGACTACACCGCGGCGCTGGCCGGTCTCCGTGCGGACCTGGCCGAATACCGGCTCGCTCAGCTCCGCGCGGCCGCCGATCGCACTTCCTACGACCGAAGCCCGCTGTACCTGTACGAGAAGCTCACCAGCGTGCTGGCCACCCTCGCGGCGGAACGACCACTGCTGATCGGCATCGACGGCCTAGCCGCCCTGGATCGTAACGAATGGGAAAAGTACGCGGTGCCAGGGCTGGTCGCCCCGATCGCGGTCGGTCAGGCCGGTCAGGTCCGGCTCGTCGTGTCTGTCCAGGATCGCCAGCCGCGATTCCCGCCGCAAATTTTCGAGCGGGCGCAGATAGCCGAAATTCCGATCAAGCGCTTCCGCCCAGCCGATTTCGTCGAATTGGTTACCCAGAAGCTACGTGCCCTGGGCTACCCGCTCGAGACTTTCGACATATTCGTGAGAGGCCAGGAGCAGGACGTCACCCAGGACTGGGGTACCGAGTACTTCGAGTTCTTTGACAGCAAGGCGAACGCCGCCCGCTGGGAGCGGGAGTGGCAGCCATGAGCGACCTGCCCGCCACCTTTTCTGGGACCGTCTCCCCGCTCTCGCTTCTGCCGGCTTCCGAGCGGGTCCTGCTCACGAAGCTGGCCCCGCTGACCAGCTTCGACGACGAGATCGTCAGCGAGATCGCGGGCGGCTGGCGGCCAGGCGAGGAGGTGGCTACGCTGGCCGGCCTGGTTCGCTATCCGTTTGTCCGCAAGGTCCGGGGTCGGCCGGGCCGGTACCGGGTCCGTGACGACATGCGGCGAGTACTACTCGACTCGTGGTGGGATGGGCAGCCGTCCGGTATCGTCCCTCCTGACCTGGCCGCACTGTGCGAACGCCTGGCCGTTCTGCTGAGGGACAAGCCGGATACCGATCCGGCCGAAGTGGTCGGCCTGCGCCTGTTCGCCGCCCCGGTGCAGGCTCTCGAGCAGTGGAAGCAGCTCTACGCCACCGCCGACCAGTGCTTCGACCTGGTTAGGTGCCGGTCCCTGATCGGAATGCTCGGCTGGATGGCCTCGGTGGACCCGGAGGTCGATACGGTCCGCGAGGACTATCAAGCCTACGTCGAGGGCCGCAGCCTATGGACCGACGAGTGGTACCGGACTGGGACGTTCCTGCTCCCCGCCGCCAGTAAGGACACCTTCGAGACCTTCCTCGGAGGCGAACGGGGCCGGGTGCTCGAGCTCCAGGGCTCCGGCGGTTACGGCAAGACCATGCACGTCCGTTGGCTGATCGCCCGCCGCTGCGTTCCCGCCGACGCGCGCATCCCGTGCGCCCGCATCGACTTCGACGCGGTCGATCCCTTCGCCGCGACCCGCGAGCCGTACCTCGTCCTGCTGGCCATGGCCGACCAGCTCGACCGCCAGCTGCCCGGCGACGCCTTCGGGACCCTGGTGCGGACCTACGCCGCTGATCTGGCCCGCCTGTACCGCAGGGCGCCGACCGCCACGATCCCGGCCCGGGATATCAGGGACTCTCCCGAGGCCCCGGCCCGGGCGGCCGCGGCCGACAAGGTCCAGCGGAGTTTCGCGGGCCGGCTGGCCGAGATCCCGGCCGACAAATCCGTGGTCCTGATCCTGGACACGATGGAGGTGCCGTTGCACCTGGCGGACACGCCCCAGGGTCCGGCGGTGAAGCCGCTGCTGGCGGCGCTGGCCGAAGTGATCAAGGCCCCGTGCGTGCGGCTCGTCCTGGCCGGGCGGTACGAGTTTCCCGACGAGATGAGGAACCTCTTCCCCCAGCTGGGCCAGCCGTTCGTGCTGCCGAAGTTCAGCGCCGACGAAGCCCAGAGGTACCTGATCGACAAGCGCCACATCGAGGAGGACGAGCTGGTGGAAGCGGCGGTGCAGGCCGCCGACGGCAAGCCGTTCTCGCTGGCCCTGCTGGCCGACCTCATCGAGGCGCATCCGGCCATCAGCTCCGGCACGATCGCCGAGTACCGCGGGGCGGAATACGCATACCTCATCGAGCGGGTGGTCAAGCGGATCAGCGAGCAGCCGGTCCAGTGGGTACTGCGCTACGCCTGCGTCCCGCGCCGCTTCGACTACGACTTCGTGCGCGACGTGCTGTGGCCCCGGGTCCGCGAGGAGATGAGCGGGACCGGCGGCCACGACCGCCCGGCGGACGACGACCTCCCGCGCGAGGGCGACGGACAACAGATCTGGGTGGTCGGCGACCATCCTCCCCCGGACGAGCTGGCCGTGCGTCAGGTATGGGACCAGGTCAAGCGGTATGCCAGCGGCTCGTCATGGATCAGCCCGGACGAGGCGGATCCGGATGCCTTGCGGCTGCAGCCCGAGGTGGTCCGGCCGTTGCGCGAGCTGCTCCGGGAGCACGATATCTTCTCGCTCCTGCACGCCGACGCTTCGGCCTATTTCCTGCGCCGGGCCGCGGCCGAAGCCGCCCGCAACGGCGAGATCTCGTCGGCTCGCCTGACCGAGTACCTGCGCGAGGCGGTGTTCCACCGCTTCCAGTTCGAGGGCGACGCCGCGAGCCGGTGGTGGCAGGAGCAGATCCGGGCCGCGGACGGGCCCGTCGCCCGCCGGGCGCTCACCGGCGAGCTGGCCAGCGGGCTAGAGTACACTGACCGGGAAAGACGGCCCCTGCGCTGGGGCGGCGACGGCACGATGGTGTCGGTACAGATCCGGCAGCAGGCGCGGCTGGAGTTCTGCATCGCCAGCGCCGAGCTGGCCACGGTGCAGACGCCCCTGCGACCTCAAGACCCCGTCTGGCTGGACGCCAGCGACGCGCTGGAGCGCCTGCGCAACGGGCCCACCGACACACTGCGCGCCGGGCGCGTGGCGCTGGCTCGTGCCGCCGTGGCCCTAGGCGCGCGCCGGCCCGTGGCCAACGTCGGTGACACAGCTACCGCGCTCGACAGC
>Ga0307479_10006576_pt1 | contig 10688 bp, 9 predicted proteins | sample atmos_gasesECM4C_FD_203743 | JGI IMG/M metagenome (GOLD analysis project Ga0307479, IMG submission 203743) | Hardwood forest soil microbial communities from Morgan-Monroe State Forest, Indiana, United States - atmos_gasesECM4C_515 | ecosystem: Environmental > Terrestrial > Soil > Temperate...
AATTTCCGAAAGACTATGATTACAGGTGGGGCCTCACTTACGTTGGAGCGCCGATGTTTTTAGTGCCAAGGTCTTTATGGCCGAACCGTCCGAACTATAAGGTGGATGCTGGCACGGAAGCAACATTCGGCAAGGCGTCATCCTACGACTCGACGCGCGTTTACGGACTCACTGGCGAAGCAATGCTGAACTTTGGTCCATTGGGCGTTCTTCCTATATATGCTCTCTACGGTGCCTGTTTGGGCTGGTATCGGCGGAAATTGACTAGCTGGGATCTCTCCGATGCGCGAATGTTCCTGGCTCCTCTGATGACAATTCTGTTTGTTTGCGCATTCATCGCTGATTCCGATAATGTACTGTTTTTATTTGTTGTCGACGGCTCTCTAATTACGGCAGCTTTTCTCGGCTCTATCAAAAAGGTACGATTGGTTCAACACGCACCGACGTCACGCCTAATGCGCCAGTCGGGTTGATTGCCGAGGGGCGAAGATTTCAGAAAATATTCAGGACTCGACCAACGAAAACTCGCTTCTGCGAAGCGCCCTTGCCAACTCATTCGGCCTAGACACTTCCACGCCTCAACATGGTCGACTCTTAATGACCAGCGAAGAGCACCTTTCCCTCTCTGCCTCAGGCGCAGTCTATTCCCGTACTTTCGCGAAATATGCCACCTGGTCTCGCTATCTCGACGCCTTTGATGATGTATTAGTCCTGGCTCGAGTAACCAAACGGGAGCCCCAGGAAAATGAGCAACGCGCTGATGGCCCAGGCGTTTCGTTCCAACCACTGCCGGATTACACCGGGCCATCGCAATATCTTCAAGTCCGCCGCCACGCGCGCATCATTGCTCGCCACGCCGTCGCGGAATGCAGCTCCTATCTTCTCCGCGTGCCCGGACTCGTAAGCCAAATGGTATGGCGCGAAATTGTGCACGCGCACAAACCTTACGGATTGGAAGTTGTGGGCGATCCGTGGGACGCGTTAGGCCCGGGAACTTGGCCCCATATTTCCCGGCCCGTTTTTCGCCGCATCGCAACTTACCAATTGAAGCGCATTTGCGCCGGGGCTGCCGCTATCCATTACCTTACGTCCCAAGCGTTGCAGCGCAGATATCCTCCATCGAAATGCGCCTACGCCGTTGGTTTTCCGGACGTAGTGCTGGAAAGCGCGGCCGTTCCAGCAGATACGATCCAAAACAGGCATCGGCGTCTCCGCGAGTCGCCTTGGCAAGACGTAAAAAAAGGCAGCCCCATCCGCATCGGTTTTATCGGCACTTTTGCCAGCCTGTACAAGGGGCCTGACACCCTCCTTCATGCCATCGATTTATGCCGCGGCCGTCTCAATCTTCGACTCGAGATAGTCGGCGCAGGCCGCTATCTTTCCGAAATGAAAGCTCTCGCCGACAAGCTCGGCGTCACAGACCGCGTTGAGTTCCGAGGCGAAATTTCGTCCGGACACTCGATTTTTGAATTTCTGGATTCTATAGATCTGTTCGTTATGCCTTCTCGTCAGGAAGGCTTGCCTCGCGCCCTCGTCGAAGCCATGTCCCGGGGATGCCCATGCATCGCCAGCGCTGTGGGAGGAATCCCTGAGCTTCTTGAAGCCAGCGATTTGCTGCCCCCACGTTCTGCTGAGAAGTTGGCAAAATTGATTCTGCAAGTCGCAAGCGATTCAAATCGCCTGCTCGCTATGAGCACGCGCAACCTCGCCAAGGCCGCTCAGTTTAGTCCGCAAGCGTTAAACGAATCTCGTCGCCCCTTTCTCGAAGAGGTAAAGCGTCGATCCTCTTTATGAAGCTTTACAATCCAGCTGCGTGACCAAGGCCGCGCTCCGAGGAATTCTCATCATTTTTTTGCAACGGAGCCGACTGCCTCGCACCCGCACGCACCAGCGCCCGCAACGCAAACTGGTTGTTAAATTGCGCCGTCGTAAAATCGGTAATCAGCCCCGCGCGAATCGCACCATAAATCTCCCGTATCCCGTTCTCCATCGTCTTCCAGCAGTCAAAGCCCAGCCGCTCGCGAATTTTGTCGAACGTCACCCGGTAATTCCGTCGATCCTCGGTCTGCAGCGTTTCAATTTCCACCTGAGGGATCACTTGCGACACCACGCACCCTAATTCCGCGATCTGCAAATTCAACTCCGCCGCCCCCACGTTAAAAACTTCGCCGCTCACCGATTCCGCAGCAGCCTCCAGGCTCGCGATGCACGCCCGCGCCGCGTCCTGCACATGCAGCAACGGGCGCCACTGATCACCGTTTATAACCGTGACGCTCCCCATAAATACCGCGCGCGCCACGAATAAATTTGCGACCAGATCGAACCGCATCCTCGGCGACAGCCCAAACAGCGTGCTGAATCGCAAAATGGTCGGCGCAAACGTGGCCGTCTTCGCTCCGAGAAGAATCCCCTCCGAATCAATCTTGGTCTCCGAATACACCGACAACGGATTCACCGCCGACTCTTCATTCACAAAAAAATCCGAAGCCCCATACACGCTGCACGACGACGCAAAAATAAATCGCCGGACGCCGCATTCCCGCGCCACATTCGCAAGCATCCGCGTCGCCGCCCGGTTTACCTCCACCGCCAACTCTTTATTTTCTTCGCAAGCCGGATCACCAACTATTCCAGCCAGGTGAATCACCGCATCGCAACCCCGCATGCATCGCACCACTACGCCCACATCTCGCACATCCCCGCGCACCACTTCCAGATTCGGGTGATATCGCACTCCCTCCAGCGCCTGCTCCCCGAACATGAACGAATCCAGCACGCGCACGCGCCGCCCCATCTCGAGCAACTGGCGCACCAGCACCGAACCCAAATACCCAGCGCCGCCCAACACGAGAACCCGCCGGTTCGCTTCTCCATCCACCATCGTTTTAGCTCTCATGCTTCAGGCAGCCCCCGTAGCCCACTTGGCCCATTTTGCATTGTCCAGTCCCTGCGCCCCGCCGAATCACTTCACAAACTTTGTCAACGCTTTCATCCGTCAGCGAAGAATAAATCGGCAGACTTACCACGCCATCCGAAATCAAATCCGTCAACGGCAACGCCCGTCCGTCCCACATCGCGCTATAAAGTTTCTGCCGGTGCACCGGCGGCGAAAAATATTTCCGCGCTCCAATATTTTCAGCATGCAACCGTTCCACCAGCCAATCCCGCGAATGCCCAAATTCTTTTTCGTCCACGATCACGGAAAAATCTTTAAACGTCGAGTGCCCCCCTTCCGAAACCTCCTGAAATCGAAGCCCCGCAACATCCCCAAGCTTCCGCTCATATCTCAACCGAATCTCATTCCTCCGCTCGATCCGCGCATTCAATTCCGTCAATCCATGCAGCGCCATCGCCGCGTTTATCTCGCTCATGCGCGCGTTGACTCCAAGAACTTCCGGATCATAATTCCCCGCGTCCCCGTAATTCCGCGCGGCTCTTAATTTTTCAGCCAACCCCGCATCGCGCGTCGCAACCAATCCACCTTCCCCGGCAACCACCAGTTTCGTAGGCGAAAAACTGAACACTTCCGCCGTTCCGAATCCTCCGACGCACTTTGCACCGCTGCTGCTCCCGAACGCATGCGCCGCATCGAAAACCAGCGGAATCTGCAATCCCGCCGCAATTTCGTCCAATTCCTTGACCGCCGCGGGATTGCCAAACAAATGCACCCCCAGAATCGCCGCCGTTCGACTCGACACTTGCCCACGCACCGCCTGCGGCGCAACACAAAATGTCTTTGCATCGCAATCCGCAAACACCGGCGTCAATCCATTCCACACCACCGCGTGCGCGGTAGCATGAAACGTAAAACTCGGCAGAATTACTTGCCCTCGCAATTCCAAAGCCTTCAAAACCAGCAGCAACCCCGCCGTACAACTCGAAACCGCCACGCAATGCGCAACGCCTAAATATTCCGCCGCCGCTTCCTCAAATTTCTTTACAAACGCGCCATTCGTAAGTTGCTTGCTCGCTAAAATTCCGCGCACCTCTTCCAGAAACTCCGCGCCCGGCACTCCTTCCGGATCAACAATGGGCAGCAACTTAGGAAACGCCGGTGTACGCGCGCCGCTCTCCGGCCTGGCGCGATCCACAATGGTCATCAATTTTCCTTGCCCGGCCGCTTTTTTTGTTCGCCGCGCACTTTCGCAGGCACCCCAAAAACTATCGTCCCCAACGCAACGTTAGCTAACACCACCGCGCCCGCGCCCACGTAGCTATATTTCTCCACCGTAAGATTCGGAGCGATCACCGCCCCCGTTCCCACATACGCAAACTCTTGGATGCGCACTCCACCCGTTAGCGTGGCATTGGGGAAAATATGGCAGCTTTTCTCCAGATAATTGTCATGATCCACCGACGCCGAAGTATTTACACAAACATTGTCTTCAATCGTCGTGCCGGGATTTACGGTCGCGCCCGCAAGAATAGTCACTCCCTCGCCCATCTTCACAAAACGCGAAACATGCGCCCTCGGATGCACCACGTTCACCGGCGTGAGCCCCGCGCGCCGCAGCTGTTGGAATTTTTCAAAACGCGCATAGTTATCGCCAATCGCAACCGCTACCCTCCCGCAATCCAATCCCTTCGCTGCCTCCGCAACGCCACCCTTAAGCGAGCATACCTTCACGCCCAGAACTTCCGTGCCCCACTTTTTCTCGTCTTCATCCAGAATCCCCGCCACTTCCCACTCACCGCTCGCCAGCAACGCATCGACGGTCACTTTTCCGTGCCCACCGGCTCCCCACACCAACACCTTTTTGTTCCCCATGCAGCAGCTACCCTAAGTCCTGCACGCGCACTCGTCCATCCTTGCCATACACGCCTTCGCCGTGAAATAAAACCGGTATCGTGCGCGCCATAATCTCGCAATCCAACCACAGCGAATAATGCTCTATATAAGAAATATCCAGTTCCACTCGCTCCGCCCACGTCAACAAATTTCGTCCCTGCGCCTGCGCTAATCCCGTCAAGCCTGGCCGCATCGCCAGCCGCCGCGCCTGCTCCACGGAATACTTCGACGCAATTTCAAAAAACGCCGGCCGTGGCCCCACCATACTCATCTCCCCGCGAAGCACATTCCACAATTGCGGCAATTCATCGATACTCCACCGTCGCAAAAAATGCCCTACGCGCGTAATCCGCGGATCGTCCGAAGACGTTTCAAAGCGATCTCCACTTTCTCTAGCTCCGCACACCATGGTCCGCAATTTCCACTGATCGAAACCCTTCCCGCGTAATCCCGCCACAGGCAAACGAAAAAACACTGGCCCTTGAGAACTCAGCTTAATCGCGATCGCGCTAATGAACAGGAGCGGAGCGACAATAATCAGACCAACCATCGCGAGCCCCACGTCCATAATCCTTTTAACAATCAGTTGCCCCTCACCCCTCATAGGCCCGCCTAGGCGCACCCGAGTTCGCAACAGCAGGCATCGAAGCCGCCAACCCTAAAATCAACGAAAACACCAGCGCGTTCGCCGGAATATACAAATTAAAATCCGTCAAACTGTGCAGCAGTATCGCCGCAATGCTCCCCAGGCAACCCAACGCTATCGCTCGCTCGAAACTCACTTCCGACGACGCGGCTTTCCGCGCCACGCGCCCCAGCAGCGCCCCCGTCGACCCAAAAAATAATGCCGCCGCCGGAATCCCTAAATCGCTGGCCATCTCCAGATAATCGTTATGCGCGTGGTTCACAAATCGTCCCAAAAACGTGCTCTGCACTCTCGTAAACGCCACGGGAAAACTTCCCAACCCGCTTCCCAGCAATGGATGCTCGCCAATTAGCCGCGCCGTATCTTTCCATAACGACCATCGACTCTCATCCACACTTGCATATTCCTCGCTGATAGTTCCAAAACGCCCTAGCGCCGGCCCCGCTCCCATCCACAAGACCAAAATAATTCCGCAGACCATAATCCCCGCCGCGACCCACAATCCCGCTTTTCGCTGGAACCCGGAAAATGCCGCCATTGCCGCTAGCGAAGCTACCGCCGAAATAATTCCCATACGCGAAAGCGAAAAAAACAATCCTGCCACCATCACCATAGCCGCCAACAGGCACAATCCAATTCGCGAAAGTTTTCTGCCTCCCAGCACTCTCTTGATCCGCGCGTTCCGCCCCAGCACAACTTTTCGCGTCAGCTTGGCATTCTCATACAGCACCAGCGCGACGCCGAACGGAATCACCATCTCCAAAAATCCCGCAAAGTGATTCCGGTTAATGTACGTCCCGGTCGCTTCTTCGAGGTTATATTTCTTCACGTATCCAAAAATCCTTTGCCAGCCAGTCAAATACTGCACCAGCCCGTAAAGCGCTTCGAACGTTCCGAGCGCCACCAACCATGTCACGATGCGCCGTCTGCTCGCGCGATCCCGCCCCAGCATGCGCGCGAAAAAAAACACCGCTACACAGCAAACCACCAAAACTAACTGTATTCGCGTGTTGTAAGGAGCGATGCTTAAACTGGAAAAAGAATGTTGGCCACTTTCGGGTAGGGTCGCGCCCAACGCCGGATTATCCGGCCGCAGCAACCGCACTAACGGCGCAGGCAACGGAACCAGCTGAAATATCACCAAACCAATCAAAGCGGCGGGAACCGTTGCGCTACGCAAAGAACCCAACCACGCAAAATCTTTACTTCCGACAAGCACGGCCAAAACCGCGCCCAACAAAACAATCTCCACCACCGCAAATGAAATAGGCTCCGTCCCGCCAAACGCCAACACCGCCGCCGTAACGCAAAAAATGAGCGAAGCCTCGGCAATCTTCAGCACTCGCCCACTCTCCCGCCCCGGAAAATCATGCTCTCTACTTTTCGGTTTCCTCTGCTTCTTGGTGATACCCCGAATAGTAGTAATCGTTCCTCACGTCCGCAAAATTAATCGTCGCTCCGATCACGTGCGATCCCGCATCCACCGCCGACAAATACGCCCGTTGTACCAGTTCGCGCGGTGTGCTTCCCCCACCCACAACCAGAATCACGCCATCCACCAGCGTCGCCAGAATTCGGCTATCCGACAAATTCAGCAGCGGCGGCGAATCCAGCACCACAAACTTATATTCCTTCGACGCCTCGCGAATTAAGCTGCGCATATATTCCGAAGAAAGCAGGTCAGCGGGGTTCGGCGGCACCGGCCCGCAAAAAAGCACGGAAACGCCGATAGGCGCGGCTTGCCAGACCAGGCTTCGCCAATCGCTGTCCCCAGTGAGATAGTTCACCAGTCCCGTCGATCTCGAAACTTGAAAAAATTTCTGCAAGCTCGGCCTTCGCAGGTCCGCGTCAATCAACAAGACCGAGTCGCCCAATTGCGCTAGCGAGGCCGCCAGGTTCGCCGCCACCGTAGTTTTTCCTTCACCCTGTTGCGCGCTTGTCACCAGTAGTGTTGCTGGTGGACGCTTCGCCGTCGACAACAGCACCGATGTTCGCAGTCCGTGGAACGCTTCCGCCAATGCCCCGTTCTGATGATGCCCACCGGCGTCGTGCACTTCGATACGATTCCACGGATGCGCCAACCGCGTTCCATTCTTTGATCCGTTATTTCCATTGCTTCCATTGTGTCCGTTTGTTCCGTTAACTTTCTCAGCGTCCAGCACTGGCGCGCTAGTCCGGAATCCATGAAGCCGCCTTGGATTGGCAGTTAGCTCCATCGCCGGCACCGCGCCAAGCGAAGGTATTTGCAAAAATCTCTCAATGTCCTCGGAGCTTTTCAACGTGTTATCCAGATGCTCCTGCAAAAACGCCGCCGCGATCCCTAGGCACATCCCCACAATCAACGTGATCGATAAATCCAATAAAATGCGAGGCCGCGCAAATTTTTTCGGCGGATACGCCGGATCCACCACGCGAATATTAGTCGCCTTCAAACTGCTCGACACTCCCGTCTCTTTCAGTTTTTCCAGTAGCCCAACGTACAACTGCTTATTCGTATCCGCCTCGCGCTTCAAAATATTGTATTGCACCGATTTTCCCGCGATATCGTTAGCCTGCCGCTCCTGCTCCATAAACGCCTTTTGCAACATCTCTTCGTGACTCACCGCCGCTTTATAATCGTTCGCAATTCCGCCCGCCGCTCGCGCTCGCTCCGCTTCCAGCATCGCCTTGCTTTCGTCGATCTGGCTCTGCAATTCCTTCACCCGCGGATAACTCGGATTAAAATTCGCGCTGAGCCGCGACTGTTCTCGCTGCAAATCCGCCAGCCTCGCCGTCAAATCCTGAATCAACTTGTTATCAAAAACTCCCGGCAACTCCGCGTAATTCCTCTCTTCTAACAACCGGTACAAAGACTCTTTCGCGTAGCGGTCCGCCTGCGCTTTCGTCAGTTCCTGCTGCAGCTCGCGCAGCCGCTGCACCACGATATTTTCACTGGTGCCTTTTTCTGTCTCCAGAAAAAGCAATCCATTTCCCCGCCCATATTTCTGCAGTTCGTCTTCCGATTTCTCGAGCTTTGCTTTCATTCCCAGCAATTGCTGCGACAGCCAGTCCGAAGCTTTCTGCGCCGCTTGCCATCGCGCTTCCAGATTTGCATCGATGTATGCCGACGTCAGTGTATTCACCACCTGCGCGGCAACATTCGGATCGTTCGATTCGAACGTCACCTCGATGAGCCGGCTCCGCTTTACTGGCTCGACCGTCAGCCGCTCTTCAAAGTTTTTTAGCACTTCTTCTGGAACGGTCTTGTCCGCGACCGAACTGATCCCAAACTCCGCCCGCATCACTGGCTCCGGCGCCGGCTTCTCCCGCGCAATCTGCCAGCTTCCGCTGCGCCGCGTAAATTCCGGCAACTTCTCCAGCCCCAGCTGTGTAATCACCCGCCGCGCCAGATTCTCGCTTTTTAAAATTCGGTTCTGCGTTTCAATGTACGCATCCGAAACACCCTCAATCTGAAACAACTCCTGCAGCGTCGGCACATCCGGATTTTCTTTCTGAATTTCAATCAGCGCCCGCGCCTCATATACCGGCTTCCCGCGGAACGTCGCAAACAGTCCAATCATAAAAACTACTAGCAATGCCACCAGCACCGTCGCATAACGCTTCTGAATTACCCGCCAGTATTCCAGCAGATCCGGAACCGCCTCGCGGTCTTCCAACGGATAAGTGCCCGCGCCATGATTCACGCGTTCCAGCGCATTCTGTCGCGGCTCGTAAAGTTGCAGTCTGTTTTGCTCGTCCATATGTTTACGGGTGAAAAATAGCTACCCCGCTCGCGGTATTGATAATCGCATCCGTACTTCTAAAAAGCACTGTCTTCCCGGCGCTGTTCGGCACAAACACGATATCCGCAGCCTGCAGATTCATGTCCGGCGCTTTGCCATCCAGAATCTTTCCCAGCTCTACCGGTATCTCCGATCGCTTACCGCTGCCCTCATCGGTCCGGATTATGCGCGTGTGGCCCTTCGACGACGTGTTCGAAAGCCCTTCCGCCAGCGCAATCGCCTTCAGCAGCGACATTTGCTCATTCCCTTTCACCGTGAAGCCCCCGGGCTTTCTCACCGCTCCCACCACGTACACAATTCCCGCGCGCGTCACCTTAACAATGTCGCCCGCATAGATTGGCACATTTAATCCTGGGTCCCGTGAATTCAGCAGGTGCCGCAAATTAATCGCTAGCGTGTCGCTTTGCTGCCCGTGCGTAGTGCCCTCGTCATTTGTTCCTGCAGTCGACGTCGTCGCATTCTTTTTCAGCGCGCCATGGTTCGCATTGTCATCTGGCCATGTCCCGCGTTTGATTCCGTCTGCATCCTTGTCGCTCGTCTCCCCCGTTCCCGCTTGCGCCGATTGCGTTGTTTGCGCGCTCTCATCTTGACCGCGGTTATACCCCGCATTCCTCATCACCAATACTTCGTCGCCCGCATCAGGCGCCAACCCCTGCGCCATGGAAAGCATCTCCAGCAGCGTCTTCGATCCGCGCACCTGAAAAACTCCCGGCTTGTTCACCTCTCCAATCACCGAAACCGGATGACTCTCAATCGCGGTCACCATCACGCTCACGTGCGGATCCTTCAAAAACTCCCGCAACCTCGCCGCCAGCGTATTCTCCAGCTCCCGCGCAGTCAGTCGCACAACGTGGATGCCTCCCAGCAGCGGCAGCGACACCTCGCCATTTTCTGAAACCCGCACCGTGCGGTTCAGTTCCGGCGCCTCAAAAATATTTATATCCAACAAGTCCTGCGGCCCGATCCGGTAATCTCCCGTTTGCCGTTCTCGCGTTTCGGCAAACTGCTCCCGCAACTTCTCCAGTTTCCGGTTGTAATCCTCGGTGGACTCCGCCGTCGCCGCACTTTCCTCCGCGCCCTGCGATTTCGCCGCAGCTCGATAATCCTGCGCGCGCAATTCGACCGAAGGCAGCACTCCCCCGCCAAGAAAAATGCCGAGCGCAAACAGCCTCGAAGTTTTAATCAATCTGAATTGCCTCGCCCTCACACCCAGTCCCGTTATGCGTCCCTGACAAACGCCAAAAGTCCGAGCTACTTATGAACTCAATGTCGTATTTCTATGCACCGCCCCTGGGCAGGGCGCTTTTACCCCATTTGTTAGTCAAATCCTACACCAGCCCCACTTGTATTTCAGCGTTTTCCCGAACGCTCGAACGTCAGGTCGCGGACCAACGCGCCTGAAGCCCCAGCTATGGTCCCTTGCGCCCTCAAGCCTCCCACCCATTTCTATAGATGCGGGTTTTAGCGTAAA
>Ga0307479_10006577_pt1 | contig 10687 bp, 12 predicted proteins | sample atmos_gasesECM4C_FD_203743 | JGI IMG/M metagenome (GOLD analysis project Ga0307479, IMG submission 203743) | Hardwood forest soil microbial communities from Morgan-Monroe State Forest, Indiana, United States - atmos_gasesECM4C_515 | ecosystem: Environmental > Terrestrial > Soil > Temperate...
GCCGACGCCTACGTGAACATGACCACCGAACGCTCGTTTGCGTCCGCCAAAACCACCGAGCAGGCTTTGGCTGAGGTCGAAAAGATGAGTGGCACCCGCTACGACGGCATGCTGGTGCGGGTCCTGCTCCGTCAACTGAAGACTGGCAAAGCCCCCAGCCTGGGCGATTGAGGAGCGGGTGTCGGGTGTCAGGTATCGGGTCCTAGCTGCTAGGGTTGGTTTTCTCCGCGCCCTCTGCGGCCGTTCTCTGCGACCTTTGCGGTTAAAAGCTTGCCAAGGTGCCCGTGCCGCCCTGCCCCCCCTTGCCAACTCTCGTCTGTAACCCTGAAACTACAAGCATGCCCGTTACTCTCTCCCTCGAAGGCAAAGTGGCCCTCATCACCGGCGGATCGCGCGGAATTGGGGCCGCGACCGTACGCACCTTCGTCTCAGCAGGCGCGCGCGTGCTGTTCAACTACCGGGCCGCGAAAGCTCTCGCCGACAAACTGGTGCAAGAATGCGGCGCCGAGCATTGCGCCGCCGTGAGCAGCGATCTGAACGGATTCGACGCCGCCCGCGAACTAGTGGATGCCACCGTAAAGCGCTTCGGCCGGCTCGACGTCCTGGTGGCCAACCATGGCATCTGGCCGCCCGTCGACGCTCCTGTTGACCGCATGAGCGACGCGCAGTGGCGCACCACCGTCGCCGTCAATCTCGACAGCGTGTTCTCCCTGGTGAAGCATGCCGTCGCCCAAATGAAGTTGCAGAACAAATCAGGCGCCCAAGGCGGCCACATCGTGCTCATCAGCTCCACCGCCGGGCAGCGCGGCGAGGCTTATCACCTCGACTACGCTGCCACCAAAGGTGCCCTGATCAGCATGGTGAAAGGACTCTCCACCGAACTGGCCAGGGACAAGATCTACGTGAATTGCGTGGCCCCGGGCTGGGTCGCCACCGACATGTCGGAACCCGCCCTAAACGATCCCGTGACCTGCGACCGGATTTTCGCGACCATCCCCCTTGGCCGAGTGGGCACGCCGGAGGAGATCGCCGCGCCCATCTTGTTCTTGTGCACCGAACGCGCAGGTTTTATTACGGGGGAAGTCTTCAACGTCAACGGAGGAGCGGTGCTCGCGGGATAGTGCGCCCAAGTGTCGAGCGTTTCATTGCCCGGCTCATGCAGCGAAAAGCCCGGTTTTCAGCGTCTAACTTCTTAGGATGATGCGGCCACTTCTTTTTCTCCTGTTCTTCAGCCTTTTGGCACCTGGCCAATCATCGGCCCAGGCGGGCGCACAAACTACGCCCATTTCTCCCGAAGCCCAGCAAAACGCCACCAAGGCGAAGACCTTGCTCGATCAGGCGATCCAGGCGCTGGGCGGTCAGGCGTACCTCGATATTCAGGATATGAGCCAGACGGGGCGAACCTACAGCTTTCACCACGGCGAGACCACCAGCACCGGCATTCTGTTCTGGCGCTTCGTGAAATTTCCCGACAAGGAGCGCATCGAGGTCACCAAGCAGCGCGACGTCGCGTACGTCTACAACGGCGACCGCGCGTACGAGGTGACGTACAAAGGCACGGCGGAGCAGGACGCAAAAGTCGTCGCAGACTACCTGCGGCGCCGCTCGCATTCCCTGGAGTGGGTGCTGCGCCGCTGGCTAAAGGAACCCGGCGTCGCGCTCTTCTATGACGGTGCCGCCGTGGCCGCCGACAAGCCCGCCGACCAAGTCAGCATCATGAACTCCCACGACGATAGCGTGACCCTGTATCTCGACGATACCACCCATCTACCCATCAAGAGGACTTTCACTTGGCGTGATCCCGCCGACAATCTACGGAACACCGAGGAAGAGGTCTACGACGCCTACCGCCCGACGCAGGGCATCATGACCCCCTACAGCGTCACGCGCTACTACAACGGAGACATGTCGAACCAGCGCTTCCTGAACACCGTCACCTATAACAACAACCTCAGCGAGTCCATGTTCGACGCGAAACCGACCTACGCCCCCGGCGATTTGCTCAAGAAGAAATAAGTCAGGTGTCAGGTCTCAGGCTCACGTTTGCCTACCTTAGACCATTTGAGGTTCTCCAACCATCGGCAGGAGCGGCCGCTCCGACGTTCAAGACCCAAGACCTGACCCCTTAGCACCTGAGACCTGACACCTGATCCTAGAAAATCCAAAGTGTGCTGTAGTTCCACGGTACTCCCCCTCACACGGCGGCTATCTCCCATGAATATCAACCAGATAGCGGCCAGCCGCGGCCTCCAGCCGTTCCCGCCGCACCACGGAGTGTGGTGAATTTACCACATACAGAAATCCGACTCCGCCTGTAAGCTGATCGGGATCAGACACATCAGCCCTCCCCTTTGAAGCAGGAACAGACAATCCGCTCTGCCGTAGCTTGCAAGGGGATCGGCCTCCATAGCGGTGCTCCCGTCCAACTCAGAATCCTGCCGGCGCCCTCCGGTTCCGGCATTGTGTTCCACCGCACCGACCTCGACGACTTCGAAGTCGAGGCCACCGGGCGCAACGTCGCCCGCGTCAGCTACGCCACGAGCCTGATGAAGAAAGGCGTGCTCATCTCCACCACCGAGCACTTGCTGTCCGCCTTCATCGGCACCGGCATCGACAACGCCATCGTGGAACTCGACAACCTGGAATTGCCGATCCTCGACGGCAGTGCCCGCCCCTTCGTGGAAATGATTCAAAACGCAGGCATTCGCAAGCAGCGCCGTCCCCGCTCTTACATGCGGATCCGGCGCGAGCTTGAACTGCGCGAAGGAAACAAGTTCATCGCGATTTATCCCGCCGACAGCTACTCGGTCTCGTACACCATCGACTTCCCACACCCCCTGATTGGCCGCGAGACCTTTCGCGTCGATCTCTCCGACGGCAATTACCTGCGCGAGATCGCTCCGGCTCGCACGTTCGGTTTTCTGCACGAGGCGGACGCCATGCGACAGCAGGGACTGATTCGCGGTGCCTCGATCGAGAACGCCATCGTGCTGACCCGCCTTGAGGTAATGAACCCGCCGCTGCGCTACCGCGACGAATTCGTGCGTCACAAGGTGCTGGATTTGATCGGAGATCTTGCGCTGGTAGGAAAGCAGATTCTTGGCAACATCGTCGCCGACCGCGCAGGCCACGCCATGCACACCGCATTGGTGTCACGCCTGCTGCGCGACCGGACTCTGTGGGAAGAAACGTCGATCGAAGAAGTAGCCCACGCAGCGGCTCCCGCCGCCCACGCCATGGCTGGACATACCGCTTAAACGCCCAGAAGAAATCTGACTCGGGTCGGCGAATGCCCCCTATTGTCATTCCGACGCGAGCATAGCGAGGCAGGAACCTGCCTTGGATCGGGCCGTCAATAACGGAGTTTCCCCAACCGGGAAGGGCAAGCATTCAGAGGCCGCAGAAACCCGATCGATTCCGATCAGGGCGCGCCTTCAGGCGCGCCGTGCGAGTGCCAAAACAAACCCGGCTTTAGCCGCGCGGTCCCAGCCTGGGCCAGTTCCTAAACCCGGGTGCAGTTCTTTCTGGAATTTCGCGAGAGAGCTCAGTCCGCGGGTTCGCAAGGAGATCCAGCGCCGTCCGCTTCTTCGGCGTGTTCTTCGATCAGCCTTTCCAACTCCGCCCGGGTTTGGTCGATCATGCTGGCGGCGAAGCGCTTCGCGATCTTCTGTCGCTCCGGCGACAGATCCTTCACCCGCAGATTGAGCAGCGGGACATCCTCTTCCAGCCAGCGCAGGGTGCGCTGGACGCGTGCGATCCTCATGTTGTGAACAAACGTAGCCAATTGGACACTCCTATCCCTCTTCAAAAAATAGGCACGGTGCACAGGGGATACAAGTCTCTAGCTGGATACCCAAGGATGGGCTGGGTTCATCGTAGGGTTGGTCAAGCAGACGCTTTCAGGCGGTGGGTCAGCTTAACTGGCAGCCCATCCCAACACTTCTAGAACCATGAAATGATTGAAGCAGCAATGGAGGACTTACGGATTCGTTGCTCATTATTACGGGTGCGATGGAGGGGGGCAAGACAGCCATTCTGGCCGAAGCGTCGGACAGCGGGAATATGTTGCTCGTGTTGCGAGCTTGAATGTCATCCTTGATCGAGCCCGACTGGAGGACTTTACTGTCGCTAACGAGAATCGTTCCGTGACCGAAGTTGCGTTAGAAATGCGTATCAAAGCTGGATGGATTTCAAATTGACCATCCCGATTTCAGGCCACTCTCAACGAAAGACGATCGCGAAAACGTAGCCCGGTCGCGCTAGGACCGCGCGTTTCTCTCAATGCGCCGCAAGATCCACTTCTCCAGCTGCTCTCGCGAGCTTTCGGACACGTCGACGAACTTGATGCCGGCTCGCCCCAGCCCGTCAGCCCAGGCAATTTCGGCTTTTGGCTCCATCGTGATCTTGGTGTCGGGGAGGGCAAAACGCACCTTCAGACCAGACTTCTTGGTCAACGCGCCCTCGATATGGATGGCCATCCCGCCTTCGCTCAGATTGGTAGCCCTGGCCTTCATTTCCTCGCCCTGGTTAAACGTCAGCACAACCGGAACCTCAACCGGACAACGGAAGTAGCGGCGCTTCTCGCGGACCATGAAGGCCAGCGCGGTATGGAAGCAGCGCAGCGTGCCGGCGGTGGTGACCGGTTTCTGCAGCACGAAATTCGCTCCGATCTCGAATGCCTGGTGCGTGGTGGTCTTGCCATTCAGGATGGCGAACGAAACCGAGGTCTTGTTGCTGGCGTTCTTGCGGAGGCCGCGCAGCACGTCCATGCCGCCCTCCAGATCGTCACAGTCGACAATCACGGCGTCGAACTTGGCGGTCGAAAGGATCTCGGCGCCGGAGCGGGCCGCCGCCGAAACCTCGACGTCGATTGAGAGCTTTTCTAGCGTAGGCTGCAGGACGCGGACCACCTCCGCGTCGCGACACACGAGCAAGGACTCCAGGTTCATGCTGTCTACTCTAGTACCGCTATGGGAGCGGTTAAAGGCACCAAGGTAATGGCCGGTCCTGCCCTCCTTCGCGAACCGTCATCGTCCTTCCGGGCGGTCAGATTTGTGCTCGAGCCGGCCTGCCGCCGATTTTTTGCTGGCCATCCGCCGCCCGAAATCCGACACTGTTGCCCGTGCGCAAACGCGTCTATCTCTCGCTAGGCTCGAATGTTGGAGACCGCAGCCGGAACCTCGAGACGGCCATCGCGGCGCTGGGAGCCCTCGGAACAGTGGTTGCCCGGTCCGCTTTCTACGAGACCGAGCCGGTTGAGTTCACGGCGCAGCCCTGGTTCCTGAACTGCGCTCTAGTGCTTGAGACCACAAAGATGCCGCGGCAACTCCTGAAAGCACTGCTCGGCCTGGAGCGCAAGATGGGCCGTCAGCGCACCCTGCAAAAGGGACCGCGCACCATCGACATCGACATCCTGCTGTTCGGCAACTCGATCGTCGAAGCCGAGGGCCTGACTATTCCGCATCCCGCCCTGGATCAACGCCGCTTTGTGCTGGAGCCGCTGGCGGAGATCGCGCCCGGCGTGCTGCATCCCGTCTTGAAAAAAACCGTCGAGGAGTTGCGCGACGCCCTCCCGCCAGGCCAGGTGGTCCGCAAGCTCGGAGGAGAGAAGACAGGACAACGGAACGCGGGAAGGAAGAAGGCAGTCTAGGGGACGATGATCCGGCGGCCCGCCGCCTCGGGTGACGCAATCGCGGATTCTTTCTCCGGAAACTGCTTCTCCAGAAAATCCACGAAGGCACGCGACTTGGGCCGGCCGGACGTCCGGCCATGGGCCATGCGAATCAGGAAAACCAGTCCCTTCAAAACATCCGAGTCGCGCAGCCGCATAAAGCCGGTGTGCTTTTGCTCCGCCTCGCGGTACTCGTTCACCATGTTCTGCAGGCCCGCCGCCACGGCTTGCTGTGCCGCCCCCTGGATAGGTTCTTCGTAGTGCAGGCCCGAATTCACCAGGCGCTCGTAGCTGTGCGCCAGTGACGTGATCCCGGCAATCAGGTCGCGGTCGTGCAGAGTCTTATCCGCGTGCGCGCCCCGGCACAGCGCGTAGCTCAGTCCCATGATCAGGTGTTCGTGCTCGTAGAGAAACTGGTCGCCCAACTGTACTTGGGCAAAAAGCGCAGCGGCGTCCAGTTCGCCCGCGGAGCGCGGCTTTTCATGCTCCCGCGCCTGTTGCAAATAGGGACAGTCACTCGGGCAGTCGAGAGTCACTTCGCGTTGTTCGCCGCAACACTGCCGGCAAATGCGGCCGTGCACGGCCGGACAGAAGCGCTTTTCCTTGCGGATTTCACAGATCGCGCAGCTCACGAACACCCTCCTTTCCCATTATGGCACCTCGGGAGCTCCCGCCCCGGCACTTCGTCCGCGGAGGCTTCGGACGTCCTCCAGTGCTTGGGGCGGGCGGTTTCGATGCCCCATGCTGCGGGAGGGGCGTTTTTCGTACCTTCTCAGGGACCCCCCTTTGAAAAAACCGCGTAAAATGCGGGCAAAACACTACTTTTCCACAGGATGACTGGTATAAGATGGCGCACATCGCAACCACATGTAGTTCCATTGAGGAGGATTCATGGCTTCAGGTTTAACCAAGACCCAACTGGTGCGTCACCTAGCAGAGAAGTTGGAAACACCGAACAAGACGGCAGCGGCGTTCCTCGAGCACCTCGCAGACACCGCCATCAAAGAGACAAAGAAGAATGGCGTGTTCGTGGTTCCCGGCCTCGGCCGCCTGGTGAAAGCGCATCGGAAGGCTCGTGTTGGACGCAATCCCCAGACGGGTGAGCCGATCCAGATCAAGGCCAAGACCGTGGTGAAGTTCCGTGTCGCCAAGGCTGCCAAGGACGCGATCGCTCCCAAGAAGTAGTTTTTCTTTTTTCGGGATGCAAGCGAAGAGGCCGGCTCCCAAGCCGGCCTTTCCGTCGTTCGTCAGGATTTTCGAAACAATCCCCCGCGCCTCAGCCCGCGCAGGTCAGCGCCTCGAACCACGTAGGCGCAAGCGCCCTCGCCTGTGCGGCCGCGGCGCAGTTTGCCGCGGCAACCGGGTCCTGATTCAAATCGTCTCTACCTTCCGTATTCGTTCTTCACCACCTCCCCGCCTTTCATCACGAACTTCACATGCTCGAGAGTCGTTACATCCTTCAGCGGATCCCCGTCAACAGCAATGATGTCAGCCCACTTGCCAGCATCGATGGTGCCGACCTTGTTCGACCAGCCCAGCAGGTCCGCGTCATTCACAGTGGTGGTCTGGATCGCCTGCAGCGGCGTCATCCCCAGGCTCACGTACACGGCAAATTCATGTGCATTTAAGCCATGGGGATAGACGGCAGCGTCGGTCCCGAAGCCAACCTTCAACCCGGCGGCGAAGGCCCGCTTCAGAACGCCCTGTGCGGCGGCGGAGACCGTCTGCATTTTCTTGACGATGTAGTCGGGCGCATTTCGCGCGCTGAGATTTTCGCGGTTCCAAGCGATGAGGTAGAGGGTTGGAACGATATACGTCCCGTTCTTCTTAAGAGTAGCGATCGATTCATCGTCCATGAGGTGCCCGTGTTCGATGGAATCGACGCCCGCAATGGATGCCCAGCGCACGCCCTCCGCCCCGTGTGCGTGGGCCGCAACTTTGCGTCCCAGGCGATGGGCTTCCGCGACGATCGCCTTCATTTCTTCGAGCGCATATTGCGACGCATTGGGATCGTCGCCCTTCGACATCACGCCGCCGGTCGCACAAATCTTGATGACGTCCGCCCCGTACTTGATCACTTCGCGAACCTTGTGCTGAACCGCTTCGATTCCGTCGGCGACACCTTCCGCCCGATAGTGGAATTCGGACGGGAGCAGGTTCTCATCGCAGTGGCCGCCCGTAATGCCGAGCGGCGGACCGCTTACCAGCATGCGCGGCCCAGGAACATCGCCGGCGTTGATGGCATCGCGCAGAGCCACATCGCTGTAACCACTGGCGCCCACATTGCGCACCGTCGTGAAACCTGCCTCCAGGGTGATGCGGGCATTCTTCGCGCCAGTAAGCGCCTCGCGTGGCACCGAAATTCCCAATCCCTGGTACCCGAATTGGCCGTTGTCGACGGTGAGATGAGTATGAGCGTCAATCAGTCCTGGGAGAACGGTAGCGTTCGGCAGATCGATGGTTTCCGTTCCGGGAGCGGGTTTCACATCGGCGGCCGGGCCCACGCTGACAATCTTGTCGTCCTCGATCACGATAGCCTGACCTGCTAACGTGTTGCCGGTCTTCACATCAAGAAGATGGCCAGGACGGATCACGACGACGTGTCGTGCGGCAGACACGGCTTGGGTTACGGCTCCCGTCACACCCAAGATGAGAAGAATAGAAAACGATAGCTTTCTTGCTGGATTCCTTATGTGTCTCCTTGGAGTGCAAATAGGACAGCCAGAATAGCGGAACCGGAGGCTGCGCGCGAATCATGCCCGCGGACGTGCGCCGCGGTCCTTGCCCCCGGGCTGGCGGGCGGCCGCGCTGTAGAAGATCAGGAAGAGAAACAGCAGAGGGATTTTATCCAGTTCCGCGCCGAAGTAGCGCCACAGGGCAACTCCGTGTCCGGGTTCCCACCACGTCGCGAGCGCGAGGTTGAGCATGAAGAACGCGCCCGCAACCGACGCGGGCCGTACCCACCATCCGAGCAACAACGACACTCCGATCCATATCTCGAGCACGCCGACGACGTAGCCGAAGAAGACGGCGTACGGCAACACAACGTGCGCCAGGAAGGGCCGGTAGAAGGTGACCGCGCCCCCGCCAATGTAGCCCTGTAGGTATTGCTGGAAACCGCCGTGGGCGAACCCGGGACCCGCCACTTTGTATTCGCCGAAAAAAAGGAAGAGAATGCCCGTGGCCACACGAACCACGGCGATCGTCTTGGAAAGATCGGCCGAGTGCTTGAGCATTTTGATTCTTAAGAAAGAGCGGCGGCCAGGCCCCGCCGAGAGAAAGTATCACACTGCCTGCAGCTAGCCCCCTGGCCCGTCGTTGCTCATGTAGTGCTCCAGCGAGTCCAGTTCCTGGGTAAGTCCGTCGATGCGCCACTCGAGCAGATTGCGAATGGAGAGGATACCGAGCAGTTTGCCGTCGTTGTCGGCCACGGGCAGGTGGCGGAAATGCCGTTCGACCATGGTGGCCATGGCTTCGCCGGGACCGGTCTCGCGGGTGGCCATTTCCACCGGCGTCGTCATCAGGTCCCGGACCGGAGTGGTTTCGGGGTCCAGCTTGCTGAGCGCCAGCTTGCGGAGGACATCGCGCTCGGTGAAGATGCCCGCCACACGCCCTTCGCGGTCGATGACGCCCACCGCGCCGACATGATAATCGAGCATCTTATGGATGGCGTCGGCAACGCTCGCCTCAACCGGAACCGCCGCGACCTCGCGATCGCACAACTGCAATACGTTCATAGGGCCCTCCTGGAAGAGGCGGGGATCAGGAACGAGATGGCGGCATTATGAACCTCGCCCAGCCAGAGTCAAGAGTTTCCGCGCGCGCGGGACAGAATAAATCGGGTCCGAGTCTGCAGCTTTTTCGATTTCTCAAGATGAACTGCGTCTCCATTGACCTTCCCCGCGGCCTCGTACCGGCGATTCCCCTTTTGATCTGTCATCCCGAGCGACCGACCCGCTTACAGCGGGTTAAAAGAGCAATGAACAAAGCGGCATAGATGGTGCTGCAAACAGGGTGTGGCTGAAGGTATGCTCGCAGCCATCATGGTCGTGGGAAGTAGGCCGGCTACGCAATGGTGCTTCGAGCCCGTTCCCGAGCTTGGTCCCAAGCTTCGTGATTGAAACAGGGGTGACGCGGTTGTGCTGTACAGCTGCGATCCCGATTAGGAGATTACCTGGGAGAAGATGACTTGGCCCACCCCGTGATCGAGGAGAACAAAAGCATGAGTCGCAAGCGAACGAAGAAGCCGAAGCGGGCTGGCCCAGGAGGTGCGGTGCCCAGTCTCAATGGCATCGAGCCCAATGCAGCAGGCATCGATCTAGGAGCGACGGAAATTTTCGTGGCTGTCCCGCAGGACCGGGATCCTAGCCCAGTTCGCAGTTTTGAGACGTTTACCCAAGATCTGCACCGGCTGAAACAGTGGCTGCAGCAGTGCCACATCACCACGGTAGCGATCGAATCCACGGGAGTGTATTGGATTCCACTGTTTCAGACCTTAGAAAAGGCAGGCCTCGAGGTAGGCCTGGTCAACGCTCAGCATGTCAAGCACGTTCCGGGGCGCAGGAGCGATGGGATCGATCGCCAGTGGCTCCAGTATCTCCACTCGGTGGGGCTGCCGCGGGCCTCCTTCCGCCCGGAGGATCGAGTTTGTGTTATCCGCTCCCTGCTGCGTCACCGCGACAGCTTGCGGCGTACGTGCAACCTCTGCAGAAAGCCCTCACCCAGATGAATCTGCAGATCCATCTCGGGCTTAGTGACATCACTGGGCGAAGCGGGCTGGCAATTCTGGACGCCATGGTGGCGGGCGAACGCAATCCCGCTGTCTGGGCGCAGTTGCGGCATCCGCAAGTTCAGGCCAGTGCCGAGGTGGTAATGAAATCGCTCGTGGGAGATTATCGGCGGGAGCATCTTTTCACCCTGCGTCAATCCCTGGAGGCCTATCGTTACTACCAAGACTTGATCACCCGTTGCGACCAGGAGAGGGAGGAACAATCGCAAAACTTTGACCGCCAGCTC
>Ga0307479_10006579_pt1 | contig 10686 bp, 8 predicted proteins | sample atmos_gasesECM4C_FD_203743 | JGI IMG/M metagenome (GOLD analysis project Ga0307479, IMG submission 203743) | Hardwood forest soil microbial communities from Morgan-Monroe State Forest, Indiana, United States - atmos_gasesECM4C_515 | ecosystem: Environmental > Terrestrial > Soil > Temperate...
CTTCAGGCCGACGACGCGGTTGAGCCTCCAACCGGCCAAAAAGCCAAGACCGCGGCGCCAGCCGAACCCAGCATCACTTTCGATTGGGTCCACGTCGATGGTCCTTACATCGCAATGACTTTCGATGACGGTCCGAGCGCGAAATTGACCCCGAAGCTGCTCGATCTGCTCGCCGCACATCATATTAAAGCAACATTTTTCCTGATCGGCCAAAACGTCGCCGAAAATCCTGACATCGTGGCGCGAGAGACTCGAGAAGGACATGAGGTCGGCAACCATAGCTGGTCGCATCCGAGCCTCGCCAAAATGTCGGACGACGGAATTCGCGGTCAGCTGCGCAAGACTGATGATGCGATTCGGAGCGCGGCTGGCCATAGTCCGACTTTGCTGCGGCCGCCTTATGGCTCGATTACGCCACGGCAAAAAAAATGGATCAACCAGGAATTCGGTTACAAAATTGTGCTTTGGGATGTCGATCCATTGGACTGGAGAAGGCCAGGCCCGAGCGTCGTTTGCAATCGCATCGTCAAAAATACGCGCGCCGGTTCGATCATTTTGGCACACGACATTCATCCGGGCACGATTGAGGCGATGCCATGCGTGTTGAATCAACTGGAGGCCAAAGGATTCAAATTCGTGACCGTTTCGGAGTTGATCGCAATGGAAACCCCGCTCCCGGCGAAGCCTTCGCCATCGCCGAAGACCGCTGGCGCAAAATCGACATCGCCCTCCGCTCCGCCGCACGATTGATTTTGCCGGCATGATCGCCGACCGATATTTGCAGCTCAAGGGAGAGCTCGAAAGCGGCCTCGCCGGATTAATCAAGCTCGGATCGGAGATGGAGCGGCCGGCTGAAGAGCTGGACACCTTGCAGGCGCTGCTGCGCGACATCAGTGAGCCGTTGCTCTTTGTCGTGGTCGGCGAAGTGAAATCCGGAAAGTCTTCGCTGCTAAATGCGCTCTTTGGGAATGAATTCGCCAAGGTCGATGTTCTGCCGGCGACCGATCGCGTCTACATTTTTCGCTACGGATCGGACGAAAAATCGACCGAGGTTTCACCAAAACTGACCGAGCGCTATCTGCCGATTCCGTTCCTGCGTGATTTCAACGTCGTCGACACGCCTGGCACGAACACGATGGTAAAAGAGCATCAAATGGTCGCGGAAGATTTCATGCCCCGCGCCGACATTGTCCTTTTCGTTTTCTCGGTCGCTAATCCGTGGACCCAATCGAACTGGGAATTTTTGGATTTCCTGCAAAAAACCTGGCTTAAAAACGTCATCTTTGTTCTCCAACAAATCGATTTGCGCGAACCAACCGAAATCGGCGTGATTCACCGGCATCTTCAGGACACTGCAATGCGCCGCCTCGGATTCGTCCCGCCGATTTTCGCCGTGTCCGCGCGTAAGGCTTTGCTCGCGCGAACGAGTGGCCTGGACAAGGAAAAGCTTTGGGAAGAGAGCGCGTTCGCGCCATTGGAAGAACAGATCAACTTCATCGTCACCGAATCGAGCACCCGAATGCTGAAGCTTCGCTCAACCTTTCAGGCCGCGCGCGTCGGACTCGGAACTTTGAATCAGGAAATTCGCAGATTCCTGGACAAGATTTTAGCTGATAGCGCGGTGCTTGATCGATTGGATGCGTTACTCCAGACGCGGCGCGAGCAAATGCTCCGGCAAGTGGCGGCCCTCGTGCGCGAAGTAGAGAGCGCTTATGACGAAACCACGAAAGAAAGAACCACGCTGCTTCGACAGGAGCTGAAGTGGTGGCGCAGCCTTCAACTGATTCGGCGGGGCAACATAGGACACCTGGAGTTGCACGGAAAGATCGAGACCAAACTGCGACAATTGCTTCAGCCGCAAATGCAAAAAGCAGTTAGCAAACTAGAAATAGATTTGCGTGGGCTTTGGACGCAGATGCAAGACCTTCTCGAAAACCAATTGTCCGCTGATCTCCAAAAGCAAGCCCGGCAAAGTGTCCCGGATTTCGCAGGCCAACGTCGCGAACTCTCGGAATCAATCCAAGCGGCTTTCATCGAAATTCTCGCCGGCAAAACACTCCAGGAACGATTGGCCCGTTCTTACTCACAAACGGCGCTTTCGCTGCGCGTTGTTGTCGCAACAATCGCGATTGCTGGAGCGGTCGCGTTTTTCGTCAGGGCGCGGAACGAAACAGGGGTAATTGGAGCTCTCATCGTCGCCGGAATCGGCGCGGTCCTGGCGATTTTTCTGGCCCTCAATCATCGCCGGAAAGTACTGCGCGACTACGAACAACAATTGTCCCCAAAACGGGCCGAGTTTTCGCAAGACCTCGAAAAACAATTCGCCAAGGCGATTGATGCTTTTTGCGCCGAAATGGCCAAGAAGTTCCAGGAGTTAAGGGAGATTTGCCAGACCCAGCGCCGGCGTTACGAACCGTGGTCGCAGCGCACAGAAGAATTGCAGACGAAGTTTACCGAATTGAAACCGCAGCTCGGTTGAGAAATACGCGAGCGAACCAATCGGTTACTTCTTGGTGTTGGCGCTATTGCCACCTTGCTGAACCAAACGCTGTTCGGCTTGGCGGCGAGCAATCACGAAATGATTGTTCTCGCCGTAACTGCGCCAAGGTCCCGGCGGCACGTCCTGCGTATTTACGAACTGCCAATCGGTCACATCCGTTGGCTGAAGTCCGAGGTAATCCCGTACGGCTGGCGAAACGTCCAAACCGGCGCCGTGATTGAGATTCGGTTTTGGCCGCTCGTTCCCGAAGACGTACTGGAAGTGGTCGGTGCGAAACGGTCCGCAATCTTCCCATTGCGCATAACAAGTGCGATTGCCTTTGCGAATCGCGATCCAGCGATGCCAGCAAACCGATTGCCCCTGCCCCATGTAAGCCTGCTTGAACCACGGAATGACCAGCGGCGCTTCCGGCTTAAACTGGCCGTGAGACACGTCGTTGTAAGGCAACGCGCAATAAAATGGATTTTGCCGCGGAACGAAAGAGACCGGAATGTAGTTACGCCGATCGGACTTCTCGGGATTATCGAAACCGCCGTAGTTCGCCTGCCAATTCAAATCCCATGAGCTGCGGAAGTTCGGCACGGGATTGTTTCCACCGGCTTGTTCGCCAACCCAGAATACGGTGGTCACGATATTTGTTTTCCACGCATAACGCTGGACCGCGGGACGTGAAGAGGTCGGTATCTGCACCTGCGGCTCTACCTTTAGCAGGGCTTCATCACGAAGTTTCCTCGCGTACTTCGCGAAGTCGGCCGCGGTTGCGTAAGGCGAACTTGATTGCTCCTCCGCTCGCAGCGCACCGAAAGCGCCAGCCAAAAGCAAGAGGATAAAGATTCGTCTCATGGCCAAAGGGTGGCCTGTTTGTATCCGATTTTCCCGCCTCATGCAAGGCCTTTCGTTATGGAAAAACCAGCGCCGGTGGCGGTTACAATCTCTAAAGCACTATCTGTTCCAACTATATCCGGCTCACGAGTGTGTTTCGGCCGTATTCGCGGTCGTTTTTCTCTGGATAATCCAGAGTATAATGCAAACCGCGGCTTTCCTTGCGACTTAACGCCGAGTCGACAATCAATGCCGCCACCGTGGCGAGGTTGCGCAACTCCAAAAGATCCACCGACACTCTGAAGTTCCAATAAAATTCCCGGATCTCGCGCTGGAGATTGCGCAGACGCGCGCTCGCCCGCTGGAGACGCTTGTCCGTTCGCACAATTCCCACGTAATCCCACATCAACCGCCGGATTTCGTCCCAGTTATGATAAATCACAACCAGTTCATCGACATCTTGCACGTCGCCCGATTGCCATTCCGGTAATGAAATCGACGGCGTTGTACGCGCCGGGCTTCGTTCCCGCAGCATCGCTTCGCACGCGCGATGCGCTACGACCAAACCTTCGAGGAGCGAATTGCTGGCCAAGCGATTGGCGCCGTGTAAGCCGGTGCAACCAACTTCGCCGATTGCGTACAGTCCGGGCAGACTGGTTGCGCCAGTTACGTCGGTTTTGATTCCGCCGCATTGATAATGCGCTGCCGGTACGACCGGAATCGGCTGCTTCGTCATATCGATCCCAAAGCGCAAACAGTTCTCGAAAATATTCGGGAACCGCTCGCGCAAAAATTCCACCGACTTGTCGGTGATATCGAGAAAGACGCATTGCGCGCCGGAACGTTTGATCTCGGCGTCGATTGCGCGCGCGACAATGTCCCGCGGCGCGAGCGACCCACGCGGATCGTAGCGTTTCATAAAATCTTCGCCGCGATTGTTCCGCAAAATGCCGCCCTCGCCTCGCACCGCCTCCGAAATCAAAAACGATTTTGCTTTCGGATGAAACAAGCAGGTGGGATGAAACTGAACGAACTCCATGTTCGCGATCGTCACGCCGGCGCGCCAGGCCATCGCGACGCCATCACCGGTCGCGATATCCGGATTGGTTGTGTAGAGATAAACTTTCCCACAACCGCCGGTCGCGAGCACGATCCGATCCGAACAGATCGTCTCTACTTCGCCCCTGCTTTGGTCGAGGATGTAAATACCTAGACAACGATCTTCCGCCGCGAAGCCGATCTTGGCCGCCGTGATCAGATCGACCGCCATGTGATTTTCCAAAAGATCGACATGCGATTGCCGCCCCAATTCGCGCAGCAATGCGTTCTCGATTTCTTTTCCGGTCACATCTTGCACGTGCAGAACGCGCCGCTTCGAATGCCCGCCTTCGCGACCCAGATCGAATTCCCGGTGACCGGAGACTTCGCGCTCATCGAACTGCATGCCAAGATCGACAAGTTCCTGAATCCGCGCTGGCGCTTCCGTAACGACCGTGCGGACCACGTTTTCATCACATAAACCCGCGCCGGCTTCGAGCGTGTCGCGCACATGAAGCTCAAACGAATCCTCGTCGCTTGTCACACAAGCGATTCCGCCCTGCGCCCAGGCTGTGTTCGTATCCGGTCCTTTGCGCTTGGTGATAACCGCTACCGAGCCGTGCTTCGCCGCCTTGAGAGCAAAGCTGAGCCCGGCGATGCCGCTGCCGATCACGACAAAATCGTATTCCTTCATCCCAATACAGTGTTGTCGATCAAACGCGTTTTCCCAAAGAAAACCGCGAGAGCGAGAAGCGAGTTTGGTCGAACTATTTCAATCGGTTGCAAAGTGTCTGCGTCAACAAGATCGACATAATCGATTCGCGCCAGCGGCGCTTCCCCGATGATTTTTCGCGCAAGATCGACAGTGTCCTTCGCGAATTTCTTTCCGGAATCTTTCGCCGCCAGCAATGCTTTACGCAAAACGGCGGCTTGCTTCCGTTCCTCCGAATTCAAATACGCGTTGCGCGAACTGCACGCGAGCCCATCCTCCTCCCGCACCGTCGGCACCGCGACGATATCGATCTTGTAATTCAAATCGCGGACCATCCGGCGAATGACGGCCAGCTGTTGAAAATCTTTTTCGCCAAACACCGCCGCGACCGGTTGCAAAATATTGAACAGCTTCGCCACCACCGTGCAAACGCCACGGAAATGTCCCGGTCGCGACTTACCTTCGAGCACGTTCGATAGCGAATTTTCTTCCACAAACACAGAGCGATTATCCGGATACATCTCGGGCGCGCTTGGCCGGAATAAAAGATCGACTCCCAACTTTCGGCAGAATTCTTCATCTTCCTGTTCCGGCCGCGGATAACGTTCGTAATCGCTTCCCGGCTCGAACTGCAGTGGATTCACGAAGATGCTCAGGACCACTTTCCCATCTTTGCCGGCCTTCTCTCGCGCTACTCGAATCAATTCGCCATGTGCCTTGTGCAAAGCCCCCATCGTCGGGACGAGAACGCGCGGCGGCTTTATCACCTCGCCCTGGGCTTCACCGATTGTCTGCAAAATCTTCATGGCGCTTCCAACCAAATCGCCTGTCGGGCGAACGGAAAAGTCTTGTGACCGAAATTTCTCCAGCCCGCCCGGCGCGCCAGTTGGTTTATCTCGGCAAATGAAAACGCGCGCGCGGCGGAAAGGCGCCCGTCGTATTTGGTCACCGGCTCGCGGAACATTGTTGACGTCAACAAATGCACGCCAACGGTTGCAAACCATCCGCGGCGCAAGTCAGATACGAGCACAAACTTGCGCGAGAATTCTCGGCATCGTTGAAGCACGCGGATCGCGTCGTTATCGCTAAAATGATGAAGGGCTAAAGTGCACAGGACCAGATCGTACGGCTCGCTCGCGTTCCATTCCAAAAGATTTCCTTCAATGAAAACGATTTCCGGATAACGAACACTCAATTTTTTCGCGAGCTGGAGGGTTGCGGATTGCCGATCCAACGCATCGATTTTTAATTCCGCTCCAATCTTGCGTCCGTACTCTGAGATCAATCGCGGAATATCGCCCGATCCGGTTGCAAGATCGACAATGCGCAGGCGCACGCCGGGTTTGATCCAACGACTGAGAAATATTGAGATCAGGGCGTAACTTCCAAACCAGCGATTGAGTTCGCGGAGGTTTTCGAGGTCGCGCTCCAGTTCGGCTGAAATCGACTGCGGCCGATCCATCAGCTCCAGTTCGGCTGGATTAAATTGCCGCTTCATGGCGGCAAGATCACTGCCCTAGGAATTTTCGCCAGGATTCCGGCAGCTCCGCGTCTTCAATCTCGCTGGCGATGCGACCCTCGAAGTCCGGCTGAAACTTGGTGGTGGTTCCGTAAACCATGATTACGTCTTCCGAACCTTCCGCCCGAATCGCGTGGGCCACGCCGGGAGGAATCACGACGCCGACATTATTGCGACCGCGGTAATTATCGCCTTCCACAAAAAGGCGCATAGTGCGCACCGGCAGAGCGGCGCGCACATCGCGAAGAAAAATTTCAGCGCGCCCCTGAAGGAAAAACATAATGTCCCATTGCTCGCGGTCGTACGGGCGCAGCGAATAGTTCTGTGGTTCGTTCACAAATAAACGGCGCAACCATTTCTCCGCCGTCGTGTCCGCTGGAATGCTGGGCGGATGAATGTGAAAACCCTTCGCGCTGTTCGCGAACATCCGCGCGGCTGACCACTGTCTTGGCCAAAGCTTGATCTTGCCCAGGACGCCTTCCGCATCGCGCGCCAACTCGCCAAAACTGCCGCGGTGGCGTTGGGCATAAATTTCTCTGGAAAAAATTTCAACGCCCGGGATCCAAACTTTCTTTAATTCTGCTTTGCCACGATTGGCAGTCAGTTCGCCGGCATCGACACCAGGTCCGGCGATTCCTTGGGCGATCGAACCGCTTTTGTAATTGCGGGGAGAGAGCCCTTTTCTCGCGCGCTCATTGAGACCGAGCCACAAATCTTTCTTCATACTGTTTGGCGGAGCCACTTATATGCCTAACGAAGCTCTGCGCTGATCGCCACATTATATTCATTGCAGCCGCGCGCAGGCAAATTTACGCTGGACGCCTTCGGCGAGCGCGCTGGCCGAGATCGATGCTCGACTATTTCGTTTACCTTATTTACCGCGCAGGGTTTGCCCTGATTGGCCTTTTGCCATTACGGGCAGCGTTTGCGCTTGGAAACGCGTTAGGCTTCTGCGCCTGGCTCGTTCTTGGGGAATATCGGCGCCTGGGATTTCATAACATCGACATCGCATTCGGCGCGGAAAAATCGACGCGAGAAATGCGCCGCCTGGTGCGCCGCCATTTTCAACGACTGGGCGCAAACCTTCTTTCTGGCTTGAAGCTGGCGTCGATGCCGATCGAAAAAGCGCGCGCGAAGGTTCGAATCGAAAATGCCGACGCGGCCCATCGCGAATTGCGCAACGGCCGGCCGATCGTCATTATTTTGAGTCATATTGGAAACTGGGAGCTGCAGGCGCAAATGTTTCCGGCCGTACTCGGCTACATTCGCAATAGCACAATATATCAACCGCTGAAAAATCGTTACATCGACGAACACGTCCAAAAGTTGCGCGGACGCGCCGGTGTCGAACTTTTCGACCGGAACGAAGGCTTCCACAAAGCGATTGAACTTCTGCGCGGCGGCGGCGGGGTTGGGATCCTGAGCGACCAACACGCCGGCGATCAGGGTTTGTGGGTGCCATTCTTTGGAAAGCTTGCATCAACCACATCGTTGCCGGCACTGTTAGCCAAACGAACAGGCGCGGCCGTCTTGGGCACGGCCATTTATACTGAATCGCCCGGACGCTGGCGGATGTCGTTTACCGATCGAATCGATGCCCCCGGCGATTCGGTCGACGCGCTCACCGCCAAAGCCAATGACCTGATCGCGAGCCAGACCCGCTGCGCGCCCGAAGACGGTTTCTGGCTGCACAATCGTTGGAAAACGCCGCGCCCGAATTTTCTTCTGGCGGGTTACAAGCGCGGTGTCTTTCTCCCGAAGGATTTGCCGCCGCAACAATTGAAACCATTCCGGATTCTCATTCGAAGCAGCAATTGGCTGGGCGACGCCGTCATGAGTGTGCCAGCAGTACGCGCGATCAAGAAAGGCCGGCCGGATGCGCATGTAACAATCCTCGCCCCAAAAAAAATCGCGCCGATGTGGAAATTGATTCCAGAAGTCGACAAGATCTTGTCTCTCCCGAACAAATCGCTTTTCAGCGCGGTTCGCCTGATTGGGCGACAAGAGCCTTTCGATGCGGCGATCTTGCTTCCGAATTCATTGCGCGTGGCGCTCGAGGTTTGGCGAGTTCCGAGAAAAGTCGGTTATCACGGACACACGCGAGCCTGGCTCCTAAATCAAATTGTCCGCGAGCCGCGTCGGCCGGGCCCGCCGGAACATCACGCCACTCGCTTCCTGCGAATCGCGGACGATTGCGGCGCGGATGTTGATCTTACGAGAGACGTGAGCTCGGCCTTAACGCAAACATCAGACATCAAACGCCAAACATTCGTCGGGCTTTGTCCGGGCGCAGAATACGGTCCGGCCAAACGCTGGTTACCCGAACGTTTTGCTGAAGCAGCAGCCGCGATTTCCGCGCAAACAAAAACCAAATGGATTTTGTTCGGGACGAAAAAGGACAAAGCGATCGGCGAAACAATTGCTACCGCGCTGGGCGACAATTGCTCGAATCGAATCGGCCAAACGACTCTTGAGCAGTTGATCGAGGAACTGCGCGGCTGTCGTGCACTGTTGAGTAACGACACCGGCACGATGCATCTCGCGGCATTGCTCGGCATGCCAGTCGTTGCGATTTTTGGTTCTACCGAACCCGCGCTGACCGCGCCTCTCGGCAACGGACACGTCGTCCTTCGCCATCACGTTGAATGCAGCCCGTGTTTCTTGCGCCAATGTCCGATAGATTTTCGCTGCATGAAAGAAATCGCGGTTCCGGAAGTAGTGAATGCTGTGATGTCGATCTTAAGATGAATTCCGACGCACCGCGCATACGCACCGAAGTGCAGGTCATGTTCTTCGACACCGATTGCGGCGGTGTCGTATCGAATATTGCCTATCTCCGTTTCATCGAAATTGCGCGCACCTCGCTCGCGGAAGAGCTGGGACTTCCCGTCGCCGAGATGGCGAAAACTCAAAAATATCCGGTGGTGATTCGGACGGAGATCGATTATCGCCGCGCCGCAAAGCTGGGTGACAAATTGGTAATCGATGGTTGGCTCGATCACTTGCAACGCGCGCGATTCTGGTGCGCTTTCCGGATTAGCCGACCCGCGGATGAAGCGTTGATCGCCGAATGCCGGCAAACGTTGGCTCTAGTTGAAATACCGGCTGCGAAATTGCTGCCGTTGCCGGCCGATTGGGAAAAATATCGCTCTCGCGCGAGTTCGGCTTAACGATTAGTGATGACCGCAGGCGCCCGCACTTTCAGTATTGAGGATGCCTTAATTGATCCGCCGGCGTTGCCTCCGCCTCCGTTGCGCCATGCCCTATTTGTTTCGCTGATCGGGCTCGCGGCGCTGCTTCACCTAACGACCATGGGCTGGGGCGACCTCTATAATCACACCGAAGGGCAATATGCCGGTGCGGCGCGCGAAATGATTCAAACACACCAGTGGTTATGGCCAACAAACGACGGCCTGCCGCGGTTGCCGAAACCGCCACTGCTTTACTGGCTCATCATCGGCTCTTTCAAAATTTTCGGGATCAATTCCGTTGCCGCCCGTCTGCCAATCGCATTGGCGGCAATGGCAAGCGCGGCCCTCACATTTCTGATTGGGGAAAAATTGGGAGATTACTGGCGCGGATTTTTTGCGGGGCTGATTTATCTTTGCAGCTGCGGCACGGCGCTGCTCGGGCGCGTCATCATGCCCGAACCGGTGTTCAGCGCGTTTATCGCCGGCGCGATTTTTTGCGGAATCTGCGGTTATCAACGGCGGCGCGGACGCGCTCTTTGGTTTCTCGGTTTCTGGATTTGCTGCGCGCTGGCTTGCCTCACGAAAAGTTTGCTGGGCTTAATCTACCCGCTTGCAATTTTTATTTTTCTTGGATTTTTTTACCGCGAAGCGCGTCTGCGCTTCCGCCGCCTTTTGCATTGGGGGTACATCTCGATCTTTGTGATCCTGTTAGTGCCGTGGTACATCGCGACCGAACGACATTTTCCCGGATTTTTGCAGCAGCTTTTCCAGGTCGAGTGGCTCGGACATTTGCGTTCCTTTTCCAATGTCCCGGGAAGCGATAACGGAGTTCCGCCGCTTCAATTTGTCTGGTTGCACCTGGTCTGGTGGTTCCCGTGGTCAGTCGCGGTGGTTCCGGGAGCGA
>Ga0307479_10006580_pt1 | contig 10685 bp, 9 predicted proteins | sample atmos_gasesECM4C_FD_203743 | JGI IMG/M metagenome (GOLD analysis project Ga0307479, IMG submission 203743) | Hardwood forest soil microbial communities from Morgan-Monroe State Forest, Indiana, United States - atmos_gasesECM4C_515 | ecosystem: Environmental > Terrestrial > Soil > Temperate...
CGGCTCAGGGCGCGGCGTGAAGATCGGGGAGGAACCCCTGTCATGACGCCCCTGACCGGATCGCCGGTATCGCTGCAGGTTTCCGGCATCGTCGCGCAGACGGTCTGCAGCCTGACCACCGCGGTCAGGTCCGCCCGCGCCCGGGTCGTCGACCCGGCCGGGATCGGACGGTACTGGCTCGGGTATGCCACGCGGGTACTGTCGGCCAGGGCGCCGCGCGGCCTGGCCGTGCTCGACATACGGTATGCGGACCTGCTCGCCGACCCGATCGCCGTGGTGGCCCGCGTCTGCTCGTTCGCGGGAATACCTTTCACGCCTGCCGCGGAACGACGAATGCGCGCGATTCTCGTCGTGAAACTGGGCGACGAGCGGGCGGTTCACAGGTACTCGCTTCCAGATTACGGTCTCGACCCCGCGGAAATTCACGACCGCTTCGCGGCGTACAACGCCGCCTTCGATCTGTAACCGCCCAGCTCCCGGAAAGAAGACATCATGGCAGAAGTAACAGATTACGAGCAGGTAGCCATGAGCGGGCTAAGGGCGCGGGGCGACGAAGGATGCGCGGGTGTGCTGATCCGCGAGCACCGCCGGACGGCGGGGCTGAGCCAGCGGCAGCTCGCTGACCTGGCCGGGGTCAGCATCGGGGTGATCCGCGATCTGGAACAGCGCAGGACGGTTTATCTACAGCCGAGATCGGTGGAGAGCCTGGTACGGGCGCTCGGCCTGAATCACGGGCAGGCGGCCGCGCTGGCCCGTCCCGGCCCCCGCCCGGGGATGGCGGGGGCCGGGACGGTGGCCGGCCCGACGGGCCAGCGGAGGGCCGCCGAAGGGGCCGGCGTCCGGCTGGCCATCTTGGGATCGCTTGCCGTGTCGCGCGGAATCCAGGTAGATCCCGGGCCGCCGAGCCAGCGGGCGGTGCTGGGAGTGCTCGCGCTGACGCCGGGCGTGCTGGTGCGGCGCGAGGCGATCATCGACGCGATCTGGGGAGAGGACATCCCGGCCACGGCGGTGAACCTGGTGCAGAAATACGTGAGCCGGCTGCGCGCGGTCCTGGATCCTGCCCGGCCGCCGAGAGATCCCGGCGCCCTCCTGGTGTCGGTCAATACGAGCTACCGGCTGCAGACCACCGCGGATCAGCTTGACGTGCTGGCATTCGAGCAACTCGCAGGCGACGCCCGCGCCGCGTGCTACGAAGGCGACCGGCCGGGCGCCTGCGAGATATATGAACAGGCGCTCGGACTGTGGCGGGGCGAGCCGCTCGCCGATCTTGACATCCTGCGCGACCATCCGGCGGTGACCGGCCTGTGCCGTCGGCGTGCCGAGGTCATCGCCGAATACGCACAGGCCGCCTGCGCGGGGGGAATGTACGACCGGGTCCTGGGACACCTGCGCGATCTGGCCGCCCGCGAGCCGCTCAACGAGAACGCACACGCGCTGCTGATGACCGCTCTCGCGGGCACCGGTCAGCAAGCCGACGCGCTGGCGGTGTTCGAGGACCTTCGCATCCGCCTGGATGACCAGCTCGGCGTGCGCCCCGGTCCGCGGCTATCCAGCGTGCACCTGCAGGTGCTGCGCCAGGATGTGCCTGCCACCCTGGCGACGCGGAAGGCCTGGCCGGCGATCCCTCGCCAGCTAGTGGCCGCCTCGCGGTTGTTCACTGGCCGCGCCGATGAGCTCGACCGCCTCACCGCCGTCCTGGACGAGTGCGAAGAGCCGGCTGGCCAGGTGGTGATCTGGGCCATCACCGGCGCCGGAAGCATCGGCAAGACCTCGCTGGCCCTGCAGTGGGCACACCAGAACCTCGATCGCTTTCCCGATGGGCAGCTGTGGGTGAACCTGCGCGGCTTCGACCCGTCGGGCGAGCCTATGTCCTCAGAGCTGGCGGTACGCGGGTTCCTCGGTGCGCTCGGCGTCGACCCGGCCGCCATTCCCGCCGATCTGGACGCACAGGCGGGCCTGTACCGCAGCCTGGTGGCCGGGAAGCGGATGCTGGTGGTGCTGGACAACGCCCGCGACAGCAGCCAGGTGATCCCGCTGCTGCCTGGCAGCCCGGGTTGCACGGTGCTGGTGACCAGCCGCAGGCAACTCACCGGCCTGGTCGTCAGCCACGGCGCACGGTCGCTTGACCTGGACGTGCTCCCGGAGGAGGACGCGCGGGAACTGCTCGCCCGCTACCTCGGCGCCGACCGGATGGCCGCCGAACCGGATGCGGTCGCCGAGCTGCTGACCTGCAGCGCGGGCCTGCCGCTGGCGGTCAGCATCGTGGCCGCCCGGGCCGCCGCTCATCCCGGGTTCCCGCTCGCTGTGCTCGCGGCGGAACTACGGGAGGCCGCGACCCGCCTGGACGCGCTGGAGACCGGCGACCTGACGGCGAGCGTCCGGGCCGTGCTGTCCTCGTCCTACCGGACCCTTGATCCGCAGACCGAGACCGTGTTCGGACTCATGGGACTCGCACCGGGACCCGATATCAGCCTGAGCGCGGCGGCCTCGCTCACCATGCTGCCCGCACCGCGGACACGCGCTGTGCTGCGGGACCTGGAAGCCGCCTCGCTGGTGCGGCAGCACGCGCCGGGGCGTTACAAGATGCACGGCCTGCTTCGACTGGACGCGGTCGGCCAAGTAGGCCGAGACCAGCCCGCAGGTGCCGGTGCCGCCGCGCTGCGACGGGTGACCGACTTCTATCTCCACACCGCGTTCGCTAGCGATCAGCAGCTGTCCGCCCATCTCCAGCCGATCGACCTGGGCGAGCCGGCCATCGGCTGTGTCCCCTGCCCGCCTGCCGACCGGGCCGCCGCGCTCGCGTGGTTCGACGCTGAGCACTCGTGCCTGCTCGCCACCCTCGACGTGGCCGTAGCGGAGGGCTGGCTTTCCCGCGTCTGGCAGCTGGCCTGGACCCTGAATACGTTCCACGAGCTCCGGGGCCACGTCGGTGACCAGCTCGCCAGCTGGCAAGCCGGGTTCACCGCGGCCGAGCAGGCTGGCCAGCCGGCCGGCCGCATCCTGGCCCGTGGCTGGCTCGGACGTGCCTGTGCCCGGGCCGGCCGGCCTGCCGAGGCCCTCGCCCATCTGAACCGGGCCATCGCCCTGGCGGAGGACGCGGGCGACATCACCAGCCTGGCCGACGCGCACCGGTGGGTGTCTCATACCTGGGAACAGCAGGGGGAGTATCACCAGGCGCTGAAGCACGCCACGCTGGCCCGCTCCTTGTTCCAGGCTCTCGGCCATCCCATCGGGGAAGCCCAGCTGCTTACCGCCGAAGGCTGGTGCCATGCTCACCTCGGCCGCCTTGGCCAAGCCCGAACGTGCTGCGAGGCCGCCCTCGTGCTGAACCGGCGGCACGACGACCGCATCGGCGAGGCTGGCACGCTGGACGGCCTGGGCTTCATCGCCCTGCGCGCTGGCCTGCACGCCGAGGCGGTCGCGCGCTACGGCCTGGCCCTCGCGCTCCGCCGCGAGCTCGGCGACCGCTACAACGAAGCCGGTACCCAGGCCGGTCTCGCCGAGGCCCGCGCTGCTTGCGGCCGCTATGAGGAAGCCTGCCAGGCCTGGCAGCAGGCACTCACGCTGTACCAGGTCCAGCGCCGCACAACCGACACCGTCCGCATCCGGCGGCGGCTGGACACGCTCCACCGCGCCGCCCAGTTTGCCCAGGTCCGGCCCTGAAATGACGGCTTCCCCGCACGTTCCTGTAGTCCACGAGGGCGGTTCCTGTACCCGGTGCCCACGCCCGGCCCGCTCATTCGCGGCCGGATCAGGACAAACGCGAGCCCCGTATCGGCAACGATGCTGGTCAGCGGACATCCAGGCGTCCTGCTGCCAACCCCCGCACACTGGAGACACCGATGGAAGATGGGGCGGCGAGATGCTTATAAGAAAGCAGCCCGAAGCGAAGATGGGCGTCATTGTCGAGGGATTTGACGCCGCAACCGCAACGGATGCCGAGATCGCGGACCTCAAGCACACCATATACGCGGAGAAGATCGCCATCGTCAAGGAGCAGCGGCTCACTCCGGACGCATTCGTGGCACTGGGCAGGAGAATGGGGGAGCCGGCCGCCTACTACGAGCCCATGTATCATCACCCGGATACCGAGCTTATTTTCGTGTCCTCCAATGTGCCCAAGGATGGCCGGCAAATCGGAGTGCCGCGAACCGGGAAGTTCTGGCATGCGGACTATCAGTTCATGGAAAAGCCGTTCGGGCTTACGCTGATCCTCCCGCAGGCGGTTCCCAAGGGAGACAGGGGTACTTATTACATCGATCTGGGGAAGGCCCATGCGGCGCTGCCGCAGGATCTGAAGGACGCGGTTGCCCGGGCCAAGGCCGTGCAGACCCCGCGCCGGTACTTCAAGATCAGGCCCGAGGACGTGTACCGTCCGGTGGGGGAACTGCTGGCCGAGATCGAGGCCAAGACGCCCGCCGTCACCCGCAACGCCGTGATCAGGCACCCGGTTACCGGCGAGTCGGTGCTCTACATCAGTGAGGGATTCACGGTCGGCCTCACCGACGAGCATGGCAAGAGCCTGGACGACGGCCTGCTGCGCGAACTGCTTGGCGCGACTGGGCAGTATGACGCCACGTTCCAGCATCCCGGCATCCACCTGCAGCGTTTCGATGTCGGTGACTTGCTGGTCTGGGACAACCGCAGCCTCGTGCACCGCGCTAAGCACACGACCACGCCAGAACCAGCCGTGTCCTTCCGGGTCACCGTGTATGACGAGTACCCCTTCGATGCCTCCCTTGACGGCTGACCAGGACGGGGTCGTCGCCGCGACCTACGCGACCGACCACGAGCTGCTGGCCACGGTGCTGCGTCCCTACTGGGCGCACTGTCAGTACCTGACGACGGCCGTCGTGGAGGTGGCGCAGGACAACGAGCCGGCGGTGTCTGGTGACTTCGAAATCGGGGAGTCGTGCTACATCAACGACACCGGGCATTTCAACGCGGTCGAGTTCAATATCTGCTACAACCAGCTCGCCTACTACCTGATCGCGAAGTCGGTCAAGGAGGGTCTGCTCCCGGCGCTGCGGAACTGGACGCTGGCGGATTTCTGGCGGTCGCAGCTGCCCGACATCCTGATCGTGGACTTCCGCAGCAGCTTCAAGCGCAAGATGCGCGGCAAGACGTTCTCCGGCAGCGTGTCGGTCACCGATGTCGTTCGTCTTGAGAAATCCGACTGCTGGAACCCGCTGATCGTGCTGTACACGTCATGCCGGTTCTGGGATGAGCCGGGCGGGCTCGCCACCGGCAAAGTGACGCTCGCCATCACGAATCCGGCATGACCGGGATGTACTTTCCTCAGCTGAGGACCATTGACGCCGCGATCGCATTCCACGCTGAGCAGCGGCCGCACCAGGACGCGCTGCGCTGCGAGGACCGCCGGGTCAGCTACGCCGGCCTGCACCGGCACAGCAACCAGGTGGCCAGAGCACTGATCGTATCCGGCGCGGTGCCGGGAACGCGGGTCGTCTATCTCGGCCAGGAGTCCGAGTACTTCTACATCCTGCTCTACGCCTGTGCCAAGTCAGGAGCGGTGCTTGTCCCGGTCAACTGGCGGCTCGCCGTGCCCGAGGTAGAGCATGTCCTGCGTGATTCCGGCGCCCGGTTCGTTTTCGCGGAACCCGAATACGCGCCGGTGGTCGAGCGCGCCATGGAGGGGCTCGCCGACGCGCCCGCGGTGATCTGGGTGACCGCCGCCGCCGACGGCGGAGGCGGACTCGCGCAATGGGCCGCCGGCGCGTCGCAGGCGGACCTCTTCCGGATCGCCGAACCGGAAGACGTGCTCGTCCAGATGTACACCAGCGGTACGACCGGCCTGCCGAAAGGAGTAGTGCTGGCCCACCGGAGCTTCTTCGCCGTACGGGACGCCCTCGCCAGCGCCGGCCTTGACTGGATCGACTGGCGAGCGGGGGATGTCAGCCTGATCGGCGTCCCGGGATTCCACATCGGCGGGCTGTGGTGGGCACTGCAGGGGTTCAATGCGGGCATCACCAACGTCGCGCTGCGGATGTTCACCAGGGCGGGTGCCATCGCGTGCATCCTGGACCACCGCGTCACCGTCACCTGCATGGTCCCGGCGATGCTACGGCTGATGCTGGCCGAGCGTCCGGCCATCGAAGCGGACTTCGGGAGCCTGCGTAAGGTGGTGTACGGCGGCTCCCCCATCGGAGAAGCCCTTCTGGAGCAGTGCCTGGATCGGATCGGCTGCGAGTTCGCGCAGATCTACGGGCTCACCGAGTCCGGCAATACCGCGGTCTGCCTGCCGCCGGCCGAGCATGTTCCTGGCGGCCCGAGGATGGCCGCCGCCGGGCAGCCGTATCCCGGATTCGTTCTCCAGATAAGGAACGACGACGGAGAGGTCCTGCCCGCCGGGAAGATCGGCGAGGTGTGGATCCGCACGCCAGCACGCATGGTGGAGTACTGGGGACTGCCCGAGGCGACCGCGCGGACCCTGGTCGGCGGATGGCTGCGCAGCGGCGACGCGGGGTACCTGGATGCGGACGGATTCCTGTTCATCTGCGACCGGATCAAGGACGCGGTCATCGTATCCGGCGAGAACGTCTATCCGGCCGAGATCGAGAACGTCCTGGCCAAGCACGAAGCGGTCATCGAGGCAGCGGTGATCGGCATTCCCGACCAGCGGTGGGGCGAAGCACTGCACGCATTCGTCGTGCTGGCACCCGGAGCCAAAGCCAGCGTGCGCGAATTCGTGCAGTTCCTGCGTGGCCGCATCGCCGATTTCAAGATCCCGGCCAGTTACGCCTACATCGACAAGCTTCCGCGTAACGCCAGCGGCAAGATCCTGCGGCGGGAGCTACGTGAGGCCTTCTGGCAAGGCCAGGAGCGCAAGGTCAACTGAAACTGGGCTAGGAAAAGGGAAGGGCTCGGGAATGCGATGAGTGCCGAAAAGACGGACACGGACCTGCGCGAGCAGATCAGGGAGATCGCCGCGGATATCATGGAGGTCGATGTCGAGCGGATCGGCTTGACGACCCATTTCTGGAATGAGCTCGATGCCGATTCCATGCAGGGAATCGAGCTCCTCGCCGCGCTAGAGCGCAGGTTCGGAATCACTATTGAGCAGAGCGCGCTGCCGGAGATGCAGGATGTGCGGAGCACATCCGAAGTGGTCATGGCGATCATGAAGGCCGCCAGCCCGGATGGGCCATGATCCGGCGATCGCCACATCGGCCCGCAGACGCGTTGTCATCACGGGTATCGGCGTCATCAGCAGCATCGGTACCGGTGTCGCCGAGTTCACCGAAGGCCTGCGCGCGGGCCGGTCCGGGGCGCGGCCGATCACTGCGTTCGACACCGCGGGATTCGCCCACACCAACGCCTGCGGTATCCCTGACTTCGTCCCGGAACGGTGGATATCGCGGCTTAACCCCGGAGAACTGGGCCGGGCGACCCAGTTGTCGATCGCCAGCACCATCCTGGCCTTGCGGGACGCCCGGCTGACACCTGAGCGGCTCCGTGACCAGCGTGCGCTGATCGCGGTGGGCACGACCTACGGCGAGTCAGGTGAGCTGGACCGCATCGTCGCGCGGCAAGTGGCGTCCGGCACCCCGGCCGTCGACAAGCCGGCGGCGGCCAGGTCCGCGTCCAGCCGCCTGTCCATCGACGTCGCACGCGAGCTTGAGCTGACCCAAACCGAGGCGGTGACCATCCCGACGGCTTGTGCGGCAGGCAACTACGCCATCGGCTACGGGTTTGACGTCGTGGCCGGTGGCGAGGCCGACGTGGCGCTGTGCGGGGGAGCCGACGCGCTGCTGCGGATGACGTTCGTGACCTTCTACCGGCTGGGCACCATCGCTCCCCTGATCTGCCAGCCGTTCGACCGCAACCGCAAGGGCATCCTGACCGGAGAGGGCGGCGCGGTACTCGTGCTCGAGGACCTGGACGCGGCGATCGCGCGCGGCGCGCACATCTACGCCGAGGTACTCGGCTACGGGCTGGCCTGCGATGCTCGTCACCCCGTGGCGCCGGACCAGGAGGGCATCGCCCGGTGTATCAGCCAGGCGCATAGCAACGCCGGGACCGGTCCCTGGCAGGTCGACTACATCTGTGCGCACGGCACAGGCACCAAGGCCAATGACGTGACCGAGGCGGCCGCGATCTGCCAGGTCTTCGCCGGGAACCTGCCGCCGGTCAGCTCGCTCAAGTCGATGCTTGGCCACGCGATGGGCGCGGCGAGCGCGCTCGCCGCGGCCGGGTGCGCGCTCGCGCTGGAAAACGGGTTCATCCCGCCGACGATCAACCATACCGAGGCCGACCCGGAGATCGGCATCGACTGCGTGCCCAACCTCGCGCGGCCGGCCGAGCTTCGCGTGGTCCAGAACAACTCGCTAGCGTTCGCCGGAAACAACGCGGTGCTGATCCTGGGCCGGTTCGGGGCGGGCCTCGCATGACGGCGGCGGGGCGTGATCAGCGCGGCGGGCTTCCGGCGGCCGCGCCGGTGATCACCGCGTGGGAGGTCTATTCCCCGCTGGGACATGGTGCGCGGTCGCACCTCGCGGGCCTGCGGGCCGTCGGCTCCGTGCGGCCGGGACCGTCGGTGCCGGACTTCGATGTGCGCGAGATCCTCGGCCGTTCCGGCACGCGGGCCATGGACCGCGCCGCCGGCCTGGCCGTCGCGACGACCCGCCGGCTGCTGGACAGAGTCGGCACCGCCGAGGCTCCGCTCGGCGGCTACGCGTCCGAGGATGTGGGTGTGGTCCTCGGCGCCAGCGACGGGATCAAGAGCGTGATGGATTTCCTCCGTGACACCTGGACCAGGGACAAGCCCTACGACGTCGATCCGTCCCACGTGCCGAGGACCCTGATGAACTTCGCGGCCGGCCAGTGTGCGATCTGGCATGGCGTCAGGGGGCCGAACGCGACCATCTGCGGCAGCCACGCCACCGCGTTGCTGACCTTGAACTACGCGCGGCGGCTGCAGCGCAACGGCCATGCGAAGGCCGCTATCTGGGGCGCGGTAGAGGAACTCTCGGCCGACCGTACCGCGGTCGAATCGGCCCGCCTCGATGGCCGCGGCGGCCGGCCACCAGCCGAGGGATGCGTGATGTTCCTGCTGGAGGCCGCCTCGACGGTCGCCGGTGGGCGGCCGGTGGCCGCCGGTGGCCGGCCGGCGGTGGCGCAGGTGCTCGCCGTGGAGTTCGGCGTCTGGTCCGGCCCGGATCAGATCCGCGACGCGCTGGTCGGCTGCCTGCGCCGGGCCCTGATGCGGGCGGCGGTGCGGCGGGAGGAGGTGCTCGCGATCGCCCCGCTGTCGTGGCCCGGCTGGCCTGGGTCCGCCGAGCGGGCAGGCATCGCCGACGTGGTCGGCGACGCGCCGTTGCTGACGAAGACGGCCGATGCCATCGGCGACACCGGAGCGGGGTCTGCGGCGTTCCAGATCGTCGAGCTGCTGGCCGAGGGGGCCGGCTTGGGCCGGGTCGGCGTCGTGACGACCGTGGACGGTGAGGGCCGGGTCGGGTGTGCCCTGCTGAGGATCTACTGACGAGGATGACATGACGCAGCGTCCGGTGGCTCTGGTGACCGGTGCCTCCCGCGGCATCGGACGTGCGGCGGTTCTGCGGTTTGCGCAGGCGGGCTATGACGTAGCTTTCTGCTACCGCGCCAGCTCGGAGGACGCCGCGAGAACCGAGCAGGCCGCGGCCGGATTCGGCGCCGGGGTCATCGCCGTCCGGGCGGACGTGGCCGACCCGGCCGCGGTGAGCGCTTTCGTCAGGCGGGTGGAGGACGAACTCGGCCCGATCGAGGCCGCGGTCACGTCCGCAGGGATCACCCGGGACAAGCCGCTGGTCATGATGGCCGACGACGACTGGACCGCGGTGCTGCGCACCAATGTGGACGGCACATTCTACGCCTGCCGGGCCGCCATGTTCGGCATGCTGAAACGCCGCCGCGGCGCCGTGGTCACCCTCTCCTCGGCCGCGGGTCGCTACGGTAACGCCGGCCAGACCAATTACTCGGCCGCGAAGGCCGCGATCGCGGGGTTCACCATGGCCGCGGCCAAGGAGGCTGGCCGCTACGGGGTCCGCATCAACGCTGTCGCGCCCGGCTGGATCAGCACCGACATGACCGAGAAGCTGCCCGACCGTACCAGGGAGCGGATCCTGCTGAAGATCCCGCTCGGGCGGATGGGCACCGCTGACGAGGTGGCCGACCTGATCGAGTTCCTGGTGTCTGACCGGGCGTCTTACATCACCGGGCAGGTATTCGGTATTGACGGCGGCCTCGTCCTGTAGAGGTCAACGGGCTGCGTGCTTGGCCTGAACCTGGAGCGCCCCCAGGTTGACGATGGCCGGCTCCAGGTTGGTAAACATGCGGGCTAGCGCCGATTGCATCCGCGGGTCGGTCAGATGAGCACCGGTTCCGCGGGATGCGTTGAGCCGCGCCCCTTCTATCCAGGCTGACAGATCGGGGTCAGCCAGCCACCTGGCCTGGGCGCGTAGTGAGGTGCGCGTGCAGGAGATCCAGTCCGTGGCGGCATCCGGATAAGGGTTCGGCGGGCAGAGCAGGTTTTTCTCGGCATCGTCGTGGCGCGAGGCTTCCAGGTACCCGATGAGCGCGGCGCTGAACGCGGGCTGGCCGGTGCGGATCAGCTGCAAGGTGATCAGGCCGGACTCGAATACCGGGCGTCCGGGCCTCACCCGCAGGCCGGCGGCCGAGCAATCCAC
>Ga0307479_10006582_pt1 | contig 10685 bp, 7 predicted proteins | sample atmos_gasesECM4C_FD_203743 | JGI IMG/M metagenome (GOLD analysis project Ga0307479, IMG submission 203743) | Hardwood forest soil microbial communities from Morgan-Monroe State Forest, Indiana, United States - atmos_gasesECM4C_515 | ecosystem: Environmental > Terrestrial > Soil > Temperate...
AGGTTGATGGAGATTCCTTTATTTCCCTTGAAATGCGTGGACTTGATTCCCGCCGAACCGGTAACATCAACGAATTGAGCCGGTGACGCGGTCTGACCTTGGGCGCTCGTGTGAATTACGAAGGCGAACAGCAGATCGAGGAGCACGAAGGAAATTATTTTGCCTGAAGGTGATTCGCGCAGGAACGAAAGCCTGGATGGCAATGGCTTCAGTGCTCCCCTATGCTGCGACATCCGCGATGGCTTGGACCGCATGGAATGTCGCGCACCGTTGCGTCACACCGGCTAGCCGGAACGCAGCTATCGATATCTTCGGATTACGAGGTTGTGACGATCGGAACGGTATAGCCCCAAAACATAAAGAATGACACTCCCCTTGGTGGAGTAGATCACTTGTCGAATGCGGAGGAGCGGCTCACGTTTTGGGACGGCCAGGAGTTCCGCCGTTCGAGGATCCGCAACGGTTACATCGACCTCTTCGTCAGAATAGCCGAGTTCGATACCGTACTCGCGTTCCAAGGTGGAGAAGAGAGACCCCGTCTGCAGCGGGGCCGAGAGCAATCCGGAAAATTGAGCCGCAGAGAAGTAGCAGGTCTCCAGAGCAAACGGCTCGCCTGCCGCCTGTCGCAAACGCTCCAGCTTGAGGACCCGACTTTTCGGCGAGAGAGACAGGCGCGCGGTGGCTTCCTCTTCACTGTCGATGATCTTTGCAAAGAGGATCTTCGAAACCGGCTTCAATCTGCGGCTCCCCATCTGCTCCGTGTAACTCATTAGCTTGTTGAAATGAATTTTTGGCGCAGCCACGAAGGTCCCCACGCCGCGGCGACGCTCAACAACTCCCTCGCGCTCAAGCGAAGCCAGCGCGTGGCGAGCCGTCATAAGGCTGACGTTGTGAACGCGAGCAAGTTCCCTTTCCGAAGCCACGACATCCCCAGGCTTCAGTTCGCCTTCCTCGATGACGCGGCGTATCTCTCCCTGGATCCGCCGGTAGGCGGGGATCCCGTTTCGTGTCTTCGTCAACATCTCGATTTCCTCGACTCGACCATGAGTTACACACCGGACCGAAAAATTCGCACGACCTTAAGACGAGCAAAAACGGAAAATGTTTGGCCCGCGCCCCGATTTGTAACGATTCCCTTGAGGCATTTCGCGCAAATGGCAATGTTTCAAGGTCCCGACAACTATCCGGTGCCGCCTTCCGGTAGGCCCACCGCTGCCCAACTGAAAAAGTGATATAGAGCACTTATAGTTCAGTTTCATGGGCAGCGCAAATTAATTTTGCAAATAAGCAGTTTTCCCTTGACGAGGGAAAGTTTCCGCTATATAGCTATGCCCCATCCGGTACTTGGGGGGTTTGTCGTTTATCTCGAATCTGAAGGAAGAGTCGTTGCGGGCGCCGTGGGGTGGCAACCTCTTTCGAGGAGCAACTAATGAAAAACTGTTTGCGTGGTGTTTGTTGGGTCATCTTGGCGCTTGCTTTCAGCGGAGCGCAGAGAGTGGTGGCACAAGAAGTAACCGCTACCGTGACCGGAACGGTCATGGATTCCAGCGGTGCAGCGGTGGTCGGCGCGGTTGTCAACGTCAAGTCGGTCGAGCGCGGGGTCGTGTATTCCGCGACGACCAATGACGTGGGTCTTTACCGCATTCCGCAGCTCCCGGTCGGCACTTATGAAGTGAGAGTGGAAAAAGCCGGGTTCTCCTCGGTGGCATATCCAGCTTTTACGCTCTCGTTGAACCAGGTCGCCCGCATCGACGTTGAAATGAAAGTCGGACAGGTCAGCGAAACCGTGGAAGTGACCGGCGCAGCACCGATCCTGAAAACGGAAAGCACGCAGGTCGATACCATTATCGACGCGGAGACCAACGATGCTCTGCCCCTCGCGACTCGTAACTACGTCGAATTGACGCTCCTTTCGCCCGGCGCTGTTCATCCCGATCCCAGCAGCTTCAACAATGGCGACAACGTAGCCAGCGGCGGGAGGCCGTTTATCAACGGCAATCGCGAGCAGGCGAATAATTTTCTCCTGGACGGCCTGGACAACAACCAGGTGTCCGACAACCTTCTTGGTTACACTCCGTCGCCTGACGCCATACAGGAATTCAACGCCATCACCAATAATGCTCCCGCGGAGTTTGGAAACTTCATGGGCGGCATCATCAGCGCGACCATCAAGTCGGGTACCAACGGTTTTCACGGCGATGTCTGGGAATTCTTCCGCAACGACAAACTCAATGCCAACCAGTGGGAAAACAAGATCAATCCGAACTCGCCGGCAATTGCTCGCGCGCCACTGCGCTGGAACATGTTTGGCGGAACCCTGGGCGGTCCGATCCTCAAGAATAAGCTCTTCTTCTTCGTCGACTACCAGGGACAGCGGTTCGACCATCCGCCGGCGGGCAGCTTCATCTCTGTGTACACACCCGCCGAACAGGCCGGTGACTTTTCGGCGCTCTTGACCGCGTCCAAAACTCCGATCCAGCTTTACAACCCCTGTCAGGGGACTACCGGCCAGAATGGCACGGCCTGCGTCGCGGCCACTACCCGAACGCCGTTCCCGGGCAACATTATTCCCGCGAGCATGATTAGCCCCGTGGCGACGGCCCTGTTCGCCTCGAAGTTCTATCCGAAAGCGATCAACAGCAATCTGACCAACAACGCCATTCAGCTGAAATCCAATGCCTATAACGCCGACCAGGGTGACATCAAGGTCGACTACCGGGTTTCCAGCAAGGACACGATTTCAGGCCGCTTCACCCGGGCCTACCAGATCGATCCTTCGACCAACTCGCAACTCCTTTTCGCGAATGGCGAATCTACCGCGCCGATCTGGAGCGTTGTGGGCGACTGGACTCGCTCCTTCCGCAGCGACCTCATCAACGATGCGCGCTTTGGCTGGAACCACATCACCCTCAACACCGGCTCAACATTCGATAAGTCCCTTGGGGCGTTTGGTCAAACCATCGGAATTCCTAACTCCAATCCGGCTGGACTGGTCGGTCTTTTGGGCCTAGATTTTGGTGGAGGAACGCCGACCAGCCCCGGCAACGGCACGCTCACCAATATTGGCAACAGCCTGGTGACGCAGAGCTTCGACAGCAAGGTATGGCAAGGCGACGATTCCATCACCTGGATCCGCGGCCACCACACCTTGAAATTCGGCGGCGAATACATGTACGACCAGATCACCGTATTCTACTCTGGGAATAGCGGCGAACTGGGCGGCATGGTCTTCGGGCCAAACTTCACTGCTTCCAGCCCGACGGCCCCGTTGAAGAATACCGGCGAAGGGATGGCCGACTTCTTCCTTGGCTTTCCCACCGCATTCGGACGTGGCCTTACCACCGGCGGGTGGCAACAAACCTCCAGTGTCATCTCCGGGTACGGCCAAGATACCTGGCGCGTCTCGGACCACCTCACCCTGACTCTGGGATTGCGTTATGAGGCCCATACGCCCTGGGTTGAAGCACACAACCAGCAGGACAACTTCGATCCTGTTACAGGCAAGTTGTTGACCGCCGGCCAAGGTGGCGCCAGCCGCTCTCTCTATAACGGCGTCTACGGCGGCAAGGCTTTCCAGCCACGCCTTGGATTTGCCTGGACACCGGGACGCTTCAACGGCCACACGGTCGTCCGCGGCGCTTTCACCGTCTCGGACTATCTGGAAGGAACGGGCACCAACCTTCGCCTGCCCATCAATCCGCCGTTCAATGGTGGAGCGGGTGCCGGCGAATTCCAGACGCAATATCTCTCGCAAGCATTGCCGACCACGACCGCGTCGGACGGCATCATCAGCGCGGCGTCCTCAGGCACGGGATGCCCCAATTTCACGTGCTTTGACGGAAAGATCTTCCGTCTTTGGGACCAAAACGTTCAGCCGGCAATCGACGATCAGTGGAACCTGACCGTCCAGCACCAATTCGGGAACGACACCACCTTGCAGGTCGGATACGTGGGACAGACCGCCTATCACTTGATGGTGCCCTTCTTCTACGGCCAACCGGTTGCACAACCGGCCACTTCGTGCGCCAAGCCTCCCTGCACGTCACCGAGCCCCTTCTTTGCAAATGGCGACGGACCCGCATTGAATGCGGCAATTAACCCAACTGGCGGTGGCACCGTTTCCGGGACGCAATCCAACGGCCGGATGATGTACCACGCGCTGCAGGCCGTATTTCAGAAGGCGCCAAGCCACGGCTTGCAGTATCAGGTGGCCTATACCTTCGGCAAATGCATGACCAACAACAGCGGTTACTATGGAACTTGGTCAACTGCCAGAGCCTCCACCACCGCTTCTCCATACTGGCAGAACATTTACGACCCGAAAGCCGAATGGTCACCCTGCTACTACGACGAAACTCAAAACCTGACCTCCTACGCCGTCTATGACTTGCCATTAGGCAAGGGCAAGAAATTCGGCGGAGACATAAACAAGGCCCTGGACGCCGTTGTGGGTGGCTGGACGGTTAGCCCGATCGTTACCCTTCATACCGGTTTCCCGATGAGCCTTTATAACAACGGCAAAGATCTGACCGGCACCGCCTCGCGCGGACTGCGCCCGGATTGCAATGGCACCAACACCGTCTTCGGTCGGCGGAACGCCAGCGCAACCCAAGGCGGCGGCATCCTTTGGTTCGATCCCAGCAACTACTCCAACGCGGTAGGCTACGGCACTTGTGCACCACAGATCGGTCAATTGCGTGGGCCTGGTTTCTACAACTGGGATCTCAGCCTGCAGAAAAACTTCCACCTGACAGAACGCTTCAAGTTGCAATTCCGCGGCGATTTCCTGAATGCGTTCAATCGCGTCAACCTGGCGGCACCGAATACGACGGTCGCCACATCCACAACCGGCGTAATTACCGCTTCACAACCTGCGAGAAACATTCAGTTCGCTTTGAAGCTCTACTACTGAGGCAGACGACGTACAATGAGGCAGGCGGCATACCGCCTGCCTCATTTTTATTTTAGGCTAGCTCGGTTGAAGGCCATTTTTGAATCACCACACTACGGGCAAATGACCAGAGTCTCGCGCGCACTTTCCATCTCTTGCCTTGCGTTCGGCTTTTGGTTCTCCCCTTCGCTGCTCGTTGCTCAGGATGCCAAGCCAAGCCCTTCCGGGGCAAGCGCAGGAGTTAGCGAGGAAAAGGCTATCGCTCTAGCAGAGCAAGGTCATTGCAAAGAAGAAGTTCCATCTCTTAAGCGAATCCTGGGCGGTCAAGGATCGGCCGAACTTAGGAAGAAAGCCGGCATCGTGGGACTCCGCTGTGCGATGAAAATGGACAGCACAGACGCCGCTCTGGATTTTCTTCGATTGCTGAACCACCAGTTTCCCCAGGATCCCGACGTTCTTTTCGTTCTCGTTCACGCTTATTCGGATCTTTCCTCACGGGTGGCGCAGAATCTCGCCAGCACCGCGCCGCGGTCTCTGCCGGCTCACAAGCTCAATGCCGAAGCCCTGGAGGTGCAGGGGAAATGGGACGAGGCCCAGCGCGAGTATGAGGAGATGATCGCAAAGGAGCCTGATGCGCCCAGCCTGCATTACCTGCTGGGCAGGCTCCTGCTTTCGCGGCCTCAGCCCGACGCCAATTCCGTGCAGCGCGCAAAAGAAGAATTCCAAAAAGAACTTCAGATTGACCCACGCAATGCGGGCGCCGAGTACATCTTGGGAGAGATGGCGCGCCAGGACTCGCAACTTGAGGAAGCCATTTTGCATTTTTCGCGAGCCGCCAAACTGGATTCGGGGTTTGGAGATGCCTTTATGGGCTGGGGATTTTGCCTCGTCACCCTGAAGCGTTACGAAGAAGCCGTTCCACCTTTGCAGGCTGCCGTACGACTACAGCAAGGCAATCCATCCGCGCATTACAACCTAGCGGTGGCGCTGAGTCGAACCGGCCAAAAAGAAGAAGCCGACAAGGAATTTGCCATACATCGACGATTGGCGCAGAAACCCCCGCCAACGGAAGGAACCGCGCAGTAACGCTTGAGCGCGAACTTTTTTGAGCCTCTCGAAGAATGACGAAACTCCATTGATAACTCGGCGGCAATTGCTCGGCGCGTTGGCCACCACGGCGGCATTCGGGGCATGGCCACGAGTTCTGAAGGCACTCGCGCCTGGGCCGGACTTCCCGTTCGAACAGGTTCCCGCCTCGGCAAGCGGCATTTCCTGGGTTCACGTAAATGGAAAGTCTCCCGAAAAATATCTGCCCGAAACTACAGGCGCAGGCTGCGCGTTCCTCGATTACGACAACGACGGCTGGATGGACATCTACCTCGTCAACAGCGGCAAGTGCGATTTTTACGCGCCCGATCCTCCGCTGCGGAACGCCTTGTATCGAAATAACCGCGATGGCACCTTCACCGACGTCACCGAAAAGGCAGGCGTGGCAGCGGGCGGATATGGCCAAGGCGTTGCTGTCGGCGACTATGATCGTGACGGATTCTCCGACCTCTACGTGACCCAATACGGCCGCAGCATTTTGTATCACAACAATGGAGACGGCACCTTCACCGACGTAACCGCGAAGGCCGGCCTCGCCGCTCCCGGCTGGGCTTCCAGCGCTGTGTGGTTTGACTATGACAACGACGGGCTTCTGGATTTGTTCGTTGGGCAATTCGTGCGTTTCAGCAAAGAAGAAAACAAGCCCTGCGGCGTTCACGACGACGGTAAGCATCACTATTGCATTCCCCAAATCTATCAACCGATGCCCAGTTGGCTATTCCGCAACAACGGAGACGGTACCTTTACCGACGTTTCCAAAGCCTCTGGCATTGCTGACCACCTAGGAAAAGCCTGGGGCGTCGTGGCGGCCGATATCAACAATGATGGCTGGATCGATCTATTCGTCACCAATGACACGACCGCTAACTTCTTATTTTTAAACAGTGGGAAGGGATCCTTCACAGAGATCGGCACGGAAGCGGGTGTGGCGTTTAGCGCCAATGGGCGCCCACGCTCGGGAATGGGAGCGGATGCGGCTGACTTTAACGAGGATGGCTGGCAGGATCTTTTCGTAGCCAACATTGACCGCGAAAACTTCGCCATTTATCAGAATAACCGCGACAATACCTTCGACGACTTGGCCATCCCTACAGGGATCGCCAAGGCCACAAAATTCATGAGCGGCTGGGGCTTGAAATTTTTCGACTACGACAATGATGGCGACCTTGATCTGTTTCTCGCCAATGGCAATCCGGATGACCTTATAGGGTCGCTCCACAGTGAAGTAGCTTACGAAGAGCCGCTATTGTTGTTTCACAAAAATGGGAAATCCTTCGAAAACGTCAGCGCAAAGAGCGGCCCGGTCTTTTCCGCGAATATGTCGTACCGTGGATTGGCGGTCGGAGACTTTGATAATGATGGCGCCGTGGACGTTCTGATCTGTGTGAACAACGGCGCTCCGGTTTTGCTTCGAAATAATGCGGCCCGGCAAAACCACTGGCTCGGCGTTCATTTGATTGGAAAGAAGGCCAATCCCGACGCCATCGGCGCCGCGGTCACCTACAAAGCCGGAGACCTGACGCGTAGGCGCCTAAAGACAGGCGGAGGCAGCTACCTTTCGTCTCATGACCCGCGCATGGTTCTGGGATTGGGGAGACGGACGGCGATTGACTCACTGGAAATAAAATGGCCGCAACCCGGGGGCGAAACACAGCGTTTCAGCGGCCTTCCTATCGACCGCTACATCACAATTGTGGAAGGTGAAGAAAAATGGAAGTAGGACAGTTGACCGGACGCTTCGCCATCATTTTGGCAACGACGCTGTTTTTCGCAGCGCAATCGCATTCGCAAGAACCGAATAACCCTCCGCCGACGTTCACCAAGGACGTGGCGCCTATCCTGCAGAAACATTGCCAGACCTGCCATCGGCCAGGTGAAGCAGCGCCTTTCTCTATGCTCACTTACGAAGATACGCTGCCTTGGGCGCCGACAATGAAGATGGTGGTAACGCGGAAAATCATGCCGCCCTGGTTCGCCGATCCCCAATACGGGCATTTCGCAAACGAACGATCGTTGTCCGCCGATGAAGTGCGAACGATAGTCGCATGGGTCAATGGTGGATCGCAGAAAGGTGTTCCGGAAGACATGCCTGCCCCGGTAAATAATTTCGTGGAAGGCTGGGGCATTTCCACGCCAGACATCGTCTTTCAACTCCCCAAGCCTTACTCGGTTCCGGCGGCAGGCGTCATTGATTATCAGTATGTAATCGTTCCGACGGGCTTTAAGGAAGACAAATGGGTCCAGGCACTCGAGGTACGCCCCACCGATCGCGCCGTAGTCCACCACATCATCGCGTATCTTCGCGAGCCCGGCTCCAATTACTTCAAGGACCAAAAGCCGGGTGTATTCTTCATCGCGCCGCCTCCGAAGGCCGACGAGAAGACGGACACCAGTGCGTTACCGAGTGATTTTCTTGTCGGCTATGCACCGGGACAGCCCGCGGAAATTCTCCATCCCGGTGAAGGCAAGCTCATCAAGGCAGGCTCGGACATCGTTTTTGAAGTTCACTACACGCCAAACGGAAAGGCTACGACAGACCAAACGAAGCTGGGCCTCGTTCTTGCGAAAGCGGCACCGAAAGAGCGCGTCTTGACGCTCTCCGCCTCGAACGGAACCTTCAAGATCCCCCCAGGCGATCCGGACTACAAGGTGGATGCGTCGTTCGAAGTGCAGAAGCCTGTGAAGCTGGTCGGCCTGCACCCGCACATGCACTCGCGCGGAAAGTCATTCGAATATCGGTTGACATTTCCGGATGGCAAAACGGAAACGATCCTGAGCGTTCCGGTCTACAACTGGCATTGGCAGCTTTGGTACAACCTCGCTGATCCGATCGACCTTCCCCAAGGCACAAAGATTGAATGCACGGCCCATTTCGACAATTCCCCGAACAATCCGGAAAACCCAGATCCGACCAAGGTAGTCATTTGGGGCCAGCAAAGCTGGGATGAAATGATGGTCGGATTTTTCAACTTAAAATTTGACGCAGCGATGCCTGCGAAGGAAATTTCGTCGCCAGGAGCGGTGCACACTCACTGATATGCTTCGATTCCGGCGAAATTTGCACCCTCGGGGCAATTGAGAATTCCTCGCCACCGGCCGTTTCGTGATCTACCAGGTGGATCTTCGCCCGTAGGGGCACGGGACCCCCGTGCCCGCTTCACCTAAGGCCATTGCAGGGCTCATTCCGACGCTCGCTTCGCTCGTCGATCGGGAGTGCGCAAACTGCCAGAAAGAAGCGATCGGAGTTTGGATCGCGCCCTTCCGAGGCGCGACATCACGGTGCCAGCGGGACAGCCCAGAACATTGGCGATCTGCTGATAGGACAGCTCTCCATACTCCCGCATCACGATGACCTCGCGAAACTCGTTGGAAAGTTGCTGGATTGCTTCTCGTACCTGCGCGCGTTCCATTTTGCTCACATAAAGAGCATGAGGGTCTCTGGATCCTTCGACCGCGAGTTCCGCCGTGCTCTCATCGACATCGAGCTCTACGATCTTGGGCGCGGCGTGCCGATGTCGCAACTCATTGAGCCAAATGTTTCGCAAGATCGTGAACAACCAACCCTTTACATTACTGCCAGGCTGCAGAGTGCCCATCCCTTGGATCGCACGAACGCACGTTTCCTGTACAAGATCCTCCGCTTCGGTGCGGTCATGGCTGAGAACCACGGCATAACCGTAGAGCCCGTCAACCAGTTCATTGAGAACCTGGCTGAGGGAATGGCGTTTCTCGGTTGGGAACGTCACATCCATGTAGGACACACCGACAAAGGCTGCAACTGAGCGAGTAGGACTTCCTTGATCATATCGTCGATAAAATCATTCATTCCCACTGGGCGAAGAATGGTTCTCCTCGGTTCGAGCTCGCTTTTGTGAAATTCTCTTTTGCTACTTTATTGGCGCAGGACTCCTGGTCGAAGGAATCGTGGCCGAAGTCTTCGCTGAAAGATGGTGTCTCAGACCAGATCGCCAAAAGCGTGGTGGAACTTGCCGTCGTTCGCGCACAGCCCCAAGCGCGTTTTCATGTTTCGCTCTGTATAGCACCCAGCTTCGAAAACTTTCCCCACGACGAAAAGGTGCTGTGCGGAATTTAGCGGCGGCTTCCCTCGGATGTGTGCGCATTTTCTTCTTCCCTTGGAGGAATAATGCAGCGCGCGAGGTGTATTGCCTTCGTGCGCGGGATCGGATTGCAACCGCCGCACGGGGGAGATCTGACTTGCTTCCGTATCTGGGCCCGGAGATCATTGCGGTGATGCAAGCAGCGCCTAACTTTGCTCCGAACGATTCACGCACTGGTGCTCGCCTGCCGTCTGGGCAGCGCGTCGACACGGTCATTCCCCCTGCGGTCTTCTCTTCCAGTCTGAGGTGCTCCGATTCAAAAACAGTGGGTGTCCTCAACGTTTGGGTCCATATCGAATAGCTTCCGTTCCTGCGTCAGTTCTCGCTTTGGTTTCTGACAACAGAACCAGGAGACCATGTCACCGCGGTTTAGGTGTGTCTGAAGGTGTGCCTCTGGGTCGAATCTTTCGACATTCTTCGTGATATGCGAGTGAACCACCAACAAGAAGTCCGTCAAACGAAGCGGTATGAACAAGGCAAGGGCGCAGGGCTCCCCAGGGATTGTGCCGGTTTTAGGAAATAGTGCTGCAAATGGCGGATGCAGCTCGGAATATTCACTAAGGTCAAGT
>Ga0307479_10006583_pt1 | contig 10685 bp, 5 predicted proteins | sample atmos_gasesECM4C_FD_203743 | JGI IMG/M metagenome (GOLD analysis project Ga0307479, IMG submission 203743) | Hardwood forest soil microbial communities from Morgan-Monroe State Forest, Indiana, United States - atmos_gasesECM4C_515 | ecosystem: Environmental > Terrestrial > Soil > Temperate...
CCCGGTTCCCATGAGTGTGCTGATTGTGGACGATGAACAGACGGTTCGCGAGACGTGTGCGGCGGTGGCTACGCAGTCCGGCATGAAGCCCATAGCTGTAGCCACGGCCGAAGAAGCTATCGAAGTCCTCGAGCATTCGCCGGTTGACATTCTGCTCACGGATTTGAAGCTGCCGCGCGCCACCGGCGTGGAGCTGCTGAAAATGGTGCACGATGTGCACCCGGAGGTCGCCGTCGTGGTGCTCACGCAGTACGGCACCATCGAATCCGCCGTGGAAGTGACCCGCCTCGGCGCCCTCGACTACGTCACCAAGCCGTTCCGCATCGAAGAGCTGCGCTCCCGCTTGGAGCGCGCCGCCCGCGCCGTCGAGCTGCAGCAGGAAAACCGCGTGCTCCGCGAACAATTGCAGACCCGCCCGGGTTTCGGCGGGCTCATCGGCGTGTCCATGAAAATGCAGCGCGTTTACAAGATGATCGAGAAGGTAAGCCAGCACGAGTATTCCGTCCTCATCCTCGGCGAAAGCGGCACGGGCAAGGAGTTGGTGGCGCGCAGCATCCATTATTCCGGCCCGCGCAAAGACCGCACGTTCGCTCCGGTGGACTGCTCCGCCCTGGTGCCCACGCTCATCGAATCCGAGCTTTTCGGCTACGTGAAGGGCGCCTTTACCGGCGCGCTGCAGGCCAAGCAAGGCCTGCTGGAGGCGGCGCAGGGCGGCACGCTCTTTCTCGACGAGATTGGCGATCTGCCCGTGGACCTGCAAGCCAAGCTGCTGCGCGCGCTGCAAGAACGCGAAGTTAAGCCCGTGGGCTCCACCGAGCGCCGCCAGATCAACGTGCGCATCATCGCAGCCACCAATCGCGATCTCGAGTCCGCCATCCGCACCGGCGCTTTCCGCCAGGATCTCTTTTTCCGCCTGAACGTCGTGCAGATCAAGCTGCCCCCGTTGCGCGACCGCAAGAGCGACATTCCCCTGCTGGTCACCGCCTTTCTGGAAAAATTCTCCGATCCGCAGGGGCCGGTGCGCACCATTTCGGAAGACGCCATGCGCCGCCTGATTGCCTACGATTGGCCGGGCAATGTCAGAGAACTGGAAAACGCCGTCGAGCGCGCGGTGGCGCTCGGTTCTGGACCTATTCTGCATGTCGCCGATCTGCCGTCGAATTTGCAGTATCCGACCACCGAGCGCGCTCCGGAAAAGGATGAGATCCTGCCGCTCGAGGAGCTGGAGCGCCGCGCCATTCTCCGCACTCTGCGCGAAACGGGCGGCGACAAGCTTTCCGCCGCGCGCATGCTGGGCATCGGCAAGACCACGCTGTATCGCAAGCTCAAGCAATACAACGTGGAGCCTGCCGAGCCGTAAGCGCTCGAATAACCAACTATCCGCGCCTGAATTTATCAGAGAAGTCGTCTTCGTTGACTCACCCTGGATGGCAACCTAAGATGACTCCTCTATGGCGGATTCCCGCTCACTGCTCGGGCAAACCGTCTCGCACTACCGAATCGTCGAAAAGCTCGGCGGTGGCGGCATGGGTGTGGTTTACAAAGCCGAGGACACACGCCTGCACCGCTTGGTTGCCCTGAAATTCCTTCCTGAGGATGTCGCCCACGATGCCCAAGCCCTAGCTCGCTTTCGACGGGAGGCGCAAGCTGCTTCCTCTTTGAACCATCCCAACATCTGCACTATCCATGACATTGGCGAGCAGGACGGACAGCAATTCATTGCCATGGAGCTTCTGAACGGCAAGACGCTCAAGCATCGCATTTCCGGCAAGCCGCTGCCGCTGGACGAGACGTTGGCACTAGCCTGCGAGATTACAGATGCGCTGGATGCCGCGCATGCGAAAGGCATCGTCCACCGCGACATCAAGGCCGCCAACATTTTTGTCACCGAGCGCGGTCACGCAAAGATTTTGGATTTTGGCCTGGCGAAGCAAACACCGGCAGGCGGCGCTGCGAATCTTTCGGCGATGCCGACAGCCAGCGGGCCAGAACCACTAACCTGGCCGGGTACTGCGATAGGCACTCTCCCTTACATGTCGCCGGAACAGGTGCGAGGCGAGGAGCTGGATGCACGCACGGACCTGTTTTCCTTTGGTGTAGTGCTCTACGAAATGGCTACCGGGGTTCAGCCCTTCCGGGGGGAGACTAGCGGCATCATTTCGGAGGCCATTCTGAATCGTAGCCCCGCTGTGCCGGTGCGATTGAATCCCGACCTGCCGGCAAAGCTCGAAGAAATCATCACCAAGGCGCTGGAAAAAGACCGCAAGCTGCGCTATCAGAGCGCCCCTGATCTTCGCACTGACTTGCAGCGAATGAAGCGTAATTCAGATTCGAGCCGGGCAGCGGGCGCGACAGCAGAGAGCAACCCAAAAGCCTCGAAATCTTTTGGGCTTCGATGGCTGGCGGTTGCAGGTGCGATAGCGGTTGTTGTCGCGCTGGTGTTGGGCGTATGGCTCCATTTCTCACACAAGGCCCATGCGCTCACCGACAAAGACACCATCGTTCTAGCGGACTTCACCAACACGACAGGCGATGCAGTCTTCGATGGTGCGCTCCGGCAAGGACTCTCGGTACAGCTGGAGCAGTCACCCTTTCTGAGCATTGTCTCGGAACAGCAAATCCAGCAGACGCTGCAGATGATGGGCCAGAAGCCAGACGCGAAGCTGACGCCGGAGATTGCACGGGAACTCTGTCAGCGTACCGCGAGCTCTGCTGTCATCGATGGCTCGATAGCTCAAATCGGTGCACCATACCTTCTGACCATCAAGGCGGTGAACTGCTCAAATGGGCAAACGCGAGCGAGCACGGAAGCCCAGGCAAGCGACAAGAATCATGTGCTCGAGGCACTGGGGAAGTCGGCATTGGAGATGCGCAACAAGCTGGGCGAGTCCCTGAGCACGGTGCAAGAGTTCGATACGTCTCTGGAACAAGCCACCACGCCCTCGCTCGAAGCCCTAAAAGCTTTTAGCTCGGGCCTTCGGGCAACTTCCCCACCGCTTGCTATTGCCTTTTGTGAACGCGCTGTCGAACTCGACCCAAATTTCGCAGTTGCCTACGCGTGGTTGGGCATCTGGCACACCTCAATTGGAGAACCCAGCATCGCAGCTGGATACACGCGAAAGGCATACGAGCTGCGCGGCCGCGCGAGTGAGCCCGAGAGGTATTTCATATCGGCCATCTACTACAAGGAGGTCCCGGGTAACCTCGAAAAAGCCGAACAAACCGGCAAGCTTTGGATGCAGGCTTATCCCCGCGCCGAGATGCCGCATATTTACTTGTCAGGCGCCATCTTCCCGGCGCTTGGCCGTTATGACGAAGTAGTTTCAGAAGCCAGAGAGGCAATTCGTCTAAAACCGGACTCTCATGTCTCCTACGTTTTCCTCATGGATGGCTATATGGCTCTGAATCGCTTCGATGAAGCGAACTCGACGCATAGGCAAGCCCTCGAACGCAACCTGTACCACCATTACTACCCTGCTTCTCTATATCGCTTAGCCTTTTTGCAGAACGATGCCGCGGGGATGAGACAGCAGCTCACACGATCAGCGGGTCAGGCTGGGGTGGAAGATATCTTGCTTGCATACGAGGCCGACACTGCGGCTTATTACGGGCGACTGCGGGAGTCGGCAGAGCTGACTCGGAGGGCCATGGAATCAGCCGAACGGGCTGGCGAAAAAGAAGTGTCTGCCGGCTTTTCCGCCGGGTCTGGACTACGGGAAGCCCTCTTTGGTAACGCCGGGCAGGCCCGGCGGCGTGCCTCGCTTGCTGTGGCACGTTCCTCCGGGGTCGATGTGCAGTATGCTTCCGCGCTCGCCCTCGCGTATGCCGGAGATACGGCGCGCGTACAAGGCCTGACCGAGGAGTTGAACAAGCGATTCCCCGAGGCCACGACCGTGCAGTTCAATTACCTGCCAACCGTCCGCGCGAAGCTCGCACTCAATCGAGGAAATCCTTCGGAGGCGTTGGAGATGCTTCGAGCCGCCCTGCCGTATGAACTGGGACAGACCACGTTTAGCGGTGAGTACGCCTGGAACGGCTTGTATCCTGTTTTTGTTCGGGGAGAGGCGTATCTGGCCGCTCATCAAGGCAGCAAGGCTGCGGCGGAATTTCAGAAAATCCTCGACCATCGGGGAATTGTTTGGAACTCACCGATTGGCGCTCTGGCCCGTCTTCAACTCGGCCGTGCTTACGCCATGTCCGGTGACGTGGCCAAGGCCCGAGGTGCGTATGCGGATTTCCTCGCGCTATGGAAAGACGCCGACCCCGGCGCCCCCATCCTAAAACAAGCTAAGGCGGAATTTGGCAGACTGCCGTAAACCTTAAGAAACGCTCCTGCTTCTGCTTGCCGCATGGCGGGATACAAATTGCTTCACTCGCTTGGAATAAGAGTGTATAAACTTGCTCGCCTGGGAGGACAAGATGCAAATCCCTGTTCAGCGCGCGGCGCGTCTCGGCCAAGTAGCCGCACTCGCGGCGGCTGCGGTTCTTTTGGGTGGGTGCGGACCCAAAGTTACCATGAGTGTCCAGGTGCAAGATGCCCAAGGAAATTTGAAGAACCAGTTCACCGTTACGAATAGTGATTCTGGCCCGACGACAGTTGAGGTGGCGTACGGCGATACCATCATTGTCACGCCAAGCGCGACGTACAGCGATGGCTTGCAAAAATTGTGGCTGGAGGGCGCCAAAAGCTGCCAGAACCAAGCCAGCAACATTCTGGAACCACCCGGCGGCAACGCCATATCGCCGGGTACCGCACCAACACAGGCCTCTTTTACGAACAATTTTGGCGCGTTCAATTGTGCGTATCCGGCCGAGATGGATCTGGATGCCGCAGCAACGAGCAACCCGGCCACAGGCGTATTCGGCGGGGGACCGGCGACCAATCGAACACAGAAAGCTGTGCTGGTGATCCCGAAGGGGCACGGTAAGTAATCTCGCCGAAGCCTCCTCGAGGCGTTGAAGCAGAGCGTACGACGGTCTTTTGAGGACTTCCCTTTTGTGCAGCTCATGAGTCCCCGGGCTGCTTGGCCCTCCCAAGTTCTGCAGAGTTCAGTCTGGGAAGAACCTCCTTCTAATTCTCGACATGGAATTATTCACAACTTTTCAACGCTCCAGCATTCTCCTAAATAACTGATTTTACTGGCACTTATTTTCCTTCTTGTTGGCCTTCCCGATGCAGGTGTGATTTCGGACATTTCACCTTTTCTTTGGTTGCATCTGCTTACAACCCCCGGTGCGCTGAGGAGAGGGGAAACGCAGCCAGACGGAATGAAAGTTTGGAGAAAGAAATCGCGCCGGGAAGGAAGCGCGGGCGTGGCGGTGGCCGCCCTCGCCGGCGCCCCGCGTGAGCAACTCCTGCAAGCAGCCCTGAAGGCCCTCCGGCAGGATACCCGCGCCGAGCGCATCGGCATCTGGCTGGAACCGGATTTGAGCCACGTCTCCGAGAACCGCTCCGCCGGGACGTTCTATGGAATCGCCTGGGACCGCTCGTTCCAGGAGCACTGCCCGCCGGAATGGAAGGTGTTTTCCCTCGAGCCCTTCTTGCCGGGGCATCTCCTCGAGGAAGGAAAACCCTTCGAGCAGGACCTGCCGGATTCCGGGGGAAATCCCGTCATCGGCCAACTACTGTGGCTGCGCCGCGCCCTGTGGGTTCCCGTGGCCACCCGCAACAGGGTTACCGGCTGGATTCTGCTCGGGAGCCGCGGCAGGCCCCTGGCTTCCTCGCTCGAACCGGCCAAAGCCACGGCAGCGGAATTGGCACTGGCCATCGACGCGGAAGATCAACTGCGAACCGTGCGTGTGCAAAATGGAGACCTCGCGCTGGCGCGCCAAATCCTGGAAACCGGCGAAAAGTCTTCCCCCTTTGAAGCCTCGCTTGCAACCTTGCTCGCGGATTGCGTCGTGCCTTCGGCCGCAGTGGATGGCGCCGGCGCGGCTTTTGCCGCGATTGGGGCTTTGCGGCCTCCCGGAGCGATCACTTCTTCTTCAACCATCGACTTTCGGTGGCGCGCCGGCGATGAAACATGGACCTCCGCCGTAGACACGTATCCTTTGGCGAAGGTATGGCGGCGCGCGGTGGAGTCTCGCCGCATTATCGGGAGCGAGGCACCCGCTGCATGGCCGCAGTCCGACGTGGTGCGTGTTGTCGCCCTGCCTCTGGAAGCCGATGGCCAATTGCTGGGAGTCCTGGTGGCCGGGCTTTCCCGCCAGGCTATGTCCCTGTCCACGGTCGAGCGTTTGGAATTACACGCGCGGCTGGCGGCTTTCCTGATCGTGCGCGGCCAGCGCCAGGAAGAGGAATCGCGGCGAGCCGGCGTGGAACAAGCCCTGCTCGAGTTCGTCACCGAGCCGGTGTTCCTCCTGGACGATGAAGGAAGAATTGCTGCCGCCAGCCGCGGCGCGCGCGCCTTGCTTGGCAATGCCGGGCAGCCTGAGGCGCTGCTTTCCGGGCCGCTCTCCGATCTTTTTTGCGCCCCGGACCGCGAACGCCTGAGGGAATGGTTGCGGCCGGCGCTAAATTCCGCCGCCCCCGCGCAAGATGCGACTCGCGCAGAATTGCAGAATGGCCTCGCGGTCCGTTTGCATCTCACGAACCGCCTGCCCGGCCGCGTGCATGCCGTCTCGCTCCTCCCCGAGGAGGGGCTGGAACAGAAAACCCCCTCCGGGTACGGCGAAGGCGATTTGCGCAGCGTGCTCGATTGGCTGGAAGAAGGAGTCGTGCTGTTTGATGCCCGCGGGCATGTGCGAGTCATGAACTCACGGTTCGAGCAACTGGCAGGTCTCGCTCCCGAGGAATCTGCGAAGATCAGGACGCTCGAGGATTTGATCGCGCGGCTGGAAGGTCAAGCAGCCGAACCCGAGCGCTTCGCCGAGCATTGGCGGGAACTGGCCCGGAACGTTCAGGGAGGCGTGCGCGAGGAATTGCAGATGATGCGCCCCGCGCCGCGCGTGCTGGAGCGCGCCACGAAACCCGTTCTGGACGCGCTTGGGCGCCCGGCCGGGCGCGTGGAAATCTACCGCGACCTGACCGCCCAGCGCCTGTTTCACTCGAAGCTGCTGCAAACTGAAAAACTCGCGGCGCTCGGCCAAATGGTCAGCGGCGTGGCCCACGAATTGAGCAACCCACTCACCAGCATACTCGGCTACGCGCAGCGCCTGCTCGCGGGGCAGAATTCCTCCGGGCCCGGCGGCGATGCCCGGCAGATTTACCAGGAAGCGGAACGCGCCACCGGCATCCTCCGACAATTGCTGCTGCACGCCCGGGAAACCGTTCCCGAGCGGGGCTTGGTGTCCCTGAATCAAATTGCGATGCGCGCCACGGAACTGCAGCGATTCAGCCTGGCCGCCGAAAGAATCCGCGTGGAGCTCGACCTGGACCCGGCCCTCCCTTTCCTTCATGGCGACGCCGGGCAGATGCAACAAGTGCTCCTGAATCTGTTGGGCAATGCCCGGCAAGCGATGGAAGGGCAGGGCCAGGGAGGCGTTATCCGCCTGCGCACGCGCCGGGCCAGCGGGCGCCGCGTACTCCTGGAAGTCGAGGACACCGGCCCGGGCATCCCGCAAGCCATTCAAGGACGCATTTTCGATCCCTTCTTCACCACCAAGCCCGCGGGCGTGGGCACCGGCCTGGGCCTGTCCATCGTGCAGGCCGTGGTGCGCGAACACGGCGGGCAAGTGCGCGTGCGCAATGCGCCGCAGGGCGGAGCGCTTTTTCAGATGGAGATCCCGGCGGCTTCGGAACGCCAGCAAGAGGATGCCTTGGCTCGGCTGGTGCGAGAAGAAAAAACTGTCTCTGCCCAACCGGCCTCTGTCGAGCCGGCCCCGGTCGTGAGTTCGGCCCATCCCCGCGCGGCCCCTGCGGAATCCACGCCCGCAGAACCCAGTCTCGCAAAATCGGCGGGCGCAGAATCCAGACCCACAGGATCTAGAAAAGATGCGCGCGTCCTGGTCGTCGAGGACGAGCCTACCGTCGCGCGGCTGATCGGCGACGTGCTGGCAGACGAAGGCATGCGCGTGGACGTGATGCTCGACGGCCGCGAAGCCTTGGACCGCGCCGCCCACGAAGAGTATGACCTGGTGATCTGCGACATGAAAATGCCCGGGCTGGACGGCCAGAAATTTTACCGCTCCCTGGAGGGCAGCGGAGACGCACTGCGGGAGCGTTTTTTGTTTGTCACCGGGGACGTGTTGGCCGCGCAAACACGCGACTTTCTGAAGAAGAACAAGTTGCCGCACGTGGCCAAACCCTTCCGCGTCGAGGAGCTGACGGAAAAAGTGCACGCCGTCCTTCGCCGGCATCCCGCCGGCGAGCCGGTGGCTCCCGTCGGATCGAAAAAAAAAGTGGCGAAGAGTGGATGAACCATGGACGCTTCGGAACTAACCATACTGTTGGTGAGCAAGGACGCGGGAACACCCGCGGAAATACAGCGGCGGTTCGCACCGGAGACCTCGCGCGTACGCTTGGCCGCGGTGAATAACCTCCCGGCGGCGCACCGCATGCTGGATGGCGCCGCGCCCACCGTGATTTTGCTCGAATGCGAAGCGCTGGCCGCAGAAGCGGACGGTCCGCGCGGGCTGGCACCTTCGCTCCGGGCGGCGGTGGCGTCGCTAGCCGCGCATGCGCCGGTGGTGGTGCTGGGGCCGCGGGAAAAGCGCGACGAACTGGCCGCGCTGATCGCCACGGGCGCGGCGGATTTCGTGGAGCGCAAAGAGAATTCTCTGGCCGAAGCGCACAGGGTAATCGAGCGGCGGCTGCAACGCGCGGCACCCCGAGGGAAGACGGTGGTGGAAATGTTCGAAAAAGGAGAAGGCGATTTCGGGCAAGTGTTGCGGCACGAGCTGAATAATCCATTGACGGGCATCCTGGGGAACGCGGAGTTGCTGCTGGCGGAGATTCACAGAAAAAATGACGGCCGGCTTCCGAGCGGCTGCGAGCAGCGGCTGGAAACCATCGCTCTGCTGGCGGTGCGCCTGCGGGAAACCGTACGACGGCTGAGCGAGGAGTGGGAAGAACGCAATCGTCCCATGTCCTGAAGACGTAGCGGCCATTGAAATTTCTGCTGCTTTTCATTCTCTGCCTCTATGTCCTCTGTGTCCTCGGTGTCCTCTGTGTTCTCCAAAAGCAAGAGAATTAACACAGAGGGCGCAGAGGACTCAGAACCTTCGGCTCATAACTTTCAATTTTTGACGCCTGGATGCACAGGCGCAGCCGGCGCAGCACCTGGAGCGGCGGTGGCTGCATACTTGGCGAAAAACGAAAGCACGCGGCGCTTGAATTCTTCCGGATAAAAGCCGAGCGCGGCGGTGTGGTACGCGCCGGGAACGACCCAAAGCTCTTTCGAGCCGCGCGGCGTCGCAAATCATCTGCGTATGGCGGCAGGGTAGTGCAACATCCTTTTCATCGCAGATCAGAAGCACTGGGAAAGCGCGGGAGGCCACGGCCTTCACCGGGGAAACTTCGCCGACCGGAAGGCCGGTGAGCTTTTCTCCGCGATAGAGCAGCGTCCAACTGAAAGGAGAAAGCAGCGTCTTGCCGAGCCAGGGATATTTGCGGAGCCCGGCATAGTCGTAGGCGGCTTCGCGCAGATTGGCGAAGGAAGATTCGGCGACCACGGCTTCGATGCGCGGATCGGCAGCTGCCGATTGCAGCGCGATGCCCGCGCCCATGGATTCGCCGAGCGCGAAAATGTGATAAGGAGGGCCTGCCTCCTCCGGGCTTCCTGGGGGAAAGACACTGCTCCTTTGTACGCTTGCGTAGCGACTGGCTTCCGACGTGAACAGCGCGTCGATGACAGCGCGGGTGTCGTTGCGTTCGAGCCAGCCGTAGGTGGCGATGGGGCCTTCGCTCGCGCCGTGCGCGCGAGCGTCCATCATCACGACGCTGTAGCCGGCGCGCAGGAGGAGTTCGGACTGGCCGATGACGCCGATGCGGTTGTCGGCCACGCCGTGAAAGAGCAGCACCCAGGAGCCGTTGGGATTGGGCGGAATGACCTTCCATCCGCGGAGGAGCACGCCGTCCGCGGCGCGCACGTCGAAGTCTTCCCGGTGCGAGCGGGTGAGGGCGAAGGAAGCGTCGGCTTCGCGGATGAGGCCGGGCGTGAGCCCGCGGCGGATGGGATGTAGGTAGGCAGGCGCCACTAGCCAGCCCGCCACTGCCGCAAGCAGCGGCGGCAAGAGCAGCAGGATCAGCGCGATGCGAATTAGTCTTCTACGCATGGCAGAGTGGGCGGCGGCGCATGGAGAGGCTCCACAATTAGGATACGGATAGAACGGGCGGCGTGTTCTGCCTTGCATCCCGGAAGAAGCGGAAAGGAGGGGGCAGGGAGAACGGTCGGGAGAGAAGGCACCCGGGCGGGGGGTCTCGCAAGTGTGGCAAACAAAGGAGTTGCGGGAGGGGGTTTTCGGATCTGTGGCAAATACAGGGGTTACGGGCGAAATCTCGGAAGTGTGGCAAAGAAAGAAGTTAGCGGGTTTTTGTAGAGAGGTAAGAATCGGCCTGCGGGGGATTGAAGTCGCCACGCGGCGAGATCCCCGCGAAGCGCACGGGATGTAAAAGGCGCACATGATTGAGGCCGGCACGCCCCAATCGTGCCCAACTGCAAAGCCATTATACCACAAAACTACTATTTGTCAATGCGTAAATAAGTGCTTTGGATGCTGAAGGATAGAAGAGGAGGTTAGCAGTT
>Ga0307479_10006584_pt1 | contig 10684 bp, 8 predicted proteins | sample atmos_gasesECM4C_FD_203743 | JGI IMG/M metagenome (GOLD analysis project Ga0307479, IMG submission 203743) | Hardwood forest soil microbial communities from Morgan-Monroe State Forest, Indiana, United States - atmos_gasesECM4C_515 | ecosystem: Environmental > Terrestrial > Soil > Temperate...
TGAACGAAAACATCCGGACCATCGTCGCGCCCGATGAAGCCGTAGCCTTTCGTGTTATTAAACCACTTTACGGTGCCACGCAATTCGGAGCCCTCCCCAAACTGATGTATTTCTTTCCGGATGCGGCCGGGTGTAGCTTTTAAGGAGACCTCGACCAGAAATTGCGCGGAGTCTAGCAGAACGAGAGCGGCAGTCAATGAAAATGACCGAATTTCCGTATTGAAAGCAACTAATTATGTAGGTATGAATCGATTCAAAGAGGTCCAGTTTCGTTAGTCGCTCGCGCGCGGATCAGCTTGGGCTGTCCTGTTTGAATCTCACCGGACGCAGAATCTGGAAGAGATTATTGAAGTCGTCGGTCCACACGCGCAAATTGGGCGGCACGGAAATCGGCTCGACCAATACTGTCGTATCGATGGACTCGAGAAAATGCCGGTTACGCGTGACCACCACCCAGTCGGAAGAGTCGATCAGCTTGCGGTGATTCTCGTTGTTTACGATCAGCCGCGCCTCGCACCCCGCATCCGCTGCTAGCAATTGCACCACCGGAGGCAGATTCAAGTATGTGTTCGATGTGTGCACGGCGAGTATACCGTCCGGTTTCAGGTGACGCAGGTACAATGCGAAAGCCTCGCGCGTGAGGAGGTGCACTGGAATGGCGTCGCCGGAAAATGCGTCGACCGCCAGCACATCAAACTCTTGCGGCGCTTCCTCTTGCAGTGAGAGGCGCGCGTCGCCCAGCACCAGTGCGATTCGCGCGGGAGAATCGCGCAGGTAGCTGAAATCCGTTTTCGCGATCTGGATAACTTGCGGATTGATTTCGTAGAAGCGGAAGTGGTCGCTGGTCTTGCCGTACGCCGCCACCGTCCCCGCGCCCAAGCCAATCGCGCCGACGCGTTTTGCATTGGGGCAGCAGCGCGTGAGAGCGAGCCCTACGCCTGAATCAGGCCCGTAGTACGTGGTGGGTAAAAGGCTCGGCGGCCGATTGACGTACTGCGCGCCATGCTCAATCCTTCCGTGATACAGCGTGCGGTACGGCTCCTTGAGCCAGTTCGTAGATTCCTGAACCCGCAAGGCGCCGTAAAAACTGCGCACGCGCACAATGGTGTTCTGTTCGTAGTGGCGCGCATTGCGCACCAACACAAACACCATGCACGCCGCGGCGGTGACCCAGAAAAGGCGTATCAGCCAGCCTTGCGGCCACAATGCCGCAACGGCCAGCAAAGCAGTGAAGATCAGCGCCAAAGGAAGCTCATAAATTCCGGTGAACAGATGCGGCGCGGCAAGCCCAACGAAAATCGCGCCCAGGGCTCCGCCGAGCGAAATCATCAGATAGAAAGACGTTGCGAAGCGAGGCGCGGGCCGGCGCAGGGCTAGCTCGCCGTGGCAAAACCAGCAGCACAAGAAGAGCCCGGCGCAAAAAAGCGGAACGCTCACCTGCACAGATTCGGTGTACGTCGGGTCGTAGATGGCGTAGCCCAGGCTGCCGAGCGCGACGGCGAGAAAGCGAACGAGCAACCCGCGCCAATACAAGGTGCGCTTGCTGAATGCGAGCGCGAAAGTCAGCAGATACAGCGCCAGCGGCAGCACCCACAGCAGCGGAACCGGCGCGACGTCCTCCAATAATTTGTTGGTGACGGAGAGAAGCAGCATGGAGCTGCACGCCGAAAGTCCGAGCCACAACAGCTTTTCGCGCAGGCTGGGTGCGTCGGCAGTTTCGCTCCGTACCGTTTCGGTCGCGGCGGCTGACACAGTGCCGCGCCGCGCGAACCACGCTGTCGCCGAACACAGCAGCACAAACGCACCGAAGAGCAGTGACCACAGTGTCGCCTGCCTGTGCGCAGGCACGCGCGGCTCGATGAGCAATGGATAACTCACGAGCGCGAGCAGGGAAGCCAGGTTCGACAGCGCGAACAGGTGATAGGGCTCGCGCTGCGCACTGGCCCGTGCGTACCAGATTTGCGCCAATGGGCTGGTGGCGCTCAGCAACACGAACGGCAATCCGATGGAAACGCTCAGCAGGACCAAGATCGTCAATGCCGGATCGCTGCCCACTCGGTGGGATTCAGAAAAGCGTGGCGCGATGGGAAGAAATAGCAGGCTCAACAGCAACAGCGCGACGTGCAAGTGCGCCTGGCGCGCCGGTGTGAGGTGCCTCGACGTGAGGTCCGCATACAAATAGCCCAGCAGCAGCGCGCATTGGAAGAATACCAGGCACGCGGCCCACACTGCAGCCGCGCCCCCAAAGCGCGGAAGGATCAGCTTGGCAAAGAGCGGCTCGATCAGAAAAAGAAGAAATGCCCCGAGAAAAACGGTCGATGCCAAAAGCAAAGCATAGGACGTGGCAAAGCGGCTGGCGATAGCGGGAGCGGGGACAGGAACCTCGGCTCTCCTCTGTGTACTCTGTTTACCCTGAGCCTCGAAGGGTGGCCCCGCCTCTGTGCCCTCTGTGTTAATTCTTTTTCTTCTTCCCCGCCAGAAAGCGGAAATAGTAGAGCAGTCCAGCGATGGACTTCGCATCGCGCAGGACGTTTCGCCGAATCATGCCCTCAAGCGCAGCGGGCGTGAAAGCCTTTGCCGTGATCTTCTCGTCTTCCTCTGGTTGCGCTTCGCCGGCGGTCAGCTTTTCCGCCAGTAAAATGTACATGCGCTCCTCGAGAAATCCCGGAGTTGGAAAGACGTCCAGGAACACGCGCAAACGTTGTGCTCGATAGCCAGTTTCTTCGATCATTTCGCGCGCCGCTGCTTGCCGCACGTTTTCCCCGGCGTCGATGCGCCCGGCCACCAGCTCCCACAGATACTGCCGCGTTGCATGGCGGTATTGCCGCACCAGCAGAATACGGCCGTCCGGCAGCACCGGAAGCACAACGACCGACCCGGGATGCGTGATCACCTCGCGAATAGTGCGCAAGCCCCCCGGCTCCAGCACCTCGTCGCGCCGCACGCCGAATACCGGACCTTTGTATATTTCCTCACTGCGCAGGATTTGTGCGACTGGCTGCGTGGCCTTGCGTTGTGGCATGGATGCGGGCTTTCTCCGTTCGCATCATAACGCACGCTCCTCAAAATCTTGTAACTCACGCCTTCCGGCCTGTGGCGACCGCTGGCCCGGCGTGCCCCCGGCTGCTGGAATTGCCTGCGTTCGCAGCCTTGCCTATACTCAGCATGCACCCAAAATGCCCATCAACGTCATCATTGTCGACGACGAAAAGCCAGCGCGCGACGAGCTGGCCTTCCTGCTCAAGAACATTCAGGAGGTCAACTTGATCGGCCAGGGAAAGAACGGCGTGGACGCGCTCGCCCTGATCAAGGAGCATTCACCGGACCTGGTCTTCCTCGATGTGCAGATGCCCGGTCTCGACGGCTTCGGCGTGCTGAAAAAGCTCGTCGAGCGAAAAATGAAAATGCCGCACGTTGTATTTGCTACCGCGTTCGATCAGTACGCTGTGCAGGCCTTTGATGTGAACGCGGTCGACTACGTTTTGAAGCCCTTCGACAAATCGCGTATCACCAAAGCCATTCAGCGCGCGCGCAAAATGATGGAGACGCAGACCAACGCGACCGACCGCCTGGAGCAGCTCGTCAGCCAGCTTGGTGCCGCCAGGCAGGCTCCGCCATCACCGGCGGTGAAAGTGCTGATCACCACGCAGCAGCGGCTGCTGCTCGTGAACGCCGAGGACATGATTTTCGCCTCCATCGACGGCGGCATGATCACTGTGATCGCGCGCGATCTCGAAGGCGGCTCGAATTACCGCACGCTCGAGGAAATGGAGGAAGCGCTGGCCTCCGACGTTTTCTGGAGGGCGCACCGCTCGTACCTGGTGAACATTCACCACATTAAGGAAGTCATCCCCTGGTTCAAGTCCACGTTCATGCTAAAAATGGACGACAAGAAGCACACACAAGTCCCCGTCAGCCGCTCGCAGACCAAGCGCCTCCGCGAATTGTTCAAGGTCTAGGCCAACAACAGGGGCCGCGAGCCCGAGCGGCGAGCGTCAGCCGATCCAGTCCGACCTCGGCATGATCAACAAGGCGAGACTCCGACCGTCAACTGGGTCGAGATTGAGTGCTTCATCACCGCGGCCATTATCGTCATCTTCGCTGGTGGAGTCTTCAAGCCAAGGCGTGAAACGAACATCCGACCCACTGGTCGTGGTGCATCCGTTGCCTCCGGGACCAGTGCGGCATCCCCAATAGTTCTCGGTCGCGTCGATGCTTCCGGTGCACGCTGTAGCGTGGTCGAAGGCGCAAACGTCTGCGACGCCAGTCTTTCCGCCCAGCAAGTCGTTGAGATGGATGTCGACCTCGGCGGGAGTGTTGATCGCGATGTCCACGTCCTCATCGCGGATCACGTTTTGGGAAATGATCGTGCCGCGCACCGGAGAGCCACCACCGCCGCTATTGATGTTGATTCCCACTCGTCCGGGCGTCGCGGTATCGAACTGGTCGGCGAGGTTTCCGGCAATGAAGTTCCCAATGATCTTGTTCCCGTCCATGTTATCCGCTGGAGCTCCAAAGGCTGGCCCCACATGCGTATGCAGCGCGACGCCCCCAAGGCCGTTGCCCGTCAGCTTGTTCCGGATGATCACATTGCCGGAGACGCGGCCCGGGCCATTGCCATCGGAGAAAAGTCCAGCTCCGGAGCCTCCAATTTGCACGCCGTTGGCGGTAGAGACGTTCTCCGCCACGGTGTTGTTGTCAACCCCATAGTGGGGCGCGAAAAAGGGTCCGCTCGAGCCCATGGGCGGATGCGAGGCCAGAACGATGCCGCACTCCAGCGGATTACCCTTAACGGTGTTGTGAATCACGAGATTGCCGAGGCTTTCCGCGGTTTCGTCGCTGACCAGGATGCCGTCGGCATTCCCGGTAATAAGGTTGCCGGAGATGATCGAGTGCGACGTGCCGATCAGATGAATGGCGCCCCCGCAATCACCGGTTTCGTCGGTTTCAAATGCCGGCTGGCCGGGACAGCCTTCGGGCGCGCCCGTGAAGAGCAAGCCTGGATTTTTGTCATTGTCCACGATGTGATTGTCGCGGATCGTCACGTCGGACGCGCTGACGACCAGCACTCCTTCATTCAGCGCGTTCTTGATCGTGAAACCGGCGACCGTTACGTTGTTGAGGCTGGGATGGTCGAAGCCGTCGACAAACACGCCGTTCGAGAGGCCGGTTGCATCAATGGTCGTCTCTTCGGGGCCGGCGCCAATGATGGAAACCGGAATGCCAATGACTATGTCCTCCGTATAGGTTCCCGGTCTTACTTTAACGGTGTCGTTGGGCGCAGCAGCGGCGACAGCCAGGGTAATTGTCTTGAAGCAACCCTGCGTGCCACCGGGATTCACGCAGAGCGTGCTCGCTGCCATTGGCATGCTCGACGCGACAAGAATGAGGCCGAGTGCCGCCATTGCCAGCAACGCTTTCCGAAGGGTCTCCATGATTTCCTCCTCGATTTGGAAATTTAGTCATTACGACGCCGGGCTCGGACAGAGCTCCGCCTAGCTTTCCTTACTTCTCAGTTGGTGAATGAGGTTTTGCGAACACGACAAACCTGCGATTCCAGATAGCACAGCGTGGGACGGCGCTGCTACCTGCAGGTGATGACGAATCCAAGAGTAAATGCTGGGCGCGAGTGTACACCCGCAGGGCTGCGCTTGGGAATTATGGTGGCCCCTGTCGACGGCTTTCGTCGGGGCACTAGAATGGACTCGTGTCTCCACAGGCCCGCCCCTGCGGGAAAAGGCTGCTTGTGTTAGCATCGCGTGTACACCTCTTTTAGTGGTGACCGCGAAGCGGTCAACGTACACCGGACACGATGGATTTTTCGCTTAGCGACCACCAAAAATTGATTCGCGACACCGTTCGCCAGTTCATGGAGAACGAAGTGCGCCCCGGCGTGCGCCAGCGCGATCGCGAGGGACGCTTTCCGACCGAAGAAATCAAGAAAATCGCCGAGCTAGGCTGCTGCGGCATGACCACGCCGGAAGAATGGGGCGGCGCAGGGCTCGATACCATTTCGTATGTGCTGATGCTGGAAGAAGTCGCGCGCATCGATGCGGCCATGGCCACTTCGCTGGGCGTGACGAATTCGGCGGTGCAGGTGCCGCTGCTTGGTTTTGGCAGCGATGCGCAGAAGAAAAAATATCTGAGCCGCATGGCCAGCGGCGAAATTCTCGGCGCGTTTTGCTTGACCGAGCCGCAGGCCGGCTCCGACGCGGCGGGAATTCAAACGCGCGCGGTGAAGTGCGACTGCGGCTACCGCCTGAACGGCACGAAGACTTGGGTGACCAACGGTAGCGTCGCCGGCGTGTTCATTGTTTTCGCCAAGACGAATCCGGAAGCGGGCGGGAAGGGCATTACAGCATTTCTCGTCGAGCCGGGCTTCAAGGGCTTCCGCGTTGGTCGCCACGAAGAAAAAATGGGGCAGCTTTCTTCGCCGTCGGTTGAAATCGTGCTGAACGATTGCGAAGTGCCGGCCGAAAATCGCCTCGGCGAAGAAGGGCAAGGACTGAAGATTGCGCTGAGCGCGCTGGACGGCGGCCGCATCGGCATTGGTGCACTGGCCGTGGGACTGGCGCAGGGTGCGCTGGAAGAATCCGTGAAGTACGCGAAGCAGCGCCGCGCCTTCGGCAAAAACATAGCTGAGTTTCAGGCCATTCAGTGGATGCTCGCGGACATGCAGACGGAGATCGAGGCGGCGCGCGGGCTGGTGCACTACGCCGCGTGGCTGAAAGACGCGCATCCTGCGAAAATGGGCGCGTCGGCCTCGAAAGCGAAGTTGTACGCCAGCGAAATGGTGAATCGCGTAGTCTATAAAGCGGTGCAGATTCACGGCAGTGTGGGCTATTCGCGCGAGACCGACGTCGAGCGCATGTACCGCGACGCCCGCGTCGTCTCGATCTACGAAGGCACCAGCGAGATTCAGCGCATGATCATCGCGCGCGATTTGCTTCAGTAGCACGGGCTTAGCCTGTGCTTTTGGAGTGCGGGAGTCTTGCTCCTGCTTTAACGGTGTAAGCGTCGGCAGCAGCGGCGAACGGAACACGCGGTCGAGCGCTCATCACCGCGCAAAAGCGGCGGCAAGACCACCGCACTCCAATATTTCCAGGGAGAGCGATTGGCAACCGGACCGGAATCGAAAACAAAGCGCGTGATCAGCGGCATGCGGCCCACCGGCCGGCTGCACATCGGCCACTACTTCGGCGCGCTGCAAAATTGGGTGCGCCTGCAAAACGATCCGTCCTACGACTGCTTCTACTTCATCGCCGACTGGCACGCGCTGACCAGCGACTACGCGGACACCAGCGCGGTCGCGCAGAACACGCTCGAGATCATGACCGACTATCTCGCAGCCGGCCTCGATCCGCAGAAGTGCATCATTTTCCAGCAATCGCAAGTGCCCGAACACGCCGAGCTGCACCTGCTGCTCTCCATGGTGACGCCGCTAGGCTGGCTCGAACGTGTCCCCACCTACAAAGAAGCCCTCGAAAACGTAAAAGACAAAGACCTGCACACCTACGGCTTCCTCGGCTACCCGATCCTGCAATGCGCAGATATTGTGATTTACAGCGCCGAGGGCAAGTCGCTCTTCGTGCCCGTCGGCGAAGATCAAGTCTCTCACGTCGAGCTCAGCCGCGAAATCGTGCGGCGATTCAATGCATTCTATGGATTGTCTTTCGAGGGCAAGTTTTACGCGCTCGTGAATCTTTTCGGTTCAGATCCCGACAAGTTCGCCGTTGAGTTTAGTGTGCTCGGCGTACTTCTGGATGAAGTTAGACCCGGCGGGCAAAAGCTTGATCCTGCCGACAGAGAGGACGTTGTTCGCGCGGTCCGCAAGTACGCTACCCAGCTGGGGGTCAAGAATTTCCTCGAGAAATACGACCAGCGTGGGGAGTATGCCTCTTTTCGCGAAGTGCTCAATGAGCCGCAGCATCAGCTGACGCAGACTCCGCGGATTCCGGGGCTCGACGGGCGGAAGATGTCGAAGAGTTATGGCAACGCCATCACGCTGAGCGAAAGCGATGCCGACATTCGCGCCAAGACCAAGGTGATGGTCACCGATCCGGCGCGCAAGCGGCGCAGCGATCCTGGAAATCCGAACGTGTGTCCGGTGTACGACTGGCATAAACTGTTTTCGCCTCCGGAGACGCTGAAGTGGTCGGCGGAGGGTTGCCGCACGGCAGGCATTGGCTGCATCGAGTGCAAAGCGGCGATGGCGGACAATTTGATCAAATGGATCGCGCCCATCCGCGAGCGCCGCGTGGAGTACGAGAAGAATCCGAAGCGCGTGCTGGAGCTGATTGACGCTGGCTCGAAGCGTGCCCGCGTCGAAGCAGTGAAAACGATGACACGAGTCCGCGAAGCCGTCTTCGGCTGGGAAAAGAAGCGCAACGAAGTGGCGAGTGGCGAGTGGCGAGTGGCGAGGCAAGATTGACGCTCGCCGACTTCCACGAGTCACGAGTCACGAGTCACTAGTCACGAACTTATGGCGACGCCGTACAAAATTAATATTCCGCTGTACGAAGGGCCGCTGGACCTGCTGCTTGATCTCATCAAGAAGCAGGAGATGAACATTCACGACATCCAGATCGCCAAAATCACGTCGCAATATCTCGATTACCTGCACAAGCTGGAAGAATTGAACGTCGACGTCTCCGCCGATTTCATCTATGTGGCCGCGACGCTGATCTACATCAAGTCGAAAATGCTACTGCCGCCCGACCCGCTGGCCTCGCCCGAAGAGCAAAGCGCCGACCCGCGCGCTGACTTGGTGCAACGCCTGGTCGAGCACGAAAAATTTAAGAACGCCGCGCAGCTGCTCTACCAAAAACAGCAAATCGAAGAAAACGTGTGGTCCAAGCCCGACAAATCGCTGTACCACGACGAAGGCACGGAGGGCGAGTTGGTCGTCTCGATGGTCGATCTCGTCCGCGTGTTTCAGCAAGTGCTCGAGCGCCGCAAGGAAGTCTCTCGTATCGAGCTGCAGCACGAGCAGTTCACCGTGTCGCAGATGATGGCCCAACTACGGGCGCAGATTCTAGCCAGCGACGACAACACCGTGAACCTCATCCGCTTTTTCGAGGCTTGCGCGTCGCGCCACGCCATGATCGTGGCGTTTCTGGCCGTGCTGGAAATGGTCAAGCTGCAAGCCATCGCCATGGTCCAGGAAAAACAGTTCGGCGAAATCATGCTGCGCAAGGCTAAAATGTTTGACACGGTGTTCGACGAGAACGGAATGGTGCGCCAAGTGAGCGAGGAGTATCGATAGTCTCCGTGAACTCTGTGCATCCTCTGTGAACTCTGTGTTAGGCCTTTTCTGCCGAACAGCTTTAACACAGAGGTCACAGAGCGAAGAGCACAGAGACCGCAGAGATGAAGCAACCATGACCAACGAAGAACGCAAAGCAGCACTGGAAGCGATCATCTACGCGGCGGACGAGCCGGCCACTATCGAGCAGCTCGCTGCTTCACTCGGCGAGGAGAAGCTGGTGGTGCAAGCTTCGCTCGACGAACTGGTGGCCAGCTACGCGTCCGACGAGCGCGGCATCGAAGTGCGCGCCGTGGCCGGCGGCTACAAGATGTACACCAAGCCGCAGCATCACGACGTGGTGCGCCGCTTCATCAAGAGCCTGCGCCCGCCGCTACGTCTCACCATGCCCGCGCTCGAGACGCTCGCGGTCATCGCCTACAAGCAGCCGGTCACTGCGCCGGAAATCGGCGAGATTCGCAGCGTGAACACTTCCGGTGTGCTGAAGACGCTGCTCGACAAGAGGCTCATCACTACCGCGGGCCGCAAAGAAGTCATCGGCCGCCCGATTCTGTACAAAACATCGAAGGAATTCTTAATGCGCTTCGGCCTCAGCGATCTCGAAGAGCTGCCCAGCCTGAAAGAGTTCGAGGCGCTCGCGCGCGAAGCCCTCGGCAGCGACGAAGGCGTCGCGCCCAGCGAGCACAGCGACGAAAGCGTGCTGGATGCGCCGCGCGGCAACGCAATCTCGACAAATGGCGACCTCACCGAACAGTCTGTGGCCTCCGAATCGCAAGCAAACGCTGAGGAAGGCGCGGTCACAAGCGACGAGCAAACGCACAAGACCGCCGCAGCCGGCGAGTAGGCGCAAGTCCCAATTCGTGTCATTCTGAGGACCGCGGTGTTTGCGGTCCGAAGAACCTCAACGTAAGGTAACATCGCGCCCTTTGATACGCTGAGGTCCTTCGCTGCGCTCAGGATGACACTGCTTTTTCAGACGCACTGAACCATGCAAGAACGATTGCAAAAAATAATCGCGCGCGCGGGCATCGCTTCGCGGCGGCACGCGGAGCAACTGATCGTCAGCGGTCAGGTGCGCGTAAACGGCCACGTGGTCACCGAGTTGGGCACCAAAGCCGACGCCGGCGCCGATCGCATCGAAGCTGCGGGCCGGGTGATCACCGCGGAAGAACGCCGCGTACACATCCTGATGAACAAGCCGCCGGAAATCGTGGCCACCATGGCCGATCCCGAAGGCCGCAAGACGCTGCGCAATCTTCTGCGCGGCCTGCCGGAGCGCGTATATCCCGTGGGGCGCCTGGAATACGCCGCGTCCGGACTGATTTTTCTCACCAATGACGGCGATCTCGCCGCCGAAATGCTGAAGCGCTGGGGGAACCTTCCGCAGGTGTATCACATCAAAGTGAAAGGCAGGCTGAC
>Ga0307479_10006585_pt1 | contig 10684 bp, 9 predicted proteins | sample atmos_gasesECM4C_FD_203743 | JGI IMG/M metagenome (GOLD analysis project Ga0307479, IMG submission 203743) | Hardwood forest soil microbial communities from Morgan-Monroe State Forest, Indiana, United States - atmos_gasesECM4C_515 | ecosystem: Environmental > Terrestrial > Soil > Temperate...
CGTTGGGGGAGCTCGACGTGTATGCCGGCCCGGTACTCGCCATCGGCGAAAACGTCGAGCCGCTGCGGGAATTCGTCAAACCGCACCTGGCGCTGTATATCGGCGGGATGGGCGCCAAGGGCAAAAACTTCTACCACGCCCTGGCCACCAAGTACGGTTACGGCCCGCAGGCAGACCGGATCCAGGAGCTATACCTGGCCGGCGACAAGGACGGCGCGGCCAAGGTCGTGCCCGACGAACTCGTGCGAGACATCAACCTGATCGGTACACGCGAGTTCGTCAAGGAACGTGTGGCGGCGTTCCGCCAGGCGGGGGTAACCACTTTGAACGTGGCACCTATCGCGGCTACGCCAGCCGAGCGGATCAAGCTGATCGAGACGTTACGCCAACTGGTTTAACCGCCGACGCTCGCTGGCCGGTGTGCGCGGCCGGGCAGGTGTCGAGCGGTCACCTGAGTACCGCAGCGAGGACCCCGACGCGCCCGGCGTCGGCTTCGCGCCGCAGCACCGTGGTCGCCAGTTCGAACTTCACCCCAGGGATCGTTTCGTTGACGCGGGGATTGCCGGTCCACCACGTGATGCGGCATACCCGGCGGGTGATCCGCCAGCCGCCGTGGGTGCGTAGCAGGGTGTCGTCATACCAGCCGGTGCCGTCCCAGAGGGGGTCGCCGTCGGCGGCGCTGCGCACCAGGCGCCACCCGCCGTTGCAGAAGCTGTGCGCCCGGTCCCCGTCGACGTGCACCACGTGGGTGGACATGGTGTGCTGGGTGGAATCGAAGGGAGCATGGAACGCCGCGAAATCAGCTTTGAGCTGTTCGCGATCGGTCCAGTGCGAAGTCGCTCCGTAGTCGGCATCCACGTCGGTGGCGAAGATCCGGTCGAACAACTCCCATCGCTGGCTGTCGACTGCCAGCCCGTACAGATTCACCAGTTGCGTGATCGCCACGACGTCGCTTTCGGTGTGGGTCATGGTCCTCCCAGGGTGCGGTAACCGATATCAGCACATTTAAGACGAACGTTTGACTTACTTGATCGTGACAGGCGGATCGGGCGCAGTGCTTTATCATGGTTCTATGTCGTGTCGCTGCACATGATGACTTCGCTTGTCATAGAGTGCCTTTCATCGCACCAGTGGCTGCGAGGCCGGGCGATACACCCATAGGAGCAACTCAGATGGACCTCGAGCGAATCACCCACCCGTTGAGGCTGGCCAGAGGATCCCACCAGCCAGGATCGGGCAAAGGGTGTGCCATGAACGCGATTTCATACATCAACGGCGACGCACATGTCACCGACTTTCCGGCGACTTCGGCCCGGCCCCTGGCCTCCTTCGTTCAGTTGTGCAACGACCTGCTAGCCAGGCCGGACGGCTACTTGTCGCCGGAAGACAGCTTTGTGGTACTCGACTTGGGTTGGCTCACGGTGGGCACCGCCGACGTTGCCGACACCGTCATCCACACGTGGGTGAGTAAACTCCTGACCAGCCCACCCTGGGGCGTAGTTCGATACGCTGACAGCGCTGCGGCCCAAGCGATCTCCGACATCGCCGAACTACATCGCGGGCTCGTCCCCGGCGAGATGCCGTCGATTGCCGCGTGGGACAGCGCCGCCCGCGCCGCCCGCGCGGTCACGACGACGCCAGTGACCGCCGAGCGGTATGCCGTCCGGGCCGCATACCAATCGACCGCACTTGTTGAGACCGACGACTGGGACACGCTCGACGCCGTGACCGGCAACGCTCTGAAAGCCCATAGATTGGCAAACGGTGATGACGGAGCCGCCCGGATCCTGGAAGTCACTCGTAACGCCATCCGCTCATGGCGCCGTCTAGCCGGTCTGAGAGTTGTCAGCAACGTCCCGCTATCGGTCGCCGGTGCCGTGCAGCGCAAAGGGACGGCGGCATAGCCGACACGGTGACGTGATCTCGTGCGGCATCATTGGTGCCGTGGTGGAGACGCAGGTGAGGCAGCCGTGACGTTCGTCGCCGGCATCGACTCGTCGACTCAGTCGTGCAAGGTTTTGGTCTGCTACGCAGATACGGGTGAGGTTATCCGGGAGGGCCGCGCACCGCATCCCGACGGCACCGAAATCGATCCGGCCGCTTGGGAATCCGCGGCGGCTAGCGCTATTGCGGCCGCGGGCGGGCTCGACGATGTGGCTGCAGTGTCGGTCGGGGCCCAGCAGCACGGCATGGTGTGCCTCGACGGCGAGGGCCGAGTGGTGCGGCCGGCGCTGCTCTGGAATGACACTCGCTCGGCCGATGCGGCAGCGGCACTGGTTGCCGAGCTGGGAGGGCCGCGGGCCTGGGCGAACGCGGTCGGCCTGGTGCCGCTGGCGGCAATCACGGTGTCCAAGCTGCGGTGGCTGGCTGAGTTCGAACCAGATAACGCCGACCGCACGGCGGCGGTGTGTCTGCCCCACGATTGGCTCACCTGGCGGTTGCGTGGCCACCTCGCGGTCGCCGAACTGACCACTGATCGAAGCGACGCAAGCGGGACGGGCTATTACAACGCGGTGAGCAATGCCTATCGCGGCGATCTGCTCGAGCTGGCGATGCGGGGCCGACGTCCGCTGCTGCCGGCGGTGCTGGGGCCCGCGGAGGCCACCGCGTGGAGCGGGCGGACCGCGTTCGGGCCGGGTCTGGGCGACAATGCTGCGGCTGCGCTCGGCTTGTGCGCCGATGAGGGTGATGTCATCGTCTCGGTCGGAACGTCAGGGGTGGTGTCGACGGTCGCGAGCGCGCCGACCCACGACGACGGCGGGTTCGTCGCCGGATTCGCCGACGGCACCGGGCGATACCTGCCGCTGGTATGCACCCTGAACGCTGCCAGGGTGCTCGACGCCGCGGCGCAGCTGTTGCGTGTCGATCACGACGAGCTGTCCCGGCTGGCTCTATCGGCCCCAGTGGGCAGTGAAGGCCTGGTGCTGGTGCCCTATCTGGAAGGAGAGCGCACGCCCAACCGTCCCTACGCATCCGGTGCTCTGCATGGGTTGCGGGTGTCGAATTCGACGGCCGCCAACCTGGCGCGTGCGGCGGTCGAAGGCCTGCTTTGCGCGCTCGCAGACGGTATCGAACACCTGACGACACTCGGAGTGGTTGCCCGGAGGGTCCTTCTCATCGGTGGCGGTGCTCGATCGCGGGCCTTGCGCGAGATGGCGCCGACGGTCTTTGGTATGCCGGTGCTGGCGCCCAGCCCGGCGGAATACGTGGCGCTCGGAGCGGCGCGGCAGGCCGCCTGGGTGCTCAGCGGCGGGCCGCGGCCGCCGCAGTGGAAGGCGCCGCCGGCCGACGAGTACCGCGGGCCGGCGTGCCCCGCGGTGCGTGGGCGTTACGCACAGGTCCGTGATCTCACCGAGGGAGCAGGTGTCGCGGGGCGCGATGATCTGCGGTCGCGGCCCAGGGAGTTTGAATCATGATCAAGGCAAACCTGGTGGCCGGCTTCCGCGGTTCCTAGGCTGCGCGGGTGATGTCGACCAATCCGGCGCGTGTTGCGCTGCGTGGTGTGGACCGAACGTTCGGAACGCATACCGTGCTTCACGAGGTCGACATCGAGATCGACCCGGGCGAGGTAGTTGCGCTGCTCGGGTCATCGGGCAGTGGCAAGTCGACGCTGCTGCGGCTCGTCGCCGGTCTCGACCGTCCTACCGAGGGGCGGATCCAGATCGACGGCGAAGCCGTCCGTGGGATCGATCCGCGTTGTGCCATGGTCTTCCAGGAACCTCGTCTGCTGCCGTGGCGATCCCTGGCTGCCAATGTCGCGTTTGGACTGCCAGCCGGCACCGAGCGGACGAAAGGCTCCGCCGCAGTGCGGCATTGGCTGAATGTCGTCGGGTTGGGCGAATTCGGGAATCACTACCCGCGGCAAGTGTCCGGCGGTATGGCGCAACGCGCAGGCCTGGCGCGGGCCCTCGCCCGGCGCCCCGGCGTCCTGCTGCTGGACGAGCCGCTGGCATCCCTCGATGCACTGACCCGGTTACGGATGCAAGACCTGCTCGACACGGTGCAGCAAGAGGCCGGCACCACCACGGTGTTAGTGACGCACGACGTGGACGAGGCGGTGATTCTCGTCGACCGAGTGCTGGTCCTGCGCGCCGATGCAACCGGCGCCGCCGGTATCGCCGCGACGTACGACGTCACCATTCCCAAGCCGCGGGACCGCGGTGACCCGCGCATCACCCTGCTGCGCGATCGGTTGCTGGACGAACTCGGTGTGCCCCGGCGCGCCAGTGCCATTGAGGAGGAGGCCAAAGCGTGGTGAAAGGTCGACAGCTGACAGCGACTTTGGCCGTGATCGCCGCGGTGGCGGCCTGCGGTTCGAACCCCGGCAAGACTGCGGCGAAGGACATCCGGCTGGATTACGCGTACTACAACCCGCTGAGTCTGGTGGTGCGCGATCAGCACCTGCTGGAGAGCCGGGGTTACAACGTCACCTGGGTGCTCTCGGCAGGCAGCAACAAGGCCAATGAGGCCCTGCGCTCGAATGCGCTGGACTTCGGGTCCACCGCCGGTTCAGCCGCGTTGGTCGCGCGGGCCAACAGCACCCCGATCAAGATCATCGACGTGTACAGCAAGCCGGAGTGGACGGCTCTGGTTGTCGGCAAGAACTCGGCCGCCAACTCGGTGGCCGACCTGAGGGGCAGGAAGATCGCGGTCACCAAGGGAACCGATCCCTACTTCTTCCTTCTGCAATCGCTTGCGACAGCTGGACTTTCGCCCGCCGATGTGGAAATCGTCAACTTGCAGCACGCCGACGGCAAAACCGCGCTGGAGCGCGGCGACGTCGATGCCTGGGCCGGATTGGACCCCTTCATGGCGCAGACGGTCCAGCAACAAGGTTCGCGCTTGCTCTACCGCAACCCGGATTTCAATTCCTATGGCGTATTGAACGTCCGCGAGGACTTCAGCTCCGCACATCCTGATGCCGTCCAGTCGGTGGTCAACAGCTATGAGGAGGCCCGGAAATGGGCGAAAGCGCATCCGGACGAATTGGCGGCGCTGCTCGCCTCGCAGGCGAAGGTGACATCGAGCGTGGCCCAAGAGGAACTGCAGCGAACGACATTCGACATCGAACCCGCGCCCGGCGATCCGCAGCGCGCAGTACTGACCAACATCGTGCCGATCGCGGTGGCGGACGCCGATATCAAGTCCGACGAGGCCGGCCGCAGCGCACTCAGCACGATCATCGAGCCGAAGTACGCGCAGCAAACTCATTGAGGTTTCGCGCCGCGCCGCTGGGGGACTGGTCGTCCCGGTTCTGCTGCTAGTGATCTGGCAGTTTGTCACTGCGGCTGGGTGGTTCTCCGCCAGCCAGTTGCCGCCTCCGGGCGACGTGGTGGCCGCGCTGCGCGGACTGCTTCGGCGCGGAGAACTATGGACTCACCTGCAAGCGAGTGTTTCGCGTGTTCTGCTCGGCTACCTGGTCGGCGCGGCCGCTGCGCTCTCGCTTGGTTCACTGGTCGGGCTATCGGTTATCGTGCGCAGGCTGTTGGCGCCGACAGTCGCGGCATTTCGCACTGTGCCTTCTTTGGCGTGGGTTCCTTTGTTGCTCTTGTGGTTTGGAATTGACGAGACACCGAAGGTGTTGCTCGTCGCCATCGGTGCGTTCTTCCCCATCTACACGACGACGGCATCGGCACTCTCGCACGTCGACGCGCAGCTTTTGGAAGTGGGACGGGCCTACGGTCGGCACGGCGCGTCGTTGTTGACGACGGTGATGCTGCCCGCCGCGGCCCCGGAACTCGTGAACGGGCTCAGATTGGGCATGGCAAACGCGTGGCTGTTTCTGGTCGCAGCGGAGCTAATTGCCTCTTCGAAAGGTCTCGGATTTGTCCTGATCGACAGCCAGAACACCGGCCGCACCGATGTGATGCTGCTGGCGATCGTCTTGTTGGCCGGATTGGGCAAACTCAGCGACACCGCCTTCGGCACTCTCGAGCGTCGTATGGTGCGCCGGCGCGGCTAGCACGCAACTTGCACCCCTGCCCGGCCGCAACCTAGCGTCGAACCAGATGTCTCCTAGATTTTTCTGGTTCTTGCCAACCACGGGTGACAGCCGCTCGATAGTCGGCGGGTCGCACGCATCGTCGAACCGCACGATTCCGAAGGGATATCGTCCACCAAGCCGCCGCTATTTGGCCGAGGTGGCTCGCGCCGCCGACCGGCTGGGCTTTGAGGGCGTGCTGACGCCGACGGGGACCTGGTGCGAGGACGCGTGGCTGACCTCGGCAGCGTTGTTAGCCGAGACCGAGAAGCTGAAGTTCCTGGTCGCATTCCGTCCCGGACTGGTCCCGCCTACCTTGGCCGCACAGCAGACCGCGACGTTGCAACGGTTCTCCGAAGGCAGGGTGTTGCTCAACGTCGTCAGCGGTGGCGACGACGCCGAGCAACGCCGCTTCGGCGACTTTCTCAGCCACGATGAGCGCTACGCTCGCACCGCCGAGTTCCTGCAAATCGTGACCTCGGTGTGGACGCAGGATTCGGTGGATTTCACCGGCACCTACTACACCGCCAACGATGCCCGGGTGTCGGCGCCGCCGGATCCGTTGCCGGATATCTACTTTGGTGGTTCCTCAGCGGCTGCGCTGCCGATCGCGGCCGAGTTCGCTGATGTCTACCTCACCTGGGGTGAGCCGCCGCAGGCGGCAGCCGACAAGATCGACAAGGTGCGGGCGGAGGCTGCCGCCCGTGGCAGGACAGCGCGGTTCGGCATTCGACTGCATACCATCAGCCGTGACACCTCGGATGCGGCGTGGGCTGTCGCTAACGAGATGCTTGCCGAGCTCACCGAGGAGCAGATTGCCAAAGCTACGGCGCTGCTTGCCAGTTCGGAATCCGAGGGGCAACGAAGGATGACCGCACTGCACGGCGGGCGGGTCGACAAGCTAGAGATCTACCCCAATCTGTGGGCCGGAGTAGGTCTGGTCCGCGGGGGTGCCGGCACCGCGCTGGTCGGCAGCCACCAGGAAGTCGCCAACCTGATCGGCGAATACCATTCGCTTGGCTTCGACGAGTTCATCCTATCGGGCTATCCGCACCTGGAAGAGGCGTACTGGTTCGCCGAAGGCGTGCTGCCATTGCTGGCCAAGACGGGTTTACAATCCCGATGATTTCAGCAGCGCCGCTGCGTATCGGGTGGTAGGAACGCCTAGGCGGTGGTTGTGCGCTCCGGCGCAATCTGACCTGCGTAGCTAGACTTCGAAGTCGCACGGCTTAAGCGGTACGGCAGGAGACGTCAGGCCGACACGTAACGCGTGTGTGGCGGCCGTTCTGGAATCGACCGGCGATTCCCCTCGTTGAACATAGTTGGCGACATTTATCGTTGCCCCGGCGGTCCCATAGTCGATCCGTAGGAAGGCAGGCCTTTTATGCCTGAATCGTCGAATTCCATGCGTCTGTCCGTGGCCTTGGACGGTGCTGGGTGGCACCCGGCCGCGTGGCGTGAACCCGACGCCCGCCCGGCGGAGTTGTTCGATGCCGGCTACTGGGCCGATTTGGTCGCTGAAGCCGAACGCGCATCGCTGGACTTCGTCACGATCGAGGATTCGCTGACCTTGCAGTCTGACGATCCGTTTGCGCCCGACGACCGAATCGATCGTGTGCGCGGCCGGTTAGACGCCGTGCTCATCGCGGCCCGGATCGCACCGCGCACCCGGCGAATTGGGCTCGTGCCGGCAGCCACCGTTACCCACACCGAGCCATTTCATGTATCGAAGTCGATTGCCACGCTTGACTACGTCAGCACCGGCCGGGCTGGGGTCAGGGTTCAGATCGCAGCCCGTCCCGATGCGGCAGCGCACTTTGGGCGTCGCGAACTGCCGGTGATCGACGAGTTATTCGGTGAGGCCGCGGATTACGTTGAGGTGCTGCGCCGTTTGTGGGACAGCTGGGAGGACAACGCTGAGATCCGCGATATTGCCACCGGAAGGTTCATCGACCGGGACAAGCTGCACTACATCGACTTCGAGGGCCGCTGGTTCTCGGTCAAAGGACCCTCGATTACGCCTCGTCCACCGCAGGGCCAGCCGATTGTCGCCGTCCTGGGCCACGGCGGTAGGTCCTACGACTTGATCGCCGGTAGCGCCGATGTCGGATTCGTTACGCCGCACGACACCGCGCAGGCAGCCAACATTGTCGGCGAGATCAGGGCGCTGCAGTGGGCCGCCGGTCGAAGCCGGCAAACCTTACACATTTTCGGTGACGCGGTCGTCTTCCTCGATGGCACCCCGCAAGCAGCACAGACGCGACAACGGCGACTCGATGATCTCGCCGGAGTCGAATATCGCAGCGACGCAGACATTTTCGTCGGCACTCCCGGGCAGCTGGCCGACGTGCTGCAGGAGTGGCATGAGGCCGGGTTATCCGGGTTTCGGCTGCGGCCCGCCGCGCTTCCACACGACCTGGCTCAGATCACCGAGGGACTGGTGCCCGAATTGCGCCGCCGGGGGCTTTTCCGTACCGCCTATGAGGCCGACACGCTTCGCGGGTCGCTCGGATTGACCCGTCCAGCCAACCGTTATCAGGTCGCCCGACTTACCCGACACTGAGGAATTTTCAGATGAGCAAGCCGATCAAGCAGATTCACCTCGCCGCCCACTTTCCGGGTGTCAACAACACCACTGTGTGGAGCGACCCAGCCGCCGGCAGTCACATCGAGTTCAGCTCGTTTGCGCAATTTGCTCAGACGGCCGAGCGGGGCAAGTTCGATTTCCTTTTTCTCGCTGAAGGACTGCGGCTTCGCGAGCAGAACGGCCAGATCTACGACCTCGACGTGGTCGGCCGCCCCGATACCTTCACCGTCCTTGCCGCGCTCGCGGCGGTCACCGACCGGCTCGGGCTGACCGGCACGATCAACTCGACCTTCAACGAGCCTTACGAGGTGGCTCGGCAGTTCGCTTCTTTGGATCATCTCTCCGGTGGCCGTGCCGCCTGGAATGTCGTGACGTCTTGGGATGCGTTCACCGGAGAGAACTTTCGCCGCGGCGGATTCCTGGCGGAGGACCAGCGCTACGAGCGGGCGAAGACATTTTTGCAGACGGCACACGAGCTCTTCGACTCGTGGCGCGGCGATGAGATCGTGGCGGACAAGGCGACCGGCGTCTTCCTATCCGATGCGATCGCCGGCACGTTTGCGCACAAGGATGCGCAATTCGACATCCACGGTCGGTTCAACGTTCCAAGAAGTCCCCAGGGTCGGCCGGTGATCTTCCAGGCCGGTGACTCCGATGAGGGTCGCGACTTCGCCGCCGCTGCTGCGGACGCGATCTTCTCCAGGCACAGCACCTTGGGGGCCGGGCAAGCGTTTTACGAAGACGTCAAGGGCCGCCTCGCCCGCTATGGACGTCGCCGCGACGAACTGCTCATCCTGCCTGCCGCGACATTCGTGATCGGCGACACCGACGCCGAGGCCGCCGAAATCGCACACGAGGTACGGCTCGCGCAGGTGTCCCCGCAGACAGCGATCAAGTTTCTCGAACAGCTCTGGAACCGAGACCTGTCCGACCACGACCCGGACGGCCCGCTGCCCAGCGTGGACCCCGTCGTGGGAGAGAACACCATCTCGCGCGGCCGGGCCAGCGTCCGCATGTTCCGGGACCCGATCGCGATCGCCAACGACTGGCGGGCCAAAGCCGAGGCGGAGAATCTGACCACCCGGGAACTGATCGCCGAGGTCAGCGGGCGCCCATCCTTCATCGGATCACCGCAGACCGTCGCCGTGACGATCAACGACTTCGTGCAGGCCGACGCCAGCGATGGATTCATCCTGGTCCCGCACATCACGCCCGGCGGGCTCGACCCATTCGTCGACCAGGTGGTGCCGCTGCTGCAGGAGCGCGGAGTGTTCCGCGCCAACTACGCGGGCACCACTCTGCGCGATCACCTGGGCCTGGCGCCGCTGCCGGCTCCGCGGCGATACGTCGGGCATAGTGCCTCCACCGGGGTGGCTTCGTAAGGCCCATGACTACTCCGCTCACCGTGCTCGACCTCGTGCCGATCTCGTCGGGCTCGACGGCGACGCAAGCTTTGCGCAACAGCATCGATTTGGCGCTGCACGCCGAGGCCCTCGGCTACACGCGCTACTGGTTCGCCGAACATCACCTCAATCCCGGGGTTGGCGGCACGTCACCCGCGCTGCTGCTGGCGATGACCGCGGCTGTAACCTCGACGATCCGGCTCGGTTCCGGCGCAGTGCAAATGGGCCACCGCACCGCCTTATCCACGGTCGAGGAGTTCGGCCTGCTGGATGCGCGCTACCCCGGCCGATTCGACCTCGGCTTGGGGCGTTCCGGCGGCAAGCCGGACCCGGCGTCGTCGGCAGCGGCGGCCACAATACCGCGCGCGGTGACCAATGGCCGCGCATCGAATGGATTGTTGATCCCGGCGAAGTTCGATCCGACGCCGCTCTTGAAATCGCCGCGCGTCGCGTTGCAGAAGACGCTGCTGGCGTTGCTGGGCGCGCAACCGCAGAACTACACCGATCAGATCGACGACGTTCTCGCGCTGCTCACCGACACCTACCGTTCCGCCGACGGCGAGGAAGCCCACGTCGTGCCCGGCGGAGGCGCTGAGCTGCAGATCTGGATTCTGGGCAGCAGCGGCGGAGAGAGCGCGGCCGTCGCCGGTGGCAGGGGTCTGCGGTTCGCCGCCAACTACCACGTCGCCCCGGCCTCGGTGCTCGAGGCGACCG
>Ga0307479_10006586_pt1 | contig 10684 bp, 14 predicted proteins | sample atmos_gasesECM4C_FD_203743 | JGI IMG/M metagenome (GOLD analysis project Ga0307479, IMG submission 203743) | Hardwood forest soil microbial communities from Morgan-Monroe State Forest, Indiana, United States - atmos_gasesECM4C_515 | ecosystem: Environmental > Terrestrial > Soil > Temperate...
GTGGCCAGAACCAGCCCGGTTAGAGAGGGAGGTTAGCTTGAGGAAGCGATCTACTACCAGAGATGGTAGCCGCTGCCAAGGCTCGCGCGGAGCGGGATTGGCGAGCAGATGACGATCTGGGCAGCCACTTTTCGGGGTCAATCGAGAGGGCATCCAGCCGGGACGCAACGTCCACGGCATTCGGATCAAACATCAAGTGATAAGCCATCTCTCCGACGAGCCAAAGGCCAGCTGCACAAAGAAGAACAACGCATGCAATTGGGATGAACTCCCCGGCCTCAAGCAGGCATTCGAACAGCGCGGCTCCAAAACTCTTGCCGATGCCCTCCCGTGGCTCCGGATCTCCGATCACGCCAATCATCTAGGTGATCCTACGTCGATCAGGGCATCGAAGTTCCCTGACTCGCGAGCAGTGTAGCGTCCGGCTAGTCCGACCACCTCTGCGGAGTGCGGTTCCAGCGGTGCTCCTTCAGTTCCGCGAGCAGCGCCTTGTCGAGCGGGCCAGCGTCGCTGGCCGCGATATTTTCGCGTACGTGCTCGGCCTTGCGCATGCCGGCGATGGTCGTGCTGACCGCTGGATGCGACAGAATGAACCGCATCGCCATCTCCGGCAACGTCATTCCAGCGGGCACAATGGCCTTGAGTTTGTCGACTCGTTTGAGGGTCTTCTCCAAATTCTCGGGCCCGAAGTATCCCGCCCTCCAGTCTCCTTTGGGGAAGCGCGTCTCGCGGGTCATCTTGCCGCCCAGGCTGCCTTCGTCGAGCGGCACCCGCGCGATCACGCCGATGTTGAGTTCCTGGCAGGCCGGGAACAGCTCGTCTTCCGGAGCCTGGTCAAAAATGTTGTAGATCACCTGCACCACGTCCACCAGTCCGGTACGCATCGCTTTCAGGCCGTTCTCCGGTTGCCAGCGGTTCAGGCTCAGACCGAAATGGCGAATCCATTCCTCGTGTTTGAGCTTTTCCACCGTGGAGCGGAACTCGGGCTCGTCGGTCCAACTGTCATCCCAGACGTGAAATTGCAGCAGATCGATGCTGTCCACACCTAACTGTTTGCGGATGCGGTCGGCGTACTTGAACACGTGTTTCGCTGAGAAGACATCGCCATACTTGTACTCCGGCAGGGCAGGCCAGCGATCATTGGCGGGAGGAATCTTGGACGCTGCGTAAAGCCGCTTGCCCGGGTTGCGGGACATGATGTCGCCCAGCAGCCCGTCACTCTTGCCCTCGCCGTAGGCCCAGGCCGTGTCGAAGAAATTGCAGCCCAGGTCGATGGCCAACTGCAGCGATGCCAGGGACTCCTTATCGTCGGAGCCGCTCCATCCACTCATGCCCCAGAGACCATAGGCCATCTCGCTGACTTCGAAACCGGTACGGCCGAGCTTGCGGTATCGCATGGCGGCGTCCTTTACGCAGAGAGTGTCCGCGTTTTGAAAGCGACTCAAAGCGGAACCATCAGCATATATCGAAGTTCAGATTCGAGTCTCGGCGGGAGAGCTCGAGCCGATCGGTCGATCGAGGGTGCCCCATTTCTCGCGCCTTCTTTGCGCGAGAAAGCCTGCCCTGAGCCTGTCGAAGGGGTGGGGACTTCGGCATGCTGCTTTTTCGATGGAAGTCATTCAATTTTTAGCTCCTACCGCGAGGCGCGAGGTGTTTCAATGGAATTAGATCATTGAAGATGGAGGACTCCCTCATGAAATCCGATTATCCTTTTGCCCCGAACAAAACCGAGAAAGAAAACGAATTGAGCGCTCCCCCACCCTCCCGGTTCATCGACGAGAAAATCTCTGACGAGTCGGGAACGGAGACGAACTCCGACAGCGCCCTCAGGCCAGCGGGTCTCAAGAATCCGTTCTGGAATTAATGCCCTCCTCAAGCGCCGGTCACGCGAAACTCGCGTTGACCGTCGTTTTTTTGTGCCCCACACCCGCAAGTTTCCCCTCAACCGCGCGTACGAGCCTTGTTCAACGTTTCAAGGTCGCCGTACCCGCTAGGGCATGGTGATCTTGAAAACTGTCCCGTGATTGGGGGCAGTGAAACCGTTCGCACCCGACATGCCGTAGAGGTTTCCGTTAGAATCGAGGGTCAGGTTCGTCGGCCCGCACCCGTCCGCGCCCCCCGTGAAGCTATAGAGGACCGTCAAGTGGCGGTTCGGTTCAAGTTTGAAAACCGTTCCACAGCCGAACCGTCCGCCCGTTCCAGTTCCCCCGTAGAGGTTGCCCGCTGCATCCCGGACGAGTGTCGGGTGAGGGTTCCCACCATCTTCCCCGCCGCTAAAGACATGCAGGACCGTCTCCGCTCCGCTGGGAGCAAGCTTGAAAATCAGCCCCTGGAAAAGAGTAGTGTACGAGGGTGGAAGGTAATAAGCGCCGATCGTGCCATAGAGATTGCCGGTAGCGTCGCGAACCAGGGCCGTCGTCGGATTTTCCCCACGCCTTCCTCCCGGAAAGCTGAACAGGACCTTGTCCTGATGCCCCGGGTTCAGCTTGAATGCCGTTCCGAGATTAGCGGCGCCGCCACCAATGGTCGTTCCGTAAAGGTTGCCCGATGAGTCTCCCACCAGATCGGCGTCCGAAGACGCCCCACCCGGCGACCCGGTGAAGCTGTATATAACCTTCTCTCGCCCCTTACTTATCTGGTAAATAGCGCCCGCGGCGGCCGCGCCGCCCGATGGACTTGTGCCGTACAGATTACCCGCTTTATCCAGGACTAACCCGCCGGCGGGATTTTTGGCATCGCCCCCCGTAGTCTTGAAACTGTAGACCACAGAATATTGGCCTTTGCTGTCGATCTTGAACACGGTTCCCGCACCATGCGTGCCGCCGCCGCCAGTGGTACCGTAAACATTTCCCTCTGCGTCTGCTACCAACCCTCCTTCCGGAAAGACACCATCGCTGGGAGAACTGCCGAAGGAGTGCAAAACTGTTTCATTTCCATCGTCGTCAATCCGAAAAACGGCTCCTGCCTGCTTCGCCCCGTCAAACATTGTGGCGCCATAGATATTTCCCCTGTCGAGCAGTACGCTGGCAACGGGGTAGCCGGCATCGGGACTGCCCGTGAAGGTGTGCAGAATGGTGAAGGTTTGACCGTACGCCCCTGCAGTTGCAAGGCTGCAGACGATTCCCAACGTGATGATGATCTTGCGCGAGACATGTCTGATCATAATTTTCCTCTCTCCGTTGGCCTCCCGGCTCCTGGAGAACCCTGCCTTGTATGGTCATGCATCGCGTGCGCGGAACTGCACATTTGCTTTTCGTATGGTCCCGAAGTGCTGTTTTGAGAGCCGTTCTGGAGGGCGAAGGCGGCCGCGACAAAGCAAAAAAAAGCGATTACAAAACGTTTCACCGAGCAACCTCCGCGGCACCAGACGATGGTCGGCGGGTGCTGTGTCTATCGGACTTCGTCTTATGCTTCTCTGGCCGGTGTGGATGGATTTTGACCTGATTTCCAATTCCCAAAAGGGGAATTTCCTCCCCTGAATTTATGTCAAGCCCCCGCAAAATATTCTTATCTCCTACTCCCCCAGCCTCATATAAATTCTTTTCCACAGCCCACTCCGCCCTCGGATGTTAAAATGCATTATAGTGATTAGCCGTAAGAAATCCTCTTCTGTTCCCGAAACGGGAAAGACACCACCCAGCCGTTCGATATTAAGTCCTTTGTCCGCAATATTTTCCATGCAAACCCCGGGTTTGCAAGATTTTGCGGCCAATGTGGTCATATCCCGCGACCTAACTCCGCAGCCGCAAAGTACTTAGCTGAAAGGTATCAAATTTTTCGAGGATCCATATGCCCATTCATCCCAATGTCAAGGTTTGCACTCCCATGAAGGTCACCGGAGTCCGCTGCGGCTCCCCCGCTCTCCGCGGAGAGCAGTTCTGCGACTTTCACCAGCGCATGATGCGCGGCGTCCAGGTGCCACCCAACGCGCCCGACTCCATCCCGTCGCCCTCATCGAGAACGAGGAGGCCCAGGCCTCGCTCATGGAAGTCATCAACGCCATCGCCCGCAACGCCATCGACCTCCGCCGCGCCGACATCATGCCCACAAAAACCGGCCCACGCCGGGCCAGAAACAACGGTCACGGTAGCCGCGATCGAAACCGACCCAGCTGCTCAGATCGCATCCGCTGATCGCGTAGATCCCACCCAGCGCAAGCCCCCAGTCAGCGCCTCGGAACCTCCCAAGGAGCGCAAGAATGCAGCCCGCGCCTAACCCCACGCGGAGACATTAAGGCGGCCGAGGTGGTCTTGGATATACTCCGGCCATGCACTTGAAAGAGTTTCCCGAGTTCATGAAGCAGCCGCTGAACCGCATCGCCCCTGGCAGCCAGGCGACTCCGGGCGTCGAGGGATATGTGTTTGATGGGGCGGATGGGGGTCAGATGGCATTCTGGACGTGCCGTGAAACCGCGGCTTCCGCGGCTCATGTGCACGAGTTCGACGAATACGTGGTCGTGGTCGCAGGCTGCTACACGTTGCTCATCGATGGCGAGCGGATTTCGATCAAGTCCGGCGAGGAGTACTTTATCCCGCGCGGAGTGCTGCATAGCGGCGAAGTCGTGGCTGGGACCAGGACCATTCATGCGTTTGGTGGGCCGCGAGCGAGCCGGGCTTGGGACCCAGTAAAATCGGTAAGAGAGACTATGGCGTCTGCCGCCGCCCCAACTCGATCGCCGCGCTGGTACGGGATACCGGTGCGGGTGTTTGTGGTCACCTTCATTGGGACTCTGACTTGCTTTGCGATTAGCCTGCTGTTGGCCATCCTGGGCACGGTGATCGTTGGCGGGCTGCGAGGCGTGCATCCGGACATGCGAGTCGCCTACCGGCAGATCGCGCTGCCGGCCGCGCTGGTGGCGGGGAGCATCATTCTGGTGCTGGCGCTGGTGATGGAGATTCGGCACTACCGGCAGGCAAAAACTTTGTCGGCGATCGAGAAGATGGGATGACCACGAGACCCCGAATTGCGATCCCGATGCCGCATTCGTTGGACCCCGAGTATGCCGAGCGGGCGATTCCGCAATACCAACGCGCGGTCGAACTGGCCGGTGGCGAACCGGTGCGCATTCCCCTCAGCCAAGCACCTTCCGAAGTGATCCAACTCATTGAGGGCTGCGACGGCGTATTGCTCCCGGGCAGCAAGGCGGATGTCGATCCGGAGCGGTTCGACGCCCCGCGCTCGCCGCACACGGCTGCCGCCGATCCGGGTCGCGACACCGTGGATGATCTTCTGCTGGAGGACGCTTACCGGCTGCGAAAGCCGGTGCTGGGGATCTGCTACGGATTGCAGAGTCTGAATGTGTATCGGGCGGGATCTCTGGTGCAGCATATTCCGGAGTTCCTGCCGGAAGAGACGCGGACGAAGGTGAACCACGAGGCGGGAAAGAAAGTTGCGGTCGCGCACACAGTGGAGATCGAGCGGGGCTCAAGGCTGGCGGAGATTGTTGCCGCGGACGGAGCCGGGCCGATTGTTGTACCAGTGAATTCTTCGCATCATCAATCGGCAGACGTGGTCGGAGATGGTCTGCGCATCGTGGGCCGTTGCCGTGAGGATGGCATTATCGAAGCGCTTGAGGGCACCGCGGCGGATCATTTCGTGCTTGCAGTGCAGTGGCATCCGGAGCGCTCGGTCGAGGAGGAAGCGGCTTCGCGCGCGATTTTTCGGGCGCTGGTGGAAGCGGCGAGGGAGCGCCGCGGAGCGCTGGCGTCCAATTCCGTTCCCGGATGAGGATGGATCGAGGAGATATCGAGAACGTTTTGCGACTACCGCTTCGCGGCGTGCCGTTTTCGGCGAGACTTCTTCTTTGATCGCTTTGTTTTTTCCAGCAGCACAACCACGTGGGCAATTGCGGCGTTGTCCAGATTCAGGCCCTCGGGCGTTTTCGCTTTCAGGCCGACGCAATCGGCAGCAATGCTGAGCAGTTCAGCGACGCGGGTGCGAATCGCGGCGGAGTGAGGTCCGATTTTCGGAGCGACCAAGATGAGGCTGGCGTCGAGATTGGCGACGGCGTAACCGGCATCGTGCACGCGTTTCAGGGCTTCTCGCAGGAAGATGACCGAGTCGGCGCCCTTCCATTTCGGGTCGGACGGAGGGAAGAGCGCACCGATGTCGGGTGCGGCCATCGCGCCGAGCAGCGCGTCGGTGATGGCATGCAGCAGGACGTCACCATCGGAGTGCCCGCCGAGGCCCTCGTTGTGGGGCAGCATGACGCCGCCGATCATCAGCGGGATGCCGGTGTGGAATTCGTGGGAGTCAAAACCGTAGCCAATTCTCATGCCAGAACCTTGGCCACGGATTCGCACGGATTTTCACGGATTTTCTTTCGCTGGTTGTCGAACAAAAGACGGCGGAATTGGGGGCGAAGGCCAAAGTTTAGGAGCAGGCCCACTTCAATTTCCTTAGCCCGCAAGTAGTGCAGCAGTTGGGCCTCGTGTGCCGATTCCAGGTTTCGAGCGGCTTTCAGTTCGAGTAGTACCGCGTGGTCGACCAGCAGATCTGCCAAATACTGACCGACCTTTTGGCCGCGGAACCACACGGGTACCGGAACTTCCCGCGCAGCCGCAAGCCCCGACTGTGCCAATGCCACGACCATTGCCTCGGCGTAAGTGGATTCGAGAAATCCATATCCAAGTTCGTTGTAAACATCGTAGAACACACCGATGATCTGTTGGGTTAACTCGGCGTGTTTGAGAGCTGACGGAGAATCCATCACCAGCGAGTTTACGCCGCTGAAACAGGGGTGATCCGTGTAAATCCGTGGAAATCCGTGGCTCATTTCCGTAAATAGAACTCGGCCAGATCCATGTCACCTGGAGTGGTGATCTTGAGGTTTTTGGGGGAGCCCATGACGACGGCGACCTCGTGTCCGGAGCGCTCGGCGAGCGAGGCTTCGTCGGTGCCCATGAACCCATCGGCTGCGGCTTCGTCGAAGGCTTTTTTGATCACGCTGTAACGGAATCCCTGGGGGGTTTGCGCCAGCACCACGGCGGCGCGGGGGATAGTCGCTTTGATGATCGCCCCTTCCGACGTGCGTTCCACCTGCTTGACGGTGTCGACTGCAGGCAGACCGGCGATGGCGGCGCCGTATTTCTTCGCAGCCTCGATGACTTCGTGAATGACTTCGGGCGTCACCAGGGGGCGGACGGCATCGTGGACGAGGACGATGTCGTCGGGCGCGGCGGCGATGGCATTGAGCGCGTGCGCGACGGATTGCTGGCGGTGCTCGCCGCCGACCACGAATTCGACCTTCTTTTGCAGCGCGTCTTTCGCTTCTGTGTTCAAGCGTTGGCGAAAACCGTCAATTTCGTTTTCGCGGAGGGCGATCCAGATTTCGTTGACCGCCTCGACAGCGGCGAACTTGCGCAGGGTATGAATGAGGATGGGTGTACCGGCCAGATCGGTGAACTGCTTGGAGGAGTGGAGCTTCTTCTCTTTTACGTCTTTGGCGGTGGGCATCGGGGCCATGCGCGTCCCAAGGCCGGCCGCGGGAATGATCACGATCACCTTCATGGCGGGCTGTCAGTATACGAGCGGGGGAGTGAGGAGTTCAAATGGGCTGGCGTTCCGGGCAGGGCTTCCTTCATTATGATCGGTCACTGCATCTTTCAAATTTTGTGTTCAGGAGCGGTCCCATGGACATGGCGGGCCGGGCTTTCCACTGGCTCTGGAGCAACACTCAACCGATCTTTCAGTTGCTGGCTGCGATGTCGGTGGCGATCGGGGCGCTGGCGTATTGGCGGAATTCGAGACTGGAGCGGGCACGGTGGCTGGCGAGTCTTTATTCCAAGTTCTATGAGGCGCTTGATCTGAAGATGATTCGCGAGACATTGGACTGCAGTGCGCCCAACGCGGCCGAGGTGCGGAAGTTGGTGGAGGATGAGGATGCACGGTTTACCGATTACCTCAACTTCTTCGAGTTCGTGGCTTATCTGCGAGCCTGCGGGCAGCTTTCCAGGAAAGATGTGGCGGCATTGTTTGACTATTACCTGCGCGTTCTCAACAAGCACGAAGACGTGCGAAAATATGTAGTGGACGACAAAAACGGATACGGCTATCTGAAGGGTTTGTTACCGCAATTTCATTTATGAGGGATGCATGGCGCCACTGACGCACCATCTTTTTGTATACGGCACGCTGTCGCCGCAGCATGCGCCGCCGGAGATTGCCGCCACGGTACGGCGTTTGCGGCCGGTGGGTGCGGCGTCGGTGCGGGGACGGCTCTATGATCTGGGCGAGTATCCGGGCGCCATTCTGAGTAAGAGTTCCCGGTCGGTGATTCGCGGGGAAGTGTTTGAGCTTCCCAGCGATGCCCAGACGCTGAGCTCTTTGGATAATTACGAGGGCTTTGAGCCCGGGAAGCCGGGATCCAGCTTGTTTGTGCGGCGGATCTGGCCGGTTGTCCTCGACGACGGCACGCGCTTGCGCTGCTGGGTTTATGTCTACAACGGGGATACTCGCAGGGCGCAGCCGGTGCGAAGCGGAAGGTACAGGCAGCGCCGCGGCGGGCGCCGTTCGGGGGGCACGGGCGCTTCCGCCTCGTAGCCGATCCGGCATCAATCTCCGGCGATTCCTCAAGGTTGTAGTCCTTGTGCACCCTAGGTCTGACGTTCCGGCGGAAATTTCTTCCGTGGCGGTTGCCTCTGGACTCCTTAGTGCAATGGGCGGAGCAAAGCTATCTCCCTTTCCTTCAAAGACTTGGCCTTGAACCACCGGGCCGCTGTGATGGCACGCCAGTTGCAGCTTAGGTTGACAAGGTAGTCAGCATGAAAACCAATCGGATTTGGATCGAGAGCGTCGCGCTCGGAACGGCGACGGCGTGCGCGCTGGCGCTGCTCATCGCAGTTTTGGCGTCGGGAACGGCAGCGGTTACGGGACGTGTTGCGTCGGGCCAGGCGAACGAATCTCAAGTGCTGCCGAATGACTCTGGTTCGGTCCAGCAGCGCACCTATGAAGGCATGGTGACTTGCACTCGTTGTGGAGCGAAACACTCCGCCAAGTTGGCAAGGACTGCCACCAACTGCACGATCACCTGTGTACACGGAGGAGCCAGGTTTGCCCTGGTTGACGGAGACAAGTCGTATCAACTCGACGGCGACCTGAATATTCTGAAGCGACTTGCCGGACAACGAGCTCGGGTAGTAGGCGTGATGCGCGGAGACGCGATCACCGTATCATCGATTGCGGACGAGAACTGACGGACACGTGGGAAGTTGTGCTGTCGGTACGACGTCTGTGTCTAGCATTTCTTTCCGCCCCTGCAGGGCTTGTTGATTTCCCTTGAGCTTACCCAGGGCTTACGCCCCGGGGCTTTATTCTTGCGCCGCTTCGCGGCTTGCGACACTTCCCTTTTGCCCCACGTACGCGCTTCGGATTCCACGCGCTGTCAGGACAGCGGCTTGGTTTCAACGGTTGCATTGGGAACTGATGCGGCCGATGTCGAAACGGAGACCTGGGCGGACGGGGCTACGGTGACCGGCGTCGCCTGACGCGAGTAGGCAGCCCGCTCGTCCCATTTGCCGAAGATCATTTTTCCGGCGGTGGTCTGCAGCACCGACGTAACCGAGACGTCGATGGTTTTGCCGATCATCTTGCGGGCATTGTCGACCACGACCATAGTGCCGTCATCGAGGTAGGCCACGCCCTGGTTGTACTCCTTGCCTTCCTTGAGGATGAAAACGCGCATGGTCTCGCCAGGAAGAACGATCGGCTTCAGCGAATTGGCTAGTTCGTTGATGTTCAGGACTTCGACGCCCTGCAACTGTGCGACTTTGTTCAGATTGAAATCGTTGGTGATGATCTTGCCCTCGTACAGCTTGGCCAGCTCGATAAGCTTGAGGTCGACTTCGCGGACAGCGGGAAAATCGTCTTCGACGATTTGAATCTGCAGGGTGGCGACTTTCTGCAGGCGCTGCAGGATATCGAGGCCGCGGCGTCCGCGGTTGCGCTTGAGAGAGTCGGCGGAGTCAGCGACGAGTTGCAACTCGCGCAGGACGAACTGCGGGGTGACGATCACGCCGTCTAGAAAACCGGTCTCGGCGATGTCGGCGATACGGCCGTCGATGATGACGCTTGTGTCGAGAATCTTGTGACTCTTCCTGGACTGCTTCTCGCCGCCGAAGATTCCCCCCAGCGCGGCCAGATTGAGTAGATCGCCCTTGTTAGCGCCGACGACCAGACCGACGTAGGCCATCAGGAGCATCACCAGGATCTGCATGAAGCTTTGGGTATGACCTTCAGGAATGCTGTTGCGGATAACGAGGGCGAACAAGTAGGCGCCCGCGATGCCGAGGGTGCTGCCGATGGCGGCGCCGATGAGCCGTTTCAGGCTAACGGTGCGCAGCTTCCATTCGAAAAGGACAATGGCGGCGCCGATCACTGCACCCACACCGGCGTCAAAATTGGGCGTCCGGCCGAAAGGCGCAATCACGAAGCAGGTAATTGCGACAATGATGACAAAAAGAAGACGAACCAGGATGATGTCCACGGTAAACCTCCCGCGGATGCACTCTTACCGAGATCCGTAGGCAATGCACCCGTGCCTTCTCCGCGCCGCCCCCGGCGGGATTGGCCCTGCGTATGCGGGACGCGTGAATAAGGGGATAAAAGGTGCGTCCCGTCCCGGTCTGCTGGGGCTCGGCCGGGCGATCAGGAATCCACGCCAAAAGTATATACCCGGGGCCAAAGC
>Ga0307479_10006587_pt1 | contig 10681 bp, 8 predicted proteins | sample atmos_gasesECM4C_FD_203743 | JGI IMG/M metagenome (GOLD analysis project Ga0307479, IMG submission 203743) | Hardwood forest soil microbial communities from Morgan-Monroe State Forest, Indiana, United States - atmos_gasesECM4C_515 | ecosystem: Environmental > Terrestrial > Soil > Temperate...
GCGCTCGTACCGCTGAACCGTACGCACGCCTTTCCCAAGATACCTGGCAATGTCTTTCCAACCACTCAAGAATTCAGGGCTTGCTCCATTCATAGCCACTTGTCGCGCTTCGGGAGAATCCTAATCGTGACTATACAATGCCTGCTATGGAACATGACGGTAAATACAGGAAATGCTGTATCTTCGGCGGGCAAGCCAGCAGCCCGAGGCTCAAGCCACCGCCTCCTCCGTCTCTGGCTCAGTGTCCCCGTTGGTCTTTGCGGGTAAATGCTCCTCTTTGTGTCCCGCATTCACCAGGGCGACACCAATCAAGATGATCACCATCGCAAGTACCGTGAAGATCCCGATCGGCTCGCTCGCCAGCGCCCACCCAACCAGCACCGCTACCGCGGGATTTACATAGGCATAGGTCGAGACTCGCGAGGGCGGCGCCACCGTGTGCAGCCAGCTATAAGCTGTGAATGCGATGATCGACCCGAACACGATCAAGTACGCCAAAGCCAGCCACGACCGCCCGGTTACCGCAGCGAGATGAAAGCGGCTCGTCTCGCCCGTAAGGGTGGCGGCGACCACCAGCGAGATTCCTCCCGCAAACATCTGCATCCCGGAAGAAATCACGGCCGAGTCCGGCATCTTCACGCTGCGCATGTAGATTGTGCCGGCGGCCCAGATGAACGTGCCGAACAGCACGGCTCCCGAGCTGAGCAGATTCAGATCCTGGCTATGCCTCCAAACGTCTGGACCAAAAAGCACGCCAACGCCTGTCAATCCCAACACCAGCCCGGCCCAGGCGCGGCCGCTGAGCCTGCGTTCCGTTCCCTTCAATCGCGCGAGCACCACCACCCACATCGGCAGCGTCGCCACCAGGAGCGCGGCGATCCCCGAGGGCACGCGCTGCTCCGCCCACGCCAAACTTCCGTGCCCGCCCACGAACAGCACGGTACCAATCAGCGCGGGATGCACCCACTCCCGCCACGTCGGCGACGGCACTCCCCGCCACCTCGACCAGCCGTACAACACGGTGCCCGCAATCAGATGGCGAATGCCCATCATCAGCAGCGGCGGAAAGGTCTCGACCGCGTAACGAATCGCAAGATAGGTCGAGCCCCAGACCAGGTAAATCGCCGCGAAGGCCGCCACCAGGCCAGCCGTGGTGGGAGCGGCCGAAAAGCTTCGTTTTGGCCTGCCCCCGATCTCGATCGGCTCCCCGCTACGAAGGAGAGTACGAATTTCGGACAACTCATTGTCGCGCATGATATTCTAACCAGTAAATACCAGTTTGACAGTTAGGTGTAGGATAGGCGAACCGGACTTAACCAGTCAAGCTGATTTTGACGGTTATAAAGAACGACTTGCACACGTTTCCATGTCAGAGCCTCAAAAAAAATTTCAATTCGATTTGAGTGGCGGGAATCTGGCTCTCAATTTCGCGAACACCGTGAGTTTCCGCCTGACCGACGCCACGGAACGATTGGTCGATTACAACCACCTGGTTTTTTTCGGAATGCAGTCGGGCGTGTACTCGTTCCCGGAGCGTCTGTTCACCATCGCGGGCCAGTCGCCCGGTCTTGGCAAGAGCGCGCTGCAGAAAGCGATTCAGTTTCGCGAGCACCTCTACGCCATCTTCACTGCAGTAGTTGAGCACCGCACCATTCCTGGCAATGCACTCGGCTGGTTAAATTTCATGTTGCAGGAAGCAGCCGACCACGAACGCCTCGTCTACCAGGACCGGCGCTTCGTCAGGGAGTGGGTGTACCTGGATAGCTATCTCGAGTCCGTGCTGTGGCCGATCGCCCGCGCCGCCGCCGATCTGCTCACGTCAGACGAGATCCAGAACGTACGCATCTGTGCAGCCAAGGATTGCGGATGGCTGTTTGTCGATCGCACCAAGAACCGCCGCCGCCGCTGGTGCGACATGAAAGTTTGCGGCAACCGCGTGAAAGCCCGGAGACATTACCAACGCATCCGCGAGAAATAATTGAGGTTGCATACACACAGGCAACCATCAACGACGCCCGAGAAGATAACGCAAACGAATAACAGTCGCGCAGCGACGCCAGCCACTAGCCCCGCTGGGGAGCAAGGCGTGGCGTTCGAATGGCAGAAGGGGTACGGAGCGTTCAGCGTGAGCCCATCGATGCTGGAGACGGTGAAGGCGTACATTCGAAGTCAGACGGAGCATCACGGCAGGCGCAGTTTCGAAGAGGAGTTCTTGGCGTTGTTGCGGAAATCGGGAATTGCATTTGAGGAAAACCAGCCCTTCGCCTGAGTGTCGTCCCTGAAGGGACTCGGATCGTTTCCCCGCCTTTCCCCGCACTTACGTGCGGGGCTGGCGGCTGACCTCGCTGGCGAGACTTAACTCCGGGACTTCGGAAATTTGTCACGGGGTCTCGCCATCGAATCACTGCAAAACGCAGTAGGGGCTGCAAAATGCAGTGGCGCTCTAGCCTTTGGTAACCTGCCACTTCCCTCGCCAGTTGATTGTTCTCCAAGACTTACACACGTGCGTTGGTTTGCCCTTGACGTGCACTTATGAGGGCGAAGTCGGTCGCGGCACGTCATGTGAAGCGTGTGGAGTGAGCCGACGCGGAGGTGGTTATGTCGATCCTGTTCGTGCTGCTGATGTTCCTGCTGGTGATGTCGATCAACTATTTCTATTTCCGCACGCGCGCGGAAGTAATCGCGCAACCGCAGGCGTGGGCCGGGCCACAGCCGGCGCGTATGCAGCGCGAGTACGGCTTCTCCATTCCCGAGGGCTACTGCTTTCATCCCGGACACACCTGGGTGCTGAAGGAAAGCGGCGAGAATGCGCGGGTGGGGGTTGACAGCTTCGCCGCGAACCTGCTCGGGAAGGTCGACCATATCGACGTCATCGGCGCGAACCGGTGGGTGCGGCAGGGCCAGAAGCTGGTGACGCTCGAGAGCGGCGGCCAGAAGTTCGAGCTGGTGTCGCCGATCGAGGGAGTCGTGACCTCGGTCAACAAAGATGTTGTGCAGGACCCTGGGCTGATCGCGCGCGAGCCATATCAGGGTGGGTGGATCGCGATTGTGAAATCGCCCGATCTCGTGGTGAACAAGAAGAACCTGGTGCAAGGGAGCATGGTTGCGCCCTGGCTGCAGAACAGCGTCACGCGCCTGAACGGGATGGTCGCGCAGCTTGCCCCGACCATGGCCGCCGATGGCGGGTTGCCGCTGGCGGGGCTGCTGACGCGGGTTGCGCCCGAGTTGCGCGAGAAGCTGGCGAAGGAATTCTTCCTGGAGTAGCGCCGGCATGTTGCGGGCTGTCGTGAGGGCGTCTCGCCCTCAACGGCGGCAGGCGGGACGCCCGTCAGACAGCCGCCGGGAGGGCGGCGCTACACATACGACGTCGACTACGGTCATGGGAACGATGAAGGAGAACGCTATGGAACGCACGAGAGCCATCCTGGTGGATATCACAAAGTGCATCGGGTGCCGGAGCTGCGAGCAGGCGTGCAAAGAGGTTCACGGATTTCCGAAGGACACGGAGACGAAACTCTCGACCACTGCGCTGACCGTGATTGAAGAGCACGGCGACAAGTATGTGCGGCGCATGTGCATGCACTGCCAGGACCCGGCGTGTGCTTCGGCGTGCCTGGTGGGCGCGCTGAAGAAGACCGCGCTCGGTCCCGTCACCTATGACAAGTCGAAGTGCATCGGATGCCGATATTGTCTGGTGGCGTGCCCCTTCAGTGTTCCACGTTATGAATGGACGAAGCTCGTACCCTACGTGAAAAAGTGCGACATGTGCGCGGTGCGTCAGGAGAATGGGCAGGCGCCGGCGTGTGTGGAGGCATGCCCGACGGGGGCGTCGATCGTGGGATGGAGGGACGAGATGTTGGAAGAGGCGCAGCGGCGCGTGCTGAATGATCCCAAGTACGTGAAGCACATTTACGGCAGCGAGGAGGCGGGTGGGACGTCGGTGTTCTTTATTTCGGATGTGCCGTTCGACAAGTTGGGATTCGCAGCGCCGCCCAAACAGCCGATGCCGGCTCTGAGTGCGGCCGCACTGGGGGATGTGCCCACCGTCGTGCTGGTGGGTGGATCGTTTCTGGCGGGGATTTATTGGATCAGCGAACGGCGCCGTGAAGTGGCTTTGGCGGAGGCGCGCGAGCATTCGCAGGAGAAAGAGTGATGACGTACACGATTCGTTGCTGTCGCCCCTATGGGGCTTGGATGGAATTTCGATGACCACCCAGCGCTTACGCGCTGGGCTAATAACTGCCGCCCCTTCGGGACTGGGCAGCTGTCCTTACGCGAGACGGACAGGCGGGTCGGTGCCAAGCTGGAAAGGAGCTGGTTATGACTGGCGGAGAAGTTCGGAAAATTACGTTCTGGCGGATGATAGTGGCAGTAATTTTTGCCGCGGGGCTGTACGCCACCTATGCGCGGTTTGCGCTGGGGTTCAGCCAGTCGACGCACCTGACCGATCCACAGCCCTGGGGACTCTGGGTTGGCCTGGGAACATTGTGCGGCGTGGGACTTTCAGCTGGAGGATTTGGAATCGCGGCAGCCGTGTACCTGCTGGGCTTCGAGCGTTACCGGCCGGTACTGCGCACGGCGGTGCTGGTGTCGTTCCTGGGCTACATGAGTGTGATCGCCGGCATGATGTATGAGCTGGGATTGCCCTGGCGAATCTGGCATCCGATCGTGATGTGGAACCGGCACTCGATGTTGTTCGAAGTCTCCTGGTGCGTGATGCTGTACTCAACGGTGTTGGCGCTCGAGTTCTCGCCGGCGCTGGTGGAAAAGATTCCGTTTGCGGGTTTGCGCACGTGGTACTTGAAGCAGCAGCATCGCATCCTGATCGGACTCGTGCTGGTCGGGTGCGTACTGTCGTCGCTGCACCAGTCTTTTCTGGGCGGGCTCTATCTGCTGACCAAGGGTAAGCTGGATCCGCTCTGGTACACGCCGTATCTGACTACATTGTTCTATCTGTCCGCGATTCCTGCCGGACTTGCGGTCACAGTGATGGCGTTGTACCTGTGCGTGCGTTCGCTGAACGTGCAGCTCGACACGAAAATCCTGAGCGAATTGAGCCGGATCATCGCTCCCCTGCTGGCGTTGTACGGAATTTTCCGCGGCGTCGATCTGGTGACGCACGGCGCACTGCCTTACTTGTTCAAGTGGCGGGAAGAGACGCTGTCATTCTGGGTGGAGATTGGATTGTTCGTGCTGGCGCCACTGGTGCTGTTGAGCATGGAGAAAATCCGCGACAATCCTCAGTTCCTGTACTGGACTTGCAGCCTGGTGGTGATGGGATTCATGGCAAACCGGCTAAACGTCTCCATCACCGGGCTGCAGGCCAGCGCGGGAATTTACTACGTTCCGAAATGGACCGAGTTTGCAGCGACATTGATGGTCATCACGGCGGTGGTGCTGGCATTTCGCTATGCTGTGATTTATCTGGACATCCTTCCAAAGAATTCACCGCAGCCTAGGTGGATGGTGAATGGTGCTGCGGCGTGACCTCCTGACCATTCACCTTGACCCCGGGGGCGGAAAGGCTCCCGGGGTTTGAAAAGCAGTTGTTGGTCGTAACCAGTCGTTGGCGTGTATCTGAAGGCGACGCATCCGTGATAGTCCCCAGGTTAGCGTCCAAAGTGCGGACGCGAACCTGGGGCACCGTCGCTCTGGAACTCGTCGTTGGTCGATGGTCGTTGGTCCTGACCAGAGACTTCCCCTGAGCTTCCGCAAATCTGCAACACAACATTCACAAGCCGTTGATCTTCGCGTAACAAAGGCTGCCTAGAATCGCGCCCATCCAACCCGTTCAAAGTGATTCGTGCGCCTGACAGTTGCGTGTCCGAAAGACAGTTCCGAGGAGGTCTTATGCGGAGTAATGGCAGGAGTCATGTACTGGGTCGGGTTCTACGATTCATCTTCGTGCTTGGGATGAGCCTGATGGCAGGGTCAGTGATGGCACAAATGGTTCGCGGCATGATCAGCGGGCGCGTGACGGATTCCGCAGGCGCGGTGTTGCGGGCGGCGCGCGTGGAAGTGCAGCCGGGCGGGGAATTTGCGATCACCGATGACCTGGGGCAATTCGCGATCGGGGACCTTGGGCCGGGCGATTACAACGTTACGGTGACGTATGCGGGATTTGCGCCGTTCACCGCGAGCACAAAAGTCGTCGCAGGACAGACGGCGAGGATCGATGCGGCGCTGAAGGTGGCGACGGCAACCGAACAAGTGCTGGTGACGGCGGCGCGCGGGTTCGGCGAAGCCGAGGCGATCAACCGCACGCTGGAATCGGACAACATTCTGCAGGTGTTGCCGGTGGAGGTCATCACCAGCTTGCCGAACACGAACATTGCGGACGCGCTTGGGCGCATGCCCAGCGTGACGTTGGAGCGCGATGAGGGCGAAGGCAAGTATGTGCAGATTCGCGGGCTGGAGCCGCGGCTGGCGAACGTGACCATTGATGGCGTGAATGTTCCCTCGCCGGAGTCGGGCGTGCGGCAGATCAAGCTGGACGTGATTCCCGCGAACCTTGTGGACTCGGTGGAAATCAACAAGACGCTGTCGGCGAACCAGGACGGCGATGCGATCGCCGGGTCGGTGAACCTGGTAACGAAAACGGCGGGGGAGAGGCCGACCCTCTACGTGAATGGAATCGGGGGATATACGCCCATCGTCGGCGGGCGTTCGCTGTACGAATTGGACGGCACGGTGGGAAAACGGTTTGGCGCGAGCAAGCGGCTGGGGGTCATTTTCGGCGCGAGCTATGACTGGAATGGGCGCGGCATTGACGACGTGGAACCGGTGCCAACGGCGATCCAGTGCGACCCGGGACCAACGGGGTGCGTGAGTCCGGGTGGGGGCGCGCCGTTTGTTTCTTCCTACTCGACACAAGACTGGCGCGAATACCGCTACTACCGCACACGCTATGGATTCACCGGGGCAGTCGATTACAAGCTGGGCGACGTCTCGGGCGTCTACGTGCGCTTCTTATATTCGCACTTCGACAATTTTGGGGATCGCTGGGCGTACACCCCCCAGGTCAATTCGACGAGCGATGCGCAAGGAAATCAGCTCACGAGTGGATGGCTCACACCGAGTCTCACGGACACCAACGCAAGTATGTCGTTCAACGCGCAGATTCGGCGTCCGGTCGAAGTGATTGGCAGCCTGGTGGCAGGCGGGAAGCACGCATGGAACCGGTGGGTGCTGGCATACGATGCATCGGTGTCGCGGTCGAGTTCGGAAGACCACGGGTATGCGACGGCGTCGTTCAACGGGCCGGGGAATCTGCAGTTTGCGATCAATACCAACAATCCGCACACGCCCAAGTTCATTCCGGTCGCCGGCTATAGCACAGTCTTCGATCCCACGACCTACACGCTGCAGAATCTCGATGTGGGCCAAACGTATAGTCCGCAGCTCAACTTGCAAGGAAGTTTCTCGGTGGCAAGGAACTACGAACTGGGCAGGCACTTTTCGACTTTCGAGTTCGGCGCGAAGGTACGGAACGCGCACAAGTTCGAAGATGCGCGCGATCCGGTGTTTGACTCGGCGAACAACCCCGATATGAGCACATTCCTGGGAACGTTCACAAACTCGAATTACTACGGCAACGACTACAAGTTCGGGCCGACGGTGGATTACGGCAAAGTCCGGAACTACTTCAACAGTCACGCGGCCGATCCGAATTTCTTCACCCAGGACGTGGCTTCGAGCGCGCAGAACTCGTTTCCCAATAACTATGATCTGGTGGAGCGAATTGCGGCAGGGTACGTGATGAACAGCATCGATCTGGGACCGGTGCGGTTGCAGACGGGAGTTCGCTTCGAAGGAACTAACGAGAACGTGCTTGGGTACCAGGTCCTGTTCGACTCGAATGGAAACCTGTGCGGGCCGGGTGATACGGATCCGGCTTGCCAGGGAGCGACGAATCCAGTGCTGCCGGTGCGGAGAACCTCGTCTTACCTGGATGCATTGCCGAGCGTGCAATTGCGCTTCAGGCTGCCGCATGACGCGTCCATTCGCGCCAGCTACGGCAGGGGAATTTCGCGGCCGAACTATGGCGATCTGCCTCCGACTTTCAACTACCAGGGAAACAACAACGAAGTCGATGTGGGGAATATCAATCTGAAGCCGTCGCGGGCAAACAACTATGACCTGCTATACGAGCAGTCGCTGAAGCCGCTGGGACTGCTGCAAGGGGGATTCTTTTTCAAGCAGCTGTCGAACCCGATCTACGAGAGTGTGAAGACGCAGCTGACTCCCGAAAATGCGCAGCAGTTCGGAATCAGTCCAACATCGGTTTACGTAAGCAATGGGTGGAACCTGGCGCGGCCGCTGAACGGCAAGAGCGCGACGGTATACGGTTTCGAGATCAACTACCAGCAACACCTGTCGTTCTTGCCGGGGCCGCTGAGCGGATTCGGGCTCGCGGCGAACTACGGCTATACCCATTCTTCGACCACGGGCGTGCCGCTGCGCACGGACACGCCGGCGCTGCAGCGGCAGGCGCCAAATAGCTGGAATATCAGTCCGACTTACGATCGCTGGAGGGTATCGGCGCGGCTGGGAATTTCGCACAACGATGCGAATATCTTCAGCTACAACTACCAGAACTTGAATCCGGATGGGACCTCGAACCCGGCGCCGCTGGGGATCAAAGGTCCAAATGGCGACACCTACCTGTATGCGCACACGCAGGTGGATGCGCAGGCGAGTATCCGGATGTACCGCGGGCTGCATTTCATCGTGGCAGGGTTGAACCTCACGAACGAAGTGTTTGGGTTTTATAACGGGAGCACGCAGTATCCGATTCAGCGGGAGTTTTACAAGACGAGCTATATGTTTGGACTGCGGTACACGCTCTCGAGTGAGTAGCGGGGAGTACGCGCAGAGAATCCGTGCGGAGATCGAAGAGTTTTCAGAAGCTATCAAGCTATCTCATAATGGACCAAACGTGTAAGCTTCACGTTCCCCGGGGCTAAAGCCCCCAATTGTTATGCGGCTCTGGACGGCGCGGCTGAAGCCGCGCCCTTTCAAAACAGATTTATGAGATGGCTTCTCAGTATGAGGACGGAACTCAGGAATGTGATGGTGGTTGTCACGCTGGCTTGCTGGGCAATGATTTTGCCGCGTGCGGGTGGGCAGGAGCGAGGCAAAGCAAACTCAGAGCTTGCAGCCGTGAATGTGTCTCCGGGTACGGGCACGAGCGATGCCGTGCTGGTGGGCGCGGGAGACATTGCGAGCTGCGATGATCTGCGGGGAGCGGAAGCGACGGCGAAGCTCATTGAAGGGATTCCCGGGACCGTGTTCGCGGCAGGAGATCTGGCCTATCCGGATGGATCGGATGAAAATTTCGCGAACTGCTACGGGCCGACGTGGGGACGTTTCCGGGAGCGGACTCGTCCAGCGCCGGGGAATCACGACTATCACAGGACTGGAGCATCGGGGTACGCGCGGTATTTTGGGGAGGCGGCAGGCGATGGGAGCAAAGGCTATTACAGCTACGAACTGGGCGCGTGGCACATCGTGGTTTTGAACAGTGAGTGCGAGGAAGCAGGAGGGTGCGAGAGCACTTCGCCGCAAGGGCGATGGCTGCGCGAGGACTTGGCCAAACATCCCAGGGATTGCATGCTGGCTTATTTTCATCAGCCGCTGTTCAGTTCCGGCGCCAAGCACGGCAATAATCCGAAGGTGAAGCCGTTGTGGGGGTTGTTGTACGGGGCCGGAGCCGAAGTTGTGATCAACGGGCACGACCACGATTATGAGCGCTTCTCGCCGCAAGATCCGGAAGGACATCCGGACCCGACGCGGGGCATCCGGGAATTTGTGGTGGGCACGGGAGGTAAGAATTCTCATCGCAAGTTCGGCGCGGTGCAACCCAACAGCGAGGTGCGGAACGACGATACGTTTGGCGTTCTGAAGCTGACCTTGCATCCTCACGGGTATGGTTGGGAATTTGTGCCCGAGGCGGGAAAGACGTTTGCGGATACGGGGGCGGGCGTGTGCCATTGAGGGTGCAGGAGCGGAGGTCCTAAGAAAACGGCAGACGAGGGCGCCAGTGCCTACGTGGTTCCTGGTCGATCGAGCTTTCTGCTTGATCGGCTATTTTTTTCGGTACTCCGGCGGGCGAGGACCGCCCGTCGCTCCAGCGGGAGTTTCGCTACTGCAGCGCAGCGTACTCGGCGTGGGCTTGTTTGAGGATAGGGATGTCGGGTTCGGCGTCTTTCCATGCGGCGAAGAAGTCTTGATACGCAGTGCGGGCGTGGGCGGTGTCTTTCTGGAGCGCGTAGGCGCGGGCGCTGCCGAGGTGAGCCAGCGGATAGAAGGCGCTCAAAACGTCGATGCCGCGATGGTCGAGAATTTTCTGGTATTCAGCCAGGGCTTTGGGACCGTCTTCCGCTTTGAGATAGGAGGCTCCACGCAGATAGATGGAAGAGTAATTGATACCGTTGGGTCCGCTTCCCAAGTCATAGGGTAAGGACGATTCGAGGGCGGCAATCGCTTTTTGGGGCTGATTGCGCTGGAGTTCAATGGCGGCCTGAGAAACGGCCAGCTGAACTTTGGTCAGGAGAGTGTTGGTGGGAAATTCGGCGGCAAGTTCGTCGTGGAATTTTTGCGCACGAGCGATATCGCCGAGTCGGGCCAGCGGAACGGCGGCAAGAGCTTTCGTGTCCTTGTTCAGGGCAAGGCTGAGCGC
>Ga0307479_10006588_pt1 | contig 10679 bp, 8 predicted proteins | sample atmos_gasesECM4C_FD_203743 | JGI IMG/M metagenome (GOLD analysis project Ga0307479, IMG submission 203743) | Hardwood forest soil microbial communities from Morgan-Monroe State Forest, Indiana, United States - atmos_gasesECM4C_515 | ecosystem: Environmental > Terrestrial > Soil > Temperate...
AAACTCCACGTCGGGGAGGGAATTACCGGATGGGTAGCGGAGCATCGCGAACCCGTGTCCATTCCGGAAAAAGCCGCGCAGGATACCCGCTTCCAGTTCTTCCACGAACTTCCTGAGGATAGCTATGAGGCGTTCCTCTCCGTGCCTCTGATGTGCCGGGGACGCGTGGTCGGCGTCATCAACCTCCAGCACCGGCAGCACCACGTCTATCGCCGCCGCGAGATTCGGATGATCTCAGCCATTGGATTTCTGGTGGGCTCCGAGATCGAACTGGCGCGTCTGGAGGAAGCCAACTCCACGCTGGCAGAACAACTGCAGACCCGCAAGGTCGTCGAGCGGGCCAAGGGCATTCTGCAACGCGATCTGGGACTGAACGAAGAGCAAGCCTACCTGACGCTGCAGCGGCAGAGCCGTCAGAAACGCAGACCAATGAAGGAAATCGCCGAGGCCATCATCCTCAGCGATGAAGTGCGCGGTAACTCGCCAGCGTCCTTGTCATAGCTCCGCCCTCCCCTACCTTTTGAACGATCTCACAGAATCGGTGAAGAGCACGTACGTTGTGCGTGACTTGGTCTGTCAGGAAGCACACCGGAAGCTGGAGAGGACGGTTTGATCGGGAAGGGCGACGGGGTGTCTAGGGAAGGGCACGGCTTTGACCGTGCCGCTCAGAGCCACCAATGGAAGGGCTTTAGCCCCTGAATGGTGACCTACCCATTCTCGAATATGCGGAAGATCTAACTCACCCAACCAAAGGCTAAGGGCGGATACCCGGTTCAATATCCGCCCTCAGCTTTGGGGTTAGAGAAACTATTGGCCTGATGCCAGGGCCGCGGTTCCGGCCTTGGCGATCTGTCTCTCAGTAGCGTGCGAGGGCACGGGGAAATGCAGTGTCATGCCGAACTCCGGCAACTGCATGGTGGTAACGTAGCTGCCCCCGGGAATGGTTTCCAGAACCAGGCGGCTAAGGTCAGACGAAGGATTGGCCTCATCCGTGTTACTCACCAGGAATATGAAACCGCCACGCGGGCCGCTGATTCTCGACAGCGTCAGCCTACCCATAGCGCCATCCGCCTCAAACGAGAAACGGTAGTCTCCGGCAGGAACCACGGCGTTCTGCCAGTGCACGTCATGCGGCAGCGTGAATTGGCCCCGCGCCGGCTCCTGCGCGGAAGCCAGCGTGGGCGTGAAGCTCAGAGCGCTGAGGACAAGCAGCGTAGCGTAAACGAATTTGCGAATGGTAGTCATGGAATCTCCTGTTCTGTCCTCGCGAGAGGACACGTCCGAAGAGCACGCTCCCGGAGAAAGCCGGGTGGCGTGGACTCAGATTTATGTGGGGATCAACGGGGTCAGGAGATTGGCAGCGCCGCCGACAAGGACGACATGCAATCATCAGCTTCGCGGGACCGGCTGCAGAGCTGGTTTACGAAGTGATTCCACTATGCCGCAACCTGGCGCCAGAGTCCAATCGAAAGAAGTGATGCCCTCCATCACCGGGCGCCGATGACTTCAATAACGACGAATGATGGGAAACTCGACCTGGCAGTGGATCCGCTAATCGCGCCGCCCAATGACAGGCCAATGCCGTTGGGAACGAAACGAAGCGCGTTCGCCAACTTACCATTGCCAGGCCGCGCCCGGTATGAGAACATTGCCAGTGGTGGTGGCAGTGACCAGCCACCGCCACCTGAAAGGGAACCGATGTATCAAAAACGCCCCGGAGTTTTCATGGCCGATTGGTGGGATGCCGACGGCCGCCGTCACCGTAAGCAGTTCGCCAATGCGCAGTCAGCACGGGAGCATGAGCACCGCGAGACTGCGTTAGCTCACGCCGAGCGGGCCAGCCGCGAGCTCAAGATGGCGGCCAAACCAGGTGGTGGACGGAGGCACCCAAGGGAGGCGAATAACGGCACCATGGAGGCGGCGAAAGGCAAGCTCGGCGTCATGATCCCCGGCATGGGCGCGGTCGCGACCACGTTCGTCGCCGGCGTCGAGGCCATCCGAAAAGGCTTGGCCAAGCCCATCGGGTCGCTGACCCAGATGGGTACCGTCCGGCTCGGCAAGCGTACGGAAGGCCGATCACCCAAGGTCAAAGAATTTGTCCCACTGGCGGGACTCGACGACCTCGTCTTTACCGGCTGGGACATCTTCGAAGACAACATGTACGAGGCAGCGTCCAATGCCGGCGTGCTCGACCACCGGCTGCTGGAACAGTTGAAGCCGTTCCTTTCCTCGATTACGCCGCACGCCGCCGTCTTCGACCACAACTATGTGAAAAAGATCGACGGTCCGAACGTAAAAAAGGGCAAGACCAAGATGGATCTGGCCGAGCAGTTGCGCGCCGACATCCGCGACTTCAAGAAGACCAGCGGAGCCAGCCGCCTGATCACCATGTGGTGCGGCTCCACCGAATCCTACATCGAGCCCACCGCCACCCATCAGTCGGTGAAAGCGTTTGAGAAGGCGCTCGGCGAAAACGACGAAATGATCGCGCCATCGATGATCTACGCCTACGCCTCCCTGATGGAAGGCGTGCCCTTCGCCAACGGCGCGCCAAACTTGACCGTCGACCTGCCCGTAATGCTGGAACTCTCACGGCGCAACGAGGCGCCCATCTGCGGCAAAGACTTCAAGACCGGCCAGACCTTGATGAAGACTGTGCTTGCTCCCGCCTTCAAGGCGCGACTGCTCGGCCTGAGCGGGTGGTACTCGACCAACATCCTGGGCAACCGCGACGGCGAGGTGCTCGACGATCCGGGCTCGTTCAAAACCAAAGAGGAGTCCAAGCTGGGCGTGCTGGAGCACATCCTTCAACCTGGCCTGTACCCGGAGCTCTACGGGAACATCTTTCACAAAGTCCGCATCAACTATTACCCGCCGCGCGGCGACAACAAAGAAGGTTGGGACAACATTGACATCTTCGGCTGGCTGGGATATCCCATGCAGATCAAGGTCGACTTCCTCTGCCGCGACTCAATTCTGGCGGCGCCCATCGTGCTCGATCTCGTGCTGTTCCTCGACTTGGCCCAGCGTTGCTCGCAGTTGAAGGGTCTCGGCATTCAGGAGTGGCTCAGCTTCTACTTCAAGTCTCCGATGACGGTCCCGGGCCTCTATCCCGAGCACGACCTGTTCATTCAGCTGATGAAGCTAAAGAACACGCTGCGTCACCTCAAGGGCGAGGAACTGATCACGCACTTGGGATTGGAGTACTACGACTAAAATAGTTCGATAAAAGGTCGGCAAGGGCTTAGTGACGCACTTCGTCGAGGATCGACTGCGGGCTGGAGGAGTTTGATGCGCTATGGTCTCCCTCTCCAAAGAGAAATGCGTCGGCGTACTTCGTCGCTGTGTGAGGCTCCTGCGGTGCGCTAGTCTTGACGTCCACGGCGCGCCAGATCGCACGCCAAATGCCCGGGACGACACGTGTGCCCCACAACAAACAGCGAACACTGCCATCGAGCAAAGTGTCTGCCAGCAGATCCGACACCCTACACCCCTCGGGTAAGCATAACCCTGGCCTTGCGGCTAGTCACCAAACGGTCCTCAACAACGGACTTCGGCGGATGTTCTCGTCGGGGGTGACCAGCGTCAGGCCTTCGGTGCGGGCGGTGCCTCCGATCAGCCTGTCAGAAGGATCGCGTGAATAATCGTCGGGGAATTGCGCGGCGAGGGCAGCGATTTCTGGCGTAATCGGGCGAACCGCGACGCCCTCCAGAAAAAGGCGAAGCGACGCCTCGACCGTGCCGTATGCACGAATCCGTCCCTTTGTCAGCAGGACGGCTAGTTCCCAAACCGTAATCGCAGAGACCGCCAATCCGCTCTGCAGTCGAGCCCTGCGGATAGCCGAAGCAGCGCGCCGGGATAGTTCTTTCGAGTCGTTTACTGCCCAGATCAAGGCATGCGTATCCAGCAAGATCATCTAGGAGGACTCCCAGTCTTCCGGCGGGACAACAGGCGATTCGATATCGCCGACGATCTCGATCAAGCCTTTGAGCCGGCCAATGAACTCATCCCCGCCCTTGTCCAGAGGAACGAGTTTTGCAACGGGTTTTCCGCGCTTCGTGATCATGACTGGTTCGCGCGTCTTTCGCACATCCTCCATAAGAATCAAACAACGTGCTTTGAACTCCGCCGCCGCTACTGTCTTCATGGACACATTGTATCATACATGGTCATCTCGACATGACCATCCACTGAGCACAAGAGGAAAACTGATCACGCATTTGGGATTAGCGTATTACGACTGGCTAGAACCATGTGGGCGCGTGCGATTCGCCCGCGCCCGTTACCGCGACCACGAATACGTCACTTTAATCGCAAATTTCTGCGCCCTCACCTCCATCGGATTGCCCGCTGCCAGGCTCTGGAAGCGGTTTCCCACGTTGTAGATCACGTAAAGGTCGCTATCCGGGCGAAAGGTGTAGCGCAAGCGAAAGTTGGCGCTGACGGCCTGGTTTTGCGCAGTATCGGCCTGAACAAAAGTGCTGGCGTTCACAAAGCGGTTGAAAGCGTAGCTAAGATCGACTCCCGCCAGGTCGATGTCAAAATTGCCCGGCGGCAGGCGGAAGGAATTCAGCGTGTCATTGATGGCGACCGCCATATGCGCGTTCGGCCGATACTGTGCGGTGACGGTTGCGCTATTGAGGTGTCCGGTGTAATAGCCACCCCACGATTCCGAGCCGGTGAAAGTTACGCGGTGATTGCCGGAGGAGGTGAAGGCCAGCGTATGAGAAGTGAAACGGTAGCCCCCGAGGGGAATCGAAATGTTCTTATAGAGATTCAACGGCTGTCCGAGAAATTGATAGGTCACATCGTAGGGAGAAGAGTCAATCTCCGCGCTGCTGTTGAACAGAACGCGGGTGAGGGGCGACCACTCCTTATAAATCAGCTGGCCCGCGGTGTTCGGGTCGTGGTTCACAAAGCCACCCAGATCCAGTTCGCGAATATCCAGAACATGCGGGCGGGGCGTGAAGTTGAACTGAACAATCGTGGGCTGGTCGTCGATGCGAGTCACAAATCCCATCTCTGAGTTGAAATTCTTCTGGGTGACGCCATGGCCGGCATAGATGTTGAACCAGTTATTGGCGAAGGTCAGCCGTCCGCCCAAGGCAGTATTGTCGCCGTGCAGGCCGGTGGTCCAGGTCTTGGCGTAGTACCCGCGCAAATTCAGGTTGCGGAAAAGAACAAACTTGGCATCGACTCCGCCCGAGCGATTGTAGGGATCGAGCGGGTTGCCGGACTCCTTATCTGTCGCCATGAATCCGATGAACGACCCCGGAGTGAGCGGTCGCTTGACCCGCACCACGGCATAGTTGCCATAGGGATTCACCCCCACCGACCGCGTCCTCACGTCCATGACTCCTAAATCGAATCCGAGAGCGCTTCCCGCAACTTTGCCCCCGGCGTCAATCGGCACCTCCTGGCCGCTGACCGGGTCAATACCAATCTGGCGGGTAAAAAACAGCAGGTCCTGATTCCAGAGAAGAAAATTGAACACATCCGAGTCTTCCAGAAAGAAGCGCCGTTTTTCCGGGACGAAGATCGGGTTCGGAGTCAGATTGAACTGTTCTTGATCCACGTCCGCATCCGAAAAATCGGTGTTGATCGTGCCCACGGCGATGAGATTGCTGGCCAGGCCATACTTGATGTCGCCTCCGCCCGTGTGTAGCGCACCCCAGGGCTGGCCCGTGGATGCCTGCGCTCCAATTAGCCCGTAGGGCTTTATGACCAGCAGGCGCCCACTCCCGATTTCCTTCAAGCCGTGAAGTTGTCCTGCTTGGGAGACGCGCCAGAAGCCAAAGATCCTCCGGTAGCCAGACCACGTGTCTTCTTCATTCTTGCGGCGGATAAAGCGACGGAAGTTCAGACCCCATGTGACCTCGGTCCCGCCGCGAAAATTGAGAGTGCTGAAGGGTATCTCAATGGTCGCGGTCCACCCGTCTCCGGTCACCTTCGCTGCCGAAATCCAAAGCCCGTCCCAACTGGGTTCGACAATTGCGTCAATCTGCGGCGCTTGCTCCTCAATGACTTCGCCATCGCGCTGCGTTCCCAGAGGATTCACCTCGAAGATGTAGCCATTCCTGTGGCCGAGCGTGGGATCGATCATGATGGCAAAGTTGTCATCCAGGTCCAGGGAGAGATCACGGCGCAACTGCGTGGCTACAATGCCGCTGGGATCCTGGTCGTAGCAATGAATTCCGAAGTAGACGTGATGCGAATCATAGAGGATGCGAACCTCGGTCTTCTCCGTAGCGGAAACGGTCTCCAGCGGTTCCCGCTGCCGGAAATCGGTGATGGCTAGAGCGGTTTGCCAGATCGGATCGTCGAGGGTTCCATCCATCCGCGGCGCATGCTCAGCGCGGGTCGCGGTCGCCATCCGGTCCGCGAAGTTCGAGGGCTGCACCTGTGCGACTACCCAGGAAGCCCCTGCTGCTATGACGAGCAGAAAAGACACCAACCCACGGAGGCCCCAAGCCATTCCTGATAGACGCGCTGGCTCCGCTCTGGTCACCTCGAATTGGGCTCCGAGGACTTGCCTTCGCCATCCCGCTCCTGAGCAAAGAGTCCTGCGTATGTTCCTTCACCCGCGAACAGGCCAGCCCTCAGGCCCGGGCGAGTTTCGTTTTCTTGTACTCATCGAACTTGTCCAGGAAGCGGTCAACGTCCTTCTTCTGCAGGTAGTAGGGCGTCGACAGCCGCAGCTTGTGCGGATCGCCCCCGCGAATGCGGATCTTGTAGGTGCTCCACAGCCAGTTCTCCAGGTCCATACGCGGCACGGGTGGCACGTTCACGCTGACGATCGCGCAGCGCAGGGCTGGATCTGGCGACGTCCACGATTCTGCGCCGCGCTTTTTCATCTCCTCCAGGATGTAATCGGCCATTTGCCGGTGCCGCCGCTCGATGCGCTCCAGGCCGATATGATTGGCCAGTTTGATGGAAGCTCGCAAACCCCACAGCGCCGGTACATTCGAACTGCCGATGCGCTGGAACCGTTCGGCACGAAGTTTGGGATCGTTCCAGCCTTCGGTGGCGATGGTGTTCCATAGCCGGTCAATCATTTCGTCGCGAATATACAAGAAGCCCGAGCCTTTGGTGGCGAACAGCCACTTGTGCGGGCTCGAGGTGTACATGTCGCAGCCCAGTTCCGACAGATTGAGACGCATCATCCCCACCACGTGCGCACCGTCGACGGCGGAGAGAATGCCTTTGGTCCGCGCCAGCACTGCCAGTTCCTTCGCCGGCAGCACCACCCCGGAAAACGTCGTGATGTGGCTGAAGAACAACACTCGCGTGCGCGCCGTGATGGCGTCGTTGAACAGGTTGAGAACCTGGGCTGCGTCTTTCACGGGGCGGGGAAGCGTGATCTTTTTCACCACGACGCCATAGCGCTTGGCTTTGAGATTCCAAGGATGTTCGCCGCCGGGATGCTCCTGATCCGTCATTAACACTTCGTCGCCGGCCTGCATGTCTACGCCGTTGGCGATATAGCTGTTGGCTTCGGTGGCGTTTCGTAGCAGCGCAATCTCATCGCGTTTGCAGCCCACAAATGCCGCCAGCGGATCGCGGAATTCGTTCCACGCCGCGTATCCCCAGATGGGGTAGTCCTCGGGATCCTCGGGATCCATCTTTTCGGTGGTCGTATATCCGTCGAAGATGGCGCGCAGCACCGGCGCGGGGCTGGAACCCACGGTGCCGTTGTTGAGATAAATCTCGTCCTCAGGAATCAGGAATTGCTTCCGCATCTCAGCCCAGAAGGCATCTTCATTCTGGTCGAGCAGGGAACGGTCGGGAAGCTGCGGAGTTGTCTCCAACTGCGCCAATAAATTACCGCGCACGGCGAGGGACGTCGCCAGTCCGGTAGCAGCGGTGGTCAAAAAATGACGCCGGTCGAACATAGAGCCTCCAGTCGAGCGCTGATGAACGGAAGGCGCCATGGTACGACGCGAGCGCCCAATCCTCAAGCGGGAGGATAGAAGCCGCACGGCGCCCCCTCCCGTCATTGTCATTCCGACCAGCCGGAGGAATCTGCTTTAGTCACGGTCCTCTAAGTCAGCTTGCCAATGCCTCACCATGACTCGTCCCTTTAGTAGCGCTCCTGTGTTTCCTGCGATAGACTCCTTCCGTCCGTTGAGGAGGCGTCTATGCAAACTCCAACTGGCATCGTGCGGAAGGCTTCAACCTTGTCCACCGTGTGGGGCATTGCGCTCATTGTCTTGGGCATGCTGGCGGTGGGATCGCCTTTTCTCGCCGCCGTCGCGGTCAACGGGTTGATCGCTTGGCTCATCGTTTTGGCCGGCGTGGTCCATTTGACTGTCGCATTTCACACCCGCGAAGCGGGGAGTCTGATCTGGAGACTGCTCGTGGGGCTCGCGTATGTTTTCCTTGGTGGGTACCTTCTCGTCCGTCCAGCCCTGGGTGTAGCGTCGCTCACTCTAGTGCTGGCATCGCTCTTTCTGGTTGAGGGCGTCTTGAACATTGTCCACTTTTTCAGAGTGCGCTCCATGCAAGCATCCAGTTGGCTCCTGATCGACGGAATCGTTACCCTGTTCTTGGGGCTGTTGATCTACGCGCAATGGCCGTCGAGTTCCGCCTGGGCGATCGGAACCCTGGTCGGTGTGAGCATGATCATCAGCGGCGTTACCCGGGTGATGCTGTCGTTGGCGGTACGCAAGACCACCGACACGATCTCGACGAAGTTGGCTGCCTAAGGTCCGGCACATCTGTGGAATGGCCTCGCCGAGAGGGAGGATGCCCCACCGCGGGGTAGGTGTGTCCGGTGAAAACCTCATAATTGACCTCGTGAACGAAGGAAGACGGCAATGGCAAGCGTGATTCCGTTGGGTGATGCGTCTCGACAGCCTGCGCGCATCCCTGTCATCACCGCTGGCATCATTGCGGTGAATGTGTTCGTTTTTGTGCTTGAGCTGATGCGTGGCGACTCGTTCGTGGCCCAGTGGTCAGTGATTCCCGCCGAAATCGTTTCCGGCCATCACTGGATCACGATTCTGACCGCCATGTTCATGCACGGCAGTTGGTCGCACATCATCGGCAACATGGTCTTCCTCTGGGCCTTCAGTCCCGAGATCGAAGATGCCATGGGCCGGGGCCGGTATCTGGTTTTCTACCTGGTTGGCGGGCTGGTTGCAATGTTGGCCCAGGTTCTAGCAGATCCTCATTCCACAGTGCCCAACCTCGGCGCGAGTGGGGCAATCGCAGCGGTGATGGGAGCGTTTCTGGTTACCTATCCCCGCGATCGAATTCGCACCCTTCTATTTATATTCGTGTTCGCGCGGATTCGATTCATCCCGGCGGCACTGTTAATCGGCCTTTGGTTTCTCATTCAGCTCTTCCACGCAGGAGCTGTGGCGCAGGTGCAGACAGGCGGAGTGGCATACTTGGCGCACGTCGGCGGCTTTAGCTTTGGAGCCGCCACTGCGCGCTGGTTCGAGAGCCAGCCCAGAATCGCGTGAGCCTGGTATCAAACGGGCCCCTGGGAAGTCTGGCAGGCCTCAAACCCAACCACCTCAACTTAGCTGAGGTGCCCCCGGTTGTAAGGGCCTCGTCCGCATCCGGATAACCCCAACCGGGCTAGACGGCGTCTAAGATTCCAGGGCCCAAACATTGGGACTTGGTGTCTCCCAACCGGGCGTATAATCACTGCAAGGAGTACCCTATGAAGCTCAGATGGCTGGCAAGCGCGGTGGCATTGGCGGCGTTCGGTGCAGGGCCCTGGACGTTGGCGCAGGTTCAAGATCAGGACAAAGATCAGCCGAAATCCGGCGACGTGCAGAACGCGCCCCAGCAAAAGCCCGCGGCTCTGCCTTCGCAGGATGACAGCCAGATCAAGCACGACGGCGGCAAAACCGACGTCGATGCCGTGGGAAACCGCAATGTAGGCTGCGGGCGCGGTGTGGGCAACTGGTATTCGGTCGAAGGGCAGGTGGCTCGCGGCCGTGTCTACGCCCAGCAGATCGAATCTCAAATCAAGCTGGTCAACGATCCCGTGGTCACCGAATACGTGAACCGGATCGGCCAGAACCTGGTGCGCAATTCCGACGCGCAGGTGCCCTTCACTATAAAGGTGATCGACTCGGACGTCGTCAACGCTATGGCGTTGCCGGGCGGATTCTTCTATGTCAACTCCGGCCTGATTCTCGCCGCCGACGAAGAGGCGGAGATGGCGGGTGTGATGGCGCACGAAATCGCCCACGTGGCCGCCTGCCACTATGGCCGCGAAATGACGCGCGCCAACCTTCTGCAGATGATGTCCATTCCCTTCATCTTCATGGGCGGAGCGATTGGCTATGCCGGATACGAGGCCATGGGCCTTGGCATTCCCTTGACCTTCCTGCACTTCTCGCGCGGATTCGAGGCGGAAGCGGATTACCTGGGGATCGAATACATGTACCGCGCCGGATATGATCCGTCGGCATTCGTATCGTTCTTCGAAAAGATCCAGGCCATGGAAAAGAAGAAGCCGGGAACCCTATCGAAAGCCTTCGATACCCACCCGCAGACTCCAGACCGGATCGAGAAGTCACAGGCAGAGATTCGCAAGATTCTTCCCGCCAAACAGCAGTACGTCGTGACTACTTCAGAGTTTGACGAGGTGAAGGCGCGGCTGGCGGCGATCGAGAACAAACACAAGCTCCTCGACGAAAAGGATTCGAACCGGCCGAGCC
>Ga0307479_10006589_pt1 | contig 10679 bp, 6 predicted proteins | sample atmos_gasesECM4C_FD_203743 | JGI IMG/M metagenome (GOLD analysis project Ga0307479, IMG submission 203743) | Hardwood forest soil microbial communities from Morgan-Monroe State Forest, Indiana, United States - atmos_gasesECM4C_515 | ecosystem: Environmental > Terrestrial > Soil > Temperate...
CGAGGAATACGCGCTGCCAGAGCTCGATCAGCACCAGCAGATGTAGGCGGTTGTGGTCGAAGGGGAGAGCCCGCCCGCGGCCGAGCCGGGAGAGCAGGCGCTCCACGGCGCGCGGCGCGAAGAGGCCGCGCGCGCGCACCGCCGCCGGCGCGAGCAGGGTCGCCGCCTGGTCGAGCAGGCCGGCGGCCTGCCAGAGGCGGAACGGATTGGCCTGTCCCTGCTTGCGGCGCCGCAGGATCTCCGCCGGCAGCAGGCCGCGGGCCGCCTCCCGCAGGACGTGCTTCTCGCCGCGGAAGCCCACCTTCAGCGAGAGCGGCACGCGCTCTGCCAGCTCGATCACCGCCGGATCGAGATATGGCAGCCGGGCCTCGAGCGCGTGCGCCATGCTGAGCAGATCGACCCGGGGAAGATGGGCGCTCGGCAGCTGCACGCGGCGCTCGAAGTCGAGCAGCGCCGCGAGCCGCCGCGACCCGCGCTGCGCAAAGGCCGGAGCGAGATGCGCCGCAAAGCCATCCAGGCCGGCGCCGGCCGCGCGCTCGGCCGCCATCCCTGCCGGCGGCGACGCCTCGCTCTCCATCGGCGCCCGGTCCCGCGCCGCGGCCGCGCCGCCCAGCTTCCGCGTGCCGTAGAGCGCCGCCGCGATGCGCCGCGGCAGCAGGCCGAACGGCGGCAGGGCGGTCTTGAATCGCAGGTACCCGCCGAACAGCTCGTCGGCGCCCTCGCCGACCAGCAGCACCCCCACGTCCCGCGCCGCCCGCTCGAACAGCAGGTCGTTGAGCACCAGCGGCCCGGTGCGCGGCTCCTCGGCGTTCCAGATCACCCGCGGTAGGCGCGGCCAGAGATCCTCGGGAGCGACGGCGATCTCATGATGCTCGGTGCGGAAGCGCTCGGCGATGCGCCGCGCGAACGGCCGCTCGTCCTGGTCGCCGGGACAGCCGATGGCAAAGGTCTTGACGCCCGGGCCGGCGCGCTCGGCCATCAGGCCGACCAGGAAGCTCGAGTCGAGTCCTCCTGAGAGCGAGGCCCCGACCGGCACCTCGGCTTCGAGGTGCCTGGACACCGCGTCGCCGAGGCGGCCGCGCAGCTCGGCGGCGAGCTCGGCGGAGGTGCCGCCGCCGGCGGCGCGGCGCGCGGCCGGCGCCGCCGGCACGGCGGGCGGACCGCCGAACGGCTCCAGGCGATGCCCGCCGCCGCTGTCGATCACCAGCCGATGGCCGGCGGGCAGCCTGGCGATGCCGGCGAACAGGGTGCGCGGCCCCGGCACGAAGCCCAGCCGCAGCAGGTCTTCGAGCGCCGCCGGGTCGAGGCGCCGCGGCAGCGCCAGGGCGAGCAGCAGCGCCTTCGCCTCGGACGCGAACCACCATCGCCCCTCGTGGCGGGTGTAGACGAGCGACTTCATCCCGGCGCCGTCGCGCGCCAGCAGCAGGCGGCGGCGGGCCGCGTCCCAGAGCGCCAGCGCGAACATGCCGTGCAGGCGCGCCAGCGAGGCCTCTCCCTCCTCCTCGAACGCGTGGATCGCCACCTCGACGTCCGAGCCGGTGGCAAAGCGGTGCCCGCGCGCTTCCAGCTCCCGGCGCAGCCGGCGATGGTTGTAGATCTCGCCGTTACAGACCAGGTGCAGGCGGCCGTCCTCGCTGGCCAGCGGTTGGGCGCCGCCGGCGCGGTCGATGATGGCCAGCCGGTTGCAGCCCAAAGAGGCCGCCTCGCCTGCCATCTCGCCGTAGCCGTCCGGCCCGCGATGCCGCAGCGCCACCCTCAGGGCGGCGAGGCGTGCCGGGTCCGGCGGGCCGGTGAAACCGAAGATGCCGCACACGGTCAGGTCCGCTCTTTCGCTGCGGTGGTGGCCGGCCATTGACGAGAAAGTAACGCCCTTCCCGGCTGCACATCCCTTTCCCCCCGCAGGGTGGAAGCGGGCGTCCCCTTCCCCCCGGCCGCGGCTCCGCCGGCCGCCGGCGCGAGCGCCCACACCGCGGCCTCGGCGTCGCGGTACTCGGCGCGGAACCAGGTTCCGGCGGGGTCGGGATCGCCCGCGACCCATCTCGCCAGGAGCGGATCGGCCCCGTCGAGGTCGGGATCTTCCACGGTCCGCCTCACCAGCAGATGATCGACCCCCAGAGGCGCCAGCATCGCATACAGCTCGCGCGGCCGGGCCGCGACGCGCAGCGCCTCCCCGAACGGCGCCGGTCCATACCAGTCGCCGAGGAAGCGGCCGGCGGCGTAATAGCGCAGGTTCTCGGCCGCCAGAGCGTACACGGTGTAGCGCCCGCCGAAGCTCGCGTTGAGCCACGACAGCGCCGTATAGCCAGGGAGCTGCTGCCGCAGGTACGCCTCGCGGTCCGCGGCACCGGCCGGCACCGGCCCGCGCCGGGCGACGAGATGCGCCGTGTAGAGCCAGGCCGGCAGCAAGGCGGCGAGCGCGAGCGCCGCCAGCCGGGGCGCGGCGGCCGCCTCCCCCCAGCGCGCCGCCGCCCAGGACGCCACGACTGCGGCGATGGCCGCGGCGAGCAGCGGCGCGGCGACCGAGACCAGGCGCGGATCGGGATTGACGGCGGCGACGACCAGAGCCATGGCCAGGCCGGCCGCGGCCATGCGCCCGGCGGCGGGCAGGCGCCGCCAGGCGAGTAGCGGCAGCGGCCACAACAGCCAGAGCAGGGGCGAGCCTGGCGGGTAGGGCCAGAGCGCTCGCCACGCTGCGCCATGCGGCGAATGGACGACCGCGGCCCACATCGCCCAGCCGGTGCGCGGGACGGGAACGGCGCGCGGGACGGCGCCGGTGTTCGGGAGGGCGCCGGTGCTCGCGACGGGAACGGAGGCGGTGCCGGGGCCCATGCCGAGGCTGCCGGCCGCCGCCGGGTGCCGCAGGCGCGACAGCAGCGGAAAGAGCGGATCGCCGGTCGCGGCGCCGATCCAGAGGTACCAGGGAAGGGCCACGAGGCCCGCCGCGAGCAGCGCCGGCGCCGCCGTCGCCAGGCGCCGCCGCATCGTCCCGCCGCCGTCGTCGCGCCCGCCGCCATCCCGGCCGCCGCTATCCCGGCCGCTATCGTTCCGGCCGTCGCCATCCCGCCCGCCGCCGTTCCGGCCGCCGCCATCCCGGCCGCCGCCGCCGCCAGCGGGCGTCGGCGCCGCTGCCGCGCCGAACAGGCCGCCGGCGGCCACCAGGACCACCGCCAGCAGACCCTGGTACTTGGTGGCCGCGGCGCATCCGGCGAGGCCGCCGGCGAGCAGCAGGGCACGCGGTGCGCGCGCGCTGCCGGCGGCCGCCAGGGCCTCGACCGCGGCGAGCGTGAAGAAGGCGACCAGCGGCTCGACGTAGGCCGAGGCCGCGAGCCAGGCGGCGAGTGGGTCGCCGAGCCACAACGCGGCGGCGAGCGCTCCCGCCCAGCGGCCGTAGCGGCGGCTGCATCCTTCCCACAGCAGCGCCGCCGTGCCGGCGTAGGCCACCCACTCGACGCACTGGCACAGGACATCGTCCTGGACCCGCAGCGCCGCCGCGAACAGCACCTCGTCGAGGCAAGGAAAGGCCGGGAAGCGCAGCTCGGGGGCGACGCCGATCCGGCCGCTCGCCGCGATGCGCACGGCGGCCGGCAAGCGGTACAGCACCGCATCGAACCCGGTCGGCGGATAGAGCGCCAGGAGGGCCGCCGGCAAGGCGCCGCCCAGCACGGCGAGGGCCGCCCAGGGGCGTCGCGGGCCGAGCGCCAGGGCGCGCGCCTCGCCGGCCAGCCGCCGCCACTCCGGCGCCGCCACGGCTGCGGCCGCGGCGAGCAGCAGCAGGATCGCGGGCAGGGTCAGCGCGCCGGCCGCCGCGATCAGCGACGCGCCGCAGGCGATCGCGCCCAGGCCCAGCGCCAGCGGCAGCCCCAACCGTCCGTCGCGCAAGCCGGCGCCGCCGAACGCGGCGATGCGGCGCCCGAGCGCGACCGCCACCAGCGCGAGGCCGGCGGCCGAGGCGAGGTGGGCCGACGCGAAGCCGAGAAGGGACATGCGGCCTTGGCGGTGGCGATGGCGGCGGCGATAACGGGTGGCGATGGCGATGGTGGTGGCGGCGGCGGCGATGGCGGTGGCCTTGGCAGTGGCGGCGGTGGCGGCGGCGGCGCCGGGCTCAGCTCGTCTTCTCGACCTGCATGGCCATCAGGTAGCCCAGGCGCCCGGTCCACTCCCAGCGCGTCTCCACCGCCTCGAACGGGACCACCAGGGTGCCGGCCAGCCGTTCGAGGGCGCTGGCGCGGGTGTGGAGGAGCAGGTCGAGCATGCGCAGCTGCCCCGGCGCCAGGAGGAGCCCGCCGCGGTCCAGGACGCGGAAGCCGGCCCCGGTCAGGTCGCGGCGCAGCTCCGCCGCGCTGAAGGACTTCTCGGGAGCGTAGGGATAGGCGCCGAACGCCGTCAGCAGCGCCACCATCAACGGGCGCAGGAAGAGGTTCCACCGGTGTGGCACGCCGACGATGGCCCTGCCGCCGGGCCGCAGCACCCGCCGCAGCTCGCTCAGCGCCTGCCGGTACTCGGCGACGTGCTCGATGGTGCCCATGGTGTAGGCGAGGTCGAAGCTGCCGTCCGCGAAGGGGAGGTCCCGGATGTCGGCGCGCAGCAGATCCGGCCGGACACCGGCGGCCCGGGCGTTGGCCCGCGCCCGCGCCGCCACGACGCCGCTGCCGTCGAGCGCCACGACCCTCGCCCCCTGCGACGCCATCCAGTGCAGGATGCGGGTGTTGTAGGCCTCGTTCCAGAGATCGAGCTTGAGCACCCGCTTGCCGGCGAGCGGGCTCAACCAGCGCCGGATGAGGGCGATCTCGCGCCGGCGGTAGTAGAGCGTGCTCCGCGCCTGCGAGAAATCGCCGAGCGACCGCGCGACGCCCTCCCAGACCTCCCGCTCGCGCACGCGGCCGCCAGGTGGGGCTCCGTTGCCGGCAGCCTGCCGCATGCGCGCGCTCTACTTCTGGAAGACCTGGTCCACCGGGACGACGTCCACGGCGGTCGGCTTGATCGCGAGGGTGCCGATCTGCTTGTCGGTCTCCAGCACGTCCGGCGCCACCTGGCTGTTGTACTGCTTCGGGCTGGGCTGGTCCTGCTTCAGGGCCTCCGCCAGCTTGGCGGCGTTGGCGGTCACCAGCACGGCGTCGAAGGCGTCGGTCGACAGGTACTTCCGGGCCGCGCGGTTGACGTCCTCGGCGGTCACGTGCGCCAGCCGCGACTGGATCTCGTCGATGAAGTAGGGCATGCCGTAGTAGCGGCTGTCCATCTGGTAGCCGAGCCGCGAGGAGAGGTCCTGCACCCACAGCTTCGAGTAGTTGAGCAGGAAGTTGCGGGTGAGCTCGAACTGCTCCGGCGTCAAGCCGTGCGCCTGCACCTGCCGCACCTCGTAGAGAGCGGCGCGCAGCGCGAAGTGGGCGTCGGCCGGCACCACCGGCCGCACCCACACCGAGAAGTACTGCCGCTGGCGCGGGACGTTGGGCGGCGGGTGGTAGGTGAAGGGCGGGTTGTGCCAGTACTCGATATAGGAGTAGTCGCCGTAGTTGAGGCCGCGGATCTGGCGCAGCTGCACCATCAGCAGGCCGTTGAAGGTGCGGTGCTCGCCCAGGAAGCTGTTGGCCACCATCAGCGGATAGAAGTCGGCGTCCTTGCGGGTGATCGGCAGCGGGAAGCCGAAGTGGACGCCGACCGAGGCGGTCTCCTTGTCGATCAAGGTGATGTGCCGCCCGGCCGGCGGCGCCGGCGGCGGCAGCGTCCTCGCCTCGCGGCTGCCGGCGGGCAGGCTGCCCAGGTCGCGGGCGAGCCTGGCCGGGAAGCCCTCGGGGTAGCCGCCGGCGACGCCGATCATCAGGTTGGCGCGGGTGTAGTGGCGGCGGTAGAACTGGCGCACGTCGTCGAGGGTGATGCTGCCCAACCCGGCGACGGTGCCAGCCGGCGCGTGCCCGTAGGGATGCCCGGCGAAGATCCGCTGCTGCAACGCCTCGAGCCCCAGCAGCTCGTCGTTGCTGGCGCGCAGCGTGTTGGTCAGGTAGGAGAGGAGCTGCTGCTGGTTGCGGCGGAAGTCGCTCTCCGAAAAGGCCGGGGTGAGCAGGGCCTCCTCGAGCAGGCCGGTGTAGGTGTCGAGCGCGGCCCGCGCCACGGTGCCCGAGAAGACGGTGACCTCGCGGTCGGTGTCGCTCCCGATCTCCGCGGCCAGCGGGTAGAGGTCCTCGAGCAGCTGGCTGTAGGGGCGCTTGGCGGTCGAGGCCTCCGCCACCATCAGCGCGGTGAGGCCGGCCAGGCCCTCCTTGCCCGGGGGATCGTCGATCGAGCCCGCCCGGAACAGCAGCCGGATGGCGACCAGCGGTGAGCTCGGGCTCGGCAGGGCGACGATCTCGGGAGCGTCGGCCGGGCCGCCCGCGGCCGCGGGCGGCGCCGCGGCCGCCGAGCCCTGGGCCGCGGCGCTGCCGGCGGTCGCCGCGGTCATGGCGAGCACGCCAAGGAGGGCGGCGAAGGCGGCGGCGATCTCTCTGGCGTTACCGGCGATCTGCATGGTTGGCGCCTCCCTGCGGTTTGCCGGCGCCGGCCGGCGGCTGGGCCTTCTGGCCCGAGAGCGTGACGACGGTCTGGTTCTGCGCCTCGAAGACCTGCCGCGCCAGGCGCTGCACGTCGGCCGGCTTGACCCGCGCGTACTGCGCCTGCAAGCGGTTGATCGACTGCACGTCGCCGGTCAGCGCCAGGAAGGCGGCGACCTGGGTGCCCACCTGCTGCGGCGTGCTGAGCCGCAGGGCGAAGCCGTTGCGCAGGTGCGAGGCGATGCGCGCCAGGCGCCGGGCCTCGACCGGCCTGGCCTGCAGCTCGGCCAAGGCGGCCTCGATCGCCTGGCGTACCTTCGGCACCAGGTCCGCGCTCTTGGCGCGGGCGGTCACCGTGAACAGGTAGGGGTCGCGGTGGCTGTCGGCGTTGCCCTGCAGCAGGTCCACCCACTGCTTGTTCACCACCAGGTCCTGGTAGAGCGGCGCCGATTCGGCGAACAGCAGCTCCGCGACGACGTCGAGCGCCGCCGAGTCCACGCCGTGGTCGGAGAAGGCGGGGATGTGCCAGGCCGTGAACAGGATCGGCTGCATCGGGGTCGGCCAGTCGATGTGGCCGCTCTTGCCCTCGCGCTGCGGCGGCTCGGCGGCGATCGTCGCCGGGCGGTAGCCGCGCTTCCAGCCGCCGTACTCGCGCTCGGCCAGGGCGAAGACCGGCTGCGGCTGGACGTCGCCGACCACCACCACGGTGCAGTTCTCCGGGCGGTAGAAACGGTCGAAGAACTGCCGGCTGAAGTCGTAATAGGCGGGCATCGCCTTGACGTCGGCGAGGAAGCCGATGGTGGTGTGCTTGTAGGTGTGGCGGGTGAAGGCCAGGTCGCGGACCTTCTCATCGAGCGGCAGGAAGGGCGACGAGGCGTCCTTGTTGTACTCGCCGAGGATCGCCAGCGCCTCGGTGCGGAAGGCGTCCTCGGAGTACTTCAGGTTCTGGAAGCGGTCCGCCTCCATGTCGGCGATGACGGCGAGCTGGCTGGCCGGTCCGACCACGTGGTAGAGCGTGAAGTCGTCCGTGGTGAAGGCGTTGCCGTCGGCGCCCATACCCTTGAGCACGTCGTTATAGCGGTCCTGCGGGTACTTCTCGGTGCCGCGGAACATCATGTGCTCGAAGAAGTGGGCGAAGCCGCTGTGACCGGCCTCCACCTCGTCGCGCGAGCCGGTGCGCACCAGCGTGAGGTAGGCCACGGTCCCCGGGCTGTCGTAGGGGACCACCACCACCTTGAGGCCGTTGGCGAGCGTGGTCTCCGCGACCTTGTAGGGGAAGGCGTCGGCGGCCGCGGCGGCGTGCGCCGGGGCGCCGGCCCGGCGGTGGGTGCCGGGGGCCGGGGCGGCGGCGGGTGCGGCCTTGCCGGTCGCGCCCGCGCCGGGCGGCCCCTCCCCGGCGGGTGCGGCGGCGGCGAGCGCCGCGGCGGCCAGCGGTAGCAGCCCAAGCAGCGCGAAGCTGAGTCGGAGTGACACGGTCGAGAACCCTCCTTGCGCGACGGTGCGACGGCGAAGGAGACGCCGAAGTTCCCCAGACGGGGCGGCTCATCTTATCCTAGGGGTGTATGGCATGGCTCGATCCCCGGGGCGCGCCCCGGCCGCCCATCAGGCCGCCGCGGCGCGGCCGGCGGCCGTCGACGCTGCCGGCGCTCGCGGCGCTGCTCGCCGCCGCGCTGGCCCTGGCGCTGTCGGGCCGGATGCGCAACCCGGCGGCGGGGCCGGAGGCGGCGGCACGGCCCGGGGGCGGGAGCGACCCGTCGGCGCAGGAGGAGACCCGCCTGGCCGAAGCCCGGCGCGTCGAAGCAGCGTCCGCGCCGCCCGCGGCCCGCGACCTCGAGCCCGCGCCCCGCACCCCGCCCGGCGCGCTCGCGGCGCGGCGCACGCCGGTGGTCGCGGCGGCCGAGAAGGTGTCGCCGGCGGTGGTCAACGTCGCCGCCGAGTCGACGGTGCGCGGGGTGGACCCGTTCTTCGGCGGCATCTTCACCCCGCAGCGGCGCGCCCAGTCGCTGGGCTCGGGCCTGGTCATCGCGCCGACCGGCATCGTGCTGACCAACGCCCACGTCATCGAGGGCGCCTCGCGCATCGTGGTGACGCTGCTCGACGGGCGCGAGCTGCAGGCCGACGTCCTCGGCTCGGATCACGACGCCGACCTCGGCGTGCTCAAGGTGGCGGCGCGCGACCTGCGCGCGGTGCCGCTGGGCAAGAGCTCGGACCTGATGATCGGCGAGACGGTGGTGGCGATCGGCAACCCGTTCGGCCTCTCCCACACCGTCACCATGGGGGTGCTCTCGGCGGTCGGCCGCACCGTGCCTTCCGAGAGCGGCGAGCGCCTCTTCACCGACTTCCTGCAAACCGACGCCTCGATCAACCCGGGGAACTCGGGCGGACCGCTGGTCAACATCCTGGGCGAGGTCATCGGCATCAACACCGCCATCGTCTCGGGGGCCAACGGCATCGGCTTCGCCATCCCGGCCGACCGCGCCCGGCGGGTGGTGGCGGACCTGCTGCGCTACGGCGAGCTGCGGCCGGTGTGGAGCGGCGCCCGCCTGCTGACCGTCGACGAGGAGCTGGCCCGGCGCTACCGGCTGCCGGTGCAGCACGGCGCCCTGGTCGGGAAGGTCTACCCGGGCTCGCCGGCGGCGAGCGCCGGCCTGCAGGAGAAGGACGTCGTCGTCGCCGCCTCGGGGCATCCGGTCGCGACCCGCGAGGACGTCATCACCGCCATCTACACGGTGCCGGCCGACAGCCCGATCCCGCTCGAGGTGCGCCGCGGCGGGCGCACGGTGCGGCTCACCCTGCGGGCGCAGACGCCGCCGCAGGGCACCGGCTTGAGCGTCCTCGAGCACAGCGTCGGCGTGGTGGTCGCCGGCGGCGGCCGCGGCGAGGTGGCCATCCAGCGGGTCGTCCGCGGCTCGGTGGCGGACCGCCGCGGGCTGGAGAGCGGCGACGTGATCCTGGGAGCCAACGGCCAGCGCGTCGCATCGGCCGACGATCTGGCCCGCGAGGTGCTGCGCGGCATGGACCGCGGCAGCCTGCTGCTCGCCGTCCAGCGCGGCCCCTTCGTCTACAACCTCGAGTTCGCGTTGTAGCCGCGCGCCTCGAGCGGAGCCGGCGATCGTGCCTGGTATCCTGCTGGCAGCATGGGGCATCGCGTGGCACTGCTGGTGTCGGGAGCCTCGGGGATGCTGCTGCCGCGCCACGTCCTGGGGCGGCTGGCGGTCCACCCGGCGATCGAGCGCATCCATCTCTGCGTGTCGGCCGGCGCCAGCCAGGTGCTGCGCCACGAGCTGGGAGCGGACCGCACCGGCGCCGCCGACCTGGCCGCCGCGGCCGGCCTCGACGGAGCGCCCCTCGCCAAGCTGCGCCTCCACCGCGACAGCGAGCTCGACGCGCCCATCGCCTCCGGCTCCTACCGCCTGACCGGCACCGTCGTGCTGCCCTGCAGCGCCGGGACGCTCGGCGCCCTCGCCACCGGCGTCGCGCGCACCCTCATCCACCGCGCCGGCGCGGTGGCGCTCAAGGAGGGGTGGCCGCTGGTGCTCGGCTTCCGCGAGACGCCCTACAGCCTGGTGCACGTCGAGAACATGCGGCGCCTGCTGCTGGCCGGCGCCACCATCATGCCGCCGGTGCCCGCCTTCTACATCGGCGGCGAGGACCTCGGCCGCTTCCTCGACCACTACACCCTGCGCCTGCTCGACCGCTTCGGTCTCCCCGACCCGGACCCCGGCCCCGATCCCAGCCCCGGCCCCGGCGACCCCGCCGCGCCCGCCGCCGGAGGCGCATCTGGAGAGGACGCGCCGGCGGGCACGCTCGCCAGGCGCGGCCTGCGCTGGGGCGAGGACCGGTAGGGCCGGCAACGGCGGCCGGTGCCGGCAGCCGCGGGGCGGTGCCGGCAGTCGCGGGGCGTGCCGGCAGCCGCGGGGCGTGCCGGCAGCCGCCCGGTCGCGCCGCGGCCCGTGCCCGTAGCCGCGGGCGTGCGCGGCCGCTCCGGCTCACGCCGGCAGCGCCGGCCTCGCCTGCGCCTCGACGGGGCCGTCGAGCACGGCGCGCACCGTGCGCGCCAGGGTCTGCGCCGAGAACGGCTTCTGCAGGCAGATGGGGGAGCCGGCGCCGGTGGGCAGCGCCCGCTCGCTGTAGCCCGACATGTAGATGACGCGCATC
>Ga0307479_10006590_pt1 | contig 10678 bp, 13 predicted proteins | sample atmos_gasesECM4C_FD_203743 | JGI IMG/M metagenome (GOLD analysis project Ga0307479, IMG submission 203743) | Hardwood forest soil microbial communities from Morgan-Monroe State Forest, Indiana, United States - atmos_gasesECM4C_515 | ecosystem: Environmental > Terrestrial > Soil > Temperate...
TTATCTGGGACAGAGCCGGAGTCAGCAACGTCTATGTCTCAGATCTGGATGGCCGCGTCCAGCCTACGGCGGCCACGACCTATTCTGATGGAAGAATCAGCAACGTCTTCTTCAGTCACGATGGCCGGACGATCTACTTCGCTCGCAAGGTTGATCTCTGGCAGGTTCCCCCGAGCGGTGGAGAGCCTCGCCGTGCACTGAGTACGCCGCTGCGAGACGGAGATTTTTCACCGTCTCCGGATCGCACTCGCATCGCTGTGGTACGCAAGAATGGCCCAGGGCATGGAAGTGATCTAGTTGTTCTCACCCTGTCTACCGGTGCGGAAACAAGAATTGCCCACGACGATGTCGACATCGACAATCCTGCTTGGTCTCCCGATGGGTCGCAAATCTGTTATATCGGCGGCGCCAAGCTCATTCCTCATGATTCGTCTCCTTCGTACTCTGGTCAAAAGCTCATATTCGCCAATCCCGAATATGTCCCCGGGATGCTTTACACTGTGTCGTCGTCCGGCGGCAAGACAGTTCCCATCGGCACGAAAGGTGACTACGACGCGTTCTCGTGGGTTGACTCTAGTCGCATTGTCTTTGCCCGCCAGTCAAACCAATACAAAACTCGCACTATTTATGTCGCAGATATAAAGGACGGCACGCCGAAATCGATTCACGAGGACAACGAAGAGAAATTCTGGAGTCTCCCCGACTGGGAGACGGGAACCGAACCGCAACCTTCCCCCGATGGGCGGTGGGTCGCGTATCTTTCCGATCAGGACGGATGGGATCACATTTACCTGATTCCTTCTGCCGGCGGTACTCCTGTTCAGATCACCAAGGGACATTTTGAGGCCTGGCGTCTTTCGTGGTCGCACGATAGCACCCGCATTGCGTTCGACGCGAACGAGCCTGACCATCCCGGAGACCGCCGCATTGGCGTCGCAACTATCGGCGCTGATCCCGCTCACGCCACCATCGCCTATGTCACCGACGCGAACGGAACCAACATCGAGCCGATGTGGTCACACGACGACAAACGCCTCGTCTATCAACATACTGATGCACGAAACTCCGCCGACCTCTACGTCATCGACGCAGTCCCGAATGCAAAGCCCATTCGTCTCGGCGACTCGATGCCCTCAGGCATCGATCGAACGGCATTCGTCGAGCCGCAATTCGTTCACTACCCAGGGCCTGACGGTCAGTCCGTGCCCGCATGGCTGTTTGTTCCTAAGAATCTTGACCGCACCAGGAAACATCCGGCAATCGTGTGGATCCATGGCGACGGCATCAACCAGAACTATGACGGCTGGCACGTGCAACGCAATTACGCCGTCTACTACAGCATGCATCAGTATCTGCTTCAGGAGGGTTACGTCGTGATCGCGCCCGACTATCGCGGTAGCATCGGCTACGGGCGAGATTGGCGTAACGGAGTTTACATGGATGTCGGTGGAGACGATGCCAAAGATGCTTGGATGGCCGGCAATTACCTCAAAACTCTTCCTTATGTCGATGGCGATCGCCTGGGTGTTTGGGGTCTTAGCTACGGCGGATTTTTCACGCTAATCGCGATGACCGATCAGCCGACTCTGTTCCGCACGGGTATCGACGTGGCTGGTGTCGTGGATTATGAAATGTATTACAACGATCCCTATCATGGCGACTGGACTGAAAGCCGTATTGGTACGCCGCAACAAAACCCCAAGGTGTACGCGAACGCTTCGCCGATCTCACACATCGACCGTCTTGCGCGTCCGCTTCTTGTTTTGCACGGTACCGCCGACGTGAACGTGCCATTTCTTGAATCGGTGTGGCTCATCGATGAAGCCCTTAAGAAACACAAAGGTGATCTGCTCACGTTCATGATGTACCCCGGTGAATTCCACTACTTCACGCGGGAGCATGTCTTACTCGACGCCTGGCATCGCGCAGATGACTACTTTGCGATGTATCTGAGTCCGGAGGGGCGCTCGAACAAACAATGATTCGATTTCAATGCTGGGATTTCGTCCAGTCCCATCCCACCATTCGAAAGTTCAACGAGAAATTCGTCGCAAGCGGCTGTACAGCGGGAAGCAGGAAAATTCGCCAGCCCCAGCGGGGTTGTTCATCCAGGCTGATGCCCAGAACGGTCTTAGCCACGACCTCATGCGTGAGGAAGGAATTCGCGGGATGGATTCGGCCCAGACACGCATCGCGGACCAATCGTTCGTAACCCGCCGAGCTAAAGATTCCGTTGCCGCCGGTCACTCCCAGCCCCCAGGTCCACGACTCGACAGGCGCCTTCGACGGCACGGTACTTGGCGGCAAAAATCTTTGAGGGCCAAAGGGCGCCATGATCCACGCCGTTGGACCGGTCCTCGGCGATCGTCTCCAGATGCGGCCCGATGGATTCGAGTTCGATGACCATATCGGCAACGGCGTGTTGGATCTCAGGGTGATACGCCATGGAACGGGAGAGAGCGAGCCTTTGCTCTTTACCGAGCTAGTACTCAGGTCCAGTGCACGTTTGGCGAGTCCGCAATAAACGTTCCCAAAGCCCATCAATGCCCAAGCGAAGACGCCGAGCACAAAAGGATCGATTCCCGCCGCGCCAGCAGGCACGACCCGGGCGACGTAGCGGTCCGGAACAAACACATTTTCCAGGGTGGTATCATCGCTGCGGGTCGCGCGCATTCCGAGCACATCCCAGGTCTGCTTGATGCTGTAACCGGGGGGATCGCGCGGCATGAATGCGTGCATGATCTTGGGCTCGCTCGGGTTGCTGGTGTCCATCCCATGTAAGCCAAAGCGGGTCCAGACAGGCGTGAGGCTGCCAAAGTGCTTCCGCCCTGTGAACCGGTATCCGCCGGCAACAGGTTCTGCTTTCGTGGTCGAGAGCAGGACGGGTACGTCATTGCCGCTTTCCGCATGGCCGGCAGCGAAGATCTCTCCAGCGCCCGCCTCTCGCAGGAGCCATTCGAGCGAGACGTCTCCGCGACGCCAAAGGTCCGATGCATTTCAATTGCCTGCGATGGGCAAACATCCGGCCTCCTCGCAAACCGTCCTAAGTCCAGGCGCCGTCGCAATTTCGCTATCACGATTGCACTTGCGAGTCTTTGTAATTGCAAGAAGTGCTAGCAACTGACCCAAGCGGCACGGTAGGATTACTCGCGTTGAGGTGCTTTATGAAGGATGTTTACGAAATTCTTCGACAGAAAGAGCTGGCGATCGAGCGCGTCCGGAAGGAAATTGCCGCCCTCCAGGTTGTCGTTTCACTACTTGCGGACGACGGCGACAGAAGGCGACCTAGCGAGTCGACTGCATCCTGGCGCAAAGACGCTTGATCAGCGAAATCTGGGACTAGGCCGTCTTCTTTCCGGCTTTCACTCTTGCCCATCGAGCCCTTTGTGCAGCAGCGATCTTCCTTCGCGCGGCTGCAGAGAGCATCCGTTTGCCGCGCACAGGAACAACCCTGGCTTTTTCCCGAACCTTTGCCCAACGCGCCTTTTGGGCGGCCGCGATCCTCGCGCGAGCCGACGCGGACAGCTTTCGGGGTCCTGTTCCTTTTCCGTATGTTTTGCCGAATGCGGCAAGCGCGGCGCCAATTCCTCGAATTTCAGTGGCCAACCTATCGTGTTCCTTCTTTAACAACTGCACGACTCGGGATACATTGCTCATTGAATTCCCCCTCGCCGAAGGATTGTACAACGATTGCCCCATGGCTTCGCCAACAACCACATAACTTTCGGTTAAGCCGACGACCCGGGAGCAACGTCACGCCAAGGGCATTTAGTGGTAGTTATCCGGTAGAGATTGCCTCCCGTACTGTCCATCTTTGAGCAACCCGAATGTTCTTTGCACATCCACTAGCAATACTGCGAAGAGTGGCATAGGATGTTTTCTCGTTGTTCCGAACCAGGCTGCTCATCGCCAAAAAGTACAGCATTTACCGGTAACGAGGTCCCCTGATGGGGTCGCAGGCCAACCCGACACCAAGTGAGGCCAAGCAGTTGACCGCCGCAAACGGGCTGGCGCTGGTGCGCGTGACGATTGGGGCAATGTTGGTATGGGTCTTTTTTGAGAATCTAGGAAAAGGCCTCTACACAGCGGCAGGTTACGCGGGTCTGATCAATTACTACATCAAGGCGAGCCACTCCCCGGCCGCCTGGAAGGCGGTGATGGGCCTGGCGGCAAACCACGCCGCGATGGCCGCTCCCATGCAGGCCATGACCGAGATCTCTCTCGGTATCCTGCTCGTCGTCGGTCTGCTTACCCGACCGGCCGCATTTGTGGCCTTTCTCTATCTCGGCAGCCTTTGGATTTCGGAATGGGGCACCTCATGGATCTGGGAACTGCTGGTTCCGGTGCTGGCATCGCTCGGGCTCGCTATCGGAAGCGCCGGCCGGCGATGGGGCGTTGACGCGTGGCTGTCGCAACGGTGGCCATCTTCTCCGTGGTGGTGATCGGGCCAAGTTCACGTGCGAGTGTCCGTTATCATCCCTACCCATAATGAAGCCCAGGCGATTGAGCGCGTTTTAGCGGATCTCCCGTCCAATCTCACGATGGAGGTCATCGTTGTCGACAGCAACTCGAATGACGGGACGCCGGAGATCGCCGCAAGAATGGGAGCCCGCATCGTTCGGGAACCCCGGCGTGGCTATGGGCGAGCATGCCTGACGGGTTTGGCCTCCGCAAATTCCCCTGACGTGGTTGTGTTTCTGGATGGCGACTACAGCGATCGGCCCTCTGAACTGCCGATTCTCTTAGCGCCAATCATTGAGGGGCGTGCGGACATCACGCTCGGTTCCCGCCTGCAGGGGCGGCGTTCTGCTGGGGCATTGCCTTGGCATCAGGTGTTTGGGAATCGTCTCGCCGCCAACCTGATCAGGCTTCTCTATGGACTAGAAATCAGTGATCTCGGCCCGTTTCGCGCTGGCCGCGCAGATGTACTAGGCGCGCTCGCCCTAAAAGAGACCACCTATGGCTGGGCGGTTGAGATGATCCTCAAAGGCGCCCTGGCCGGATTCCGCGTGGTTGAAGTCCCGGTGAGCTACTACCCGCGTATCGGAAAATCGAAGATCAGCGGAACGCTGAAGGGCACGATCGGTGCCGGTTGGTTCATTCTCAGCTTGATCGTGCGCTATTATTTCCGGCATCGAAGATCCGCAATTACGCAAGGTGTGGAATAGCAAGCCGTAGTTGCAACCGGCATAGGTGAATGCTACGAAAGCCATACCGTTGAAATTACCCGCATAACCTGGACCTTGTTAAAGCCCGCTAGTGCAGTTCCGCGAGAAAGGCCGACATGTATCCTAAGACATCTGTTTCATTCGACAGAAACACGAAATGATTTGCACCATGAAAGGTGATGAATCGCGCTGTAGGCAGGCCTTGCTCGACCGCCTTCTCTTGCTTTTCTGTCAGAATCGCCAGCGCGTCAGTGTAGGCTTTGGCTTAACTGCGGACGGACGCATCTGGACTTGAATCAACTCAGGCTCCCAGCCCATGCGGATTCGCGAAAATGAAAAGCGAGGGGACGGGAATCTTGGTGTACTTCAGGCCTCCCGTGACCAGCTTCATCAACATCGCTCCGGCCGGGGGATTGCTCCAATCTCCAACGCTTCCGTCTGGTTTCGCTAGCCTCTAATCGCGAAGCTCCGCTTCCGGGAATTGGAAGCCGTTCACGCGCTCATCATACTTCTGCAATGCACTGAAGCTGACCACATCGGCCGTGCCAGGTGGTGGCGGTTGCGGTGCCGTCAAATTCATCATCTCTACAGTTGCGGCCCCCCGTCCATTGTCGAATGCGTAGGAATAGCCGGCTTCGAGATACACAAGACCGGCAATCCGATTTGGGTGTGCATTTGCCATCCAACTCAATTCTGCGCCGGCCAACGAATGTCCCACCAGGATCGGTTTATCTAGCTTGACCGCATCGAGCACGGCCAGGACGTCTTTTCCCAACCGCTCTCCCACATCAATCTCCTCCATGTAACCGGAAGCGCCGAATCCTCGTCGCGTGATTCCATAGACATGATTGTGGGGGTAAGCTTGGGCGCGAAACCGTCAAACACATGCGCAGTGTCCCCGCCACCTGCCAGAAGTACGAGTGCTCTGCCGGAGCCGCCCCAATCCAGGACTTCTAACGGAACATTGTCGTCAACAGATATAAACCGGATCATATGAGGCGAAGGGTCCTTCCACGCAGGGCCACTTTGCCAACGAAGGGGCGTCACGAAACCAATCAGCAATGCGGTGCCGGCGAGCAGGAAGCAACGTCTAGACATGAGCGGCCGACCTCCTTCATTTCTCGACTACGCAAGAGAGGTTGACAGAGTTCCTACTCTTTTCTGAGCCGTTCGCAGGGTTCACAGTCCTTATCGGTGGATTGGGTTCGGTTTCTGGGTTACGAATGGCCTCTAATATCTCACCCCAGCCAAAACTGGGCTTGAATGGGCCAGCCGTCGTATATTATTGCCCCAACAATCTATGAAATCTTCAAAGCAGACGGTAGTGCATTCGTCAGGTACTGACCGTATGCTGGTAATCATGGCGAAAGCACCGCGGCCAGGCGCGGTCAAGACCCGCCTGGCGCCCAGCCTTTCTCCTGCGGCTATCACTGCTCTGTATTGCTGCCTTCTGGACGACACGCTGGCGTTGGCGCGGTCACTGAGCAATGTGGACGTTGCCATCATGTGCCCGGACTCGGACGTACAGGAGTTGGCCCAGTTGGTCGGCGAGGAGGCAAACGTGGTTGCGCAGAAAGGTGAAGGTCTTGCCGCAGGCCTCACTTCGGTGTTTGCGCACTTCGCGCAAGATCGTCCCGGAGACGCCCATCAACGACGCATCATTGCCTTCAACAGCGACAGCCCACACCTGCCGCGTTCTGTTCTCGAAGACGCGTTCGAAATGCTGGCCACACATGACGTGGTCGCGGGACCAACGCACGACGGGGGCTACTATCTCGTAGGGGCAAAGGCTCTCCATCCTACGCTTTTCGCAAGCGACGGAATGGGCACCAGCAGTGCGCTGGAGAGACTCCTATCGCGCACACAAGGTCTTGAGCTATCCGTCAGCTTCGCAGATCCCTTCTACGATATTGATACCGCTGACGATCTGACTCGCTTGGCAGAGGAACTGCGTCAGGCTCCGGGGAGGGCGCCGCGCACGGCGCAATGGCTCAAAGACTGGCAGAGATTATGTGGAACGCGCACGGGAGAATTGTAATCGTGACGGTCAGCCCCGCGTGGAGAGTGTACGTCCTCGGCGCCACGTTGTGTGTGGCACTAACCATCTGCTCGCGCAATTTCGGCGACATCGGTGGACCGCCCTTCATGGCCGGTTTGACGCTTGCCGGAGTCGCGTACCTGTTGGCGATTCGTGAGTTTTTCGCTACACCAAGATTTTCCCGACGGGTTGTCGTCATTGGACTCGTCCTGGCTGCTGTGTGGCACGTTGAATTTCTTCGGCTACCCGCGGGCGCCGATGATGATATTCATCGATATGTTTGGGATGGTCGCCTGCAAAGGCTCGGTTACAACCCCTATATTGTCGTTCCCAGCGATCCTGCGGCGAAGGGGCTGCATACACCGGAAACCCGCAACTTGAACAACCCGGATCTACCGAGCCCATATCCAGCAGGAGCGCTGCTTTTTTTCCGCGTGGTAACCGCGATTCAGGAGTCCACCTTTGCACTGAAAGTGGCATTTGTGGTTTGCGAGTTTGCAATTGTCTTCGTGTTGCTCGACTTGCTGCGCCCGAAGCAGGGAGCGCACCTGGTTCTGGTGTTCGCCTGGAACCCGTTGCTGGCCATTGAGGTCGCAGGAAGCGGTCACATTGATATTGTTGGCGCGCTATTGCTGCTGGTGTCCGCCGCTGCGCTAATACGCCGATGGCGGGCGACTGCGGCCGTCGCACTCGGGCTAGCGGTAGCAGTGAAATTGTTGCCGGTTGTACTCTTGCCGCTCTACTGGAAGCGGGTTCGCATTCGCGACGCGGCGCTGGCTGCCGCCTTGGTCGGCCTCCTCTACGTGCCATTTCTTAATCACGGCCGCATTCCGATCGGCTCGCTGGGTACGTATGTGCGGACTTTCCGCTTTAATGGTCCCGTGTTTGCGATACTCGATCAGATGGCGCCTCCGCAGTTGCTAGCTGGGCTGGCAGTGCTCGTCGGATTAGTGACTGCAACCTGGCTAAGGAGCGCAGTGCCTGAGTGGTCTCCGGACCTACTTGCCTGGCCAATGGCAGCATCTCTTTTGTGTGCACCCGTCGTATTCCCGTGGTATCTTCTCGGGCCGCTGCCATTTCTGATGTCGGCCTCGACGCTGCTGATCATCATCTGGACTGTGAGCATTATCCCCACATACGTCCAATGGCACTTGCGCGCAATTGGGCGTCCGTGGGGGTCGCTTCCTGGTTGGGTAATGCTGGTGGAATACGGATGCCTGGCAATCGCTGCCGCGATTATCGCTTGGCGCCGGATCCCACAGCCGCCCGCGACCCAATGCTCAACCGAATAGTAGCGTGAACGACAGTGCCCCGAACAGCATTACTGTATCCGGGAGCCTTACACCGTCATCCTACACAGTATCCGTTAAATTCACCGAGGAGCGAACTCTATGACAAATGCCCGCCGTTTTGCCATGATGGGTCTTCTGTTTTGCGGAGTGCTGGTCCTTGCTCAAAACTCCTGGGCGCAGGCCCGCTCGCCAATTCTCGAGAAGGTGGCTAAGACCTATGGTCTCGATTCGTGGAATCAGATCGAGGCGATCCGCTACACCTGGAATGGGGAAATACCCGGGCTCTTCAAAGTTGCTCACAAGTGGGAGTGGGAGCCCAAGACCGGCAAAATCACCTTCGAGAGCACGGACAAAGACGGCAAGCCGGTGAAGGTTACGTACGACAGCTCTCAGCTCGCCAGCCAACCTGACCAGGTAAAGAACGAAGTCGAACCGTCTTTCGTCAACGACAATTATTGGGTTCTGTTCCCCTTTCACGCTTATTGGGACGCCAGCGCCACCGTCACCGATAAAGCAGCGCAAAAACTTCCGATCGGGGCCGGCTCGGCGACGCTGGTCTCGGTGAAGTATCCCGCGGAAGCAGGCGGTTACACACCCGGCGACACTTGGGATCTTTACGTCGGCAAAGATGATCGCGTTCAGGCAATGGTCTATCACCGTGGCGGACCCAAGAAGCCGAGCCTCGTAACAGCAAGCTGGACGGGCTATAAGAAGGCAGGTCCGCTGTTGTTCTCAACGGAGCACCGCGGCACCGCCGATGGCAAGCCGCTGCACATTTTCCTTTCTGACGTGTCAGTTAAGCTGGCAGGCTCGGATGCCTGGATGAAAGCGGAATGAAAGGAAAGGCGGGCTTGTTCGTACAGCTGATGTATTTCGTCACGAATCAGACTATCTGGCGACCACGACGGTGGTGCAGGAACTGCTCAACTTGGGCAAATCGCGATTTGCGGCCATGCGGATCTCGAGTCGCGGGCGGTCGCCCCGAATGATCGGACAATAACAGTCAGGCTGTAGCAGTGCGCCTTGCAAACGTCGCCGTCCGGCACATCCTCCGTGACACGGCTCGCGAAACTCGCACTGATTGCAGGTTGGAGGAAGTGTGCGTGCCTGCTCGAAAGGTGTTGAGCTCAGAATGTTGGTGCCCGCGGAGATCAAATCTGAAAGCGGCTCGCCTGATCCTGGCCAATAGACACAAGGTTGTGTCGTACCTCTTGGTGTCACTCGCACGGTGCTCACGCCGCAAGCGGCTGGAAGCAGTGGGAGTCCCGCCATCGCACGAACGAGCGGCTCACCAATAGCGATTACATCGGTCTCTTCAAAGAGGCGACCAAACCCTACCCAGTACTGTTCGTAGCTGAGGGCATAGGTATCCGATCGCACGGCTTGGTACACATTCACTCGCAAAGGAGCCCCGAACGGTTTGGCTACTCGCGCCACATCCGCCAGACGCAGGTAGTTCGATTTCATCATTACGGCGATGATGGTGACGGGTATATCCAGCTTCAGACACCGTTCTGCCTGCTGGTGGATGAGTGCCCAATTGCCATACCCGCGCTGTGCATCCTGTTCCGCTTGGGTCGGGTAATCGAGAGAAAACTCGATGTCATGGAAAGCCCGCAGTTCATTGTCTTCCAGAACAGCAATACTATGACCGTTGGAGGTAATGGTCAGCTTGACCGGTTTCGTCTGCAGGTAAGCCAGTATTGCTTTGAAGTCGGGATGCATGCCGTTCTCACCGGTGCCGAGATTCACTGAGCGCACCGGAAGACGTTCCATGACAGCTTTCACTTGATCCAGGGAAAGGCGATCGGCGCGAGTCGGATCACGGTAGCAGAAGGCGCAGGCGAGATTACACTCGTTGGTAAGGCCGAGCCCGAGCGCAATACCGGCATCAGGCGCGATCACGCTAGATCCAGACGACGAAGGTTGGGATGTTACGCTGTTCATGCACCGTCCATCATGACTGGACCCGCACGATGTGCGAAGCACTGCACGTAGCGGGCGACTGCGGCAAACTCCCGTCGCCTGGCCACCTTGCGCTCTAGCTCTAGAATCCGCTGGTACTCGTCATTTCGGGAAACCTTCGGGGGCAAGTAATCCGATATGATCCGTACGCCGCACTCCGCGATTACCGCAAGTGACGACTCTACCAGCATGGCATGCAGGCTCTCAGCTGTAAA
>Ga0307479_10006591_pt1 | contig 10678 bp, 13 predicted proteins | sample atmos_gasesECM4C_FD_203743 | JGI IMG/M metagenome (GOLD analysis project Ga0307479, IMG submission 203743) | Hardwood forest soil microbial communities from Morgan-Monroe State Forest, Indiana, United States - atmos_gasesECM4C_515 | ecosystem: Environmental > Terrestrial > Soil > Temperate...
GTTCAGCCTCAGGGAACTGCTTGCCCGCGTCCGTGCCGTATTGCGGCGGCAGGAAATGGGGCGGCTAGCACGAACGCGCGATCCTGAACGAGGCGGGTACCGATTTGATGGCTGGCAACTCGAACGGCGCAGCCGAAGACTCCTCGATCCCAATGGGACACCGGTCCTGCTGAGCAAAGGCGAGTATGCGTTGTTGCTGGCCTTTCTCGAAGCGCCTCAACGGCCGCTGTCGCGGGAACATTTGTTGCAGGCCACCCGAATTCACGAGGATATTTTTGACCGCAGCATCAATGTCCAGATCTTGCGGCTGCGGCGCAAGCTGGAGACCGATCCCAGTGCACCGCGCGTAATTCAGACCGAGCGCGGCGTCGGCTACGTGTTCGCTCTGGCGGTCGAATCGTTCTAAGAAAATGTGGCGCCCCAAGATTACGGTTGTAACCGAATTGTCCGCGCCTGTGATGATCCCGTAACTGGCGGCCATCAGAGTCTCCGTGTCGATTGATGGAGAATCTCGTGTTGCCGAAACGCCGCTCCAATGCCTTCATTGGGCAGGTATCCGCGGCTTCTTCGCTCGTGAAGAAGCGATGGTTGGTTCATGTGCTCGCCAGGCTGGCGATCGCGGCGAGCTGCACGAGCTCGTCGGCTGCTCTCGACTCCCAAGTCGATCGCAGCAAATCTCTTTCGTCCGCGGACAGCTCGCGGGAGCATCTAATGCCGAATTCATCCAAGTGAGTGAAAGGCGTCACCAGAATGTACAACGTTCCGAGCCGCGCGTTACGCGTCGACTTGCGCGATAGATGTGGCACGGCGCATGACGGATTGACGTTGGCTCCAAGGCTTGACGAGGCTGAGCTTACGTCGCGCCCGTCGGTAATGCCAGCGATGACGCGACGAGATCGCCAAAATACCGCACCCTGGTCGTCGATCCTTGCATTTTTTATGGAAGGCTTTGCGTTATACGGCGCGTCATACTGCGCTTCTCCGCACGCACTCGCGACGTCGCCTGTCGAGCCATCTCCTACGCGAGCAAGTGCTCCAGAGCCGGAGGAGATTTCTTGGTGTGCGCGACGCAGAGCTATGGCTATCGTTTCTTTCTCGATCCGTTCCGAAGTGACGGAAGTCGAGGACGATGCCGATCGAGCCGGGCCCGTATCCGAGACGGCATCCGGAGATGCTTCGTCCGATACCGATCGGTCAAACCGCCGTCATTGGCTGACGTCAAACCGCCGTCGTTGGCCGACCAAGCCTTGGCCCGCCATTGCAAGGCGATGGGCACAGCGGCGTCGCGAGCGTGAGATCAAGAAGGCAATCGCCGGTTTGGTGGAACGCGATTGCGGGGTATTGCGGGGTATCGGCATCCCCAACCGATCTCGGATCGAGCAGGAGGTGAGGTACCGCCGTGATTACTGATGTCGTCAACTATGCCGTCGCCGGAATAGGCGTCATCCATGCAATGGGTCGTTTGTTCGTCCGTAAGAATTTCTCGGTCGGCATGAACACCGTTATGACGCAAACCGGGACAAAGCGGCGGGACCAATGTCGGGAGCAGGATATTTCCGTTCTGACCGAAGCTTCCTGAATATGCTGTTCAAAGGATTTCCACATCAGTCTCCCCTTTGCGATGGACCCGGGATCGCGCCCATCGCCCGCCACGGATTTCGCACAGTCGCGATCAGCATACTGATCCTGGGCAGCTTGCAACTTTCTGCGGTACGATCGCAGCCGCCCGAATCCAACAGCACCATTACCGAAGAACCGATCACTCCCATTCCCGAGCTTGCCCCGATCGACCCCCGGAAGGTCAAACTTGGGGAGCGTCTGTTCGGCGATCCTCGCTTGTCTCACGATAATTCGCGCAGTTGCTACGATGTTATTAAAATTATGGGCGATTCCGCTTGCGAAGGTACCTATGGTCTCCATCCGGCGGTATCAGAGAAGCGGCGCGCCGCATTACAACCGTAGCCTTAATCTCCAGCGCTGGAATTTTGCGGCAACATAGGCAAGGGAGGGTCTCCCGAGCCAATAGCTTTCGGGAGAGTTCAATGCAGTTCGACAAGCAATTCCATGGCGGCCGGTCGACATTCGCGCTTGCCGGGCGGAAAAATAAGGCGAGCCGAGATTCGATCCACCGCGCCCCGGAAAGAGGCCGTTGCCGATTTGGCGGCTGGCAGCTCGATCGGCGCAACCGCCGCCTCACTGATCCCAACAGAATCCCGGTCGCGCTGACCAAAGGCGAGTATGCGTTGCTGATTGCGTTTCTCGACGCGCCGCAGCGACCGCTTTCCCGCGAACACCTTCTGCAGGCGACCCGGATCCATAAAGATGTCTTCGATCGTAGTATCGACGTGCAGGTACTACGGCTGCGGCGCAAGCTGGAGACCGATCGCGCGCCGCGCGTCATCTTGACCGAACGCGGCGTTGGCTACGTGTTTGCGCTGCCCGTCAAAGCACTCTGATGATGGCCTGTCGAACACACCGGCAAGTGAAAGTCGGGCGACGTTCGCGATGCGGAGAATTACCCGTTTCCGAAACTAGAAAAGCGGCGCGCCGCGTTACAACCGTAGCCTTAATCTCCAGCGCTGGAATTTTGCTGCAACATACACAAGGCAGGGTCTCCCGAGCCAATGGTTTTCGGGAGAGGTCAATGCAATTCGAGAAGCAATTCCCTGACGGCCGATCGCCAGTCGCGCTTGCCAGGCGGAGAAATAAGGCGAGCCGAGATTCGATCCCTTTGACGACGGAGATCAGCGCGCTCCCGGCGTCGTCCGAGGATGATGCCCCGCGGCGCTCAACCGTCGCGGCAGCGTCGCAGCTGATGGTGAAGACTGTCGCAGGCTTTGCGGCGTACGCTGAAATCGCATCTCCGAAACTCCTGCTCGCGGTCGTGTCCTGGATATTTGCGCAGGCTCTCGCGGGCTGCGCTGCCTATGGCGAAGCGATGTATCCGGGCTTAGTGGGCGCGGGTGAACCCGTAGATCAACGCGATCCGGCGCGCGGCACGCAATCCGAGCACGAAACTCCGAATCAGCTTCAGAGGCGGACATCCGGTCTGAGTGAAATATCCTCAATTGCGAGCGATGAGATCAGAGGACGCAGGCCGTTTTTGGTATCACGTCAGACTCAATCCAGCTCAGCAACTGTTGTTAAGACCGAACACCTTGAGCGATCGGAGGCGCCGCGCGCCGCTTCCACTGGTTGGCGCGCGTTTATCACGTCGTTTCTTGCGAGATTTCGATCGAGAATCCGCCGCGGGCGAGACAGCCGCCCGGCGATTGCCGAGCTGCGGGCTTTCGACGATCGAGAGCCAAGAGATATCGGAATTTCCCGCCGCGACATCGAACACCTTGCGGACCGTGGAGATCGTTGCCAATGACACGATTGTGGTCGCCGGCCTCGTGTCGGCGGCAGCATTTGGAAATTGCGTCTGCGCGGGGGCCGGCGGTGCCGGCCGTTTCGCGAGCGCGCCGGCGGCCGCTGTGGATCTGCCTGGCACTACTATTGGTGCTGGCGAGCGCAGCGGCTGCGCAAGCTCCCGATTCCGAATCTTCGGGCGCGAAGTCGTTGGCCGATCAGGAACCGATAACACCGATTCCGCCGCCTCCCGAGGCCGACCCGCGGAAGCTGGCGCTTGGAGAGCGTCTGTTCGGCGACCATCGCCTGTCTGCCGACGGGAAGCTCGCATGCTCGTCCTGTCATGACTTACGAACCAATGGTGCCAGCGGCGGCCAAACCGTGGCCCACGATGGGTCAAAATCTCCCTTCGACACTCTGACTGTCTTCAATGCCGCACTCAATTTTCGGCTGAATTGGGAGGGCAACTTTCGGGACCTCGGGGCGCACACGGAATCGTCATTGGAAAATCCGGTGAACATGAGGACAAGCGTTGACGAAGTCCTTCGCAAGCTGAACGCCGACCCGCAGATGGTGCAACAATTCCGCGCGGCCTACGGGCGTGCGCCGGATCGCACCAGCTTCCTGGACGCCCTGGCGACCTTTGAGAGATCGTTGCTTACGCCGGGAAGCCGGTTCGACCGCTGGCTCGGCGGCGAAGCGTCGGCGCTTTCCCCTCAGGAGTTGGATGGCTATCAACTGTTCAAATCGTTCGGCTGTAGCTCTTGCCATCAGGGCGTGAATGTCGGAGGCAATCTCTTCGAGCGACAGGGGGTTTTCCGTCGGCTCGTGCCGGGGAAACCCGAGATTGTGCGAGTACCGAGCCTTCGCAACGTCGCGACGACGGCGCCCTATTTTCATGACGGCAGTGCGCCAACCCTCGAGGAGGGCGTGCGCAAGATGGCGGCGGCGCAGCTTGATCGGACGCTGACGGATCAACAAGTCGATTCCCTTGTTGCGTTCTTGAAGACGCTGACGGGGACTTATCGCGGCGTAGCTGTCGTCGGAGCGTCGCAATGAGGGCTACACCGGCGGTGGCGATCGTACCCCTTCTGGTCCTGCTGCTGACCTGGCTGTCGCTGCGCGCCATCAATCCAGAAGCGGAACTGTTCGATATCGCGCTCGGGGGGCTCGATCGTTTCGCAGTGCTGGAGAACGCGCTCTATCGCGATGTCTTTACCGCGCGCGCCGGCACCCTGCACAACTACGATCCATTGGTCCGAGAGATCAACGAACTGCGCGATTCTCTTTCTCGATTGCGCGAGACTGCCGCCATCGATAGCGAAACGACGGCGGCCCTCGATCGGCTTGTGACGTCCGTCGACCGGCAAGAAGAGTTGGTTGAGCAATTCAAGAGCAATAATGCGCTGTTGCATAATTCCCTGGCTTTTTTCGAGCGGTTCAGTGTCCGTCCGGCCTCATCGGACTTGGGGCCGGCAATCAGCGCCGCGGCCGCCGCGATGCTTCACCTGACGCTCGATACCTCATCGGCGGCTGCGCGCGAAGTCCAGGACAGGTTGGATGAACTAGGAAACCGGGCGCGCTCATCCGGCGATAGTGAATCCGTGGAAGCATTGTTGGCGCACGGACGCTTGCTTCATGACCTTCTGCCTGCAGTCGATAACACGTTGACGGCGATGCGCGCTTTGCCGCGAAAGCGGGACCAGGACGCTCTTCGAGCGATGGTCTTGATGCGGCAGGGCGTATCGAGGGCGACGGCACGACAATACCGCCGCCTGCTCTATGGCGCATCGCTGCTTCTGGTCGCCTTCCTGGTTTATCTTGGCCTGCAGCTGCGAGCGCGGACAAACGCACTTCAGCGCCACGCCGCGTTCGAGCACGTGCTCGCTGGTATATCAATGCGCTTCATCAACGCGCCGCCGCAGAATATCGATGCCGAGATCGTAAGAGCGCTCGCCGATATAGTGAACTGCACCGGTATCGACCGCGCCTATTTTGTATTGTCTGGCCCAGCGCCGCGGCAGCACGTCTGGTGCAGGGCGGGAATGAGCTTTTCGCCGGGCTGGCCGGAACGTGCGCCTGTGCTCGCGGCCCGGTTCGGCCCGACCGCCGATGGAATTGTCCATGCTCCGCGGGTCAGCCGGATACCTCCGGGAGAAAACAAAGACACGTGCGTGGCCCTTGGCATTGGCGGATGGGCGTGCGTGACGAATGTCGATAAGGACGGTACCTGTACTATGCTCGGTTTCGATACGATGGGCCGGCCTTGCCTTATTACCGACCGCGACGAATTCAGTCTCATGCGCATGGCTCTCGATACCATCGTCTATGCTGTCGAACGGCACACCATGGAAAAAGAACGTGCACGGCTGGAGACGCGCTTGCAGCGGGCCCAGCGCATGGAAACGATAGGCACGCTCACCAGCGGCATCGCCCATAACTTCAACAATATCCTGGGAGGGATTCTCGGCCATTCGGAAGTGATTGAAGAGCATCTCTGTCCGGACGCCCCGCCGCTTCGCAATCTCGAGGCGATCCGCCGCGGAGCAGAGCGGGCGCGCGATCTCGTCGATCAGATTCTTAACTTCGGACGCCACCGCGACGCGCATCGCAGGGCTTTGAGTGCTCGGGCTGTGGTTGCCGAGGCGGCGTCGCTGCTGAAAGTGTCCCTGCCGCCTGGGATCGATCTCGTGATCCACGAACCGCCGGTGACTGCCGTCGTGTCTGGAGAGCCAGCGCAATTGCAGCAGGTGATCCTCAATCTCTGCAACAATGCAGCGCAGGCGATGGAAAATTCCGGACGCATCGAGGTCGAGACAGAGGTGCACGAAGTCGCCGGCGGGCACTTGCTCACCCATGACCAGCTTCAAACGGGCCGATATGTGCGCATAGCGGTGAGGGATACCGGCCGTGGCATGGACAAGCTGACTCTGGCTCGGATCTTCGAGCCTTTCTTCACGACACGTTCGAACGGGAACGGCCTCGGATTGGCAACGGTACGTGAAATCGTGCGCGAACATGGCGGAGCGATGAATGTGCAGAGTACACCGGGCGTGGGCAGTCGTTTCGATGTTTGGCTGCCCTGCCTGGCGACGGCCACGCCAGCGCCTGAGTTGGATGCGTCGGAGCCTCCACTGGGATGTGGCGAGACAGTGCTCATCGCTGCCAGCGATAGCGCGCAATTACTCAGGGACGAAGAGATGTTGGCGGCGCTCGGCTATGAGCCGGTCGGATTCATAGGTCCCGACATCGCGTTGGCGGCGTGCCGGGCCGCACCAGAGCGCTTCGATATGCTGGTCGTTGGCCATCTCGGGTCGGCCAAGTCGTCGCTCGAATTGACGGCCGCGCTGCACGAGGCCGCGTCGCATCTGCCGATCGTGCTGGCGACGAAATCGACGGAAGAAATCGGTGCCGATAGTCTGATGTTTGCCGGCGTCGCCGACGTCGTGCATTGGCCCATGGTTGCCGCAGAAATCGCGGCAGCGCTTAATCGTTGTTCGCAGCTAAGGAGGCCAGAAGCCAATCCACCGCCGAGCTTCTCGCGCGGAGCGTATGGCCTGGCGCATTGAACCGATCGCGGTGGAGACCAATGCTCCTTCGCCAGCGCCGGCGTGCGGACCTTTCTCCTTGCTCATCCCGGAACGTTTTCTACCCAGGCCGTGTCTGAAGGAGGCGACGCCATGATCACGATTTCTTCGAAGGCCAATCTAATCACCCTGATTAATGTGTTCACGGTCGAGCCGGCAAACCAGCACCGGCTCGTCGAACTTCTAGCCGAAGCGACAGAGAGTTCAGTCGGTCAGGCACCGGGTTTTGTTTCTGCCAGCCTCCATCGCAGTATAGACGGCACTAAGGTGACGATGTATGCGCAGTGGCGCAGTATCGATGATTACCAGGCGATGCGTCGGGACCCACTCGCTCTTCCATTTTTTCAGGAGGCACTCACGATCGCCAGATTTGAACCAGGCGTTTACGAGGTTGTCGGAACCTTCGCACGAGGCGAACAAGCTGTTTGATCTCGGCGGAAAGGTTGCGCTGGTGACGGGCGGATCGCGCGGCATCGGATTCCAGTCCGAGGCGCTCGGCGAGATGGGCTGCGCTTTTCCCAAGACGCGCGGCGAACGGCCGGAGAATTTCGAGAAAGATCAACAGTTCGAGGCCGCTCTTTTCCGTGCCGTCGTAGCTGACCCAATTGTCCATCGCGCCATGATAGAGGTCGGCCAGCTTCTGCAACCTCAGAGCCTGTTCCACGAACCGCACATCAAGCAACGGATCGAGGCGGCCTCTGCCAAGACATTTGCTCGAACGGTCTAGAACGCGCACAGCACGCTTCGTTTCGCTAGCGGGATATTTCGCTGCGCACGTTCGTTGCACGTTGGGCTTAGTGATTGTCACCTCCGAGGTCGCAATGTTGATTTGCTCAACGACCTCGATCCTGAGGCCGACCTGCCGCCATAGCTTCCTGCCAGCCCGCAAGAGTGACGTCCTTACCAACTCGATTTGAGCGACCACATCTTCGATATGGGTGTCTAAGTCGACATTCTGGTTTCGAGTATCGCAGACCGTGCTTGCCTACGCATTCATTTGCGTGAGCCGAGTGATCCTTGCATTTGCATCATCATTTTCATCGAGTGCCGAACGCAATCGGCGGCTACCCATTCGTTCGAGGATATTCACTCGACCTGTTACGACTGTAACCCGTTTTCCCAACCTGGAAATCGCGCCGTAACGGAGTAGGACCACCCTATTCGCGTTCGAATGCGGCGTCGGCCAGACAAACGCCGCAAGGAGTCAATGGGATGTCCGACATAAGGTTTCTCGTCACAGGTGCCACCGGCGCGATCGGCAGCGCGGCGGCCACTCAGCTTCTCGACAAGGGGCGGCGTGTTCGGGCCTTCGTGCACCGCGAGGACGAGCGCTCCGAGAGTCTCCGGCGGCGGGGCGCAGAGGTCGTAGTCGGGGATCTGCTCGATTTCGACGTCGTGCGAGAGGCCCTGAAAGGTATGAACCGGGCCTACTTCGTCTACCCGATTCGGCCCGGCCTGGTTCAGGCGACCGCCCTGTTCGCACAGTCTGCGGTGGAGGCGGGCGTCGATGCGGTCGTGAACATGTCGCAGGTTTCCGCGCGGAGCGACGCCAAGAGTCAATCAGCGCGCGAACATTGGCTCGCCGAACGGGTCTTCGATTGGTCCGGGCTGAATGTTGCGCACATCCGGCCCACCTATTTTGCTGAATGGCTGCTCTATTTGGCCCCGATGATCCGGCAGGGCGTCATGTACGCGCCGTTCACGACAGGGCGGCATGCGCCCATTGCGGGCGAGGATCAGGGCCGCGTCATTGTCGGCATCCTCGAAAATCCCGAACCGCACCGCGGCAAGATTTATCCGCTCTATGGCCCCGTCGAACTGACGCAAGATGAGATTGCCAAACTCGTTGGCGGAGTGCTCGGCCGCAAAATCACCTACCAGTCCATGCCGATCGACAAGTGGGCGGAGGTGGTGGCCGGCGCCTCGGCGGGAAGGCCGCCGCGTAATGACGCGGGGTCGCTCTATCCAGAGGCCGATCGGATTACGGGCAGGCCGGGCAGCGAGCTCCTGGTGCAGCACCTGCGGGAGGTCGCCATCGATCATACCAACGGAATATTCGCCGGAACCAACGAATTCGTTGAAACGATCGGAGGGCAGCCGCCGCTTGCGAGACGCCTTTGTGTAACGTGAGGGGACGATGATGCTCATCCGGCTGGATGCATTCGCGGCGATCGTCGCGGTTTTGCGTGGATACCGCGCTTCGAAGGAAAGGTTTCGTAGTGGCCACTTGGTATCTCCAAGCGATCGACGCAGCAAGCATAAGAAATTTCCTAGTGGTTCACGACATACCCGATCAGCCGGAGCAACGACATGACGAGCTTTGCAAAGACAGCCGGTCTCGCCGGCATCTTGGTCGCAGTTTTCGCGACCGTTAACCCCGAACTAACGGCCGCTCAGCTCGATCACACAGTGCGCGAAGGCCACGCCGTGACAACCGAACTGGGCGCGAACGCTTCGGCCATCACCTATTGGGTGAGCGGATCCGATGGCTGGCATGTGGTGACCACCGTCGACACCGTGATCGAGCAGAATGGCGACGCCGAAAAGCACGCCGTGGTGCGTTTCTCGTCGGTGCTTCTGCCCGGCCAGGCCCAGTTGATCTCTGTTCCCCTTGCCATTGGCGAGCGACAGCAGGTTCTGCGCATCCGCCGGCTCGGCGACCAGGTCGAGGTTGCGCTGGTCGGCGGCCCCGTATGACGGCAAAACCGTAAATGCACTCAGCCAAGAAAGAAAAGGATATGAAGATGAAAGACTCGAAAATTGGAAATGCCAGATTTCGCTTCGGTTGAATGTTGGGAGGATCCCGATGAACGTATCAAGCCCCAACGCTCGTGAAATTGACGAAACGAAAGAGCTAGCCGCTGCGGGGGGCCGTCGAGGCACCCATTTCGCGCCGGATCGCCGTGGGAGGCGTCGCCTTTTTCGGAGCTGCGATGTCCGCTATTGGCTCCCGCGCTTTTGCGGGACCCGGCGCCCCCGGTAGTTACAGCAACTCTGCCATCGCGGCAGAACCGACCGGCGATACTCCAGGTAAGTCGGACGATGACATCGTCCGCGCGGTGAAAATCGAACGGGCAATGCGCTCAGGCCCACGGCGGATTACTCGGGATGCCACGGTGGCAGAAATGGACCATCACGGAAACGTTGCCCGTGTGCTTCGCAAAGGCACGAACGGATGGATCTGTATGCCGGGCGACGAGAACAGGATCGGCACTCCCCCAATGTGCGTCGACGAGTTGGGGATGCAGTGGTTCAAGGATGCGATGACAGGGCAACCGCGGCCGACCAATAACGCACCAGGTCTCTGCTACATGCTTTGTGGCGCAACGCAACACAGCAACACGGACATCTCGGATAGGACCAGTCCCGCCATACCCATCGGTCCCCACTGCAAAGCGGACGTTCGCCGAAACACCGGGGCCGGCTAAGTGCCAGGGTGTGAACCGCGTTTTTTCGGCGGGCGCTAGGCCCTGATCGCTGCGATTAGTGGTTCTGGCCCCATTGCGCATATGGCGATGGATGCCTCTGGCGCAACTTTGTCTCTTACGCGGCCAAGTGAAAGCGCTCCTGTAGGACAATGGGCATCCGGCTGTTCGTTTATTTTCTTCAATGTGACCGTTGGAATCTGCTGGGCGTGTCTCTTCGGCTTCGGTGCTTATGCAGTGGGCGCCGAAATTTGCAAGATTTCCGGAACGCTAAGTCTGATCTCACTGGGCCTATTTATTGCGACGGGATATGCG
>Ga0307479_10006592_pt1 | contig 10677 bp, 11 predicted proteins | sample atmos_gasesECM4C_FD_203743 | JGI IMG/M metagenome (GOLD analysis project Ga0307479, IMG submission 203743) | Hardwood forest soil microbial communities from Morgan-Monroe State Forest, Indiana, United States - atmos_gasesECM4C_515 | ecosystem: Environmental > Terrestrial > Soil > Temperate...
GTGTCGCTTCAGCATTCCAAGCATCCTCCTCCCTCCGCCCAGCCGGTCTAACGCCCGGGGGCACAGGGAGATTTTCTATCGCTTAGGGGGTGGTACTAGACCGCCAGAATTTCCGGAACGAACAGCGTCAGAATTTCCGGAACTCGCAGGTGACTAGGCGACCAGCCTGAGACCTGGTACTGGAACGTCATAAAAACGTAATAGTAATCGTGGTGAATGGTGACAAAATGCGAACGAAACGTGAACAAAGAAGGAGAAAGTGATTCATCACGTTTAGTCGCAACTAGCTGATTTCCCTCGATTAGCACCAACTCCGGCAAGTTCTGATTAAATTGGTTGTTCGGCTGTTAACCGACAGGCTGTAGGTTCGAATCCTACCCGGGGAGCCAACCTCTTATTTCTCAGCGAGTTGAATCGCGCAAAAGCATTCGGCTCTCTGCCGAACGGTTGTTAAGTGGATTGCAGGGACTTCGGAAGCCATTGGAAGGAACCAATCGACATTGCACGTGATCTCCCCGAACCCCGTTTCTGGCCAACTTCCGGGTAGCCGGCTAGCCCTGAGGTCTCCGCTAGAAATTGAACCTGCCGGACTATTTCAAAGCGATTTGCCTAACTGGTAGAAGTTCGGTTGGCGATTATGGCGCTCTACACTAGCTTTTAAGCAGCGCAGTCACGTACGACGGAGTCAACGGGATACGACGAGCTTGGATGCCCGTAGCGTCGAAGAGCGCCGCTGCGACCGCTGGAGGGCAAACGGCATTGGCGCCTTCCGAGCCCCCGCCGAAATCTTTGTCGTCTCGCGAGAGAGTTACAATTCTAATTTCCGGCATTTCTTCCATGGTGAGAATTTTGTAACGGTCCCAATTCGTGCTGGTCACTCTTGATTTGTCGAAGGTGACTTCTTCTTTCAACGCTTCGCTGAGGCCCATGACGACGCCGCTTTTCATGCACAATCCAAGTTGCCGCGGATTGATAATTTTTCCGGGCTCGCAACCGATCGTGAATTTGGTCACTTGCACCATTCCCGTATCGGGGACCACGGAAATCTCCGCGATGCCCACCCAATAAGCATTCTCGCGAATCATGATGCATACTCCGCGTCCATTCACTGGCGCGGTTCCAGCTTTCCGCGCGTCTTTACGCGGTGACGACCGTGTCTCCCATTCTGCCGCCTTGGCAGTAGCCTTCAGCAAATCAATCAACCGCTGGTCGGTGGTGTGCTCCAAGCGAAACGCAATCGGATCGGCCTTCGCGGCTGCCGCCGCTTCGTTCAGCAATCCTTCCAGCACGAAATTCTGCTGCCGCTGCCCAGGAGTCCGCATGATATTGCCGCGCAGCCCGCCCGATGCTGATTCCGCCCCAAGGTTGGGCATTCCATACGCATCTTCGAGCCGGTTCTGAATCTTGTCGTACGGCCACTCCGTAGCGACCCATCCCCCCGGCTTTGACGCGCTGCAAGGCATTCCAGCAAGCAGCGCGCCGACAGGGCGCGGATCGAACATGTGCGGCGAGCAAAACGAACTGTGCAATGCGATCACACGGCCATTCGCGTCCAGCCCCGCTTGGATATCAGCTACCCATGCTGGAGAAACGCTCGACCAGGCCATATCCTCTTGCAAAGTCCATTGCACGCGCACAGGTTTCGCGGTCAATTGCGAGAGAATCACAGCGTCGCATTCGGCGCCATCGCCGCCGAATGTTGTGCGGCCGTATTGACCGGAATGATCCAGCCAGCGAACCACAACTTGCTCTGGCGTGGTTCGCAGCATGTACGCGATGCGCGCGCGCAAACCCTGCGACTGGGCCGAATGCGTCCACACTGTCACGCCGCCGTCTTTACGGACGTCGGCTACTGCCACAAATGGTCCGATCGGCGCGTGCCTGACGTACGGCTGTTCGTAGGACGCAGAAATTTTCTTCGAAGCTTTTGCTAGCGCGGCGAGGGCGTCAGCCGCTTTCCCACGGCTCTCTGGAGGTGCATCCAATTTGTAAGCGCGAAGCGTTTTCGTGAGGTTCTCGCTACCCGGCAGCCCGGCCCAGTCAGTCCATTTCGTTGCGGCGGTAATGGCGCGCGCCGCACTAATGGCTTCCCATTCGTTGGGAGAAACGACAGCGACGAGATTGCCCTTCTTCACAATCTGCGCCGTTGGGAACTGTTTCTTGTCGACTTCACCAACGGAAATCGGGGTTGAACCAAGCGTTGCGGGGCGAATCATACGCGCGTGAAGCATTCCGGGCAACGTGACGTCGCAGCTCCATTGCGTTTTACCGGTCACTTTGTCGGGAATGCTGGGCACGGGAAACGACGTGCCCAGCACCTTGCACTGATTTAGCGGCCTCATCGGCGGTTCGCCGGTCACCTTGAGACCATCCAGCCCAACTACGCCCACCCAATTTCCCGGAGCCGCCTTCGCTATTTCGCCGGTAACTGGAATTTTCAATTCGAGGTGCTGGCCTTCGACAAGTTGGCCATAGCTGATGCTCTTTCCACTGCCAGAGACGACGCCATCAATGACGGTAAGGTTTTCGGCAGGAATCTCAAGTTGCGTTGCCGCGTGCTTCAGCAACGCTTGATGGGTGTACGCGGCGACTTTGCGAACGTTGGCCATTCCGCTCAGGAAACCAGCGGAGTATCCGCCGTCTGGTGTCTTGTCCGTGTCGCCCATGATGAGCGAGATCGTTTCCGGCCGGACATTCAACTCCTCCGCAATCGCCTGCGTGTAATATCCGCTCATCCCGGTACCCGTTTCGGTCCGGCCCGTGCGCATCACAATCGTGTTATCGCTCCGAATCTCCATCCAGGACGCCAGCAGCGTCGGGTCGAGCTGGTTTGACCGGAGGGAATCCTCTCCTTCGGCAGTCTGCGCGAGATATTCCGTTGGAACGGCGAACGAAACAAATAAGGTGCCGCCCATTTTTACGAACCCACGCCGCGTGAGCATCGTTGCAAGAGGGGAATCGCCGGACATTGCTGTTTTCGTCGTCATGGCATTCACTCCTTTCAGGCTTTCATGGCCTTGGCAGCGCGCTGCACGGCGTCGATGATGGCGGCGTAAGTTCCACAGCGGCATAGATGCGGGGAAGGCGGCGTATTCGTAAAAGCGTCTTTGATTTGAGCGACAGTTGGATTCGGATTTTTTTCGAGCAATTGCGCCGCGGCAATCATCATCCCGCTCTGGCAATAGCCGCACTGGGGAACCTGCTCATCAATCCACGCCTGCTGCACTGGATGCAGCGTTTTCGCAGCTTCGTCTGCGCTTAAACCCTTCTTCGCTGCCCAAACCGCGGGCAGTCCTTCGATCGTCGTTACCTGCTTGCCCACCGCAAAAGAAACTGGCGTAACGCAAGTACGAACCTCCTCCCCATCGAGTAGCACAGAGCACGATCCGCATTGCGCCATTCCGCAGCCGAGACGTGGTCCGGTCAATTTCAGGTCGTTGCGTAGTACAAAGAGCAGAGGAGTTTCCGGCGCAGCAGACACAATTTGCTTTGCGCCGTTTACAGATAGCGTAAGTTCGTTCGTCATGTTTTTCCCTCCTTGCCCAATATCTCAGCAGTCCATCAAGCGGGCTCTGATGTCTTGGCCCTACGACATTCCTGTTGTTGCCGCTGCCCGCTTCGTAGGCCGTCGTTGTCTCCCAATCCAGCCTTTGAGCCCGCTCGCCGTGCCGTTGCGACCAGATACCACGCTGGCCAACACAAAACCCAATCCAGAGTCCATCGTGGCGGTGCCCACCAGTGATGGGCTCCGCTGCTCCAGCCCGGAAGCATCAATGCTGTGACGGTTATTGCCAGTGCGATGGCCCAGCTCAACTTCATCCTGGAAATTCGCAAACCGTGATGAACTCCCCAGATCGCGGGCAACAAAAAGAGAAGCAGGCAAAACCTCGATAGGGACTCGACACGGAATCTCGACAAACAAAACAAACACGGCGAGTAGCTAAGTAATGTGCTAGCCCAAAGAGTTCGCCGCGACAACGATCCGACTACAAAACCGCCCGTCCAGGACCAGCCGATCAGAAGGAGTGCCTGGCACAGCAACACCAATGACCCGGAGCCCAGTGTCAGTGACGACTTCTTGAGAAGCTCGGGACATCTTAGGGTCAGATAACTCCAACTGACCGACAGCGAGAACCCCATGAGCAGAAAGCTGCTTGGAAGGGCCACTCCGAATCCCGCCAGCCATGGTTGCCAGCGCTTCCAAAGGGCCGTTTCTCGCCGGAAAACTAGGCCGATTACACCAAACAGTCCTTGCAAAGCATTTTCGTCGGCCTCCAACAAATCGCCCAGCACGGCTTCGCGCTCATCGCGCGCCAGCAGTCGGGCAGCAGCTTCGACGAACGACCAGCCGGTGTGCATCATCGGGCGCTCCCCGTTCGGTTCGCTACCCATGACGCTCCGCGGCTCACGCGCGTCACCGCATCGTAAAAATCCTTCGCCGCGTGCACGCCTTTGGGCGTCACGCGAACCATGCGCTTGGCGCGGCCACCGCGCTGCGGCGTGGCCTCGCCCATCCATGTTTTCAGAAAGCCTTTAGTTTCCAATCGATCGATGGTTGTGTAGAGCGCGCCAATGGAACACTTGCGTCCGGTCGTCGCTTCGATTTCTTCACGAATCGCCGCGCCGTAGGCGTCATCTCCAAGGCCAGCAGCCGCCGTGATCAACAAATATTCGAATTCGCCAAGCATGATTAGAATCACATTGTGATACTAATCGTGAATCACGTCAAGCCATTTTGCACAGGGCTAAACGCGGAAGGACTTCCTTGTTGTGTACAGATGACGCGCTACCCGGAAGTAATTCCACTTGCCTGGTAAGCCGGGTAAGTCGGAAACTTGAAAAATCCACTTGTACGGTAACCCGTGCCGGCTCAGACGGTCGACGCAACACCATCTATTCAGTTGATCCGACAATACTTCCCTTGGAGAACCGATCTGTTTGGCTGTACTCGGTCAAAACCTAGCCAGGGTAGCGTTCCGGCTGATCTAACCTAGCGAGCGATTTTAGCTTTTGTTTTCAATGCAGGGTGGGTTCGACCTGAGTGTTGCGTCGACCCATTGAAACCACCGCGTTTATCAGGAGTTGGTGCGGCGGCTCGATGAGAGTACCTCTCGCGTCATTCGCCACCACAAACTCATGGATCGGGCGCTGTCTTATTCGGAAAATGGAATGCGGAGGCTGTATTGCTCTTGCGCGGCTTGATTGTGCTTTGCGTGTTGCTGGGAATGCTTATCTTCGGGTGGCTCATGTGGCGGGACTTCTCCCCGCGACAGCAGCTTAGGGAAGCTCCCGTGCCGACAATCATCAAGTAGCCGGTTGCTTTCGCGAACCGCACGTTTGACCCGGCCGCACCGCCGACCGACATGCCACCCCTGACCCCGGGGGAAATCGCGGGGTGCGATTCCGATTTCCTGTCCACCGCCAGTGTCCGCGGGGAGTCTCGACGAACGGATGCCACACACGCGACCGTCACCATCACGCAGATCAAGGTGACGCTGCAACTCAACATCAGCATCTGGGTGCCGACCGGGGTAACCCAACATGTGATCGAACATGAGGGAGGCCATCGCCAAATCTCGGAGTATTACTACCAGACCGCTGACAAACTCGCCGAGCGAATAGCCGCGCCATACATGGGCAAACAAGTTGAGATTACCGGCACGAATCTGAGTGCCGAGTCCAGCAAGATGCTCCAACGAATGGCCACCGACATCACCGATGAATACAGCAAGGAATTAAACCCAAGACCGACGCAACTGCTCTACGACGCCATCACCGACCACGGCCGGAATGAGGTCGTCGCCGAGGATGCTGTCGCTCACGCCCTCAAGAACATAATGGTCGAGTCTACTCAACCAACGACAAATCCAGGAAATTGAAATGCAAGGCCGGTTCTTGGGCCGAACTCGCGTCAGGTCTCGCCGCTGTGCCACGGAACGATGAGGTTAACGCATTTCCAATCACTATCGGTGGCCAGACCCTACAGATTTCACACATTATAAAAGGGCGCCCCTTTGGAGTAGGTTTTGAGTGCAGTCTCATTTCCTACAAGAAAGGAACACCCTCGTGACTAGCAGCACTAAATATATCGGGATGGATGTGCACAAGGAAAGTATTTCGATTAAGGTGATGAACTCCGTCGGCAAGGTGGTGATGGAATGCGTCATCGAAACAAAGGCGAGCACGATTCTGCAGTTCATCGACGGGCTGCACGGAGATGTGCGCGTCACGTTTGAAGAAGGAACCTGGGCGGCCTGGTTGTACGACCTGCTGAAGCCGCACGTGACGGAAGTCGTGGTGTGTAATCCGCGAAAGGCTGCCCTGCTAAAAGATGGTAGCAAGGGTGACCGTATCGATGCCCACAAGCTAGCGGAACTGTTGTATCTGAACAAGATCAAGTCGGTCTATCACGGAGAGCATGGCTTGCGAACGACAAAGAAGTATATGCACGACGATATCGCGCGGAATGGCTCGGCAGGATCAGCGAAGCCGGCGTCCGGCGGCGCGCCGAACACGGACGTTCATCTGCGTCAGCGCCTTCTGCATCCGTTGAATATGCCGGCCCGCACTCCGCACCAAATCATTGCGCTGTCGCCAGTAGGTCCGCAGCATGCGAATCTCCTGCGCGGGCCGGAACGAATTTCGCAATAGCCCATATGTATGCAGCTTCATCAACCATTGACTCTCCTGAACGTCACTCTTGCGCCCCGGCAGATTCTTCGTGTCCCGAGCATTCACGAGGTACACTTCCAAACCCGCTTGTTCGAGAATGTCGTATACAGCGACCCAATACACTCCAGTGGATTGCATCGCGACGGTCCGAATCCCGCACTGCTTCAGCCAAGCGGCCATCGCTTTCAGCTCGGCGGTGGTGCACCCGAACTGCCGTATCGGTTGGCTGTCCCGGCTCGGGGGTACAGACACGTAGTGGGATTCGTTGCCGATATCGATGCCCGCGGCATCGGGATGTACCACTTCCAGGCGGATGTCTTCGCTCTGGATCTTCCGCATCGTGTCGCGCCGTTGCTTGCGGTTCACCTCGTGCCAATGGTGCTGCGTTGGATGGTTGGTTGCTCTTTTGTTTTTCTCCTCTGGCTTGGGTTTCATGCTCACCTTCCCATGTCGAATTCAACCTGGCCCGGCCCGGTCGGCGAAAACGACTCAATCTCTCCAGCGGGGTCGGGCCGTTCTCCTTTTCAGGGCAACGCCCGCCACCATCTACACAATCGCCAACACCGGAGCCATGCTCTTGATCGGGCAGGAACGCTCCAAAGAAATAGCGGCCTTAGCTGCCGAGCCAAGTTGTGCACCAGATTCTAACTGTTTAGACCAGGGAGGGCTGAAGGACCACCAACGTCTCAGGGAGTTTCTGGCTCACACAACCACGCCGAAGGCGTGGCCCGAGCTCTTGACATTCCCTTTTATAGGACTTCTCCGGTAACAGGCAAGTGACTTCGAGTTTCTGCTGAATTGGGGTTCGGAAACATTGTAGCGCTCTGTTTCCAAGTGATCTAAACTTTGCAACGTGACACGCCGCTTGAAGAAACGAGGAAGCGTCGACCCCAAGATTTGTAAGCAGTGGTCTGCTCGCAGCGCGGCCACGCTCGCGCTACTGTTGGCAACGCTGTTGTGCGCAGGACGCGCCTTCGGTCAAAAACCGGAGTGCGAATTTTACTACGAGTATCGAACGGTTTTTTTGGAGAAAGTACAAGAGGAGAATCACTGGTCGCTGACCAACGAGCAGGTTTTTGAAAAATATGCCGCCAAGCTCAAAAGCGATGGAATCTCCGAATCCGAGATCGCTCGCAGGCTCAGATTGCTGCGGACGGAGCACGCCGCTTTAGATTCCGACTACTACAGTCGCTACTACCTCGACAGCAATGCGAATTTCAATCACGCTCCGAACCGCTTCCTGATGGAGATGGTGAAAGGGCTTCAGCCGGGAGTTGCGCTGGACTACGGAATGGGGCAAGGGCGAAACTCCATCTACCTCGCGAGCCTCGGGTGGCAGGTGTGGGGGTTCGATCCTGCCGAGGCTGGTGTTGCCATCGCTCAGAGGCAGGCAAAGGATCTTGGGCTTACCTTGCACATGGCCGCCGTTCCCGACAGTGAATACGATTTCGGCAAGGAAAGGTTCGACCTGATCTTGTTTAGCTGGACGATGCCGCTCGTGCCGATACAAAAGGTTCTGGATTCACTAAAGCCCGGCGGAATTGTTGTGATGGAATGCGGGACCGATTTCCTGCGCAGTCGCAACGCAATGCTTCATCTGTTTGATTCCCTCGAGATTAAACATTATGAGATCGTGCGGGATAAGTCGGACTGGGAAGGCCGCCGTGAGGTGGATATCATTCGGCTGGTCGCAAAAAAGCAATAGACGTAAGGCGTTTGGCATAGTTTGAGCGGTGCCGCGATGGCACACTCAAGTATGTAAGAGTCGTTCTCGGGACACCGGCGGATGTCTTTGGCTCCGTTATCGTGTGCTACCGCCTCATTAGTCGCGTTACCGGACATCTTGATCCTAGTACCCACTTTTGCGAACATGCCGGCTCAACGCGGCAACGACCACTTCCGTGTCTTTGCTCGATACTTTGATCAGCATGGCAAAACGGGAATGGCGTTCTACTAGAGTTGCAATGTAGCTGTTTTTGGCGCCGCTCAGCAGATCGCCTTCCCAGTGCCCAGGAATCGCTCGGTCTTCCACCTCCGCAGGTCTTTCGCGGATGGAGACGGCATCCACAATCTGTCCTCGTGACTGTCCGCTAGCACTTGCATGTCGCGAGCGGCGCATGCGCCGCTTCGAGCGCAGGTGGTCCATCAGCTCTTTTCTCAGCACTCCGCGGGCTTGAATGAACAGGCTACGGTAGATGGTTTCGTGGGACACGCGCATGCTCTCGTCATCGGGATGCTGGATCTTCAGCCATCGGGAAATCTGCTCGGGTGACCAGTCCAGGATCAGTTTTACTGGCAACGATGTCGCGCAACTTGCGGTTGAGGGCCAGTAGACACCGCTTCGGTCGCAAAGCCGAAACCCAAGCTTGACGATCCGCGTCATGGGCGCGATAGGCAGTACGTCCACCGGTGGCGGGTGATCTCTCGGCTCACCGTCGAGGCCGCTCGACCGAGGCGTCCGGCTATCTCACGAGTTGACAAGCCGGAAGCGATCCCGCGCGAGATGTCTTCTCGCTCAGCGAGCGTGAGCGCAAGCCGCGACCGCCGACGACCGGCGGGAGCAATACCGCCGCGAGGCAGCAATACACATCGGATGGAAGGGTGGGGCTTGCCATAGGCGCGCCCAATATCATGCAACGACTGCCCCGCCTTCCAGCGCCGCCAAACATCCCTTATCTGCGTGGGAGAAAATCTCGACCGCCTCTGTTGACTCATAGCAACACCATCCTTAAACCGCAGGTTTATCAGATGGTGTTGCATCGACCTATCGAATGCACCCGGATTACCGGACAAGCGCGCAAAAGAGAATAATCCGCTGACGGAAGCGCAGACGTGGCGGCTGAACTCTTCGGTATGGACCCCTCTGCGGTGTTTGTCTTCTCTGCGCTCTTCCTACGCCTCGAACCTCTAACGTCGAACTTCTAGCTTGATGTATACTTCGGCGGCGTTGTGGTTTCGGTTGGCACTCTCTCAGCGTGTCGCCCATGCCGCGTCCCCCGGCGCGCGATGTGTGTATCCTCAGCTTCAAGATGAACCTCAGAATTGTGCGAAAGGAGCCCATGATGTTTCCACCTGGCCGAGTCGGTCAAAGCACGCTTGTGTGTGCGTATTTGCTGTTGATTCTTCTCTGCGCAGGGGCAAGCCAAGCGCAAGATAGCTCACGTTTTCAAATCGGCTCATCAAACACGGTGACCGCCGATCCTCCAGTGCCGCGCCCACATCATGAACCTTGCGTCGTGCAGTTGTTCTCGAATTTTCAGTTTGTGAACTTCGACGTCCACAACTATCAGTTCAGCCCCGATCAGTGTCCTGGCCCGTGGGAGAAGGTGGTCTTCACAGCGGACTTTAATGTCACCGCGGGAAGGCAATTTGACCGCACAGCCGTTGTCAACATGGGATTTGTGAACCTCTATTTCGGCACCACACCGGAGCCGAGAAGTACCCTCTCGCCATCCTGGCACGTTGAGCGCGACGTAACCGACTATGGCGCGCTATTCACCTCTGCGCAGGCGGGCCATGTCATTCTCGGGAACATTGTCAACAGCACGTTCACAGGAGTGATTTCCGGCAGTGCTGCACTCGAGTTTTATCCGAAACACGGGAATAACGAGCGCGGGAACGATCATGAAGACGATCAAGCACATCCAGCCGATGCGGTTTATCCGCTAAAGCAAGTGAACAGCAACGGCGGTATCAATGAACCTGCGTTCCTTCACACCCCCACGGACCAGCTTGCAACGACATTCACCCTTCCTCGCAATATCGAACAGGTCTACTTGGACGTAATCGCGCAAAGCCAAATCAACGACGAGCAGTGGTTCGCTTGTTTCCCCGATGACCTCAACAATATTAATGCCTTCTACGGTTGCGGTCACACTGCATTCCGCGAAACAGAAGTCACCATTGACGGTACGCCAGCCGGCGTTGCTCCCGTGTCCCCATGGATTTACACAGGTTTTCTCCCCGACCAGTGGGTTCCCATCCCTGGCGTGCAGACTCTTAATT
>Ga0307479_10006595_pt1 | contig 10675 bp, 5 predicted proteins | sample atmos_gasesECM4C_FD_203743 | JGI IMG/M metagenome (GOLD analysis project Ga0307479, IMG submission 203743) | Hardwood forest soil microbial communities from Morgan-Monroe State Forest, Indiana, United States - atmos_gasesECM4C_515 | ecosystem: Environmental > Terrestrial > Soil > Temperate...
GGTCAGATGGTCGAGCGAGGCATTCTGTTTGAGGAAGCAGTGAACGAATTTGAGAAAAAATTCATCAAGCGCGTGCTGGATCGCTCGAATGGAAATCAGTCCCGCGCCGCGCGCTTGCTAGGCATCCATCGTAATACGCTGAGCCGCAAGATCGGGATCTACAAGCTGGACCATCGCCACCACCGCCGCCCCTGAAAGCTAGCCGCGGCCTTCCCGTAAATGAAAACGGCCCCGAACCGCGGGGCCGTCTTCGATCCTGCATTTTTGTTTTCTAATTCGCTCTGCCTACGCTCCGGGCCGCTTGGGTGCCGCGGTACGTGCCGGGCGCTTGCCGCCACTCGGTGCGGGCTGCAAATCCTCGGGATTGACCTTGGCATTGTCCCAGACGAGCATGAACGGTGACTGTTGATAGTCCTTTAGCGTTCCCGTGAAGCGCACGGCGTCGTCTTTCATCAAGCGCTTGACGTCAGGTTGCCCGGCAATATGGACTTCCATATTGGGCATGGTTGCCGCGTCCATCTCTTTGGCGGCGGCATCGGCCTCTGCTGCAGCCGGCCGGTAAACCTTCAAAGTGAAGCTGTCGTTATCGCCCGGCATGATATCGAGGACCTTCACGCCAACGTCGGGATACTCCAAGCCGCAGGTGGCGAGCCACATCACTCGGCCATGGTCGCCGCCCTCTTGCAGCCAGGGCAGGAAATTCGCCGTGTCATCGCGAGCTTTCGACAAATCCTCCGTACTTGGAATCGTCAAGGACGCCGGACGATCTGTGCTGGTTCCCGCGAGCGTAATCATCTGGTTCATTTCGTCGTCCGCCAGCTTGTCGCAAGACGGCTGCTGGTAGTGCAACAGTTGGTTTCGAAGATAAGTCCGCACCTGCGGTTCGCCCGGCCCCTTCAGGGCGATCGAACGCGAAAGCTCCCAGAACCCGTTCGGCGCATCCGCGGGCATCTGTTGGAGATAAGCAACGCCCAGCCGGAAATGGGTTACCGCATCAGTGGGATCGAGCGCTAGAACGGCCTTGTAGGAATCCGCGGCCGACTTATAGTCCTTCAACCCCGATTCGGCAATGCCGGCCACGGAATTGAAAAGAACGCCGAGGCCTTTCTTAGTGTTCGCGAATTGCTCGTCCGTCTGGCCTTGCGGTTTCTGCCATTGGTTCAAGGTTTGCAATCCCTGTGCCGACGCCTCTTTCGCTTTCGTGTAGGCATCGGGTGTTTGCAAATCCTTTTCTCCGGAACCGTAAAGCATGGCCTGCGAGCGATACCCCAAGGCCTCCAGCCGCGTACCGATCTGTTCCGGCTTCGCGAGATCCGGCAGGGCCAATATCTTGTCGACGTATTCGATCGTCTTGGGGTAGTTCTTCAGGGCATAGTAAGTCCGATAGTAGTCCCCGTCGATATACAACATCAAAGCAGAACCCGGAAACTTCATCGAAAAATCGTCGAGATCCTTGAGCCTCATCTGCGGATCTTTTTCGTTGTGCGCGGCCTGGTAAGCGTTGTATTCGGCCAAGGTATAATTCGGTTTCTGCTGTTGCTGGTCTTGAGGGGCCGCCCAGGTTGCGGCTGCGGCGCTGATTACACACACCGCCGCGATAAATCCCATAGAGACCCATTTACACGCTCGTTTCATCAACTGCCTCCCCGGCAAATTTCAATGCTGAGCGTCGACTTATAATTTGCCGACTGTCACGAACCGCCGGCCAGGTACGAGATCAGGGGATTATAGGGGAAATTTCTCCGACGGCGCAAGCGCGTTCCCTGTGAACAGTTCAGTGCGAAGAATTTCCGGCTCCGGCCAGCGTTCAAATGTCTAACTGCTATGATGAATTCCCAGTCAAAAAGGATTGCCGGAGAGGTGGGGTATGCCCGCGAAGCTTACTGAGAAAGATGTCGCTCCCCTTGCACAAAAGGTCGCACTGGTCACCGGCGCCAGCCGTGGCATTGGCCGGGCCATCGCCTCGCGGTTGGGCCGGATGGGCGCCTCCGTTGCGATTTGCGCAAGGAGCCGCGAGGAGGTCGAACGGGCGGCCGCGGCTCTCCGCAAAGACGGCATACAAGCTCTTCCGATCGTGGCGGACGTGACCCGCGCGGAAGACGTCCAGAAAATGATAGAACAAACATGCAGTCAGCTTGGCGAGATCGAAATTCTCGTCAATAACGCCGGCATAGGCGTTTTCGGTCCCTTCTATGAGCGGCCCGAAACTGACTGGGATGCGGTTCTGAGTACGAACCTGAAAGCCGCGTTCCTGGCAAGCCGGGCGGTAGCACCGCGAATGGTCCGTTTGGGACGCGGCCACATCATCAATATCAGTTCTCTTGCATCAAAGAGCGCTTTTGCCGGCGGAGCCATCTATTGCGCCTCGAAGTGGGGGTTGATGGGGTTAACCGCCTGCATGGCAGAGGACTTGAGGGCGCACGGGATTCGGGCAAGCGTCATCTGTCCCGGGAGCGTGGCCACGGATTTTTCTCCTCACGCGGGGCGAGACCCGGCCACGCTTCTGGAGCCCAACGACGTGGCGCACGCCGTAGCCATGCTGGTCACCCAAGGTAGCCATAGTTTTATCAGCGAAGTCGATGTCAGGCCCCTGCGCAAGGCTTAGGTCGCAGAGAACTCGAGCGAGCTACGACGGGCAGAATTCACTCCGCTTCAAGGATTTGCAGGAATGTCGTATTTCGAGTGGATTTGGAAGGCTTAGAAAAAGTCGGGGGGAAGATCGCGCCGGCCCAGCCCTCAATCCCCTAAAGGGATCCTCGGCTCGTCTTCCCCCTTCGGGTAATTCATAGGGCACGCGGCGCGCCAAACTCAACCGACTGAAAGTGCAAGGCTTTTCCAACGGTACCCTGGTAAAAAAAATACGTCCGGGGAAAAAACTTCTGGTCATCCGTCGGGCCGAAATTCACAGGCGAGCTGGCCGTAAAACTTCACCGCAGAGTTGATCAGTTTAATTGCCCGTTTTTGGAGACTAGAGACCAGGGGGCGGAGCCGATCCCTGCGTGCTCAGCATCGGGAGCAAAATAGATGTATTCGCTTCGCCTTGACCTCTACAGGGCCGCTTGTTATGGTTCAGGATTACTCTGGCCGTATTTTGCCCGCTGTGCGCTGGACTCCTCTGTGCGCAGCTCGGCTCGGCAGCTTCCCATATGACATTGAAGAGCATCACGGTTCGCGGCGCCCGCCAGCACAACCTGAAAAATATCAGCCTGGAAATTCCTCGTAACTCTCTCTCGGTCATCACGGGGTTGTCCGGGTCGGGCAAATCCTCGCTCGCGTTCGACACCATTTATGCCGAAGGTCAGCGCCGCTACGTGGAATCCCTTTCCGCCTATGCCCGTCAGTTTCTCGATCAAATGGAGCGGCCGGATGTCGATTCGATCGACGGTCTTTCGCCTTCCATTGCCATCGAGCAGAAAACCACCACGCGGTCGCCGCGTTCCACGGTAGGAACAATCACGGAAATTTACGATTATCTCCGCGTCGTTTATAGCTCTATCGGCGTGCCGCACTGCCCGAATTGCGGCCGCGCCATTGCGCGACAGTCCAGCGAGCAGATCGTCCAGGCTGTGCTGAGCGGCGAATTGGCGCACGAAGGCGATCGCCTCATGGTGCTCGCGCCCATCGTTCGCGGGCGCAAGGGCGAATACCGCGAAGAGCTGGACAAAATGGCGCGTGCCGGATTCACCCGCGTGCGTATCGACCGTGTCCTCTATCCCCTCGACGAACCTCCCCGGCTCGACCGTCGCAAGAATCACGATATCGAAATCGTCGTCGACCGCCTGCTGGTCAAGCCCGGCATCGCCGACCGCCTGACACAGTCGCTAAATACTGCCCTCAAATTGGCTCAGGGCCTGGTAACTGTCTCGGTTGTGGACGGCGATGAGAAAGTCTTTTCCGAAAAGCTGGCCTGCCCCGAATGCGGCATTTCTGTTCCGCAGCTTGAGCCCCGTTCTTTCAGCTTCAATTCGCCCTATGGCGCGTGTCCCGCGTGTCACGGCTTGGGTTCCAAATACGATTTCGATCCCGCCAAAGTGATTGTGGATTGGTCGCGGCCGCTTTTCGAAGGCGGATTGGGACCAGGTTCAGGCTCCGTTTATCTCAAGCGCACCTTGGATCTCGCCGCCGTTGCGCACGGATTTGATCTGAGCCAGCCTTTCGAAAAATTGTCGCGCCGGGACCAAAACCTGATCCTGTACGGCAATCCTCCAGTGCGGAGCCGTTTCGCGGGCAATGGCCAAAATGGAGCCGATCCGGCCGCCGCCACCCGCACGCGCGAGAAAAAAAATGTGCCCGGATTGCGCTTTCCCGGCGTCTTCGGGTTTCTCGAGGACAACCTCGCGGAAACAAATTCGGACGGATATCGCGAATGGTTGACGCAATACATGTCCGCGGTCCCCTGTGCCGTTTGCGGCGGCAGGCGCCTGCGTCCCGAAAGCCTTGCGGTCAAAGTTGGCGATCTTTCCATCTCGGATTTCACCGCCCTGGCCTTGAGCGATGCGCGGCCTGCAGTCGACCAAATCCGGAATGAGCTTACCCTGCGCCAACGCAAAGTCGCCGGCCGCCCTCTCGCGGAAGTCGCCGAGCGGCTGGATTTCCTGCTCGAAGTCGGGTTGGGCTATCTCAGTCTGGACCGTTCTGCCGCGACGCTCTCGGGCGGCGAAGCGCAACGCATTCGCTTGGCCACTCAGATTGGCTCGCGCCTTCGAGGCGTGCTCTATGTGCTCGACGAGCCTTCCATCGGCCTGCACGCGCGCGATAACCATCGGCTGCTCGCTTCCCTCGAGCAGCTTCGCAATCTCGGCAATACCGTGCTCGTCGTCGAACACGACGAAGAGACCATCCGGCGCGCCGATTTTGTCGTCGACCTCGGCCCCGGGGCCGGAAATGCCGGCGGCCACTTGGTCGCTCTCGGAACGCCCGCAGCCATAGCCGTAAGCGACCAATCTCTTACAGGCAAATATCTTTCTGGAAAACTACAGATTCCCGTTCCGCACGAGCGCCGCACGCCGGATGCCAAAGTGCTTTCATTGATTGGCTGCCAGGCCAACAACTTGAAAAACATTGACGTCAATTTCCCGCTGGGTTTGCTGATTGTCATCACCGGTGTGTCCGGTTCGGGAAAATCGACGCTGGTCAATGACATCCTTTACCGCGCTTTGGCTCAGAAGCTCTATCGCTCCGCCGAGAGTCCCGGAGAATTCCGCGAAATTCGCGGTGCCGAGAACATCGACAAAGTCATCGAAATCGATCAGGCGCCCATCGGGCGTTCGCCACGGTCGAATCCCGCTACTTACACCGGAGTTTTTGCGCCGATCCGTGAACTCTTCGCCATGCTGCCCGAGTCGCGCGAGCGCGGCTATCGTCCCGGCCGTTTTAGCTTCAACGTCAAAGGCGGTCGCTGTGAAGCCTGTCAGGGAGACGGACTGAAGCGAATCGAAATGAATTTTCTCCCCGACGTCTACGTCACGTGCGATGTTTGCCGCGGCCGGCGCTACAACTCCGAAACTCTGGCGGTGCGCTACAAGAATTATTCCATCTCTGACCTGTTGGACATGCCCATCGAGGAAGCCCTGAAGCTGCTCGAAAATATTCCGCAGGTGAGCCAGAAGCTGCAAACCCTGGTCGATGTGGGGCTCGGCTACGTCGAACTCGGCCAATCTTCCACTACGCTGTCCGGCGGTGAAGCCCAGAGAATCAAGCTGGCCCGCGAACTATCGCGCCGTCAAACCGGCCGCACTCTCTACATCCTGGACGAACCCACCACCGGCCTGCATTTTGACGACGTGAAAAAACTTATGCATGTCCTGAATCGCCTGGTGGATCTGGGCAACACCGTGCTCATCATCGAGCACCACTTGGACGTGATTAAGCAAGCGGATTGGATTATTGATCTCGGTCCGGAGGGCGGCGAAGCGGGAGGCCGCATCGTTGCCCAGGGTACGCCGGAACAGGTGGCGCGCAACAAAAAATCCTACACGGGGCAGGCTCTCGCCCACGTTCTGGACGTTAACGGCAGCAAGCCGACGGTCCCGCCCGATGCCGCCGCCGATTCCACTGTCCCAGCTCGCCTCAATTCCGTCGCCAAATAGCCGCAGTCGCGCCGAGCGCCTACTCCACACTCGGCGAGAAGAGCGGACGCTAATTCCAGTTACCGTCGAGGTTTCGCCTGAATGCGCTAGAAGCGGAACGAGTAGTTCATCGTCATCGCTTGAGTGCCCACACGAACGGTGCTGTTGTTATATTCGCCGGATAAAAGCGCGCTCTGTTGAACCTGAGCTTGCGCGGTCGGATCGTAGGAATACGCAAACTCAAAGCTGGAGCGCCCTGGGTGGTAAACCAATCCGGTCGAAATCTGATTCGACATGATCGCGGTCAGGGGTGTCAGGGTGGAGCTGGGTACCGGATTGTTGGCGTGAGCATAACCGAATCGGAGCGAAGCACGTTCGGTTAGCAGGCGTCTGCGCCGACGTGGAACGAATATTGGTCCTTCCAACCGAGCGGGACGCCATCGTGCAGCGTTGTGGAATTCAACAGGCCATTGATTGCAGCATTGGTGCCGTTGGTAAGCGTGACTGGCAAAGTTACAAAGGCGTTGTGCCAGTTGACCCAATCGGTCTGGAAGGCAAGCAGCCAGCGTTGATTGACGCGCCAGGCGACGTTTGCCAGCAGGGATTGCGGAAGCACGTTTCGCACCTGCGCCGAATAGTTGAAGGTCGAAGGGACGCCTGCTAAGCCCAGCGCCGCGAATTGCGCGAATACGTCTCCGCTGGCAGCGCCATTGCTGATAATTGTCGTGCTGGATTTCCAGGCAAGTCCCAATTCCACCGAATGAGTGGGACGGATGAGTGCGCCCACGCTGCCGTTCCAGCCGTAACCCGTGGTATGGAGATCCAGCAGGGTCTTGAGTCCCTTCAGCACCGGTTGCTGCTGAAAAATGTACGGCGCATCAAGCGTATTCGAATTGTAATCGGCCCCCAGGCTCACGCCGATTGAGATCTTCGGATTGAGGACCACACCCAATCCGGCCATTGCGCGTCCCGCAAGGATGGCCGACTTCTGCTGCTGCATTCCATAGGTCGCGCCGGCGACTCCGGGCGAATCTACGTAATCCAGTTGGCAACGGACATGAGGTCGGGCACAAAGCCGACTCCCCAGCCGAACCGAGAGTGGCGAATGGGCATTCCGAGTGCGCCGTACGGAAGCGCACCCGGGGTCTGGAGCGCTGCTCCCCAACGAGGCCTCGCCAATACCCCGAGCCGTCGAGTTTTTCGTGATGCGCGGCAGCTTCCTCGCCTAAAGCCTCGAAACCGGGAATTCGCCTCAGAATCTCAAGCGTGTAGTACGGGTGCATCTTGACGATTTTCCATTCCTCGTCCGTCAATTTGCCCGGCTTTTCGAGAACCATGTTAGGCACGCTGAGCTTCCCCAGGTCATGTAAAAGCGCGGCGCGACGCAGCAGCTTGATGTCCCGAGGCTTCATGCCAAACCAGGTGCCGATCTCCATGGCGGCTTCGGCGACGCCCGTCGAATGTCGATACGTAAATGGCGATTTGGCGTCGATGACCTCAGCAAAGGCCTGACAGATGTTGTCTATGGAATCTTCTGTCGCCGTAATGCGGCGTTGTTCTGGTTCGACGGCGATCACCTTATGGAGTAAGTCTGGGTTCTCGAGGCCGCTCCACAGCGTTCCGTTTTTGGACATGCAGACGGCAGCATTCACAAGCTCGGGATCAAACCAGCGTCCGCTGCGCCGGCACGCCGCGTCGATTGCTGCTGTAGAACCGCGCTCGGTGTGGAACACATCCAGGGTTTGCGATAGGTTCGCGATTCGCGAGAAAAGGGGGATTTCGTCTCTGCGGAGTCCATCCGGATATCCGCGCCCGTTCCAATGCTCATCCAGACTGTAAATGCCGGATACGACGCTATCGGAGAAGCCCAGCTGTTTGGCGATATCGGCGCCGCGTTCGCATCGAATCTTTACCAGCGCGCAGGAATCCTGCTGTTGCGTGGCGGCCACCTGAAAGCGCCGCCTCACGCGCTGTAAGAAAGGCAGGCCCGTGGCGACATGGGTCAGTGCGTAGTGGAGGCTTTCCCACCCCACGCGAGTCCAGTCTGTCAATTTCACGTCGCGCTTGGCTCTAATCTCGTCCGCTGTCACGATGTGAAACAGCCGGGAAGAATTGCTGCTACAACCTGCGTCTTTCAGCCACAGATCGCCACGCTCGCCGGCAGGCAAGCCAATCTGTTCAGCCAGCCTCATGCCGATGATGCAGGCGCGCACCGAATGACCCATCGGCTGAGCTTCCGTAAGGTCCAGGGCGTATGAAAGCGCAGAGATGATCTCTGAAACTCGAATGGAAGGCTTTGGGCGTCCATCGAGGTCGGCTAAGGACGGAAAACTGGAGAAACGATCTGGATCCTTCATTCGGTCTCCTGCGTGGCCATGCAGCAAGGGCCATCTCGTCATAGAGCCCTGAAAACATGCACCCTCGGAGAGGAGCGGGGCTTCCATTCTCTTCTCTCGAACGGAATGAGAAATAAACCTAGTACGGGAGTACTAAGTTACGCATAAACGCCAATAATTCGTGCGCCACCGGTTAAAGCCTGTATAGAGCGTCATAAATTTTCTGTCCAAAAACGCCCCATGTGCCGAAAAATCCACTATCGACCAAGGCGATATGGAGGTCACGGTTGTGGACGATGACTGGTCGTAAAGGTTACCCTCTTTGCCGTGACTCTTAATCGACGACGAGCCCTGTACCTAATTGCCTCCGTGACGGTTATTGCCGTGATCTTGAGCGGCTATCCCACGTTTGCTCAGGAACTTGGAGCAACATCGAGCGTTCCCACCTCATCAATCAGTGGCACCTTCACAGTAATCAGCGGACAAGGAACCAAGGATGGCGTGCCTGACGTCACGGTAAAGCTGGCCGGTCCCTTGCCGAATGAAGTGCCTCAGTCGACGGCGACTGACGCTGAAGGCCGCTACCAGTTTTCCCAACTCGCCGCTGGAACCTATAAGCTGCAAGCAACTGAGGATGGTTTTAAGTCATGGACCGCCACCGTCACTCTCCAAGCTGGCCAGGCGGTTACCGAGGATGTCGTCTTAGAAATTAGCTCGGTCAATCAGCATGTCGAAGTTCGAGCCGAAATCACCCCCATTGTTGCCACTCAGAGTGTCGGGCCAACCGCAACGGTCAGCGATCAACAATTAGCTGCTTTGCCTCTGCCCACACAAAAGTTTACGGAAGCTTTATCACTGACTCCCGGCGTCGTTCGCACTGCTCAAGGAAAGCTGAATTTTGATGGTCAAGCCGAAAGTCAGGGCATGCTGCTGGTCGACTCTGCGGAGAATGTAGATCCGATTTCAGGGAGCTTTTCGATTCCGATTCCGGTGGACGCTATTCAATCTATGACCGTTTATGGCCTGCCGGAAAGCTCCGAGTACGGAGGTTTTTCCGGCGGCTTGACGGCAATTGAAACGAAGGCTCCGTCCTCCGCGTGGGATTACAAGCTGCTGGATTTTCCTCCGTCATTCCGAGGAAAAAACGGTCAGCTTGTGGGGATCGCCAACTGGACGCCAAGATTCGAATTTGGCGGCCCGCTCGTGAAGAACAAGATCAATTTTTCCCAAGAACTTACTTACGAATTCCGTAGAACGCCTATCCGCGGCTTGGCGTGGCCCTTGAACGAAACCACGACGCGCTCGACCACGTCGTTTACCGAACTTCAGGTGATCCTGTCGCCCCGCCACCTGTTGAGTATCAACCTCAATATTTTCCCGTCGGCAATTGAATTCGCGAACATCAACACGCTCGTTCCACAAAGGGCTTCTGCGAACTATCGCCGCAACGGCGCATCCGTGGGCGTATCCGATAGCTATCAGTTGCTCTCGGGTGCGGTGCTGAACACTGTCGTGCGGTATACCCGCTTCGACAGTGACACCTGGGGACAAGGGCCCGCCGACATGCAAATTACGCCCGAAGGCTGGGGCGGCAATTTCTTTAACACGTGGTCCCGCAGAGCTAACCAGGTAGAAGTGCTTCCGGCGTATCAGCTCCCTGCCAAAACCTGGCACGGACGTCATGAAGTGAGATTCGGCGAAGATGTCTTATACAGGTCCTACAACGGGAGCAGCGTTTCCCACCCTGTAGATCTCCTCGCGCAGGATGGCACGATTGCCGAGCGGATCGACTTTCAGGGCGCGGGATTTTTGAGAGCTGCCGATACCGAAGCGGCGGAGTTTGTCCAGGATCAGTGGAATGTGAACGGCAGTTTGACGCTGAACTTTGGCGCGCGTCTCTCGAGTCAATCCATTGGACGTGACGCTGCCTTTGCGCCTCGTGCCGGCGTGGCCTTTTCGCCGGGCAGCGCGCGCAAGACGGTAATCCGCGCCAGTGCTGCGGAGATTTACAGTCATGTGCCTTTGCTTGCGGCGGATTTCGCCGATAACCAGACCAGGGTGCTGAGCTCCTTCGATTCGTCCGGTGCGTTGATCGGCCAGCCCATGGTCCTGCAAAACGCCTATCTTCCCTCGGGCATTCCCGCGAACATGATCGGCGCCCAGTTTGGTCCCGAAACGAGCCCCCGCACATTCGTCTGGAGCGTGGAGTTCGAACGCGAGGTGCGGCGAAACGTAAGCCTCCGGCTCGGCTATCTTGATAACCAGACAACC
>Ga0307479_10006596_pt1 | contig 10675 bp, 11 predicted proteins | sample atmos_gasesECM4C_FD_203743 | JGI IMG/M metagenome (GOLD analysis project Ga0307479, IMG submission 203743) | Hardwood forest soil microbial communities from Morgan-Monroe State Forest, Indiana, United States - atmos_gasesECM4C_515 | ecosystem: Environmental > Terrestrial > Soil > Temperate...
GCGCTCAGAAGTTCAGCTTTACCTGGCCCTCGTGGACTTCGTTCGGGCAAGGCGCGTTTAGAGGCACGTCGGTTTGCGCGGCGCTCGCCTGGACCAGCTGGTTATCGATCAAATATTTTTCGACTTCTTCACCACTGACATCGGGCAGAATCTTGCCGTTAATTTCGATGCATGGCGAAAGCGGCTGACCACTCTTCGTTTCCATTTCCCAGCGAAAGGCCGGATTCTGAATGATGTCCTTTTCGGTGTAGGGCAAATTGTATTTGGCGAGCACGGCCCGAACTCCGGCGCTCCAGCCGCAATACGTTTTCAAATAAGCAGTGATTTGGGGCGTATCCATTTCCACCAAGATAACACAGCGACTGGGAATTTCAGCCGCCAACACATCCGAACCGCATTTTTTTCCGAATAAAAGATCGACAAGGTGATGGCGTATTGGCTAAAAGCCCTGCCGGGAGCTCCGATTTTCCCTGAGGCCGTGTTTGACGGAGCCCCCGGCGCCCTAAAATTTCAAATCTTGTGGCGGAGCGGTCTGAGCGATTGGGTCAATTTCTGTAAACCGAGCTCAAGCCGGGTCTTGACCGTGCCGAGTGGTGCGCGTGTCACTGACGCAATCTCGCGATGACTCATTCCAGCAAAAAATGCGAGCTCGAGCGCTTCGCGTTGGTGGTGCGGCAACACATTCAACCGACGATGCAGAAAACGACGCAAGTCCGAGCGTGAGATGTCGTCGCCAAATGAATGATTGTCCGGTGACGTCGCTGGTTGTTCGTTCAGGTGGTCCTGATAACGTTCTTTCGCACGACAGTAAGCCTGTTTCCGGCGAAGCCGATCGATCGCGCGCCGGCGTGCCAGTGTAACCACCCAGCCGAGCAACTTGCCGGCTTTCGGCGAATAATGATCCGCCTCGTGCCAGATTTGCAGCAGGATGTCCTGCAACACATCGTCGGCGTCGCCTTCTTCGTGAACAACATTGCCGATGACCGATTTGAGTCTGCCGCCGTGGCGCGAATAAAATTCGTTCAGCGCCTCGGGGCGATGGTCGGTGATGGCTTCCATGAGTGCTTCATCGGAAACCGGTGCGCCGTTGGGCGTGCTGTACTGCAAAGTTGGATTTAACATAAGTCCCTCCGTAACGAGTTTTTGCCGTTCCATTTCATCACTCTTGTTTTCGTAACTCCAACAATGGAAAACCGGCATAGTAGGTGCAATCGGGGGACGCACCGGTTGAATAGTAGGTCAAATCCTTAGACGCGTTGGACTTGGCCAAACGCCGCTCAGGCGGCCGGACGAAACTGCGTCGCGAATTTGCGCAAACGAACCGCGAATTTTTCGCGGGGCCGATTGCTCACTTTCGGCGGCACTGGCCCTTCATCTTGTAACATCGACATCCGCGCGAGCACCTCGTCACTTGGAATTACCCAATCCATTGGAATGGAATGGCAGGCGCGAGTCGGACAGACCAAGCGCAGTGGTCCGGTTCCACGAGTGCCGCCAATAACCAGAATGTCGCGGCCTTCAATGATCTGACCACAAGCCAGACAGTAACGCTTCTCTTCGAGTGAGTGCCATTTCCGGTAGCGATCAAGCCGCTGCAACATCTCGAGCTTATCGGCAGCGGAGAGTTCGATGGGAGCGAGCAGTGGCATCGCGATGGAGCATGGCCGCGTCGAGCAGTAGCGACAATCAGACGAACGGCGAGTCCAGGTATAGGTGAAAATCTGATGATCGGTGCCTGAGCTTGCCCGCTACGAGGCAAATCAAGCTCGTCACCACTGCGGAAGTAATCCGGCGCCGTTTCTTTTTCCATAAAACCAACATCCAGTCGGGGCGAATTGCGCGTTTTGAAAATGAAATGAAAAGGGGAAACGAATTCAGCCGAAATGGACGACATATGCCCGATTCAACGACCGCGGCGATGGAGCGAATGGAACTTTACTGCGCGGCGCATCCGGGTAGTCCCTCGGCGGCGCGCCGGCCGCGGCTGTTCCTTCGCAGCCACCTTTGGATCGCGCTTCTTGGTCCAAGCGTGGAAGAAGGAATCGTCGGCATCGGCCAAACGATCGAAGCCGCGCTTCGCGCTTTCGACGCGCAATATCTCGCTGGTCTGCGTCCACCGGCCCAGGCGCTGCGTCGCGGACTCCATAATTCAAGGCTCACGGCCGCTTAGTTCCGCTGGAATGCGACCCGAATCGTGCCTTGCAACCGCCCTAAAATTTAATCGTCGTCCGCACGCCGTATTCGTTGCTGTAAAAATTCACGACCGACATCGAGCCGGAATTTTGCCGACGGAGGTAATACCCGCCGAACGACCAAAAACGTGTCAGCAAAATATCGGCGGAAGGTTGCACATACCAATAATCGTCGCGCAACGTTGGCAGCGGCATTGGCAAATCGATGGCGTTGAAATATTGGACGTGCTCATACCCGCCAATGACGTCCAGGTATAATCGTTCGCAAACTCGCTCGCGGATCATCGCGCTGACATTGGTGTCGACGTAATCCTGCGCTGTTGGCGCCGCTGAATTGTAAATTTGCCGAGTGGCGCTCAAGCTCAGGCGTGTGTTGTTATTCGGCGCCCACGCGCTCGAGATCGAGAACACCGGCGTGGTGTACGTTGAGCGCGCAATGTTTTCAAAATCGCGGAACTCCTCGCCCGCGATGACGTCGAAACTGAATTGCGGCCCGAGCGTGAAATTCAAATGCGCATTCGTCTGGACAAAAGTTTGGTGCGGGGTCGGAAAATCGACCACATCGTTTCCACCGTTTACACCAGCACCGAGGACGAGCGATTGGCTGAAGCCGTGATTCAAATAGAGATTCGCCGAATAAACTTTCGAGCTGATTAACGGCATTGCGTATATCGTCCTCAGCATCCGTAGCTCGGAGAAAATAAAATCGCGCGGCGTCATGTTGTAATTCGCGCTCAGGTCGGTGTTGTAAATGTCGAGATCGGTTCGACCCGCCGGTACCAGGCTCTCGCGCTCGCTCGTTGATGCAGCGAGGACGGTATTGTTGAGGATCGCTACATCCTGACTTAACCGAAGGATGAGATTTCCCCCTTTATAGCCGGCGACATAGCGAGCGATGTGCTGATCGGAATTGAATTCGCTGTGCTCGTCATAGCGATAGAAGCTCGGCAGGTAATTGACCAAAATAAATGTCTCCTCCGTCGCGATCTGGCCCATCCCGAGCATCACACTTGGTTGAATCTGGACGAACCGATCATCCAGTCGATTCATGTGGGTAAGACCAATGTTGTCGTCATAAGCCCCGCGAATGGACAGATGCAGCGCGTATTCAAATGGGCCTGGGTTCGGGCCGAACTGGCCGGTGATCAGGCCGTTGCCGGTTGGAGTGTCGTCGGCCGGCAATGGCACTGCGAGCGATGAAAGAGTTGGGTTGATTTCAACAACCTGCCCGCGCACCGGGAGCGCGAATGAGACGCAAGCAGCCAGCACGAGCAAGAGCGGCCGGCGGCGGGTGTCTTTTCTGACCGTGCAAGATCGACATCCTCCCATGAAATCGGGTTATTGAAACCGCCGAGCGTTCCAATAATCAGAATCTTCGTCAATCCAATAACGACCCACGCCGACGGATAATCCCCTCGGGAAGAACGAACTCTGGATTAAACGATCTGCTCCAAATCAGCTGGTGAATTTTAGCTGCGCCGCTTTCGCGAGGGCCTGGCGCCGTCGCCGTCAAGTACCAACACTCTTTTCGCGCCCTGTGCAGGAGCGTGCATTTTCTCGAAAATCGCGCAGAGGCCGACATCGTAAAACGTGACCGCGAGTTGGTTCCGTTTGGCAAAGCGCTTGATCTGTTGCTTTCGCTTGCCTGTGCTCATGCGCCGAGGCCATACCCGCGCGAGCTGCGAATTATAAACGGCGCAAATCTCCTGTGTCGAAAGTTCAGTTTCAATCAGGTTGGCAAGCTTGCGCATCAGAGGACCGCCACCTATTTGTGTACACCTGTTCCATTTAATAGCAATCAGTTCATGTCTTAGGTTTAAGACTTTCCGAAGCGGCCTCGCTACGGGACAAACTGAGACGCTGCGACAAATACCTTTATTCGATCAATCGGTTTCCACCGCAAAATGCAGGCATCGAAGCGAAGTGATATCCGCTGCTCTCGGCACGACGGCGATCTTTTTTGCCTTTCGAGGCAAGCTTTTACGAGTAAGATCAGGACTTCGGGTGATTTGTTCCAGGTTATGAACAAAACAAAAGTCGCCGCTGGCGGCACGCGTAAATCGAATGGTCGCCGTCGCAGTGGAGCGAACGGCACGCGACGCGGCGGACCCAATCGAAAGAACGGCCAGCCGACGCGGTCCGCGGCTAACCTCCGTCGCGGAAACGACGACTTGGGAATTGCCGATCTAACTAGGGGTGAGCAAACCGAGCTGGCGCTCCGGCAATCAGAAGAACGTTATCGCATTTTGTTCGACCTCGTTCCGGTGGCGGTTTATGCCTGCGATGCGGACGGTGTCATTCATGAATATAACCGCCGTGCCGCCGAATTATGGGGGCGCGAACCGGAGCGAAACGGGGCGGAGCCAACGTTTTGCGGCTCGCATAAGATTTACTATCCGGACGGGCGCCCGATGCCTCACCGGGACTGCCCGATGGCGCGAGCTTTACACGGCGAAGAATTGGGACCGAAGGATTTGGAAATCATCGTGGAACGTCCGGATGGAGAGCGAAGACATGTCATTTCTGCTCCCAGCGTTTTGAAAAACCATCGCGACGAAATTATCGGCGCGATCAATTGCCTTTATGACGTCACCGCGCTCAAAAAAGCTGAAGCGGAATTAAAAAAATCGAAAGAGATGTTGGAAAATCTTGTCCAACAACGCACTAAAGCTTTGCGTATTGCCAACTCCGAACTGGAAAGCGAAATCGCGAGACGCAAAGGACTCGAAGGCCAAATCCTCGAAATCAGCGACCGCGAACAGGAGCGGCTCGGTCAGGAGTTACACGACGGATTATGCCAGCAATTGACCGCGATCGGATTTTTGGCCCGCGCCACCGCCTTGCGGCTCACGGATCATCGCGTGGTCCAGACGGAAGATTTGGAAAAAATCGCCCAGTTGATCAACAGCTCGGTGATGGATGCGCGTAATATCGCGCGCGACCTGCACAAGGAAGAGATTGACGCCGCCGAGTTTTCGACTGCGCTGCGCGCCTTGGTTGAGCGAAAAATCTGGAAAACACCGTGCCGCCTCGATTTAAGAACCGACGTGAACATCGAAGACGACAAGGTGGGATCACAGCTTTACCGGATTTTGCGTGAAGCAGTGATCAATGCGAACAAACATGCCCGCGCCACTCAAATTGTTTTGGAAGTGCGTCGCGTTAAAAACGAACTTGTTTTCAGTGTGACCGATAATGGCGTCGGCCTTGGCAGGAAACCAAAGGCCGGCCACGGCTTGGGTTTTCACATCATGCAATACCGGGCCCAATCGATTGGCGCGCGCCTCGAATTCGAGTCTCCCAGGAACGGCGGATCGCGCGTCGCGTGTTATCTGCCATTGTCAGTGATCAAGTGAAGAGCGCCACCGCGGTGAAAGAAAGTCCGAAGTCCGGCTCCAAACCGGAGAAGGCAAAACGCATCGTCATTGTTGACGACCATCCTCTATTTCGAAAAGGACTCGAGCAGTTGATCAATAGCTCGGACGACGGTTTCAACATTTGCGGAGAAGCCGGCGACGCGGCCGAAGGCATGACGGTGATTCGCCGGCTCAAACCCGACCTGGTGATTGTCGATCTTAGTCTCCCAGGCGCCAACGGGATCGAGTTGATCAAGAATATTCGCGCTGAATTTCAGAAACTGCCCGTGCTCATTCTGTCGATGCACGATGAATCGCTCTACGCTTTGCGCGCCTTGCGGGCGGGCGCCCAGGGTTATGTGATGAAACAGGAAGCGCTTGAAAATGTCATCAACGCGATCCGCGAAGTGCTCGCCGGCCGGCCATATCTCAGCCACGACATGTCGGCGAAACTAATTACCAATTTTGCAAGCGGAAGCGATCAGGCGAATCCGACCGACAAATTGAGCGATCGTGAGCTGGAGATTCTCGAATTGATTGGGAAAGGCCGGGACGTCCACGAGATCGCGCGGGCGCTGCACATCAGCACCAAGACGGTCGAGACCCATCGCGCGCACATCAAAGAGAAATTGAATTTGAAGAACGCCCGCCAAGTCACTCGCTTTGCGGTGCAGTGGTTGGAAGGCCAGGCGGCGTGAAAAAGATTTACCGAATTAGAGATTTAGCGATTTAACGATTGAGTCATGGATAGGCTCGATCAAGCCAAACAATTACAGGATCGAACAAAGAAATTTGCGGTTCGCGTTATCAAGGTATTTGCAGGACTTCCGAGGAACGAAGCTGCGCGGACTGTCGGTCGACAATTTCTTCGATCCGGCACCTCTCTGGCGGCTAATTATCCAGCTGCCTGCCGCGCACGATCCACGGCCGACTTCATTTCCAAGATTGCCATTGTTACAGAAGAGGCTGACGAAACGCGCTTTTGGTTTGAATTGCTCATCGCGTCCGAGCTGATAAGCGTGAAAGTGATTCAGCCACTGATGTCGGAATGCGACGAACTCTTGAGGATATTTTCGGCGTCGCTGGCAACGGCAAAAGCAAATCGCTAAATCTTTAAATCATTAAGTCGTTAAATCTCTAAATCCCGTGTCCGCGAACAACCCTGAGCAAAATAGAAAACGCGTTCTCCTGGTAGATGATCACCCTGTTTTGCGCAAAGGCCTCGTGCGCCTGATCCATTCGAAAGAAGAATTCGTTGTCTGCGGCGAGGCGAGCACTGCGGCTGACGCGATGGCGCTGATCCGGGAACTGAGTCCCGATCTCGTGGTCGCCGATATCGGTTTACCCGACACGAGCGGAATCGAATTGACGAAGACGATTCGCGCCGAATTTCAAAAGCTGCCGGTCCTCATTCTCTCCATGCACGAAGAAGCGCTTTACGCGACACGCGCGCTTCGGGCCGGCGCGATGGGTTACATTGTCAAGCAGGACGCGATCGACAACATCGCCGCCGCGCTTCGAGAAGCACTAAACGGACGGCGTTATCTTAGCCCGGTCATCGCCGCCCAGCTCCAGCATAACGGACCCGATTGGCCAACGACTTCGACCGATGATCCAGTTAGTCTCTTGACCGACCGCGAATTCGAAATCTTCGAGCTAATCGGCAAAGGCCATGAGGTCCGCGAAATTTCCGACGCGCTCGGGGTCAGCCCGAAAACCGTCGAGACGCATCGCACCAACATTAAGGAAAAGCTAAAGCTCAAAAACGCGCGGCAAGTCGCGCGGCTGGCGGTGCAATGGCTTGGCCAACGCGCGGTCTAATCGAGAACATCTGCACTCGACTCGCACGGGAGGCGGCGATAATCCTTGAGCTATGCGCACGCAAGCGAGGATCGACATCATATTCACGGTCCTGCTCGGCATTTTCATTTGCGCCTCGTCGTTCGCGACTACGAAAGGTTTAAGTCAGATTGTGACGCCGGACTTGCAACCCGAGGGCGATCTTTCAACGAGTCTGCAAATCCAGGATACGCGCATCGGCAATCCCTACGAACTCCAAGCCGAGCTTGGCCTGACAAATTGGGCGGAAGTTGCCGTGTTCCAGGGTTTCAAACCGAATGAAGAGATTCTCGCCACCGAGCTTGGTATCCTTAGGAAAGAGCCTTACCTGGTGTCGATCGGCTTCATCAATTGGTCACCACGTCAGGATATCGATCCTCAGCCCTATATCGAAGCGGGGTATTACACCGAACACAACAAATTCATCGTCGGAGGGATTCACGCCGGATACAAAAACGAAGCGATTCTCGGCTACGCTTACGATTTTAATCAGCAATGGCGGGTGCAGGTTGATTTCCAGAGCGGCCGGGAGAACTCCTCAACCATTGGATTCACTTGGAATATCACCTCGGACTTTCAAGTGAATCCCGCGATCTATTTCGCGAATTATCACCCGGATCGATTGATGGGATACATTGTCTTCACCTACACCTTTCACATTTGGGCGAAAGACAAGAAGGAAAAGGATCAAAGCGTTCCCGGCGGATAAGGAGTCGAAGCCGTCCGCGCAGTGATACTCCAAAAAATAGTTGCCAATTTCTTGAGTCGGACAGAAACTCGCCAGCAATGAGAAGCAGCAGGAGCGACCGCGCTGTTGTCGCCACTTTCCTTTGCCTGGCTTTTCTCTGGACGCTGGCACTGAGCGCTTCGCCGATCTTACACGAGCGCATTCACCGTGACGCGAACCGAGTCGATCACTCGTGCGCCGTTACCTTAATCAGTTCGGGGAGCTACAATTATTCTCCGGCCGCGCCGATTTTTGGCGCTTTCGTTCTGGCCGAACAATTTTCTTCAGTTCCGCCTTCGACTCCGCAATGGGTGGAGTCGGTATTTCTTCTTGCGCGCGTTTTCGAGCACGCGCCGCCCGCGTCGGTCTAGCACAAATTCAGCCGCGTTTTCGCGCGGAGTAATCGTTAGGCCACTTCGCCTGAATCGCGGTTCGCATTTGTGCAGATGCACCGCTTCACCGGCATTCGCTCAAATCACGGATGCCACAAATCAACGACCAACTTTGAAAACTAGATCGACAAACAACTTTAATGAAAAAATTTCCAATCGCATTTGGTGCGATCCTCTTAATCACAAGGATCATCACCGCACAGGAAGCCGTTTCCACCCCGGCGGCTTCAACCACAACAACTGCCACTTCATCTTCAACTCCGGCGCCTTCGCCTTCGGCGAGTCCGAAAGTGAGCCAGGCCGAACAAGTCACCGTCACCAGCCAGGAACTCGATGTGTCGCGGGAAGCGATCGTGCCGAGTCTCGGCTCGACGCGCTACACCATCGGACCTGACCGACTCGACTCGCAGGCGCAGGGTGAAAACGCACCATTCAATCAAACCATTTTGCGTTTCCCCGCTGTGGCCCAGGACTCATTCGGGCAACTTCACGTCCGGGGTGAGCACGCGAATTTGCAATACCGGATCGACGACGTGCTTTTGCCGGAAAGCATTCCTGGCTTTGGGCCGGAATTAGCGACACGCTTTGCCGATAACATCTCGCTTATGACCGGTGCGCTTCCGGCGCAGTTTGGTTTTCGCGAAACCGGCGTGATCGACATTCACACCAAAAACGGCGCGGCTTTTATCAACAGCGAAGCTTCCATTTATGTTGGAAGTTTCGATACATTCGTGGAAAGCCTGGAGCGCGGCGGCGTGACCGGCAAGCTTAGCTATTACGTCTTGCAAAGTTACTTGCACGATGGGATCGGCATCGAAAATCCCACCAGCAGCAACAGCCCGATTCACGACAATACCGATCAATTCAAAGAATTCGCTTACTTGTCTTACATCATCGACGACACCAGCCGATTCTCGCTGTTGGCCGGCGACAACCACAATGATTTTCAAATCCCAAATAATCCCGGCCAGATGCCGATGTTCAATGACATGGGTAGAACGAATTTCAATTCGGCGAAGCTGGATGAAAACCAAGCGGAAGATAACGCTTACGAAATTCTGACGTATCAAAAGAACGCAGGCGATTTCAATTTCCAAGCGTCGATCTTCAATCGTTACAGCTCGATCCTTTTTCGTCCCGACAATGTGGGCGACCTCATTTTCAACGGCGTGGCCTCGCGCGTCGATCGCGACATCCTCTCCAATGGTGCCGAATTCGATTCCAGCTACAAGCTCAACGACGAGCACACTCTTCGTGGCGGTCTTATTTTCACCGCTCAATACGCGACGGTTGATACCGCCACCCAGGTTTTCTGCGTGGACGCAAACGGAACCCAAATCCCCTGCCGACCCCAAATCTCCCCATTCACGCCGAAACGCATCGTCGATAATCACAACAAATACGGCTACTTCTACGGCTTTTATTTGCAGGACGAATGGAAACCGCTCGAACGAGTCACGGTCAACTTTGGCGGGCGCTTGGATTTTGTGAATGCGTTTTCGGATGAGAACCAGTTCAGTCCACGAATCAACGTCGTTTACAAACCCTGGGACTTGACCACGCTTCATGTCGGCTACGCACGTTACTTTACCCCGCCTCCGTTGGAAGCAGTCCCCCAAAGCACGATCGCCAAATTTGCAGGGACGACCAACGAATCGGCCATCACCAAGGATTCGCCTATTAGCGCCGAGCGCGCCCATTACTTTGACGCCGGCGTCACCCAAAAAATCATGGAAGGATGGAATGTCGGACTCGACGCTTTTTACAAAAGCTCACATTCCACGATTGACGAAGGCCAGTTTGGCGCGGCGCTCATTCAATCGTCGTTCAATTACAAACGCGGCCGCATTTACGGCGGCGAATTCACCACCAACTACGATCACGGCCCATTCTCCGCCTACGGAAATTTGGCATGGGGATGGGCGCGCGGTACGCATTGGAGTTCCTCGCAGTTCCTCTTTAGCAAGGAAGATTACGACTTCGTCAAAAAGCATTGGATCTTTCTCGATCACGACCAGCGGGTCACGGCCTCGGCTGGCGCTTCTTACACTTGGAACGACTGGAAAGCGTCGGCCGATATGCTCTATGGGAGCGGACTTCGAAGGGGCTTCGTGAACACCAAAAGCGTTCCTGATTATGGAACGGTCAACCTATCCCTGCAGCGCAATC
>Ga0307479_10006597_pt1 | contig 10675 bp, 10 predicted proteins | sample atmos_gasesECM4C_FD_203743 | JGI IMG/M metagenome (GOLD analysis project Ga0307479, IMG submission 203743) | Hardwood forest soil microbial communities from Morgan-Monroe State Forest, Indiana, United States - atmos_gasesECM4C_515 | ecosystem: Environmental > Terrestrial > Soil > Temperate...
AACTTCAATCCTCTTCGCTTTCGTAAACGCAAAAATCTTTTCTGGCGCGGTCGCCTCCGCCAAATCCGCCACGAACACTTGCGTTTGAATTTTGTGCTTCTCTGCGAGCCGCCGCGCCAGCTCTTCCAATCTCTCTTTCCGCCGTGCCGTCAGTACGAGGTTCGTTCCGCCCGCCGCCAGCTCTTCCGCCAGCGCTCGTCCGATCCCTGCGCTCGCTCCAGTCACGAGCGCCCACTTCCCGTGCCATTCTCCCGCCATGATGTTTCCTCGTCTCTGCGTTCAACTCTTCTCTCTTATCCTACCGGCGCAAATCCATTCCCGCATCTTCCTGCGCCACGCGGCCCAGTACCGACCAATCGCTCTCCCCGTTGCCCCTCGCAATCGCCGTCAGTAAACGGTCGCGCAGCACGCTTGCAATCGGCATCGGCACACCCTGCGATTCCGCCGCCTCCAACACTAGCCGCACGTCCTTCAACCCTAGCTTCGCTACGAAATCCGCCGGCTCGTACTTTCCCCGCACGATCAGGTCGCTGTAGACCTTGTAGACCGGCGCTGGAAATAGTGTGCCCGTCAAAAACTCCACCAGCATGTTCATGTCCACGCCCGACTTCTTCGCGAACGCGATCGCTTCTGCCAGCGACTCAAGAACTGAGGCCACCAGGAAATTTCCCGCAAGCTTCACGGTGTTCGCCATTCCCGGCTGCTCGCTGACTACAAGCAACTTCGGCCCCATTGCTTCGAACAGTGGCTTACATCGTCGCACCGTTGCTGGTGACCCGGCCGCCACCACCGCCAAACGCCCTGCCTCTGCCGCCTCCGGCCTGCCAAACACCGGTGCCGACACATACTCCTGCCCCGCCCGCGCGTGCTCCGCGGCCAGCCGATAGCTCAGCGCCACGCTAATCGTGCTCAGCGATGCGTGCACGGCCCCGCGCTTCAGCGACGCCAGGATCCCAGCTTCACCAAAGACCACCGCCTCTAGCGCCGCATCGTCCGCCAACATGGTTAAGACCGCTTCGCCTCGACACGCCTCTGCAACGGATCCCGCCACGACCGCCCCATCCGGGCGCAGCCTCTCTGCCCGTTCCCGCGTCCGGTTGTACACCGTTACGTGATGCCCCGCACGCAGCAAGCTCTTCGCAATCCCTGTTCCCATCCGGCCCAGACCAATCAACCCAACTTCCATGCCTCACTCCCTCGTTCTCCTCTTATCTCTCTTCTGCTGTCTCGCGGGATTCCTCTGCGCTCTTATCGGGTCTATTTTTCCCCGCGGGCCACGCTGCATCCATAACCCGTCCCGCTTCTCGCTTAATCCGCTTCATCAAGCGCTCCGCCCACACGAATTCTGCCGCCAGCAGTCCCAGCCCCAGAAAGATCACCAGCCATCCCGGCCCCGGCGTCACCAGCATCACTCCGCCCACGAGTAGCAGCGTAAACCCCGCGATGATTCGAAATACCCTTCGGACTTGCTCAACGGTGCGCAGGATCATGTGGCGTTCGAGAGGGCAAGGGTCTGGCGGTGAGAGTCTCTCAAAAAACGGTTTGTATTCAAAGCTGAGGTTTTTTCATTTCAAGGGCATGCGAATTTGCCCCGCAGTCAGCGCCGCGAAATGTCTGTATCCGAATTCTGGCGGAGAGGGTGGGATTCGAACCCACGGTACGGTTCCCCGTACGCTCGCTTTCGAGGCGAGTACTTTCAACCGCTCAGTCACCTCTCCGCGGCAGTTAATTCCTCAATCGTAGCAGACCGTTTTGATTTTCGGCAATCAGCGCCGAGATTTCACCAAGGGGTTACTCTAAATGGGGTATCACTAACTGCCTGGCTAAGCTGAAAGCGCTATCGGCGACCCGCGAAAAACGATTGGATTGCGGCAGCGCAATCCTCAGCAAGCACGCCAGAAGTTACTTCGACCCGGTGATTGAGACGCTCGTCAGAGAGGATTTGGAAACACGCGCGAACTGCCCCGCCCTTGGGGTCGTCCGCACCGTAGACCAGTCGCGCAATGCGCGCCTGGATGATCGCCCCGGCGCACATGCTGCAGGGCTCGATCGTGACATAAAGCGTCGTGTCCCCGAGCCGATAATTCCCGAGGGCGTGGGCCGCTTCACGCAGGACGATGATTTCGGCGTGCGCTGTGGGATCGCAGTCGCGGATGGTGCGGTTGCCGGAACGAGCAACGATGGTGCCATCGTGCACCAGAAGCGCGCCGATCGGCACTTCGCCGGCCGCCGCCGCAGCACGCGCTTCCTCGAGCGCCTGCTGCATGAATTCGACGTCGTAGTTCATCCTGAACCAGAGAATAGCACGCCCACGCGAGAATACTTTTGTATGGAGGCTACTGAGGAGGCCCATATCCGAAACCGTGGAAATATATAAGGACTAAGAGGAAGTTTTCAGGGCTCGACGCGCCAACCTAACCTGAACTGAGGAGAATGGCAACCACGCGCCACCAAACTTCCAAACCTAGCCTCGCACGGGGTGAGGACTCTCCAGGTAAGCCCAGCGCTCCACGATCTGCCGGTTAGCGATTCTCCAAATCACAATTCCAGAGAATTCGAGCCGCTCCTTGGATGCCGCATCGGTTCCCGCCCAATGGTTGCGAACCACGACTTTGTCGTCCTCGGCGATCAAGTCTTCGATGCTTACCCGCAGGTCCGGAACTTTTTTGAGCGCCGCGCCGACGTACTGTATAGCGCCCGCGGGTCCGGGAGGCAGTCCTGGGGGGCGTCCGCTCCGTGATCGACAAAGTTGGGCGCGAAATTCACCTCACCGACGTGCAGGTTTTTCCGGTTCACGAATTGCTCAAAGTGATTGCGGATAAATTCTTTCATCTCCGCCTGCGTCATGCCTGTTTTGGGATTCTTGGCTTCCGACCATTGCGCCGATGTGCTCATTCTGGCTCTCCCCTCTTCAGGCGGACGCAGCCTGATCTCGGAATTCCCGGGCATTTGCCGTCAGATACTGAGCGACCGTTACCGGATTGCGTTCGATCAAGGCCTGTAACAGTCCATCTGTCTTCGCACCCCCACCCTGCTTGTAATACTGCTGAAGCTCCAGGAGCGCCGTCACTTGCCACTCCGGCATTCCGAGGCCGAGCATGGCCTCGCGCTGCGCGGATTCGGGAATGTCCACGTAATTCACCGTGCGGCCGGCAACCTTGGAAATTCGCTTTGCCAGCTCTTGGTTCGATATGGCCTCCGGCCCATTCAATTCATAGGTCTTCCCGGCGTGGACACCTCCCTTAAGCGCTATGGCAGCCACGACGGCTATGTCACCAACGTCCAGATAGCTGACCTTCGCGTCGCCCATGGCCGCGTAAAACGCGCCCTGCGCCCGAATGCTGGGAGCATTGTAGGCAACGATGTTCTGCAGAAACCCGTTGGGCCTCAGGATCGTGTAGCTCATTCCTGTTGTCTTGAGTTTGTCTTCGACCTTGCGGTGCCAACTCGGAAACGATTTGCCGTAGTCTCCCGCTCCGAGCGCTGAATTCAGCACCACGTGCTTTACCCCGGTTTCCTTACAGACATCCACCACATTGCTCTCCAGTTCGACGAGTTGTGGAATTGGAGAACACACAACAAATACGGAGGTTACTCCATCCATAGCTTTGTGGAGACTCTGCCTGTCCGAATAATCTGCCAGCACGGCCTCGCATCCCGAGGGCGCCTTTGCGGCCTCCTCCTTGGACCGGAACGTGCCGCGGAACTTGGACTCTCTCCGGTTCACCTCCTGCAAAACCGCTTTGCCAACGTTTCCGCTGGCGCCAGTTATCAGGATCATTTTTTGTTTCCCCTTTATGAGGCCCGCGACGCCCGGCCGAATTCAAGCTGACTCCTGCAGGCCGAATGCTTCAAGGACATAGTATAACGACGCTACACGCTGTGAAGTACGCACAAATTTGTAACCTGGGATTCCCGATGAAGGCAACAACAGACCGCCGTAAACTCGTCAAGCACGCGCGCTGGTAAGACGCTCCTTTTCCCTACATTCGTCTTACATCTTTGCGGGGGCAAGAGATGGGTATGCAGGGGTCCACTGCGCTGCCGTCACGCGTTGACGGAGCTCATCCTCAGCCAGTTTTGGCGCAAGGCCGTCCTTTTGCGCCTCGATGCCAACCGCTATCGCGATTTGCGCGGCCACCCTCCGAATGTCGGTCAAAGGAGGCAGCAACGACGCGGAAGAGTCCTTGAGAGCGGGCGAATTGCCGGCAAGCGCTCGGGCCGCCGCTAGCATCATCGCGTCCGTGACGCGCCGAGCGCCCGACGCGACCAATCCAAGGCCCATGGCCGGAAAGATGTACACGTTATTGCACTGTGCAATCGAAATGGTGCGCCCGCTGTAGCGGACAGGGGCAAAAGGCGAACCCGTGGCCACAAGAGCACGTCCATCGGTCCAACGAATCAATTCCGCTGCTTTCGCTTCGGATTTGGAGGTGGGATTCGAGAGCGGGAAAATAATCGGTCGCTGAACCTTGCGCGCCATCTCGCGAACAACCGCTTCCGTAAAAGCCCCACCCACAGTAGAGAGACCGATTAGAATTGTTGCTTCGATGCTCCCGATTACGTCGGCAAGTCCGATGTGACCGTTGGAAGTTCGCGGCCATCCCGCCACGCGGCCCTCCGGCTGGGCATAGACACTCTGTTCCGGGCTAAGGTCTTTTCGCCCCGAATGCAGAAGACCGTCTCGGTCAACGACCCAAAAGTGGCTGCGCGCCTCCTGTTCGGATAGACCTTCGCCTTTCATTGCCTCGCGCAAACCATCGGCAACGCCTATGCCGGCGGAACCTGCTCCCAGCATGACGATCTGCTGATCCTTCAAACTCCTTCCGGTCACTTTGACTGCGCCCAGAACCGCTCCGAGGGCGACAGCCGCCGTCCCCTGGATGTCATCATTGAAGGTCAGCAATTCATCGCGGTAGTGCCGAAGAATGGGCCGGGCATGCGGCGTCGCGAAGTCCTCCCATTGCAAACATGTTCCGGGAAGTTCCTGCTTAACCGCCTGAACGAACTGATGGACGAAGTCAAAGTATGCCTGGCCAGTAATCCGTTCGTGGCGCCAGCCGAGGTACTCCGGATCGTTGAGCCGTTCCTTATTGTTGGTTCCCACATCCAGAACGATGGGCAGCGTGCGTTCCGGACGAATCCCGCCGATGAGCGTATATAAGGATAGTTTGCCGATCGGGATACCCAGTCCGCCTGCGCCTTGGTCGCCGATGCCCAGGATGCGTTCGCCGTCCGTGACGACGATTACGTCGACCTCCGGATTGGGACGATTCCGCAAGAGCGTGGGAATTGAATCGCGGAGCGGGTATGAGATGAATAGGCCACGGGGCCGCCGGTAGATGTGACTGAATTGTTGACAGGCCAGCGCGACCACCGGTGTGTAGACGATGGGTGTCATTTCCTCAATGTGGTCCAGCAGAAGCCTGTAGAAGAGGACTTCGTTGGTATCCTGCAGAGCGCGCAAATAGATGTGCCGCTCCAGGTCGTCGTCTTTCCGCTTGTAGGCCTCGTAAGCGCGGACGACTTGCTCCTCGAGGCTCTCGACCTGAGGCGGCAGAAGTCCGTGCAACCCAAGCTTGCTTCGCTCTTCCTCCGTGAACGCCGTGCCTTTGTTCAGCCGTGGGCGTTCGAGGAGATCCATCCCGCGGGGAACATCCGGCAAACCTGACTGCGTAATCTGCTGTTTTGTAGCCATTTTCGTTGCTCCCTTTCTCTTCTCTTGACACCGAGAAGTTGCCGCTAAGGACTGCCCTGAGTGTGAAGAGGCTGAAGCCTTTCGCCTCCTACCGAGTATTCAAACCAAACGAATGTTGTGTTCCATAGTCTTAATGACTGAGTCCAAGCGGCCGGACAGCACCTGCCTGGCGAGACTTAGGGTGTAGCCCTTTGCCGTGTGAAAGGGCACGTGCGACGGCAGCGAGAGCGCAAACGGATCCACGACGGCGTCCACCACGACGGGCCCGTCCTTGTGCGCAAGGGCCTCGGCGAGTGCTTCTCTTACGTCGCTAGGCTCTTCCAAGCGTATGCCCTTCGCACCCATTGCTTCGGCAACGCGGGCAAAATTCGGATTGTCAAATTCCACCCCAAAGGGAACCAAGCCCGCCTCCTGTTGCTCGATGTTGACGAAATCGAGCGAGTCATTGTGAAGGATGATCTGAACGACGCGGGCCTTTCTCTGAACCTGCGTCGCCAGATCGCCGAGTCCGAGCATGGTAAAGCCCCCGTCGCCGCAGAGCGCGATCGTCTGCCGGCCGGGGTACGCCAATTGCGCGCCGAACGCATTGGGCGCGGCATTGGCCATCGACCCCCATGAAAAGGAGCCGAAGAGCCTGCGATTCGTTCCGCCCTTGATGTGCCTCGCCATCCAGATACACGCCGTGCCCGTATCGGCGAAAAACATGGCGTCCTCCGAGGCCAGTTGGTCGAGTGTGGCCGCCAGAAATTCCGGCCGGATCGGTTTGATACCCGGTCCCTTCTCGACATAGTGATTCAGCAGTTCGTCAAACTCGCGCGTCTCGGCGATGCGCTTTTCAAGGAATCGCCTGTCGGTCTTTTCGCTCACCTTCGGCAGTAAAGATGCCAGTGTCGCCTTCACGTCGCCTACGAGCGGCAAATCGATCGGGGTGCGCCTGCCGAGATGCTTCGGGTTCCGATCGATCTGCACTTTCTTTACGCTATCCCCCGGCAAAAATTCCGAGAAGGGGAAATCTGTCCCCAGAAGCAGCAAGAGATCGGCGTCTTGAATGGCCCTGTAAGCTCCGCCGTAGCCAAGAAGTCCGCTCATGCCCACAGCATACGGATTGTCGTGCTCCAGCCACTGCTTGCCGCGAAACGAATAGCCGACCGGCGCTTTCAGCTTGGTCGCGAGCGCCATCACTTCGCCGCGCGCATCCCGGCAGCCGTCGCCTCCGAAGATCGCTACGGTCTTCGCATCTTCGATCATCCCGGCAAGAGCCTCCAGATCGGCATCGGCAGGATGAATTACCGGGTTCGCTGGAATTGTGACCGGGCGAGAGGCAAAAGGCGCGTCGGATGACGCGACGTCGCCGGGCAGCGAGATCACGGTAGGACCCTGGTCAATAACGGCGGTCAATATCGCGGTCCCAATGACTGCCCTGGCTTGCTCCGGGTTGACGATTCGTCCGATGTAGAGGGCTGCCGCGTCGAAGAGCTTGTACGGATTGAGCTCTTCGAACGCCGACGTGTCCATAATACTAGTCTCAACATCACCGGCGATCGCGATGACCGGAGCGCGTTCTTTGCGCGCGTCCATCAAGCCGTTGAACAAATGTGCCGTCCCGGCTCCGGCGGTGCCGCACACCACTACAGGTCGGCCAGTCAAATACGCCTCGGCGACCGCCGCGAAGCCGCCATACTCTTCGTGGCGCACGTGGATGAACTCGATCTTCCCGTTTCGGTGAAGTGCGTCAATCACGGGATTCAGCGCATCGCCGACGATCCCGTAACACCGTTTCACCCCCGCCTTCTCGAACATTTCCCACATTACGTCCGCAACGTTTCGTGCCATGTGACGCCTCCAATTTTCCCGGAAGGATTTGTCTCTTGATTAAAACCGTAACCGCCTGACCATCCCAAAAGTTTCTGGGCTCCGTGGGCGTTCATCGCGAGCCCCAAGTACTAGCCCGGAGATTAATAACCTGCGTCTATAATCCCCGTTCTTCCTTCAAACTTGCATCTGTTCGTCGATGTTAGATTTATATAAAACGCTGGGGTGCGGTTCAAACAGCACACCAACGGCCCTTCCAACCGGTTATTTTGTCGCGCCGACCTTATGGGTTGTTGAAGTTCTCTCGCCGGGCCATGGGCCATCCTCCCCCAGTGAATCGAGACTGCATTGGCCATGCCAGATCGAGAATGTAGTTTCCCAACGCCGAAGCTATTTAGAAAGAAGAAGATACAAGTATGCAATGGCCACGCATGCGGCTAGGTGATGCATGCGGATGTTCAAGTTCCCGACAGCGAAGTCTAACCCTTGACACCTCGACGGGGTTTGTAGCCGGCTAAATTACCGGGTGATCTGAAAAGAGTATGTATTCAACTACTTGGCCAGCGTCGGCCGGAACCCAGGATTGGTGTGGTGGGAAGCCCTATTACCGGCAGCTATCCAAGACCCGGACCACTTTCTTTCCCGCAGGTTTGGGCATCCGCGACCGAAGGCGAGTTTCACTCTGAACCGGAGGCGCCCGCAATCGTGCGCGGCGTGGCACTCAGCATGAAGGTCGTACCTAGTCCGGCGTAGAGATAACGATCACCGAATGCCTTCTTGAGCGCCGTGAAGGCGGGCTCGCCGGTGCAGTGGCCTGGCGCAACGTACTCCACCTTGAACGTGTCGCGCAGGGCCGTAACGATCCTCTCGATGTCTGGGTCGCTTGACACCACGAGGTGAAACCCGCCGCCGACGAAGTGGATGCGCGGGTTGATCGCCGTGGCGGCTTCCACGATCTTGTCAATGCCAGGATGCGAACAGCCAACCACGATCACCATCCCGTCGGGGGTGTTGATGGCCAGCGACAGCTCGCGTAGTTCCACCGTACCCGGTTTATCGGAGACCAGCGCGATTAGATGGATGCCGGGTGAGATTTCGATGTTCTTGTCGACGAGTTGGAAGTTAGCACCGGGCCAGGCAGATCCAAACCGCATGACTTCGGGCGGCGCACCGTTGTAGTAGCGCTGTTCCAGCGGCAGGGAAGGGTCCTTGCGATAAAAAGTGCTCGGCAGGTCAGCACCATAGACGCCGAACCCCTCCTCAGGCGCGTAGATCTTCACCCTGGGGTTCACGCTCAGCAGGTAGGCCAAGCCTCCCATGTGGTCACCGTGTCGGTGTGACATAACGACGAAGTCCAGCTTCGATAGGTCCACGTCCTTGGCCTTCGCGTTCTGCGCAAGAATGCCGGGATTGTTGCCGGTGTCGAATAGCATGCGCCTTCCGCCATACTCAACCAACGCAGCATAACCCCAGTCCTTTTCCATCGCGGACGGTTTGCCGAAGGCGTCATAGAGGACTGTGATTTGCGCCTTGGCGGGATCGGCGCTCGCTGCAGATGTCGTCCTGGTGCAACCTAGGAAGATCAGCAGCGCTAACGGACAGTAGATTATCCAGGACTTTGCCCTCACTTTGTCCTCCTCCTGAGTTGTGCTCTGACTGTGCATCGTCTTGAGGCTCAGGAATGAAATTCAGTGGCCAGCATTGTGCGGTTGGACTGACACAGGCGTCAAGACGCGAACAACGTCCGCCTAGACGTTAATCGGCCAAGTTGACGATCATCGCTGATGAAATTGACATTTTTAGACGCTCATACGTTTCTGACCAACTCGAAACGCAACTGACAAGGTCTAGGTCGGCGCAAGTTGAACGCACGTCAGAACTTGTCGTCATTCACCTCAGTCCAGTACCCATCCGGGTCCTGGAGATAGACCTGCCTTACACCGTCAGGCCGCGCGGTAAAAGTCTTTCCGTCGCCTTTGAAGTTGCGGTATTTCACCTGCATTTGATCGAGGTGAGCCATAAAATCAGGCAACGATGCGACCCGAAACGCAACGTGCACCTCGATGTCCCGCTGCGTAACCTCCGTGGCGCCCCCCACCACGTGTAGCTGGCCGTGAGCGCCAATGCGAAACCAGACGTGTCGGCCGTCTTTGAACGGCTCGGGTATTCTTTCTAGCCCTATGACCTTTTCGTAGAACTCTGCGCTTTTCTGCAGATCATGGACATGCACCGTCGCGTGATCAAATTCTGGAAATCTGTTTGGAGTCCCGGATTGGGAAAACAGCAAACAAACAGGCAGAAAACCCACTAGCGACAAGAGGACGTAATTTCTGATCTTCTTCATTTATTCGCGCAAACTCCTTTCGCCACCAAAGAACGGGCAGGGATCGCATAACTGACGAAGAGATTAGCGTCAAAACTGCTGGCTAGTAAATAGATTTGTCGGTGGCGCGATCCCTGCGGGAAACCCAGTTCGCATCGGTTACCGATGCGCGGCCCTGTAACTGAACAGTTTTTCGCATTCTTTTCGCAGAAAACCGCCGGTGACGGGGATGGGGTGATTACCCTTCTCGAAGACGAGCCGGCAGGGGATGAGACACGCTCGCCACTTGTAGTCTTCCGTACCGTGCTTGAGGCCGTAAGCGGCAATGTCTTCTTGGGAAACGCCGTAGACGACCGCGCCAATTCTAGACCACACGCAGGCACCGGCGCACATGGCGCAGGGCTCGTGCGTGGAGTAGAGGACGAAATCGGGCAGGTAGCGGCCATAGCCGCTTGATACGTATTTGAGCGTTTCCAACTCTACGTGCTTGATGCTTGATCCAGAAGTTTTTACCCGGTTGCCTGCGCTGGCAATGACCACCTCGCGCTTGCCCGTGAGGCGTGTAATGACCGCGCCAATGGGATAGTCGCCTCGGTCACCGGCGCGTTTGGCCTCCGCGACAGCCAGCTCCATGAACTTCTTTCTCGGTTTGTAGGAAGCAGGGATCATGTAGTTGGATTATATCCGTTTGTCGCGAGCGTCTCTCAGGATAGCCGCACATGTCCGGTTAGCGCTGCCGGCTCAGACGGTCGACGCAACACCATCTAATCAGTTGATCCGACAATACTTCCCCTGGAGAACCGATCTGTTTGGCTGTACTCGGTCAAAACCTAGCCAGGGTA
>Ga0307479_10006598_pt1 | contig 10674 bp, 9 predicted proteins | sample atmos_gasesECM4C_FD_203743 | JGI IMG/M metagenome (GOLD analysis project Ga0307479, IMG submission 203743) | Hardwood forest soil microbial communities from Morgan-Monroe State Forest, Indiana, United States - atmos_gasesECM4C_515 | ecosystem: Environmental > Terrestrial > Soil > Temperate...
CGGCGAGGTCTACGGCCTGCTCGGCCCTAACGGGGCCGGTAAGACGACGCTCATCCGCAGCTTCGTCGGGCTGGTGGCCCCCGAGAAAGGGACGGTGACAGTTCTCGGCCGCCGCATGCCCCAGCTCCCCGTGCTGGCGCACGTCGGCTACATGACGCAACAGGCAGCGCTCTACCCGGATCTCTCCGCTGAGGAGAACGTGCACTTCTTCGGCGCCATCAACGGGCGGGTCGACGGCGTTCGCGAGGCGCTCGAGTTCGTCGACCTGTGGGATCGCCGGAAATCGGTGGTGAGCACCCTGAGCGGCGGGATGCGAACGCGATGCTCACTCGCCTGTGCCCTGGTCCACAAACCCGATCTCCTTCTGCTCGACGAGCCGACGGTCGGCGTCGATCCGCAGCTGCGCGTCCAGTTGTGGGACGGCTTTCGCAAAATGGCGGCCGGCGGCACCTCGATCGTGATCTCGAGCCACGTCATGGACGAGGCCGAGCGATGCGATCGCCTTGGGTTGATCCGCTTCGGCAAACTCCTCGCCGAGGGGACCGTCGCCGAGATCAAGGCAAAGGCCGGCGTCGACCGCCTGGAAGGTGCCTTCCTCAAGCTCTCCGAGGCTTCGCGGGCATGAGCGCGAACCGCGTCCGAGCGATGACGCAGCGGCTCCTGCACCAGTTCCGGCGCGACCGTCGCACGCTGGCGCTGCTGTTCGGTGCCCCGCTCGTCATCCTCGGACTGCTCGGTTACCTGCTTCGTGGCGGAGGCGACGTGCCGAAGATGGGCGTCGTCAACCTCGACAGTGGTCCGCTGGGCAGCATCGTCGCAACGACCCTCCAAAACTCGAAAACGGTTTCCGCATCCAGCATGTCGCAGCCAGACGCCGGCGCGAAACTACGATCCGGTGAGATCGCGGGATACATACTGCTGCCATCCGACTTCTCGGCGCAGGCGCAGCAGCGCCGGCTCATCGCGCCGGAGATCCACCTCGAGGGAAGTCAGCCCGGGCTCTCGCAGACGATCACGCAATCGGTCAGTCAATCGTTCGTCGCCCTCGCCGGCCAGGCCGGTGGCGTGCAGTTCGCACCGAAGGTCACCTTTCTTTATGGCGGTCCGGGCTTCGATACGCTCGATTACTTTGGCGCGGCCTTCATCGGCCTGGTGGTGTTCTTCCTGGTGTTCGTCATCACGGCGGTGGCGTTCCTCCGCGAGCGGGGACAGGGGACGCTGGAGCGTTTGATGGCAAGTCCGCTGCGACGGGCGGAGATCGTGCTCGGCTACATGTTGGGCTTCACCGTGCTTGCGCTGGTCCAATCCGCCGAGGTGCTGGCCTTCAGCCTGCTCGTGTTACATGTTCACAATGTGGGCAACGTTGCCCTGATCTTCCTGCTCGAAGCCCTGATGGCGATCGCCGCGGTCAACCTCGGCATCTTCCTCAGCATGTTCGCCCGCACCGAGTTCCAGGCGGTGCAGTTCATCCCGTTGGTGATCGTGCCCCAGGTACTGCTGGCCGGCATCATCTTCCCCATCAGTACGGAGCCCGGGCCGCTTCAGGCGCTCTCCCGCGTCCTGCCGCTGACCTACGCGGTCGAAGGATTGCGGAACATCATGATCAAGGGCGCGGACCTGAGCTGGTCATCGCTCCAGCTCGACATCGGCGTCGTGCTCGGTTTCTGCATCCTGGTCATCCTCGCCGGTGCCACCACCCTCCGCCGCCGCGTCGCCTAGCTGAACTTCCTGTCCTGGTGGAGGCGATAGAGCCGGATGGTTACGATCAACGAGGGTGAACTGGTCGCGATGCTTGGTCGATACACTGACCGGGTGAAGCCGCCTCTGATCACCGGCGCACACGCGATCATCTACAGCCGCGATGCCGACGCCGACCGTGCCTTCTTCAGAGACGCGCTCGGTCTCGACTCCGTGGATTCGGGCGGCGGCTGGCTCATCTTCGCGCTCCCGCCGGCAGAGGTGGCAATCCATCCAACCGAAGAGAACGAGCATCACGAGCTCTATCTCCTGTGCGAGGACCTCGAGGCGACGGCGCGCGCACTGGAACGGAAGGGAGTTGCGCTCAAGCGCCCTTTCGACGAGCAGCGTTGGGGACGCGTGACCGAGGTCACCCTGCCCGGCGGCGGACGAATCGGGCTCTACCAGCCAAAACATCCTCTCGCACACGCGAAGACCTGAGCCGGCGGCGCTCAGCGATAGTTGCGGGAACTCGGAAAGACATCTTCGTCAGGAAGTGAAGGGGCGGCTTCGACGTGGTCGACGAGAACGCTGAGTACCCCGTCCTGCTTCTGCAGCCTGCCATCCATGATCAGGATCGGCTCCAGGTTCGCGACCTGCCGGTAGCGCTGGTAGATCGGAGGCCGGAGGATGACGTCGACGTGGCCGAACTCGTCGGCCAGTGTGAAGAACTTGAACTCCTTACCGGTCGACGGCGACTGCCGGGTGATCACCAGACCGCCGACGCGCACCTTCGCGCCGTCACGCGCGCTCGAGCGGATCGTCTTCGAGTCGATCACGCGCAGCTGGTTGAACTGCGGCCGGTAGAAATGAATCAGGTGGTCGGTAGTAGAGAGCGAGAGCAACCGGTAGTCGGTCGCGACTCGCTCGCGATGGGTCATCTGGGCGAGTTGCACCGCTTCTGACGGTTCGGCGATCATCGGCGAGCGCTGCCAGTTATCCGCATGCTCGTTGAAGCGCCAGACCGCCTCGCGCCGGTTGGGCTCCAGCGCGTCGAAGGCGCCGGCCAGTACCAGATTCTGCACCTGCGCCTTGGTCAGCCCATTCCGCGACTGGGTCGTCAGCCGGATCCGTCGGCAGAAGTCTTCGAGCGAGGTGACCGGTCCCTTCAGCTGCGCCTCCTCGAGTACCTCGAGCGCCTTGTCGCCCACGCCATGCACGTAGTTGAAGCCGAGCCGCAGCGCACCATCTTCAACAGTGCAGCGCACATAGCTCTTGTTGATGTCCACCGGCAGGATCTTGACAGCGTGCCGCTTGGCGTCCTCCACGATGACGTGCGGGTGATAGAAGCCCATCGGCTGGTTGTTGAGCAGGCCGGCGTACAGCGCCGCCGCGTGATGGAGCTTGAGCCAGGCGGTCTCGTAACAGGTGCGGGCGAAGGCGGCCGCGTGTGACTTGGTGAAGCCAAACTCGGCGAAGGCCGCCAGCTTGGTGAAGATCTCCTCGGCGGTCGGCCGCGGAATCTCGTTGGCAGCGCAGCCGCTGAGGAAGCGCTCGCGGATCGCGCCCATCAGCTCGTGCGAGCGATGGCTGCTCATCGCCCGCCGGAACCGGTCCGCTTCGGCGCTCGAGAAGCTGGCGCAGTCCATCGAGATCTTCAGGATCTGCTCCTGGTAGAGCACCACCCCGAGCGTCTCCTCGAGGATCGGCTTCAGCCGCGGGTGGATGTACATGACCGGCTCTTTGCCCTGCTTGCGCCGCAGGTAGGGATGCACCGCGTCGCCCTGGATCGGCCCGGGGCGGATGATCGCGACCTCGACCACGAGATCGTTGAAGGTCTCCGGACGCGAGCGCGGCAGCGTCTGCATCTGCGCCCGGCTTTCGATCTGGAAGACACCGATGGTGTCAGCCTCTTTGCACAGCTCATAGACCTGCGGATCTTTCAGGTCGAGCGCGTCGAGGTCGGGACGCTCGCCGGTGTCGGCCTCGATCAGGTCGAGCGCCTCGGCGACCACCGACAGCATGCGGAGCCCGAGCATGTCCATCTTGATCAGCCCCAGCTCCTCGACGTCGTCCTTGTTGAATTGCACCACCATCCGGCCAGGCATGGTGGCTCGCTCAACCGGCACGATGTCGATCAGCGCCTCGCCCGTCACCAGCATCCCGCCGACATGGATCGAGAGGTGGCGCGGGAATTCGAGGATCTGGGTGGCGAGATCGAACAGTTGCTGCCAGGGTTGCGTGATATTGGTCGTCCGGTAGCCGGCCGCCTGGGCGATCGTCTCCGGGCTCTCCGGGTGCCAGGCCGAGGCCGACTTCGCCAGGTGATCGATCGTCTCCTCCTTGAAGCCGAGCGCCTTGCCCACCTCGCGAATCGCCGATCGCTGGCGGTAGGTGACGACGTTGCAGACCATCCCGGTGCGCTCCGGCCCGTATTTTTCGTAGATGTACTGGATGACCTGCTCGCGATGCGCGGTAGAGAAGTCGATGTCGATGTCAGGGGTGGTCGTCATCTCTTCGTGCAGGAACCGCTCGAACAGCAGGTTGTGCTCGATCGGATCCACCCGGGTGATGCCGAGCAAATAGGCGACGATGCTGTCGGCCGCCGAGCCGCGCCCCTGCCCGGGAATGCCGCGGGTTTGCGCGAACCGCATCAGGTCCCAGTTGATCAGGAAGAACTCCGCGAATCCGGTCTTGTTGATGACATCGAGTTCCTTCTGCAGCCGGGCGGCCACCTCGGAGGTGACTGGCTTGTATTTTTCGCGGACCGCGTCCTGACACAATCGATAGAGAAAGGAGAACGGCGTCTCGCCGGCCGGGACGGGAAAGCCCGGGAAACGCGCAGCGACCAGGTCGAATCGGAAACGGCAGCGCTGCGCGATTTCGGCGGCATTCGCGATCCCCTCCTCGACCAGGCGCGCTGGATAGCGACGGAAGACCTCGCGCAGCTCGGCGCCCGACTTGAGGTAGTACTCAGCATTCGGGTGGAGATACCGCTGCGCCTCGTCGAGCGTGGTGCGATGGCGGATCGCGGTCAGCACGTCGTGCAGCCGGTGTCGCTCCGGGGTCGCATAGAACACCTCGTTGGTAATGACCAGCGGCGCTCGGTGCCGCTCGGCCAGGTCGAGGAGCACCTGGTTGCGCGAACGATCGTCCGGGGCCAGGTGGTCGTGCAGCTCGATGAAGACCCGGTCGCGGCCGAACACCTCCTGGTAGAACGGCAGCCGCTCTTTCGGGTCGGCGACGAGCGCGATCAGGTGCTGGCTGGCCGGCGCCAGCTGGTTCGTGCGTAGCGTGGTCAGTTCGCTGCCCGGCAGCCGCGCCATTCCCTTGGCATTGGGCATCTGCGCCCTGCTGATCAGCCGGCAGAGGCTCATGTAACCGATCTTGTCCTCCGCCAGCAGGAGAAGTCGATCACCCCACCGGTCGTAATCCACCCGGTCCTTCGGCGGCTTGGTGCCGTCGTCGATGGTCAGCTCCGTGCCGATGATCGGCTGGATACCCGCGCGCTGCGCGGCCCCGAAGAACTTGACCGCGCCATAGAACCCGTTGCGGTCGGTGATCGCGAGCGCCGGCATCTCCAGGTCACGCGCCCGGGCCACCAACTCCTCCGGGTGCGAGGCACCCTCGAGGAATGAGTAGTTGGAATGACAGTGCAGCTCGACGTAATTACGACCTCCCTCCCCCTTGTGGGGAGGGTTGGGGAGGGGGTCAGTCATAGACGCGTTCCACGAACCATTCGGTCGTGGCCCGGTCGCAGTAGCACTCGAGCGCCAACTCGTCGTCGATCAGCAGCCGCCAGTATTCACGGGAGACCGGGCTGCGCCACCAGTCGCAATCGATACGCCAGCGGTTGAGCACGCGCGTCACGGCCTGCCACCCCGCCGCCGACTCGAGATGCGTCGGAATCCCCTCAGCATCGAGGCGCACCCGTACGAGTCGAGCCGGTGCCAGCAGCTCGGTCATGCCGGTTTCCAGAGGATTCGATGGTCGGGGAGCGGCGCGGCATCCGATCGAACCTCGGCACGCAGGACCAGCAGTGAGCCGTATTCCTCCTGCAAGCGCGCGACGGCGTCCGCAATGGATTCCTGGAAGCCATCGCGACGGATCAGCAATCCGGGCTGCCGGACGTAGGCCGGCTCGAGCCGGCCGGCGCGCAACGTGATCCGCTCCAGCGGTGCGATGATCGTGGCGCGCAGCAGCCGCGGCCTAATGCCGTCGAAAAGTTCCGCCGCGGTCGTCACCGGGTACGCATAGCGCACCTCGACGGCGAGCACCGGGGCGGATTCTTGGTGGAGCACGATGCGGACCGCGCGCGTACCGAGGCCCTGGGCCAGCAGCGACGCGCTGACCTGCTCCGCCAGCGCCCTCGCGATGAATTGCAAAGCCTGCGTGTTGTCGACCGGGGGGTCGAGCGGCTCGCTGGCCGCGATTCGGACTGTGGGTCGCCACGGCCGCAGCCGGCGGCGGTCGATCCCCAGGGCCAGGTCATAGACGTCCAGCGCTTTGCTGCCGAACTGCCGGCGAAAGGCTGGACGCGAAATCGTTTGCAGCCGACCGATGGTCCGCACCCCGAGCAGCTCGAGGTACTCGCGCAGGTCGTCATCCAGCGGCAGCGTCTCGATCGGGAAGCGGGCCAGATAGTCCCGGGTCTGGTCCGGCTCCACCACCACCGGCACGCCTTGCCTCGCGTGTTTGGCGGCGACCTCGCTGACGAACATCGAGGAGGCCACGCCCAACGCGGGCGACATGCCAATCGCCTGCTCGACGGTGCCGGTGATGGCCGCCAGCAGTTTCGTCCGGTCGGGCCAGCGAAGCGTGAGCCGATCGAGCCGGAGGAAGGCACAGCCAGGGTCAGGAGCGTCGGCAAGATCCGGCGTGAAGCGGTGGAGCGTTGAGAGGAAGGACTGGCGGACCCTGGCCGTGGCCTCCTCGTCGATCGGTTGAAAGATCGCATCGGGCGCGAACTGTTGAGCCTGGTTGAGACTCATGCCCTCGGTAACTCCCTGGGCCCGCGCCTCGACGGAAACGGCCACCACCTCACCGCGCTCGTGCGCTCGGCCGCCGAGGACCAGCGGGCGGCCGCGCCAGGCCGGCGCCTGCAGCCAGGCGGCGAGCAATGAGGGATGAGGGGTGCGAACGCAGCAGATGACAGGGTCATGGGATTTCCCGTGTGTCATCGAAGTGGGTAGGGGACGATCCAGCGCTGCTTGTGACCCGGCGGCGCCAGCCGGTTTTTGACCACGGTGGCATCGACCTGCAACCCCTGCAGGTCACCGTCGCGGCTGAAGATCCAGGCGCTGCGTTGAAAGCTCAGGATCAGGCTGGCGTAATAACGGATCGCGTCGTCAGCTTCGGCGTCGTGGATCAACAGCAAGGTGCAGTCGGCTTCGGCGATGCGGTGCAGCAGATGTGGCAGCTCCGCGTCGAGGCCCGTAGCCCGGGCCTTCGGCAGGTCGATGCCGATCAGATCGACACCGGCGCGCGCCAGCACCTGGATGCTCGCCATCCCTTCTCGCAGGGATTTCGGCCGCACCACGAGCAGATGATCGAGCCGGGCATCGATACGGCCGAGAAACTCCGGATCGAGCCGGCTCGGAAAGTCGATGTAGGCGACCGGGCCTTCCCGACTGGCGGCGGCGATGCTGCGCTGGGCCAGTGTCCGTTTGCCGCAACCCCTGGGCCCGGCCAGCAGGCTCAACCGGCCGACCGGCCAGCCACCAATCCTGGTCAGGGCATCGATCTCCGCGATCCCGGAGGGCCTGACCGGACAGGGCGGTGCCGCCGGGCGTGGCGCGGCGCTCCCGAAACGGGTCTGGAGCACCGTGATGGCTTGTTGGAGACGATCCGGCATCTGGCACGCCCCATAGGAGAGATGACGACAATCGCAGTGACATCAGCCTCCCCGGGGACGCAGGAAACAGACGCTGAGGCTGGTCAGATCTTATCGAACAAATGTTCGAACGTCAAGACGCGCCGGACTCCTGTTAGCGCTCGACGATCAATCAAGACAATCCGCTGCTGTTTCTTCTTGTCCTGCTCGAGCTCGGACTTGCGGCCGGCATCGCGATGCGAAAGCGGGCTAGCGGGCTTCCTGCAATCCGACGCTGAACATCGCCTCGAGGTCGTGCTTAGAGAAGACCTTGAAGGCGACGTGAGTTCGGGTCTTGAGGATGCCGGGAATCTGTGAGAGTCGCGAGGTCACGATCTCCGCGATCTCTTCATGGTCCTTGACCCGAAGGATGGCCACGAAGTCGAACTCTCCGGTAACCGAGTAAGCCTCGGCCACGCCCGGCACGTCCGCGAGGGCGGGCCCCAGGCGAGCAATGGCCGACCGCTCGGCCTCGATCAAGACGATGGCGGTGACCATTGAGGCATTGTCTCATCTCGCTGGCGAATACAAAATCCTTGACCAATCGAACATATGTTCGCTATAATGGAGAGGATGAAAACTGCGCTGTCGACCATGGTGGTCGAGCGCTTCTGGCAAACCGCGCCACAGTCTCTCCAAACACGATGACGCCCGCCATATTCACGGAGTTGCTCGACATGACTCGCGAGGACGCCCTGAGCTGCCTTCTCATACTTCTGGAGCGGTATCACGGCATGGACAAAACTGGGCTGCTACCCGAGCAGCATGGCAACTCTCTGATCGCGCTCGGCCGGGGTCGTGATCTGATCGGTTTGGAAATGGCGGAACACACCGCGGAACTCAACAGGTCAGGCGCCTGCGTGGACGATTGGGGCTCCGTCTCGACGCAGGACTGGGTCCGACACAGCTGCAAACAATCGTCAAGTGCGGCGGCTGATTTCCTTCACGTTGGTGAGCAGGTTTCGAACCTGCCGAAGACGTTCGACGCCGTCCGAGACGGCAGGATTGGCTTCGCGCACGCGGCTATCATCGCGCGGCACGCGCAGGCGATCACCCATTCAGAAAGCGCTGAACCGTTCGATGAAACCCCATTCCTGAAAGCGGCGGAGGAAAGTAGCGTTAGCCGCCTCTGGTATTACTCGATGCACGCCTGGCATCGTGCCGACCCTCAAGGCGTCGCCGACGCTCAGCGTCAGGCGGTCGAGGAACGGTACCTCCGATTCACCGATGGAGCGGATGGCACGGTCTACGTCAAGGGGGCCTTCGATTCCGCCTCGGGAGCCACGATCAAAACTGCCATGGAGCCCTTGGCGCAGCCTCATGGCGACGACGACCTCCGCAGCCGCGAGCGGCGGAACGGTGACGCATGGGTCGAAATGGCCGCTCACGCGCTCGACACCGGGGCGGTTCCTCAGCACGGAAGCGTTCGGCCGCATGTACAGGTCACGACCACGTTGGAGACGCTGCAAGGCCTGATCGGAGCGCCGGCTGGAGAGATGGCGTTGTCGCTCCCGATCTCGGCCAAGACCGTGCAGCGATTCGCCTGCGACAGCTCGATCACGCGGGTTCTTCTCGGAGCCGACTCCGCCGTTATCGACGCGGGTCGGGCGAAGCGGGTCGTCGCCAGCGGAACGCGGCGAGTGCTCGATGCTCGCGACAAACACTGCCGCTGGCCCGGCTGCGAGCGCCCGGCTTCGTGGAGTTCGGCGCATCACATCCTCCATTGGGCTCAGGGAGGGAAGACCGATCTTTCGAACATGATCTTGCTCTGCCAGCATCATCACTGGATGGTGCACGAAGGTGGCTGGCGGTTGTCACTGGCCGCCGACGGACGCGTGCTTGCGATTCCGCCAGAGACGGACTTCTACCCGCCGGAGTTCTACCCCTCGGCGCGGGCGCCTGACGAGTTCGACGTGGCCTGATCTCGGGGAGAGCTGCGGCGGCCGGTCTCCACCTGCAGGCCGCCAGTAGAGTCAGGACAGGATGGCGGCCCAGGTCAGGATCGGCTGTTCAGGATGGTCGTACCCACACTGGCGCAAGCGCTTCTATCCCGATAAGCTGCCGGCCCGCGAGCAGTTTGCCTTCTACGCGCACCACTTCGATACCGTCGAGCTGAACAATTCGTTCTACCGGCAGCCGCTATCCGAGCGGTTTGTGGCCTGGCGCGAACAGTCCCCACCAGGCTTCCTGTTCGCCGTCAAGGGCAGTCGCTACGTGACTCACGTCAAGCGCCTCGTGGTCGACCAAAAGTCGATCGACCTCGTCGTCGACTCAGCGCGCGAACTTGGTCGCAAGCTTGGCCCGATTCTCTTCCAGCTGCAGGCGAACTTCCGCGCGGATGTCGATCGCCTGCGCGGCTTCCTGGCCATGCTGCCGGCCGACGTCCGCTTCGCGCTGGAGTTCCGGCATGATTCGTGGCTCGTGCCTGCCGTGCTGGATCTGCTCCGGTCTCGGCGGATCGCGATGTGCATTCCCGACCACCCGAAGCTGCCCAAGTCGCTCGAGATCACGAGCGACTTCACATATGTAAGGATGCACATGCCGCCGCACGGACTCGGTTACGGCGAGCGAGCGCTGCAACCGTGGGCCGATCGAGTCAGCGGCTGGCGCGGCGCCGGGCTGGACGTCTTCGTGTATTTCAATAACGACATGGAAGGACACGCCGTCAGAGACGCCAGGACGCTGATCTCGCTCGTTACCATGAAAGGCATCGGGCCATGACCACGACACAACAGAACCTCGCCCCCTTCTACGACGGATGGCGCTTCGCCCAGGAGCGCCTCGTCCAGCGTATCGGCGAACTCTCTCCACACGAACTCGAGCTGCGGGCGGCCCCACACCTCTGGCCGATCTGGGCCATCACGGCGCACACGGCGGGGACGCGACCCTACTGGCTCTGCCATATCTGCAAAGAACCCGGCGCCGAGCGCACGCCTTTCGCCGGTTCTTACGATCAGGGATGGGAAGACGACCTCGACCACCCGCGCGAGGCGGGCGAGCTGGTCTCGGCGCTCCAGTCGACGTGGACCATCGTCGAGGATTGCCTCGACCGGTGGACGCCGGCGATGCTTCAGGACGAATTCCTTCGGGAGATCAATGGGCAGGTCCAGCTGCACACGCGTCAG
>Ga0307479_10006599_pt1 | contig 10674 bp, 9 predicted proteins | sample atmos_gasesECM4C_FD_203743 | JGI IMG/M metagenome (GOLD analysis project Ga0307479, IMG submission 203743) | Hardwood forest soil microbial communities from Morgan-Monroe State Forest, Indiana, United States - atmos_gasesECM4C_515 | ecosystem: Environmental > Terrestrial > Soil > Temperate...
GGCCAGAGCGCGCGGCCAAGCGGATGGCTGGGTCACAGGTGGCGGGGGAGGCGGCGGAAGATTTCGAGGCGCAGGGGGCGGCGGCGCGAAGAGGCTGCTCAATGCATCCGCGGTGGAACTGCGGTCCGCGGCTGTCTCGGAAACTGCGGCCTTCGGCTCCAGCAAGGCTTTCACGCGGTTAATCAATTCCTGCGGCTGAAAGGGCTTGCGAATAAGCTCGTCGGCTTTTACGGAGACGGCTTTGTCGGCGACGCTCTTATTCACCACGCCGGACATCAACAACACCGGGGTCGTGCAGAGCTCGGGATTCTCCTTAATCTGGCTGCAAACGGAGTAGCCATCCTGGTCCGGCATAATCACGTCGGTGATGACCACGTCGGGAGGAGTTTGCTCGAACTGCGAGAGGGCGGAGGCGGCGTCGGCGCATGTAATGACGTTAATGTTCTCGCGGCGAAAAGCAATCTTGATGACTTCGCGCATGGTGGCGCTGTCGTCGATGAAGTAGACGTTGGGCGTGCGCTTCGTGGGCGCTTCCTCTTGAGGAGGAAAGGTCATGATCTCACTCATTGTGCTTCCTTGTCCGCCATGTCGCGAGAACCTTCGTCGACTTCGCGCATGGCATCTAGCATCAAGTCGGTGGCCGAGCGCAGCACGGTGCGCTGCGCGGAGGTGGCGCCGTAGGCAAACTTGTAGACGCCTTTGCTGCCGTGGACGCAACTTTTCAGGATGAAGATGACGGCTTCATCGCCAAACAACGCGCCGCATTCGGCGTGGGCAATTTCCCCGCCTTCATAGAAGAGAATGGCGTCGGTTTCTTCGGCGTTGATGTGCAGCGCGCCGGTCTGGTGAGCGTGGCCGAGCATCTGCATGACGCCGGTGAGGTCGTGGTGGGTCAAATTGCCGCTCAGACTGGTATCGGACTGCGTCAGCATTTGCGTGGGCTGGAAGCCCTCCATTTTGCTGACGATGATCTGCCGGACATGGGAAGCAATGGCGGCGGGCTGGCGTGCGCGATCAATGTAATCGTCGCAGCCGGCCTGAAACGCCTCCATCAAGGCGCGCTGGGAGCCGTCGCCGAGGGCGATGATCGGCAGGCCTGCGTTCTTGGCATCGGCGCGAATGATGCGCGCGATCTCGAGCGCACCCATCTCGCGCAGGTTGGTGGAGCAGAGAATGGCGGTCGGAGCGTCGTATTCAAGCGCGGTCAGCACGAAAGCGGCTTGTGTGCTGGTGACCACATCAAATCCTTCACGCTTCAGCGCGTCGCTCAGACGTTTTGTGAAATACACGTTGCTGTCAATCAACAAAATCTTGAAAGAGCGCGGGGCGGGGATCATGGCCGCATCTCCGCTTCGTCCTGGCCTGCAGGTTCCGTCTGCAGTTGCTGCGGCACACGCCGCTGCGGAAGAGGCTGATCCGGCCCGGGTGTGAGCGCGCCCAAATTCAGGACCTCGATGATTTCGCCTTCGTGGGAAAGCCATCCGCCGACGTGCGGCTCGTCCGTCTCGCTTGCGGCCGTCAGGGCCGTCAGCCCGGCGTTGATGAGCTCGCATTCCCCGGTGACGGGGAGCGCCACCCATTCGGTCTGCGAGCCGAAGCGGCGGGTGGCGATGAGGTAGTAGCGGCGAGAAACCGTGCGCTTGCCGACCAGCGCTTCGGCGACGTCGCAGACCGGAATAATTCTTCCGCGTCGCAGAATCACCCCCTCGATTTCCGGGGTCTTGTGGGGGAAGCGAAAGACGCGGCTCAGGGGAAGAAGTTCAATCGTGGCGTCCGCCGCGACGGCATATCTCAGTTCGCCCAGGCGTAAGAGCACAAAGGACTTCAGGTCAAATTCAGTTGCGGCGGTCATGGTATGAATTCCGTACCTGGCGCATTCTGCTTGCCGGGAGTTTCTCCTTTTGGCGGAAACGCCGCGTCGAGCAGTGCCAAATTTTCCGCCGAAAGGAAGCCTTCGGGGTACACCACGGGAACAACGTTTTGATCCAGAGCGGTCAGGCCGCGGTACCATTGCCGCTCTTCATGGCAAAAAGTAAGCGGCAAAGCCTGCAAGCGCGTCATGGTGCTCATCTTTTCGATGCTGTGCACCAGCAGAACCGCGCGGGTATTGCGCAGCACAAAAGCCAGAATCCCCTGCGACGCCGGCAATCCAAAATGAGCCGCGCCGTCGACGAGAAAGAGAACTTGCTCACCGCGCTTCATGAAGTAGCGAACCTGGGGAACGCTTGAGACGCTGATTTCAGTGGCGGCGCTCGCGAGCGTGTCGGCGCTGCGTACTTCCTGAACGGACGCGGAAGACACGGCAAAGAGCTGCTCGCCGATACGGAAAAGAATAATCTGCTCGGAGGGCAAGGCGCGCGGATTGGCTGGAGCAGGAGCAGGCATCAGCGAACTCCCACGGAAGCCGGCTTGCAAATCTCGACAACGCGCTTTTCGATGGCGGGATAGACGTCGTCAAGGCTGAGGACTTGATCGGCGAGTCCGGCCTTGATGACTTCCGCGGGCATGCCGAAAATCACACAGGACGCTTCATCTTGAGCAAGAACGAGGCCGCCCGCGGACTTGATGGCTTTTGCGCCGCTGGTGGCGTCGTTGCCCATGCCCGTGAGCACCGCGGCAATGCTAGAGGACCCGGCGTAAGCGGCCACCGATTCCAGGGTGACATCCATGTTGGGAAGGTAACCGTTAATACGGCCGGTGGTTCCGTCCAGCTGAATTCTTCCCGTGGGCGTCACGCGGAGGTGTTGTCCGCCCGGGCAAATGTAAAGCGTGCCGGGCGCAAGAGATTCATTGGCCTCAGCTTCCTTGACGCGCATCTCCGTGAATTCAGCGAGCTGAACGGCGTACTGCGAGGTGAAGGCCGCGGGCATGTGCTGCACCAGAATGACGGCGGCAGGGAAGTCACGCGTGAAGCCAGATGCGATGCGCATGACGGTCGCCGGGCCGCCGGTGGACGCGGCCAGGACTACCACTGGGAAGCGCTGATCGCCGGCGGCGCCTGCCGACGGGGACTGGTTGGCCTTAGGATCGGACGCTGCTTTTCCAGCGCCGTCGTTCTGAATCGTGGAAGCCAGCCGCGAAGCCGTGCGCACGACACGGACTTTGGCGGCCATGCGCGTCTTGCGCAAGAGCTCTTCGCTGATGTTACGCAGATCCAGGTCGATGCCGCTCGAGGGCTTGGCGACGAATTCGATAGCGCCAAGCTCGAGGGCGCGAAGCGTGCTGGCCGCGCTTCCGCGAGATTCCGAGCTGACAATCACGATTGGCCGGGGATTCTTGGTCATGATCTCCGCGGTGGCTTGCAAACCGTCGACGTGCGGCATGTTGATGTCCATCGAGATGACGTCGGGCTTAAGCGATTCCGCCAGAGAGACGGCTTCGCGGCCGTCCTTGGCGCTGCCGACCACCTGCATCTGGTCGTCACTGTTGAAAATATTCTCGAGCACTTTGCGCATGAAAGTGGAATCGTCCACCACGAGGACGCGGATTTTCTTGGAAGGAGTGGCCATGTGCTTCTACGCCACGGGAGCGGCCGGGCGCGGCGCCTCCGTTCCAATGAGCTGTTCGACCGCGGCGATGAGTTGATCTTCCTGCACTGGCTTGGTCAGGAAAGCGGAAGCGCCTTCCTTCATGGCGCGGTCGCGATGCTTGGCTCCAGCCCGCGAAGTAACCACCATCACGGGGATGCGGCGCGTCGAGGGCGTCTGGCGCAACTGCGCCATCAATTCGTATCCAGTCATGCGCGGCATTTCGAGGTCGGTGATGACCAAATGGCAGCCGTGCTGCGTGACCAACTCGGCGGCTTCCATTCCGTCGGCAGCCAGCTTCACGCGGTAGCCGTTTTTCTCGAGCATGCGTCCTACAAACTTGCGCACGCTGATGGAGTCGTCGGCCACCACGATGACGCGCTCGTGCTCGACGCGGTCGATGGCTTCCGAAGGAATGGTGCCACGCGCCACCGCGGCGGAGCCGGGCGCAAAAACGCGCGCGGCGCTGGCGGAAGCCTGAAGCGACCTGTGTTCGCTCGGCTCCGTGGTGACCATGCGGTTCAAATCAATCAAGAGAATCAGACTGCCGTCCGGGGCGATAGTGGTTCCGGGGAACAGCTTCACGCGGCGGAGATATTCGCCGAGGTTCTTGATGACGATTTCATCCTTGCCAAGAACTTCTTCGACCACCAAGCCGACGCGCTGGCTTCCGGCATTGGCCACCACCATGCGGAAGTAGCCGTTGACCGGCTCGAGGGGCGGCAAGCCGAGATAGGTGTCCAGGCGAATGACTTCGGTGACGACGTCGCGCACCTTGGTAAGCAGTTTTCCGCCCACGTCTTCGATTTCATCGGCGCGCAACCGGCGGATTTCTTCGACGACCGCGAGGGGCAATGCAAAATGCGTGGCGCCCGAGCGCACAAAAAGCGCGGGCGAGATGATGAGGGTGAGAGGCACCTTGAGCGTGAATTTTGTGCCTTGGCCTTTGGCGGTATGAATTTCAATCTCGCCGTTGAGCGCATTCATATTGGCGCGCACGACGTCCAAGCCGACGCCGCGCCCCGCAAGTTCGGTTTTGACCGGCGCGGTCGAAAAACCAGGGTGAAAGAGCACTTCGCGGAGATCGCGTTCGGTAAGCCGGTCGGCGGTTTCCGGTGAAACCAAACCGCGCTCGATGGCGCTCAGTTTCACGCGCTCAAAGTCGATGCCGCCGCCGTCGTCCTCGACCTCAATGTAAATGTGATTGCCGCGATGATAGGCGCGCAGCATGATCTTGCCGGCGGGGGGCTTACCGGACACCGCGCGATCCTTGCTGGGCTCGATGCCATGTGCGACGGCGTTGCGAACCAGGTGCACGAGGGGATCGGAAATCTGCTGAATGATGCTGTTGTCGAGTTCCGTCTCGCTGCCGGTGAGGTCGAGCTCCACTTCTTTGTTCGTGGACTTGGCGGCATCGCGAACGGCGCGGGACAAACGCGAATACAGCACGCCGATGGGCACCATGCGCGCGGCTGTGATTTCGTCTTGGAGGTGATGGGCGAGCTTGGTGAACTCGTCGATGTCGCCCTCGACGCGGCCGATGAAGGCTCCGAGCTGCGAGAGAACCTCATTGACGTCCGCGGATATTTCCGCCATGGAACGCGACAAGATATTGAAGTCGTCGTAGCGGTCCATCTCGAGTTCACTGAATTCAGACCAGAAGGAAGACTCGCCGGCTGCCGCGCTGGAAAGCAATTGCGGCGTGGTTTCGGAATTCCACTGCCCCCGTGCGCGCCGGGAGTTGATGCGGTTAAATTCGTACTTTTCCTGAAATTCGGCGACCTTGCTCTGCAGCCGTTCCTTGGAAAAGCGGAGTGTGTCGGTCAGCTTTACCAGTTCGCCGACGCGGCCGACCATGCGCGTGCGGTTGATGACCAATTCGCCGACAGTGTTCATCATGCGGTCGAGGCGCGCCAGGCCGATGCGCACGGACTTGGCCGACGATGCGGAAGCAGCGGCTTGTTTTGCCGACTTCTTGACTGCGGCGGTCGGGGCAACGGTCTGTGCCGCGGCGACCTTCTCTTCCGCTTCCCGGCGTGTGGCAGCTTCAGAACTGGCCGGTTGTGCTTCCGCTTCTTCCGGCTCCAGCGGAGCAAACTCCGCAATGCGCCCGAGCAGCGAATCGACCGCGGCGCGCATTTCCGTTTCATCGGCCCACTGGCGATGCAGAGTTTTCTTCAAGACGTCGACGGATTCCAGGCACAGGTCCACCACGGCCGGTGACGGATCGATTGCGCCGTCACGCAAACGGCCGATCAGGTCTTCCACGCGGTGAGCAATGCCGCCGAGGCGCTTCAGTCCGACTTGTGCCGCGGAGCCTTTGATGGTGTGAATAGCGCGGAAGAGTTTATTGATCTCTTCCGAATTGTTGTTGCCTTCGAGAGAAAGCAGGCAGTCGCTGACCACTTGCAAGTGCTCTTCGGCCTCCGGCTGGAAAAACTCGAGGATTTCGTCGGGTACTTCGTCATCGGCGGGAAGAGTGTCAAAATACGACCCCGTCACGGCCTCCGCTGCCGGCTCCTCGAATGCCTCAGGAGCAATTCGCTCCTGAGGTTCAGGCTGCGCAAGATTGAGCGGCGGCGGCTCGGGAGGAAACGCGAAGCGATAGCGGTCCTTGAAAGCCGCGATGTCTTCGAGGCTTTCTCTTCCTGTGTCGCTGATTTCGAGCAGGTCCGCTTCCAGGAGCGAGATGCCGTCGGAGAGGAATTCCGTCAGCGGCCCGTGGAGGTCTTCACCCAGGGGCGCGTTCAAGGCGTATTGAAAAACGTGCGCGAGTTTTCCCGCTATTTCCGAGAATCGCGGAAACCCATAGCTGGCTGAAGTTCCACCGAGCGTGTGCGCCGAAATATAAAGACGTTCCAGGTCCTCGCGGCGCGGCTCAACCTCTTGCAGGACGTTGACGTACTCCCGCAAATACTGCAGGTGCTCCGCGGCTTCCTGGAGGAAGACTTCGACGGCTTCGCGGTCAGGCTTGCTCACGCGCGTCCCTCCGCGGCCAATTCAGGCTTGAGCAACTCATCCGCGGTCGGCTTGCGATACAAAATGCAATCGTTCAGCACGATGACTTGGAACTTCACGGGCATTTTCGAAATGGATTCCGAGTGCCCGAGGAAGAGATATCCGCCGGGCTCCAGCGTTTCGTAGAAGCGCTGCACCAAGGCGCGGCGGCGCTCTTCGGAAAAGTAAATCAGTACGTTCATGCAGAAAATCGCGTCCATGCGGCCAAGGTACACGGGAGACGCCAGGTTCACCTGCGCGAAGGTGACCATTTTGCGCAGTCTGGGCTTCACCTGCTGCCCGTTGTTCATCGGCGAAAAATGATCCGCCAGTTGTTCTTGCGTCACGGCGGCGATGCTGCGCCCGGAATAAATTCCGGCCTCCGCGTGCTTCAGCGCCTGGCGGCCAACGTCGGTGGCCAGGATTTCCACGTTCCAGGAATCCGCGAAGGAGAGCGCGTCCAGGATGGTGATGGCGATGGAGTAAGGCTCCTCGCCAGTAGAGCAGCCCGCGCTCCAGATGCGCAGCGTTCGCGGGTCCTTCCAGAATTTCTTTGTATGCAGCTCGGGCAGAAAGCGTTTTTCGAAGGCTTCGTAAACGCCGGGGTAGCGGAAAAAACTGGTTTCCTGGGTCAGCAGTCTTTCGAGCAGCGCTTCGTATTCCACGTTGGATTTGCGCATGGTGCGCAGCAAATCGCTGCCACGGTGCATGCCCTTGGCGCGCAGATGTTCGCGAACGCGCGTGGAGAAGAACCGCTCGCGCGATTCATCGAAGCAAATTCCGGTGCGCTCCTCGATCAGCATGCGGATCTCGTTCAGTTCATGTTCGTTCAGCCCGTGGCCTGTTCCGTGGCGCTCGCTCATCGCTATCCCGTGTCTGAGGTTGCCTTCTCACTCCCGCCTCCGAGCTCGAAAGGAGAGCGGTGACTAACGAACGGCCCCCGCGTGGACTGGCCGGTCGGATTCTTCTGTAAGCGCGCCCGTCTTGGCGGCACGGAACTGTGCCAGCGCTTCGTTGAGCAAATCCGAAAGCTTGACGAGCTGGCTGACGGTTGTCACGGTCCCGCGCGTTCCCTGGGAGGTCTGCCTCGTAATGCTGGAAATGATTTGCATCGCGTGAGCCACACCTTCCGTGCCGCGCACCTGCTGCTTGGAAGCGAGGGAAATCTCCTGGACCAGCTCTGCCGACTGGCGAACCACGTTGGAGATAGCGTCCAGCGCGCGGCCGGCCTGATCGGCAAGCGCCGCTCCGCCTTCCACTTCCTTGGTGCCTTCTTCCATGACCACCACCGCCTCGTTCGTTTCCGCCTGGATGGCTTTGATGAGGGCTGCGATGTCTTTGGTGGCGCTGCGGCTGTGTTCTGCGAGCTTGCGGACTTCGTCAGCAACGACCGCGAAACCGCGGCCCGCTTCGCCCGCTCGCGCAGCTTCGATGGCGGCGTTCAACGCCAGCAGGTTAGTCTGCTCGGTAATGTCGTTAATCACGTTGATGATTTCCGAAATTTCCAGGGAGCGGTCGCCCAGCGACTTGATTTTCTTGGCCGTGGCCTGCACGGAGGCGCGAATGCGCTGCATGCCTTCCAGCGTGTCGCGCACCGCGCGGTTGCCTTGTTCCGCGGCGTCCAAGGCGCGGCGTGCGGCTTCGGCGCTGGCTTCGGCGTTGTTGGACACCTGCTTCATCGAGACGGTCAGCTCTTCGACAGCGCTCGAAGTGTTGGTGATTTCCTGATCCTGCTGCGTCGCACCGGCCTGCATTTGGTCCGCGGCCACAAGAATGTTGTTCGAGCAGGCCGTCACCTCCATGGCCGCCTTGCGCACGCGCTCGAGAACCTTCGTGAAGTTGTCGAGCATGTAGTTGATGGAGTCGGTGACGTTGCCGAGGGCGTCGTTGGTGACCTTGCCGCGCAGTGTCAGGTCGCCGCGGGCCACCTGGTTGATGACCGTTAGCAAATCGGTGATGCTTTTTTGCAGGGCGTCGTTGGCGTCCTGGTTGCTCGTGGCTTTGGAGACTTTGGCCACGGCGCGATTGAGGTTGTCCGCGATGTAGCCCAGCTCGTCGTTGGAATTGACTTCGGCCCGCGCGCGGGGATCGCCCGCGGCCAGCCGCTCGGAGAATTCGGCGAGGGCCTGCACCGGCTTCACCAGCATTCCCAAGCGCCAGGCCAGAATCGCTGACGTCGCCAGCGCCAGCACCAGCGCGAAGATCACTGTTCCCCCTGCGGGTGAAGCAGGATCGAACAGCGAAGCTTCCGGCGATTTTTTGCCAGCGCTGAAGGCCAATCCCAGAACGGCGAGAAATACCAGGCCGTTGAGCAGGACCAGTGTCCAGATTGTCGAACTGAGTCGCGATTTCATGCCACCCTCCAAATCCTTTTCAACGGAGCGCGCCACCGGCGGCGGCGTCTCCCGTCGCTTCAAATGCTGGGGCCGGGAAACACTTCAATCAGCCGGCGCAAGTCGATCACCAGGGCGAGCCGGTCGTCATGCCGCAGCATGCCAACGCAATGCGGCACGTTTTCCGGCGCTTGCTCGAGCAGATCCTCGTTACGCACGGAGTAAGTTCCGATGACTTCGTCGGAGGCGATTCCAATGCGTAGGTCGCCGTGAGCGCCTTCGCTGCGCTGCGAAGCCACTACCACATGCCTGGGAAGCAGCCCCGGCTTGCGCCCTTCGGTAATGGCAATATCGATCAGCGGCACAATCACGCCGCGCAAATTGAAAATCCCCAACAAGTACGCGGGGCCGAGGGGCAGCTTGGTGATCATCGGCCAGTCCAGAACTTCCTCGACGTCCAGCACCGGCAAACAGAACCGCTCGCGGCCGCTGCGAAACACGCAGTACTGAAATTCGGGCGAACGCTCTCCCAATGGACCAAGCGCTTCCAGCAGCTCGCCGGTATCGGCGTCTGCCGGGAGCGGTTCCAGGTGGAAGTCGTCGCTCATAGCCTGCCCAGCCTCCGAGAAACCCTTATGCGAACCGCCGCACTGCGCGTAGCAACTCTTCGCGCGTGAACGGCTTCATGACGTAGGCGTCAGCGCCTTGCTGCTGGCCCCAGAACTTATCGCTCGCAGAATTCTTCGAAGTCACCATAATCACGGGAATGGAATTGAATTCCGTATTTCCCTTCAAGTCCCGGCAGATCTGAAAACCATTGCGCTCCGGCATGACGACATCCAGCAGGATCACGCAGGGCCGCTCGTGGGCGATGGTTTCCTCCACACGCTTAGGGTCGTTGAGTCCTACGGGCCAATAACCTTCCTTCTCCAGCAGGCTTTGCATCAGCTTGATTTCGGCCTGCGAGTCGTCAACGATCAGGACTTTTTTCTGCACCGCCGGGCTCTCCCCAGACTTATCCGCAGAGAAAAGGAGCACGTCGGCAGCCAGCCTCGGGGCTGCCTATGGCAGCGTTTCTTTCGATGCTAAGTCTTTATCTATGAATAGCTTACGTGGATCTCAGCGCAACCTAGCGACGCTGCGGCGTTGGGGTGCTGGTCTCTTCCGTCTCAGCTTGAGAAGCATTCTCAGCCTCCTGCATCTCCGCCGCGAGCGATGAGAAACGCTGCATCACCTCGTTGATGCGCAGGGCCATGCTGTGGATCGTCTTGATTTGCGCCAGGGACTGTGAAGAGAGCTGCCCCGGCTCCAGCAGAAGCAATTCGGCATTTCCCAGCATGCAGGTCAGCGCGTTATTCATGGTGTGTTTCATCTCCAGCATGTAGCGGCCGAGTGTAGCGTGACTCTCGTTTTTTGCTGCAGCCCGCTCGGCTTGCTGCGCCAGCCGTGCCGCCTCCACGCGACGCAGCGATTCACCGGCGACCACCAGCAGCGTCTGCGCCCAGTCTTCTCGCAAGGGCACATGAAGCAGCCTGGGGTGCTTGGATCGCAGGCGGCCTAGCTCTTTGGAATCGGCCGGAACGCAAAGAATGACGGCAGCAGAGGGGTCGAGCGAGCGGAGCACACCCGGCAACCTTCCCTCGCGGAGCGGCCCCAGCACCATCAGATCGCCAACCGGCGCCGCTTGCTCCTTCCACAAATCGCTGGTGAGCACGGTGACGGCCGGGGCTCGCCGTTCGGCTTGCCAGCATGCGGTTAACAGCCGGGCAAATTCGGCCTCATCGGTAAGTATGACGACGCTGGCATGTCGCAAGGAA
>Ga0307479_10006600_pt1 | contig 10672 bp, 8 predicted proteins | sample atmos_gasesECM4C_FD_203743 | JGI IMG/M metagenome (GOLD analysis project Ga0307479, IMG submission 203743) | Hardwood forest soil microbial communities from Morgan-Monroe State Forest, Indiana, United States - atmos_gasesECM4C_515 | ecosystem: Environmental > Terrestrial > Soil > Temperate...
CCGCTTCGCGGGCGGATTCGCTTGTCGCGGCCGGCGCGCGTCTCGCAGCGTCTCCCAAGGAAGCGGCCGCTGCAGCAGACGTGCTCATCACCATCGTCAGCGACCCTCCGGCGCTGGAAGAAGTTCTCTGGGACTCCAACCAAAAATCCGGCGGGGCATTCTCAGCAATCAAAAAAAATACGATCTACATCGACTCCAGCACCGTTTCGCCCGCGCTCGCGCGAAAAATTGCCGACGCCTCAAAATCCGCGGGGATCCGCTTTCTCGACGCTCCCGTGACCGGCGGAACCTGGGGCGCGGAAAAAGGCGAATTGCTCTTCATGATCGGCGGCGAAGCGGAAGCTTTCGAGGCCGCGCGCCCGGTCCTCTGCGCGATGGGCAAGAAACTTTTCCATCTCGGGCCCAATGGCGCGGGACAAACCATCAAGCTGGCCATGAATTTGCTGCTCGCACTGCAAGTTGACGCTTTTGCAGAAGCGCTGGCTCTGGTTACCGGCGCGGGCTTCGCGGGAGAAAAGCTGGTTGAGGTGATGCAATCCAGCATGGCCCGTTCCGGCGTGCTCGACGTAAAAGCTCCCGTGATGCTGAACGCCGACTACAAACCGAGCTTTCCGCTGCGCCTGATGCACAAGGACCTCAGCCTTGCGCTCGATCTGGGCAACCAGCTCGGCATCCCGCTGCCCGCCGCCGCCGCCGCGCGGGAAATCTACAATTCGGTTAAAGGCTCCTCGAAAGACGATCTCGACTACGCCGCGGTTTATAAATTCTGGGACAAGTAATGCTCACGGCAGCGTCAACGCTTGTTCGCCCGAATGCAGCGGGATCGACTGGCCCTTCCACAGCAACTCGCCGGCAACTCCTTCCGGCAATTTCACGCGCGCTTCCACGCCTTTCGCTCCACCGGCGTAGTTCACTTCCAGCATTCCTTGCGGAATCGGCATTGCCGCGTGGACTTCTTTCAAGCCGCCGAGATGAGGTTCGATTATGACCTTCTGAAATCCCGCGCTGAGCGGCCGCACTCCCGCGACGATCCTCAACAAATCGTAGTTCGGATGCGCGCTCCACGCGTGCGAATCGGACCGCGTCGGCTCAGGTGATTCCGCCCAGGTGGTCAGACCCAGCTTCTCCATCTCTCGCCACGGTCCCAAGAGCTTCAGGTAGTCGTCGCCCATTCCAGCGTGCTCGATCGCGCGCGCCAGGTAAAATCGGAAATAGTACGTTGCGGCGGTCATTTCCGGAACGCTTCCGGTCGCCGCGAAGCCGGAATCGCTGCGCGACAATATTTTCGCCAGCACTTCCTTTTGTCGCGCCGCCGGAATCACGTCCAGCCACACTCCCAAAATATTGGCGTGCTGGCTGAAATGTTTTTGCCCCGGTGTATCGGCAAGCAGTCCGTACTGTTCGCTCCAGCACAGTTTGCGTACTGCCGCCGCTGCCCGCTCTGCCGCCGCTTCATATTTCTCCGCAACGTGCGCATCGCCGTACGTTCGTTCCAATGCCGCTCCGTACCGAAGCGCCTCCACAAACTGCAGCGTCATTGCCCCCGAGCCGCCATTTTCGTCTTGCGGCGGCACGCCACCCGCGAAATCCGCGCCCCAATCCACGAACGGCCACCACGGAATTTTCCCGAGCAAGCCGTCATTTCGCTGCCGCCGCAAAAACCAATCCAGCACCGTGCGCGTCCCGGGAATTTGCGCGCGCACAAAATCCGCATCTCCACGATACATCCAGAAATCGTGCACCATCCCCACCCACAGCAGCGAAAACGTCGGAATCATCTGCAGCAGCGAAGAGGGATAGCGGCTCTGGGTCAACCCTTCGGGAATTCGCGAATTGTTGAACGCCTCAATCGCTTGCCGCGCCAGCCGGTCGTCTCCTGCGGCGCTGTAGGAGATCAACGCTTGAATCCGAGTGTCGCCGATGTATTGCAAGCGTTCCCAGTATGGCGTGTCCATGTAGGTGTCGTGGGCGTCCAGCCGCGCGGTGCGCCAGCCAATATTCCAGATCGCATCCAACGTTGCGTCATCCGAATGAAAATATCCCTTCTCCACAAACGGATAGGCGCTAAACCAGGTCTTCAGTCCTTCGATCCGCACCGGCTGGTCAAAGGTCTCCACATCCAGCTGCAAGTATCGCCAGGTCCGCCATCCAAGAGGAGAGAATCCGGTTTTGCTTTCGCCGCCTCCCGGCAAAAATTCGTCGACCACTCCTTCGATGTGTTTGCCTTCAATCTGATTGCGATTTCCTTTTTGTCCTTTGCCATCGACCAGCGCTTCCGCATACGTCACGCGGAGCGTGGTGCCGTGTCCTGCGCTCACTGTCAGGACCGGATAGCCGGTCGTCAATTGCCAGTTGTCCAGCAGCAAGCTGCATTTGCTCCGTGCTGGAAGGGTGATTGCTTCGCGTGGAAAACCTCTCGAAAGCATGGCGCAATTCGTGCGCACCACTTTTCCTGGCGGCGCTTCGGTCATCTCCATCGCTGGCAGCGGATCGGCTGTCAATTGCCAATTGTTCGGCGCATCCTGCTCGAAGCGCAGGGAACCGCGCCCGAGCGTGACCGCCTTCGCCCACGACCCGGGATGATTGGCGTTTCCTGTAGCGGCCATGGCATACCAGTCGTAGCGCTTGCCTTCCCAGCGCTCGCCTGGCTCCGCCGCAAAATAGTCATGCAGGTTGGGCCGCAGGGCGGAGATTCCGGTTTCCTCTTCGACGTCCCAGCTCGAATTAGTGTCTGCAATACTCTCGGCGGCGCCCGCACCACGCAGCAGAAATCCGGTTCGCTCGCTTATCTGCGCAATCGCCGCGTGCGTTCCAAAATGCCAGACCGTCGCCGCCAAAGTGTTTCTTCCCGCGTGCAACAGCGGCCCGATGTCATACGTCTCGTATCTCCAGTGGCCGAGATCCGAGCGGCTGGGGCCTCGTCCGGATTCCTTCCCGTTAACGTAAAAAATAAATTGGCTGTCGGCGCTGACGTTTACCACAAAATGCAGCTCAGGATGCGCCAGATCGATCAATTTTCGAAAATGCAAAACTACCGCGTCACGTTCCGGCGCACCGGGGGCGGTAATCCATTGGGCAGTCCAATGCTTTTCGGGCGAAGTAGGCACGTCCTGCGCACAGACGCGGTTGGCAGTTGCCGCGGCGATGGCCACCAGCACACCGGCCGCGATGTGAATGAGACAATGATTTTTACTGACGGCGGTTCTGGCAGCGTGGGAGAAGCGGAATTTTTCTACCGAAATATTGGCCGGAGAGGGTACCCCCGGGCTGCTTTTCATAAGAGTGACGAATAAAAGACGTAGCGGAAAAACAGTGAGCAAAGAGTGAAAAGAGTGAGAAGCGTCGATTGAAAACAAAGAATTTGGCGAGGCACTCTTTTTCGGTCTTGCGAAAGAGCGTGGGAAGAGCGAGGGAAAAGACTTAACACCGAGACCGCAGAGAGAAGAAGCACCGAAGGCACAGAGGAGGCTGAAGCCGGGCGAACTCATGAGAGAGGATCGCACGGTAATGAATGTACTCAAAGCGATAAACAGCAAACGGGGAAATTTGGGGGTGAGCGGGAATTGCAGGGATTAAACGGGACGACCAGCACTACAGCAGCGAACGATGCGCTGATTTCTTAAAATTGCGGTCCTCACTGACACCGTTTGCGTAGGTCGACTCCGGCGATCCTGCACTTACGGTTTGGCGTTGGGCGAGAAGAAGCCGATGGGCAGGTCCTTAGCGGTGCGCAGGCCTGCCGGGGCGTCGAGAATCACCGGAATGGAGTTGACGGCGACCGAGGCGGTGGCGATGTCGCCGTGCGAGCCGCCGGGAATGGTCAAGCTGATAATGGGATGGCCGGTGAGGGTGACGGTGTCGGCGGGATCCTTTGCGCCGACGTACATTTGCAGTTCCATGTAGATGACTTCTTTTCCAGCAGCGAGGCCGCGCGCGATCTGATGGACGCCAGCGGCTTGGCCGGCCTCGACAGTGAGGTATTCAGTTTGCACGCGCTCGCTAGCGACTTTCGGTTCGATGGTTTCGATGATTTCATCGACCGCGAGACCGAGGCCGTCGGAGACCATCGCTACAGATTCCGGTAGGCCGACGTGCTTGATGATGCCCTCGGCAACCTTCGCGCGGAACTCTTCGACGCTCATGCCGGCGCCGATCTTTTTCTGCAGAGGCAGGCGGCGCTTGGAAGCGTCCACGATGCGTAAGGCTTTGGCGTGTTCGATGCGCTGGGAAACTGCGGCTAGCGTAATCACCAGCTTGTCCATCACGAAGCCTGGATTGACGCCGGTGCCGACCAGGGCGACGCCCCAATCCTTGGCTTCTTTGTCAATTTGCGCGGCCAGCTCCGGATGAATGCGATAGGGATAGGACAACTCTTCGCAAGTGGAAACTACGCAGGAACCGGCTTTGAGACATTCGATCAGCTGCTCGGCGACTTTCACCAGTGAGGACGAAGTTGTGTGCATCACGATGTCGGCGGCTTGCGAAAGCACTTCTTCCGCGTTGTCGGAAACTTTGACGCCCCACGGCGCGTCGCTGGCGCCGACCACTTCGCCGAGGTCGCGGCCGACTTTGGCGGGGTCGGTGTCAATGGCCCCGACAATTTCAATCGACTGCTTTTCCCGGAGCAACTTGGCGATGGAAGCGCCAATCGGCCCAATGCCGTACTGAATTGCGCGAATCTTCTTTTTCACCTGAGTCTCCGTGTTCGTTATCGCGCATCGGTTAAATGTAGCGCGACGCTCACCGCTGAATTTTTGGGCGCAACGAATCTTATAAGATAGAGGATTCGGCTTGCCCAGGCAAACGGTTCGCGATGTGACTGGCGGCGGGCCCTGGAACAGCGCGCTGGCGTACTGCGGCCCGCCGGATTCATAATCATGATATCGGGGGCGGGACCCCGAAAGGCTAGAGGACCGAACCCGCAGCGACCAAGGAGGTGCATCATGCCGGCACGGAAATTGTCAGACGACGAAATCAACAAATTACTCAGCCGAATGCCTGGTTGGCGGTTAGTGGGTGGAAAGCTGCACAAACAATTCGAGTGCAAGGATTTCAATGCGGCGTTCGGCAACATGACGCGTGTGGCACTGATCGCCGAGGCGATGAACCATCATCCGGAATGGGCGAACGTGTGGAACCGGGTGAGCTTCGACCTGGTGACGCACAGCGTGAAGGGCATCAGCGACCTGGATTTTGTGCTGGCGGAAAAGATCGAGGAAATTTTCGCGGCGCACGCGGCAAGCCGCGCAACCTCCGGTACATGAGGGTATATAGGGTCGCAGCGTTTGTACGTACCAACCCTGACATAAGAAACGACAGCATGATGACTGGCGGCAAATGATCGGAGCGCATCAGCCGCAAAAAAAATCGCGTGCAGTGCTGGTGACGTTGATTCGATGGGCGGCAGCGCTCGCCGTTTTCGCAATTCTTTTTCATTTCCTCCCAGTGGCGCCGCTGCGCACTGCGTTAAGCAAAGTTCCCCCAATTCGATTTGCCATCGTTCTGATCGTGTATTTGTGTGCGCATGCGGTGGGAATCGCGAAGTGGCGCATGGTGGTGAATACCGCGGGCTCGCAGCTGGATTTTTCGACCAGCGCGCAATGCTATCTTGGCGGTCTATTCGGAACATTGTTTTTGCCATCGATTATCGGCGGCGATGTGGTGCGGCTTGCGGTTGGACTGAGGCGAAGTCCACGGCCTGCCGCGGTGCTTGCGGGAAATGTGGTGGACCGATTTCTGGACGTGGCGGCACAGGCGACGCTGGTGCTGCTGGGATTGCTGTTGCTGCCGGGATCGCTGCCCGGACAGTTCAGCGCCCCGGCTCGTAAGATTCTCCTCATCTTTGCTGCGCTGATTTTTTGCGCAACTTTGTCGCTCTTTGTTCTCAGAAAAACAATTCTAGCGGGACGCTCGCGCCACTTCTTGCGAAGATTTGCGCGGTTGCGACACGCCCTGCGTTCGGTGCGGCGCCGGCCACACATTCTTGCAGCTGGTTGGTTGATGGGTGTGCTGATTCAGGGCACATTTATCCTGCTGAACGCGTTGCTAGCGATTTCGTGCGGCCTGTTTGAGCCTTTTCGTGTCTGGCTTTTTGCGTGGCCGCTGGCAAAGTTGGCGGCGCTGCTGCCGCTCACGCAGGGCGGAATGGGAATTCGCGAAGCGATGTTGGTTGCCCTGCTGCTGCCGTTTGGCGCCGCGGCCCCGCTGGTACTGGCCGCGGGATTGGCGTGGGAAGGAATTATCATCGCCGGCGGACTGATTTCCGGCTGCGCCGCTTTTCTGATTCGCCGCTTCGATCGTATCGGTTCCTGACGGCCTTACAGCCCGACAAGTCTCGGTAGGCTGGTGCGCGAAGTTCTGGATGGCCAGAAAGCCCGCGAAATAGCGGATGGGGAGGAGCAACCGCGACGAAGTTCCCAGAGCGGCCAAACAGAGGCTACACTAAGGCGTGGCCCCGCTGCTGGAACTGGAAAATGTGACGGTGGTGCGCGGCGAACGCGCAGCGCTGCATGAAGTGACGCTGCGAATCGAAGCAGGGGAGCACGTCTGCATTCTGGGGCCGAATGGCTGCGGAAAATCCACGTTAATCAAGACGCTTACCCGGGAATGTTATCCGCTGGCACGCGATGGGTCGGCGATGCGGATTCTGGGGCGGGAGCACTGGGACATTTTCGAGTTGCGCACGCACTTGGGAATTGTGTCGCCGGACTTGTTGGCATCGTGCGTCACGGATTCCACCGGACGCGATGTGGTGCTCTCCGGTTTTTTCAGTAGCACGCGGATCTTTCCACACCATCATCCGGAGCCCGAGCATTTGCAGCGGGCCGAAGCGGCGCTGCAGCGGCTGGGAATCGCGCACCTGGCTGAGCGGCCGCTGATGCAAATGTCGTCGGGCGAAGCCAAGAGAACGCTGATTGCACGAGCGCTGGTACACGACCCGCACACATTGTTGTTCGATGAGCCGTCGAATACACTGGATATTGGCGCGCAGTTCCAGCTGCGGGAGACGATGCGGGAGCTGGCTCGCTCCGGACTGGCCATCCTGCTGGTGACGCACCACGTCAGCGAGATCATTCCGGAGATTGAGCGTGTGATTCTGCTGCAAGGCGGGCGAGTGGCAGCGGATGGCACGAAGGAAAGCGTGCTTACGGAAAAGAATCTGCGGGCGTTATTCGGGATTGAAGTGCAGCTCAAGCGTTCGAACGGCTATTTCCATTTACACTGATAGGCTTCCGGTTTTGCCAGCATACGGCTAAATACTTAACCAGTCCTATAGTCCATTCTCAGGCACGCAGGCGTGGGGCAAATTTGTTGTTTCCGGTGTCAGACCGGAGCGGCGTTAGCGATCTTCGCGTTCCCGAATTCAGTTTGATTCGGCCGGCCAGGACAGACGAAAGGCCGAGCCGAGCTATTTTTGTACAGGTCTGGGCTGCGGGTTGGCGGTGCGGGCCTCGGGATTTTTGGGCGACCAATCCTCCGGAGGGAAGGCGACGCGCCAGAATTGCGGGCGGCGGGCAGAAAATTCCAGACCAACTTCGGCTTTGTTGCCCCGTACCGGGCCGAGAAATGCGACGTGACACTCCTGTTCTTCCTTGGTGGTGTTGTTGCGCAGCATCAACAGGCTGCCGCTGGTGACGCGCGCTTGTAGCAAAACCAGCGCTCCGTGCGCGTTGATCGCCAGAGTGTCACATTCTTCATCGAAAGATTTGCCCTGCGCATCGAGGCCGTAGATTCGAACGCTGAGTTGCATCAAGACGCGCTGACTTCTGCGGCGGTGCGCCGCGTTGGAAGGAATGCCTGTCGGTTCGGCCATGGAGTTCTCGCTCGTCTTGACTATACCGCAGGCTTGCTAGCACCTGGAGCGGGTGCTGGGAAAAGGTAAACAGGAAGGAAGCAAGTCCACAGTCTATGGCTGAAAGTCGAAAGCAATAAAAGCGAAACAGGGGCACCGAAAACTACTGAAAAGCTTGCGGTTTTAAAGGAGCGGGCGGGTTCCCGGCTACGAAAGGCGTCCCGCCGCACTCCACAAGGGCTATGTCGTCAGGCGCGCTTTTCCATTGCGGTGTATGCGCGCGTTTCGTGGCCGAGATAGATCTGGCGCGGCCGCGCGATTTTTTGTTCCGGATCGAGGAGCAGTTCCTGCCATTGTGCGATCCAGCCGGAAGTGCGCGGAATTGCGAACAGAACCGGGAACATGGTCATGGGAAAACCCATCGACTGGTAGATCAGGCCGGTGTAGAAGTCCACGTTGGGGTAGAGCTTGCGCTTCACGAAGTAGTCGTCTTCCAGCGCGATGCGCTCACATTCAAGAGCGATTTCCAGCAGCGGATTCTTGCCCATCAATTCGAAAACTTCGTAGGCGACGCGCTTGATGATGCGCGCGCGCGGATCGTAATTCTTGTAAATGCGGTGGCCGAAGCCCATCAGCTTGGTTTCGCCGGCTTTGACGCGTTTAATAAAGTCCGGCACTCTTTGCACCGAGCCGATTTCATGCAACATACGGACGACTTCTTCATTAGCGCCGCCATGCAGCGGGCCGTAAAGAGCGGCGATGGCCGCGGCGGTGGCGGAATAGGGATCGACATGAGAGCTGCCGACACCGCGAATGACGTTGGTCGAACAGTTCTGTTCGTGGTCGGCATGAAGGATAAACAAAATATCGAGCGCGCGTTCCAGAGTGGGATTCGGCCGGTAGCGCGTCTCTGAAGTGCGAAACAGCATGTTCAAGAAATTTCCGGGATAGCTGAGTTCATTGTCGGGGTAGACAAACGGCATACCGAGGGTGTGGCGGTAAGCGAAAGCGGCGATGGTGGGCATTTTGCCAATCATGCGGTAGGTCTGCTTCTTTCGGGAATCCTCACTCAGAATGTCCTTGGCATCGTGATAGAACGTTGAAAGTGCCGCAATGGTGGAAATCGTCATGCCCATGGGGTGGGCGTCGTAATGAAAGCCATCGAGAAATTTTTTGATGCTCTCGTGGATAAAGGTGTGATGGCTGATGTGCCAGGTCCAGTCCTTCAATTGTTTTTCGTTCGGCAATTCGCCGTATAGCAGCAGGTACGCAGTTTCGAGGTAGGTGCTTTTTTCCGCGAGCTCTTCAATAGGATATCCGCGATACCGCAAAATTCCCTTGTCGCCATCGATGTAAGTGATGCGGCTGATGCAGGAAGCAGTGTTGTTGTAAGCCGGATCGTAACTCATCATGCCGAAATCGGCGGGGTCGGTTTTAATCTGGCGGAGATCCATGGCCTTGATGGTGCCGTGGGTGATGGGAAGGTCATAGCTCTTGCCGGTGCGATTGTCGGTGATGGTGAGCGACTCGCGGGACGAAGCAGCAGCTTCGGTTTTTTTGGTACTAGCAGTAGAAGTCAAAGAATCCATCGTTCGAACCTCGCAACACTTAAACTATACGCCAAAGGAGTGGAGTGAGGAAACGGAAGGCTGGATTGGAAGTACGTTGCGAATGTCCGCACACTCATCCGGAACCGACGCAAACCGCCTAGAATCAGCGGAGTGCGGTTTGCCTACTGCGAAGCAGGTGCCCGAAGCCCGTGGGCTATCATTTCACGGTAATCAGGCTCTTTCGCCAGAGCGCCACGATCGTCAATACGGCCCCAATAAGGCAAACGTAGGCCGAAGGGCATCCCACAAGGTATATGCCTCTTGACAATAGTCGTTATAACGTGTAATATTGGGGTCGGTTCTGGAGGCTTATGATGATTAACATTCGCAAGAGCAATGAGCGCGGCCACGCCGATCACGGCTGGCTGAATACTCGATTTACATTTTCGTTCGCGGACTATTATGATCCGAAACACGTCGAATTCCGCACGCTGCGGGTGATGAACGACGACCGCGTGGCAGGAGGCGGGGGATTTCCAACCCACCCGCACCGCGACATGGAAATCGTGACTTACGTGCTGGAAGGCGCGCTGCAGCACAAGGACAGCATGGGCAACGGCTCGGTGATTAAACCGGGCGACGTACAGTACATGAGCGCGGGCACCGGAGTGGCGCATTCGGAGTTCAACGCTTCGGAGACTGAACCGGTGCACTTGTATCAGATCTGGATGTTTCCGGACAAGAACGGCTACAAGCCGGCGTACGACCAAAAGAACTTTTCCGAAGCGGAAAAGCGCGGGAAGCTGCGCCTGGTGGTTTCGCCGGATGGGCGCGACGGTTCGATGAAAATCCGCCAGGACAACGAGCTGTACGCGACAGTGCTTGGCGCGGGCGACACGGTGAAACACGCGCTCAAGCCGGAGCGGCACGCGTACGTGCAAGTGGCGCGCGGTAGCGTGACGCTGAACGGCAAAACGCTGGAGACCGGAGACGGAGCGGAAATTTCCAACGAGAAGGCCCTGGAATTGAAAGGCGTCAAGGAAGCGGAAGTGCTGCTGTTTGATTTGATGTGAGGCAGTGGGTAGTAAATAGTGGGCAGTTGGTTGTGATCGCTCACGTTGTTCATGCAGCGGAGCAAGCAAAAAAAACCGGCTCGATGAGGAGCCGGTTTTTCTGTTGTGTGCCGAGCATGTTTGACAGCTTGGAGGTGAAAGTCCTCCTCACAGCCTGATGGAGGCGAAGTGATAGCGAAGCGCAAGGGCTCAGCCGCGAGGCGAGGTCTGAAAGAAGCGTGGAGCAAACACGCGAGCCGATGAACAAGAACTGGATA
>Ga0307479_10006601_pt1 | contig 10669 bp, 13 predicted proteins | sample atmos_gasesECM4C_FD_203743 | JGI IMG/M metagenome (GOLD analysis project Ga0307479, IMG submission 203743) | Hardwood forest soil microbial communities from Morgan-Monroe State Forest, Indiana, United States - atmos_gasesECM4C_515 | ecosystem: Environmental > Terrestrial > Soil > Temperate...
GTGGCCGACAAATTGGCGATCGCGTTTACGACCGCGCAGCGCGCCATCGAACGACTGGAACGTGCGCGTGTCGTGAAACGGGTAGGCGATGCGAAGCGTGACCGAGTCTATTGCGCGACAGCTCTCCTGGATATCCTTGAAGAGCCAGCCCACCTGAAACAAGGCGCCAAGAAGTAGTTCTGAGGCCTCAAACTCAGGGCCTGAAGCTATAGATGAAGGCGACGACGCTGATTCAGAGACTACCCACCAATTCAAGTTTCGGCTTGTGGTGGAGGTCATCAGGGACGGGTTGCAACATGGTGGAATAGAAGGTCCAACCGTTCATGCGTGGCGGGGTGTAATTCGATGATTCCGGATTTGGTGAACATGATTTGCTCTGCGCGGTCACGGGTTATCCGAAAATGTCATAGTCCTTCGATTTTGTACGGCTTCACGCTGAGACGCAAGCCCCGGCGCCAATGAGGCTCGTTGGCAGCACCTTTGCTGGTTGAAAACTAGACTGGCCTTTCTCAGCTCCCGCCGAGGGAAGGCCCAGTGCATCCTCATGCCGAGAGCGGGCACGCGTCGGGAAATCCCTCACTCATTTTTATTACCTCAGACGTAATTGCCGCTATTTCTAATCCAGCCCATATTGATGTCAAGGGCACGAGATGCCTGATACGGGAGAAACAGATGACGACCCTAACGCACGAGGAGAAACAAGTGACAACATTAAGCATGACGAAAACAGCGCCGCCTGATTGGCTGCTTGCCTTCTGGAACGAAATAGACGACAAGACTTTTGGCGCGGGGTTTGACTGCTTTGCTGAAGATGCGACTTGCCGGCTTGGCATCGCAGAATGGCACGGACGTGAGCAGATTCGCGAGAATCTTCGCGCCTTCATCGATACCGGTTTCACCGCCCTGCACGATGTCGTTGAGTACTGGGATGGCGGACTGCTCAAAATGTTCCGCGGTACCGTTACGATGACGCCCGATGACAAAAGCAAACCGATCGTGAAACCGGTGATGACGCATTTCTTCTACATGGATGAGAGAGATCCTTCGAAGGTTCGAAACTGGTTCGGGTCGGTCGGACCGATTCAGTTCTAGCATCTAAAGCTGGAGGCCGATAAGTATGCCAGCGCATCCACAAGTCAAAGAACATGAACTCGGCGATTTGCTGCGCTATTGGCGACAACAGCGCGGCAAGAGCCAACTCGATTTGTCTCTTGATACCGGGGTCTCGCAACGGCACCTCAGCTTTGTGGAGAGCGGCCGGAGCGTGCCGAGCCGGGACTTACTGTCAGTCGTTTCCGAGAAGTTGGACATTCCGCTGCGCGAGCGGAATGTCCTCCTGCTCGCTTCCGGGTACGCTCCCATGTACGACGAATGCAACTGGGAGGCCCCCGAGATGGTCTTGCTTACGAAAGCCGTCGATCGAGTCTTGCTGCAGCAGGAACCGCATCCCGCCCTGGTCCTGGACCGCTACTGGAATGTCATCAAGACCAATCAGGCCGCTCCACGCTTCTTCGGATCATTTGTCGACTTGGAAGCCCGCAAACGGCCGCGCAACTTGCTTGACCTGATGTTCGATCCCGCCGGGCTGCGGCCATTTGTTGAGGACTGGGAAGCAGTCGCGGCTGGGCTTCTGCAGCGGGTTTATCGGGAATCCGTCGGCCATGTTGTGGATCAAAAGACAGTGGAATTGCTGAAATCCCTGGAAAGGTATCCGGGCGTGAAGGATCTGAACACGATTCCGAAAACGCAGAGTCCAGTTTTGCCGATCACGTTCACAAGAGATAACGAACGGTTCTCATATTTTTCGTTAATCACGACGGTCGGTACACCCCAATTCGTCACAGCCCAGGAGCTGCGCATTGAGTGCATGTTCCCCGTAGAAGCTGGAGCCAAATAACAAATGGATTCACCACTCACGATTTCAGAACGGCAGAAACCAGCGCGCCAGACTAAGCCCCTTACCATCGGTTGCCTGATCTTTCCCCGGATGGACCAGATCGACTTTACGGGGCCCTTCGAGGTCCTGTCGCGCATTCCGGATTCGACTGTCCATGTGATTGCGAAAACAAGGAAAATCCAGTTCGAGACATGCAAGGGCTGATCCTTACTCCGGAAATGAGTATCGCGGAGGTGCCCGAGATAGACGTGCTGCTGGTGCCCGGCGGTTTCGGGCAGCAGGACCTCATGGATGACGAGCAGGTGCTTTGCGCTCATTCGAAATCATGCCGATTCTGCCGGGCTGGTGTTCTCGGTTTGCACGGGAGCTTTGTTGTGCGGGGCGGCCGGAATTCTGCGCGGCAGGCAGGCCACCACGCACTGGTCCGCGTGGGATCTATTGCCCCTCTACGGAGCTGTCGCGACCAGGTCACGCGTGGTTGTGGATGGCAACCTGGTCACGGCGGGAGGCGTGACCGCCGGACTCGACGGCGCATGGGTGGTCGCGTCTTTGTTGCGGGGGGACGCGATCGCAGAACAAATTCAACTCAGCATTCAATATGCACCTCAACCCGTTTTTCATAGCGGCACTCCAGATGCAGCCCCACCGAAGTCTTACGCGCATTTGAGGAGAGCTATCGGCCAGTAGCCGCATCTCGCGAAGCAGCAGCGCGGCGGTTCGCGAAAACGCTTGGCATCTCCGCATAGTAGCCACTTCATGGAAGCCGCTTGGATTTGCGCTTTTGGGCCTATGTGACCGGTCGCGAGCCCGTGATGAGGATGTCCACCAGCCTTCTGGCGCTTTGCTGCCAGTCAGGACCGGACGCCACGTGGGAGACGCCGATCAGCGCCCGCAGCAGATCGAATGGCTCCAGATCTCTGCGAATGTCGCGGCTCTTGATGGCGCGCTTCACCAACGAATCAATCGCTCCCTGAATCTGGCTGCGTGAACCTTCGTACAGCTTCGATGGGCCACCGACGAGCGAGTTCAGTGCCGGGGCGATGATCTGCTTCGTTGCGATGTAATCCACGAACAAGAGCATCCAGGCTCGCAAGGCTTCCACCGGGAGCATGTCGCCGGAGAATTTCCGCTCTGCTGCCGCTAGCTTTTCCACTTCAGTCCGATAGACCGCTTCGATCAGCGCAGCTCGCGTAGGAAAGTGACGATACAGAGTTCCCGGTCCCACTTTTGCTCCATTTGCGATGTCATCGAGGCTGGCGTTTGCGCCAATCCGGGTAAACGTCTCCTTTGCGACCTCCAGAATGCGCTCCCGGTTCAGTTGCGCATCGGTACGCGGTTTGCGGGGGAGAATTCTCTGATTTTTGGTCGGCATACAAGAAAGTTGCAACCGGAGATAGTCTCCGGTTATCTTATCTACTGATTCGGAGACACTCTCCGTTTTAGCCGGAACGCGGCAGCCTGTCAATGGCGGGTTCCTGGGTTGCCGCTTCGTTCTTCCGGCTTCGAAAGGTTAGGAAAATGAATCCACGTGCTCGTTACAAACCGTCAACAAATTCCAACTCTGGTTGCGCCGACCTCATGACGCTGGCGGAACGGGAGTTGTCAGCATTCTTCAACGCCGTCACACAGTTGTTCGGGTCAGAACAGGCGGAGCACTCGGCAGAAGACTGGTTGCGTGAGTTGATCGAGATCGACAGTCTGCCCGCTTCAGCCCGCGAATGGAGATTGCTCACGGCAAAAGTTTCGACCCGGCTCCCTGGTGGAGTGAAGGCTTCGTCCCCTTCGTCCCTATCGGCCGAATTCACAAATGCTTAGGAGGAAATGAATATGCGTGTTTTTGTCACCGGCGCTACAGGTTTTATCGGCTCTGGAATTGTTCGCGAACTGATCGACGCTGGTCATCAGGTGCTCGGTCTTGCGCGCTCAGATGCGGCAGCCCAATCTCTTGTCGCGGCGGGAGCCGCCGTACATCGCGGTTCGCTCGAAGATCTCGAAAGCCTTCGCAGCGGCGCAGCGGCTGCCGACGGAGTGATCCACACTGCTTTTATCCACGATTTCTCAAACTATGGGCCAGCCGCCGAGGCGGATCGGCGTGCCATCGCGACTCTCGGCGGCGCGCTCGCGGGCTCTGATCGCCCATTGATCCTCACTTCCGGGACCTTGCTCGCTCAACGTCAAGGCCCGCTCGCAACAGAAGAGGATGCACACAATCCCAACTTCCCCCGGAAGTCGGAGGAGGCGGCGCTTGCGCTGGCGGCACACGGAGTCCGGGCATCGGTGCTGCGGCTTCCGCCTTCGGTCCATGGCAACGGTGATCACGGCTTTGTGCCACACCTGATCAGCATCGCACGTGAAAAGGGCGTTTCCGCATTTATAGGGGACGGGCTCAACCGCTGGCCCGCGGTCCACCGGCTCGATGCTGCTCATCTCTATAGGCTCGTGCTTGAGAAAGGTAGTGCTGGAGCCACGTATCACGGCGTCGCCGACGAGGGCGTACCGACTCGAGAGATCGCTGAGGCAATCGGCCGTGGCCTGAACGTACCCGTCGTCAGCAAATCGCACGAGGCAGCAGCCGATCATTTTGGCTGGATCGCTCGCTTCTTTGGCATCGACAGCCCGGCTTCCAGCGCGCTGACGCAGGAACGGTCGGGATGGCGACCGGTTCAGCCCGGGATCATTGCCGATTTGAACGCGGAGCACTATTTCGAACACGCTGCTGACGCCGTTCCTTTGCATGGCTAGGGCGTGGGTGATAGTGAACAGTTATTTAAAGGTAATCAGTAAAAGGGAGTAGAAAATGACGAACATTCTTGAGACAGCTCCATTTGGGGCAACTTCGACCACGGACGACGTTTTATCCGGCGTAAATCTGAAGGGCAAACGGATTTTCGTGACCGGTGTTTCGGCCGGAATCGGCGTAGAAACGGCACGCTCCCTGGCAGCCCACGGCGCGCAGGTTGTAGGCGCGGCGCGGGATTTGAACAAGGCCAAGGCTGCAACCGAGCAGTTGCGAAGGGACGCTGCTGCCAATGACGGAAGTTTCGAACTAGTTGAACTCGATCTTGCCGGCCTGAAAAGCGTGCGTGCCTGCGCCGACCGGTTGCTGGCAAAGGGCGAAGCATTCGACGTGGTCATCGCTAATGCCGGAGTGATGGCCACGCCGTTAGGCCACACGATCGATGGCTTCGAAACGCAATTTGGAACAAATCACCTGGGCCACTTCGTCTTGGTAAACCGGATTGCGTCTCTTATCCGAGATGGCGGGCGCCTGATCAACCTGTCCTCTGCGGGTCACCGTTACGCGAACGTGGACCTCGAGGATCCCAACTTTGAGGGCACGCGCTACGAGCCTTTCGTTGCCTACGGCCGATCCAAAACTGCGAATATCCTGTTCGCAGTCGCATTCGACAAACGTCACCGGGATCGGGGCGTGCGTGCTGCGGCTGTGCATCCGGGAGTGATACATACCGAACTGGCTCGCCACGTGGACGCCAGCGAAATAGAAAAAATCATCGAACAGAGGAATCAGCAACTCCGGGCTACGGGTAAGCCGCCGATGCAATGGAAAAGCATTCCGCAAGGAGCCGCAACTTCAGTGTGGGCTGCGGTTGTGGCTCCCGCCGATGAGATTGGAGGCAGGTATTGTGAGGACTGCCACGTGGGCTCCATTGCCCCGGAAGAAGTTCCTGCCAGCGCTGTGACTGAAGGAGTGCGCGGATATGCCGTCGATATAAAAACTGCCGAGGCGCTCTGGAAGAAAAGCGAAGAGATGGTAGGAGAGTCGTTTTAACTTTCCTTCTTACTGCAGAGGAACAACCCATTCGCGGGCAGCTTCACTCTGCCCGGCAAATCGATGACATTAAACCGCATCGGCTACGGCGCCATGCAACTGGCTGGCCCGGGCGTCTGGGGACCGCCGAAGGATGTGAATACCGCCATTGCTGTTCTGCGAGAGGCGGTAGAGTCGGGCGTGAACCACATCGACACCAGCGACTTCTACGGACCTCATGTGACCAATCAGCTCATCAAGCAGGCGCTCCATCCTTATGCCAAGGATCTCGTGATCATCACCAAAGTGGGCGCACGCCGAGGTCCAGACAAATCCTGGCTTCACGCTCTTTCTCGCCAGGAGTTGGTGGATGCTGTCCATGACAACCTGAGAAATCTGGGCCTCGACCATCTCGATGTCGTCAATCTTCGGGTCGGCGGAATCTCGGAACCGGGGCAGGAATCGATCGAAGAGCCGCTGACCGTGCTCGTCAAACTCAAGCGTGAGGGACTGATCCGTCACATCGGTCTGAGCAACATTTCTCCCCAGCAGTTGGCCAAAGCGCAAGCCATGACAGAGATTGTCTGCGTGCAGAATTTCTACAATGTGGCCCAGAGGAACGACGATGCTTTCATCGACGACCTGGCCGCCCAAGGCATAGCGTATGTTCCGTTTTTCCCGCTCGGAGGTTTCACTCCATTACAGTCGTCGGCGCTTGACACAGCCGCAGCGTCGCTCAAGGCCACATCCATGCAGGTTGCGCTTGCGTGGCTTCTGCAGCGCTCGCCCAATATCCTGCTGATCCCTGGAACATCTTCCCTGGCGCATCTTCGCGAGAATCTTCAGTCTTCGCTGCTGCAGATTCCTCTTGAAGTGATTGCCGATCTCGACGCAATCGGCGCCAGGCTGACCAGATCGACATCGAGAAGAAGCGCTGCAGTGCACCGTGGGACAATCGCTTCCGCATAGAAAGGATGCCCTTCCTAAATGACAAGAAACAGATGGTATTAGCGCGGCGGGAGTCACCAATGGAACCGACAGAACCCAAACTTCCGCGTGAAGCCAGCGAGCTCTACAACGACTTCATTCACGGTGAGATTAGTCGCCGCGCCTTTATGGAGGACATCAAGAGACTAGCGGGCGGTCTGGCGGCAGCCACGGTTATCAATGCATTGATGCCGAATTATGCGTGGGCCAGCGGGTTTCCCGCACCGATGACCGAATCAAGGCCACTTACGAGACCGTTCCCTCCCCCCAGGGCAACGGAAGCATCAAGGGATATCAGGTGCGGCCGATCAGTGCCGACACCCGCTCCGAGACGGTAACGATATTGCCCGGCGTAATCGTGGTCCATGAAAATCGAGGTCTGAACCCCCATATCGAGGACATCGCGCGGCGGGTTGCCCTGGCCAACTTTATGGCATTTGCGCCCGACGGCCTCACCTCTCTGGGCGGCTATCCAGGAGACGACTACAAGGGCGGCCAGATGTTCAACAAAGTCGACAAGGAGAAGATGTCCGAGGATATGGTGGCTGCGGCCTTGTGCTTGAAGTCGCGCCCTGACTGCACGGGAAAGATCGGCGCTACCGGTTTCTGCTATGGGGGTTCGACCGCCAATATGCTAGCGGTGCGGCAGGGAGCCGACCTGGCGGCAGCGGTGCCGTTTTATGGCGGTCCCCCCCGCCCCAGAGGACATCCCGAAAATTAAGGCGACGATCCTGGTGCAGCACGGAGAACTCGACACCCGGCTGGCAGCTACCGGGCCGGCGTACGACAGGGCGCTGAGCGCGGCGAACGTTCCGCACGAACGCTATATTTATCCGGGCGCAGGACACGGCTTCAATTGCGACGCGACGCCGCCAATGGCTGCATCCCCGCTTTAACACAAAAGTCCCGTGCGATATTGAAACATAAGACTTAACATTTCATAAAATGCGAAAATGTGTAAGTTTGTGTGCAATTTTCGAAGGTTTTCCACAGACCCTAACGGCCTCTCATGGGCTTTTCTAACCTTCAATATCTACTTGCGATAAATGGGGGGATTAGAAGAGCGGACGGTTTGCTCAGGCCGCCTTAAGCGAAAGCGCGACACCTTGCTCCCATTGCTGCAGCATGCGATTGCCTATCTCAATGAATTCCGCGTGCGCTTTAATGTAGGCCAGCAGTTCCTTTGAGGTGTCCGCAATCGCAGCGTCAATGCGTTCGAGTATCTGCCGGACACGAGCAGGGGTGCCTCCCATGCGCGTCTCGCCCAGTCGCTGCAATTCCTTCGCGCTCGCCCATTTCGTCGTGCCGTTAAGGGTCAGCGCCATGCTGTCCTTCGGCAGATAGACGGAGGTGGTCACAAGATCATAGACGGGCGCGAGTCTCGCTTCGCCCTGAACGTCGTCGTAAACAATCCCGAAGTTCTTGAGATGCGCGTCGCCATTGCGAAGCGCGCTATTCAGGGCAATCAGGGCGAACAGCTTTTCCATGTCCTCACCCACATGCGTCGAGTTTGCAAACTGCCCGAATCGCTTCATGACCGAGGTCTCGTAGGAGCCGCGATATTTCTCGTCGGTCCTGCGGCCGTTTAGCACGCAGAAATCCTCAAATCCGCGATAGGTGCCGTCCATGCGCAGGTCGAAACGGTCAATGACCAGCGCCATGCCGTCCTCGGCCAGGCGGTAGGGGGGCACGTCGAGTCCGTATTTGCGCGCCACGGTGAGGCAAAAATACTCGTTGGCCGCCAGTTGCGGATATTCGTTGGCCTCCCACATCTTCACGATGTGGGTCGCGCCCTTGTAGCTTTGCGAGAGGCGGTGTCCGGTATGTTCCATCTCGGCGAAAGCCTTTTCGTCGCGCACGAGGATTTTGGGCTGCACTCCGCTGATCCCGGAGAACGACGCGAATTTCTCCAGCAGGTAGCGGAAGAGGTCGCCGCCGCGCCTGCGTTCGAGAATCTCGTCCACCGACTGGAAGGGTACGTCCTCGTGCAGATGTTCCTTGTCGCCGGTGTAGCGGATGCGTCCGACCTGCGAGCGGCCGACAATGGACAGCAGGTCGAATTCGTCGAAGGTGCCGGTGGCTTTCGCAAAGGCAAGGCGGAGCCGCTCCCGCAGTACGCCTTCGGGCAGGTTCATCTCGAAAACCGGAAGCAGGCCGAAGGGCACGCTCCACGACTCAAGCCTCAACGGCATCGTCACCGAGACCTCGCGCGCGGGCGGAGCGCCGGGAAGGTAAGCAAACGTGCTGCCGCGCTCGCCGTGACGATCGAGTAGCCCCGCCTCAGCGGCGTCGGTCCAGACTTTGATCATCCCGTCCCTCTTCCATGAGTTCTTCAAGCGTCGGCCGGCCTGCGCTTGCTTCCTGAAGCTTCAGCTGCAGCCCCAGCACCGTGAGAATATTGGTGATCTTGGAATATCCCAGTTCGCCCAGCCGTCCGTTCTCCAGGGCGTCGAGCGTGGAGAGTCCGACCCTGGCTTTTTTTGCAAGCGCGGGCTGCGTCAGGCCGAGTGCTTGGCGCTTGGCGGCAATCTGCTCGCCTAGTGAGGACAAGGGCAACACGCACCTAATATACAAGGTGTGTACGCATAATACAACTAATTAACCTAATATACTGTGTTGTTTATACCGCTACCGGGAGAATATCGGAGTGGCCGGAGGTAGGTAAGACAAGTGCATCTATTTCTCTACTTCTCTACACCTTCCCGGCTGGTGTCTCTCCCGGCTTGGCTCGGGATTGCCATTTGAGGTTTCCCGACTTTGAGCGGTTCTGGCATCGCCGGTTTCCCAGGTGAGTACTCAGGTCTTTTAAGTCCCGTGCGCCTGCTAATTTCGCCATGATAATAAACAACTTATCTAGAAATAGCTGTGAAAATGTGTAAGTAAATGTGTCAGTTTTGGGCATTTTCCACAGATGGCACATGATGTCTGTGTAAGATCACTCAAAGCATTCTGCGACGGGCTACCAAACCAACTTCAATCCAAATTGAACCTGTCATGACGTCGTCACGTGCTCGTAATTGCCCCTTCACTTCGGGGCGCTCCGCTGCTTACTTGACGGCGCGCGCGGCTGTCTCGATCACCCGGGCGACAGCGTCAGGGTGGGAGATGTAGACCAAATGGCTGGCCTTGACCTCGCTCACTTTTGCCCTTGAACGCTTGTACATCCAACGTGCCAGCTTGGGATTGAGCACGCGATCGTCAGTGGCCACGATCCCGTAGGTGGGTTTGTCGTGCCAGGCCGCAACGGTGACTGCGGTGTCGAACGCGGCCGCTGCTACCGGCATCTGCGAATCCGCCATGTATTTTGCTTGCGCTGGAGGCAGATCAGCTGCGACGTCGGACGCAAATTTCGTTGGGTCTACGAATAGGAAGCCATCCTTGGTCACCTGCACGTCGCTGCTGGGCACCTTCCCCGGCATGGAAGCTGGCAACTGATTCGTCGTTTCACCTACGTCGGGCTGCAAGGCGGCAACGTATACCAGCGCTTTCACCTTCGGGTCAGCACCGGCAACCGTGATGACTGTGCCCCCATAGCTGTGGCCAACGAGTATCACCGGGCCATCTTGCTGGTCGATGACGCGTTTTGTCGCGGCGACATCATCGGCGAGGGCGGTAAGAGGCTGTTGGACGACGCTCACGCGGTATCCGTCTTTGGTCAGGATGTCATGAACGCCTCGCCACCCCGAGCCATCAGTCGCGACACCATGCACGAGTACGATGTTCTTCACCGCGCCAACCTGCGCAGACCCAGCTTGAGCGGCTGCGCTGGCAGATCCCACCACGGCCACGAGGGCAATGCGTAGCGTTAATGCGATCGTCATTTTGCGTGTCCTCTCAATTGGCCGGATATGGGTCCTGCAGAACGGCCGAGCCGGTCTCCATGAGGGACTTAAGATTGGAGATGATCTTTGGCCAGCCGCCGGACACTGCCACGATGAACTGCGAAGGCTCGCGCTCGATGGTGTGGGTGACGGAAAGCTTGACCGCAGCACCGCTGCGCTCGATTTCTATGGTGC
>Ga0307479_10006603_pt1 | contig 10669 bp, 8 predicted proteins | sample atmos_gasesECM4C_FD_203743 | JGI IMG/M metagenome (GOLD analysis project Ga0307479, IMG submission 203743) | Hardwood forest soil microbial communities from Morgan-Monroe State Forest, Indiana, United States - atmos_gasesECM4C_515 | ecosystem: Environmental > Terrestrial > Soil > Temperate...
GAGGAGGTCAAGGTAGGTGGAGCAAGGAAAACTCTGACGGGACCAGAGCAGAAATGTTGGGGTTGGAAAGACAAGTGGTCAGGTGATTCATTGGAAAAGAAGAACTGAAAAGGGAAAGCAAGAGCAACAAGCAACGGCAAGGGCAACGGCAAGGGCAACAGCAAGGGCAACAGCAAGGGCAACAGCAAGAGCAACAGCAAGAGCAGAAGGAAAGACGAAGCAAAGACAAAGCGACGAGGAAAGCGACGATGCAGCTGAGGGAGATGCACTTAGCGAAGAGAGATTGGAATCGGAGATTGGAGGGTGCCTCGATGGAGAGTGAGGAACGGGTGTTTGCGGGGTGCAGGGCGAAGACGGAGGCGGATCAGCTAATAGTCGGAGCGAGGGCTTGGTGAACAACAACAGCCTTCCGCTCAACCTCAACGCGGTACGGGAAGCGCCAACCATCGACGTCGAGCGTCAGGCCGCTGCTGCTCATCGATTCCCACAACTGGCCCCCTGGGGAATCGTTTCGAGCACCCGGGCGATTTCGCGCATTCGCAATCGCATGCGGGCGCGCACTGTATCGGGGACGTCTATCAAGGGCGGCTCGATCTCGACATCAAAAGCCCCAACGGCACTTTACCAAAGCTGGCTGAAAGAGTGTGCAACGCACCAGGAGGATTGGAAGCAATCAGGCCAGCGTGGGGCCGAGCCGATGCGCTTGTCGCGATTGCTGTCCGCGTCTTGCGGTGGTGGCGCAGCGGAACCTGATCGTGGTCCCTCGGAAATTGGTCGCCCAAGTGAGGCCCACAGGCTGTCGCTTGCCCCGAAGTTCGCGACGACCAGCACCCACCCGGTGAGCTGCGAAATCTGCGGGATGAATGTCGAGTCCGCGTTCTGGTGCGAGCACCAGGAACACGAGGCACGGCTAGACGAATGTGGCCATGAACAGCCCGATCGCCACCTGCGCGCCCCAGTCCTGGAGGAATCGGTAGAGCGAGCAGGCGGGCCACCGCGCCCATCGTCGCCGACAGGATCGCGCGGGCGTCGTCGAGCCGCGCATGGTCAGCGGAGATCGAAGATGTGGGAGTCGACGCCGAAGGCCCAAGGGCCGCGCACCAGCAGCTTGCCGCTGTTGCCCGGGAGGGCGGTGTCGCCGGTGCCCTCGACGCCGAGGAACCGGGGCGGCCCGCTGCCGGCGAACAAGGGAGCGAGATCGAAGGTAGCGAGTCCGTTGTTCTGCACCACGTAGAGCAACTCGCCGACCTGCGTGAGGCTCGAGAGCGGCTGGCTGGTCGTATAGAAATAGGAAGGCGCGGCGCTAGCGCCGGCGCCGTCGAGGTTTGGGCCCAGAGTCACTGCTCCCAATGAATAGCTCACCGCGGCAGAGGTCTGGGTGGCAAAGTACTGGTTGACGTAGATGAGGTATTGGCCGGCGACCGTAACCGCCAGCAGGTAGCTGCTCGGCGTCTCGTTGACGGGCGCGCCGACATCAATGTCGCTCAGGGCGAGCGGGCTCGCGGGGTTGGTGATGTCCCAAACTTTGATGGGATAGCCTTGGGCGCCCTTATTATTGCCTTGAGGCGCGTAAAGCCTCTGCCGGTGCGCAAAGAGCTGCCAGGGCTGGAAGCCCTGCATTGCTGCTGGCGTGGTGAACGAGGGCGGCAGCGGACGCAGGTCGAGCACGTTGATAGAGTTGTTCAGGGAGAAATAAAAGAGCTGACCGTCGTCCGCCGAGGGCCCACCGCCGGAGCCCGTGACGCTGGTCGAGCCCAAGAGAGGCCAGGGAGCCGTGGGGGCGGCCGCGTCGTAGACATAGGCGCTGCTGCTGGTACCAACCTCCACGGTGAAGATCTTTCCTTCCGACTCGATGAGGTCGACAGGCGCCTTCGATGTCGCCCGGTCGAGCTGCGCCGGGCTCGTCGACCCGCTGGCGAGGAACTTCTCGTCCTCGTACTCGAACTCGGAGCCGGCGAAGTAGCTGAACGAGCCGTCGGAGGCTGCGCCGGCACCGCCGGAGACGCTGAAGAGCTTGCCTCCGCTGCGGCTCGCCACCGAGGAGAGCACCGTCCCGTCCTGATAGGGCCCACCGAAGGCAACGCCGAAGGAGCAAGGCGTCAAGTAGACGCCGTCCGCGTACGCGAGCTGCGTGCTGTTTGTGGTGTGGGTGAGGTCGTTCTTATAGCTCGCGCACTGCAGCAGCGGCAGGACCCCGTCGACGGCGCCGCTCCCGTAGATCGAGAACGTGAGGCCGTCGCCGACCGTCGCCGGAAGGCCGACCACATATCCGCCTTGCAAGAGTGTATTGCCGAGGAACGGATAGATGACGGGGTCGCTGGAGAACTGGCCGCTGCCCAGCACGCGGCTGGTGCCGACCCCGGTCCCCGTGTTGGCGCCCGAGCCCACCGCGATCAGATCGCCGCGCGCGAGCAGGTAGTCGCCGCCGCCGGAGACGGGCGGCACGCAATAGCCGCCGGTGCCGCAGACCTGGCCGCCGGTGCACGTGGTGGTGCAGGTCGTGGTTCCAACCTGCGTGACGTTGGCTCCGCTGACGGTCCAGAGATAGAGGCCCGTTCCATCTGTGGTGTAGATGGCGCTGCCGTGGACTTCGATCGATTTCATCTTCGGGATACCGGTGCCGGTGGTCACCGTCTGCGCCACGCGCACCGCCGGGTTCGTCTGGGTCACCTCGGTCCCGCCGGGCAGGAGATCCCAGACTTCGATGCCGGAGGGCGAGAAGGTGCGAGCGATATAGAGGTATCGGCCGGACACGGCAGTCCGTATGGCGGGGTTGGAATTGCTGGCGGCCGTGATGGTCTGCAAGAGCGTGAGCGAGCCGCTCGCCTCGATGCGATAGTAGTCGACGCTCGGGCTGTTGACCGCGAACAAGTGATGGCCGCGGGCGAGCAGATCCTCATAAGCCACTCCGCTCGAAGGAGCCAGATGGATGTCGGACACCGGAGTTGGAATCAACGGGTTGGAGATATCGACTGTCTGCAGGTCGCTTCCATAGGCGGCGGGCCAGACCGAGCTGGCGAGCCCATAGGCCTGGAAGAGGAAACCCTGCGCCGCCGCCACCGCGTAGGCCGCGATCTCGACATAAGGAGTCAGATAGGTCATCGACGTCGAGGCATCGTCGCGCCACGCCAGGAGCGAGGTTCCGTTGGGGCCGACGGCGAATGCCGAGGTCAGCGTCGCGGCCGTCGAGGATGCGCCCAGCAGATAGGTCTTGCCATTGAAGGTTCCGATCGCCGGCCTCACGGTCGAGAACGAACTGGGAATGGTCTCTCCCAGGGTCATCGTCGACCCCAACACTACCTGCCCGCCCAGGCTCGGGCCGGGGTGGGAGCCGAATTGGGCGCCGTTGAAGTCCTCGAGCAACAGATAGAGCTTGTTCTGGTCGGCCGCCATCCCCCGACCTGCATAAGGGTATGTGAGCGATGCGTTGGGATTGAAGACCAACGTGCTGACCGGAGAGGCTGTTCCGCTCAGCCCCTTTGGAGAGCCATAGTTGCTGACCTGATAGCCGCCGGGCCCGAGATAGGAGAAATAGACGCCGGCGTTTGGCCCGCTCACCACCACGGCCATCGTCTGCGGCAGACCGAGTTGGAAGCTGTTGACGTTGGGGAGGGCCGCCCCGTTGCTGCCGACCACCGGCAGCGAGGTGTCGGCGGCGAGGGTCCCGTTGCCGATGGCGGCGGCGATGGCCGGCGTGGAGCCGATATCGAACCCATTCAGGTAGAGATTTCCAACGGGATAGCCTGAGAGGCCTACGACCACGGCTCCCAGGGTGATGACGTAGTAGCGATTGCTGGCGAGGCCGGCGCCGAAGATGTATGCGCCCGACGAATCGTTCGTGTACGAGGGGAGCGGCCCCGTTGGGATGGGCGCCTGGGCGAGGCGCACCGGCTGAGTAGGATCGCTCACGTCGTAGACGGTGAGGCTGGAGAGCCCCGTCGTCTTGTTGGATCCGGCGACATAGAGCCTCGTCCCGCCCAGCGTCAGCTCCTGCGCGGGGACGGTCATCTGCGCCACCGGTACGCCGACCGCTTTCACGCCGGGTGTGGTATCGAAGAAGACGACGGTGAGCACCGAGTCCGTGCCCTCGAACGTCGAGGCGGCAACGAACACGCAATCGCCGCTCACGCCCAGATAGGTGCAGCCCACGACCGGCAGGTTGGAGGGATTCGCCGGTGCGAGCAGCGGCAAGCTCGCGCGACCGGTGACCACCGCCGAGGTATCGTTGGTCATGTCGATCCGCGCAACGGACTGCCGGCTGGCGATATAGACGCGAGGGCCAAGGCTGCCCACGCTGCCGGCCGTGGCGGCATAGGTCGACAAGACGCGCGGATTCACGTTCTGGGTCTCGACTAGGCGGACTCCCGACGGATCGCTCTGGTTGCCGGCCGCATCCACCGCGGTCACGCTGACGAAATAGAGCGTCGATGGCTTGAGTCCGGTGAGGCCGAAGGTGGTGGCCGTGCCCGCGCCGACCGGCGAGTTGCCTTGCGCCGCGCCCGTGCCTGGATTGCCCGGCAACTCGGTGTAATTGACGAGATAGGAGACCGCGGCCGCGGTAGGCGACCAGGAGAGCGTGATCGAGTTGCTCGTCGCCTGCACCGACTGCACGGCCGGGCTGGCGGGCGGCCGCGTCCTCTGCACCATGTCGATGATCGATGCGGCCGTGTAGTTGTAGACGTCGTCGTGCGCGCGCACCTCGAGGTTGGTCGCGGCGTTGAGGGGCAGCGTGAAGGCGAGTTGGTTCGATCCGCTCGGGGTACAGGCGGTCCAGCCGGAGAACTGGCCGCCGCTGCACTCGTAGAAGACGGTCGAAGGGAGCTGGTGGCCAGCGCCGTCGGTGCGCGTGTCGACCGCGGGCGCAATGGTCACCGTCGCGCTGGTGGCGTTGGTGGTGCCGGAGGCGGGCGAGACGATGACCGGGTTGGTGGGCGGCTGCGTGTCGAGGAGGATCTGCGCGCTGATCGGCGTCAACTGCCCGGAGGTCAAATAGTTGCCGACCTGATCCATGAAGATGGCGCAGACGGTGTAGAGCCCGTCGCCACCCGCGAGTACGACGCTGATGTCGGTTGCGAAGGGCTGCCAGTCGATGGTGCCGAACGCGGTGCTGCAGCTCCCGCCGCCGATGACCTGCGCCAGCGCGGCAAAGGCCGTGTCGGCGGTGGGCGCGGTGAGATGGCCGATCACCGCGGCGCTGTTCGAGCGCGCCGGGGCGGGCGCGGTCGCGAGCGAGGAGAGGGTCGTGCCGTTTCCGAGCGAGCCGACCAGCTCGATGATCCCGCCGCCGCCTGGCGCATGGGTGTCGAGCACGATGCTGGCGCTCACATCCGCGCCCTCCACCAGGCCGACGCTGCGGAACTGCACCGCGAAGCGGTGGGTGCCGTCGCCCGACATGGGGTAGTTCGGCGAGGCGGCGATGGGGACCCAGCCCGCCCCTTGCGCGACTCCGTCAATGGAGACGCGCATCTGCGTGGCGCCGGTCGCCGAGAGCGCGAGGTGCGCGGTCGGGTCGTTGGTCACCGCCGCGCCGCCATCGATGGTGAGCGAGCCGCCCGAGGGCGGCGTGATGTCGTGGATGGGAATCTGGCCGAGGTCGAGGGTCGCGCCCACTCCGAGCATGACCGGCAGCGAGAGCGCCTCGAAACCGGGCGGGCTTCCCTCGAGCACGTAGCTGCCCGGCTCGATCTGGTCGACGACGAACGAGCCGTCGGCTGCGGTGGTGGTCTGCTTCACTGCCTGCCCGTCGGAGGCGAGCGTCAGCACGACGCCGCCGATCCCGTAGTTCCCGGGAGAGCTGAGCGCACCACGCAGAGTGGCCTTCGCCTGGGTGCCCGGCGGCGCGTTGGGGTCGTAGGGGTTCTCGGGCGCGACGCTGGTCGAGCAGGCGGCGAGGAGTGCACACGCCAACCCGGAGAAACGGGCTTGGGTCACGGGGCCCCCTCCGCTCAGCATCTCTGCTGCGAACCAAGTCAATAGTGGAGGAAAGCTAGTGCAACCGCAACACGCTCACTTTGACTCGGCGTCTTCCACACGGGCAGAGGTTGCGCGCAGGTAGGATTTTCGGGATGACTGACGCCGTGCCGGCCAGCCGCCGCGCCCCGCGCAAGCGCGGGGATGAACCGCAGCAGCTGTGATGGAGCATGGGCTTGCGTCAAGGCTCGTGGCGCACGAGGCCGGGCATCCTACGACGGTGCGTTCCTAGAACAGCACGCCGGCAGGGCTCAGCGCGGCGAGAGGGCCGCCCAGCAGCCGGTCGCCGTCGACTCCCGAGAAGTACGCGTCGAGGATGCTGATCAGCCACAACCCGCCGCCCACCGCCAGCGCGACATTGCGATCGGTGTAGCGCGACTCGGCCTTCTGCCGCAGCGCCTCGACCTGCGACGCGAACGCCTGCGGAGTCTGGTCGGCGGAGATCTGCGCGCTCTTGTACTGACTCTAGGCCTGCGCGCCCAACTCGTGCAGCGCTAACGCCCCGCCCAGCGAGGCCGCCACCGCGCCCATGAAGAGGTACCCCTTGCCCGGCTCGCGGTTGTAGATCTGCCCCCAGCCCGGGATCAGCAGCGAGCGGAAGAGCGCATCCTTGCGCGAGCGCAGCACCACGGCGTCCGAAGAGAACGCGATCAGGTTGGCCGCCTGCACCGCCTCGGAGGCGGAGGCGAGCGACTCGGAAGTCTCGGTGGCCACGATACGCGCGTCGATGAGAAAGCGATCACCCGCCTCGGCCACGCTGCCGAGCACCAGCGCCTGCGCGTCGGAGAGCTTGCCGATCTCGGGCGCGCTGGCGGAATCGACAGCCCCGCTCTGGCCCAACCGGATCTCGCCCATGACCTGCGCGAGCTTGGTCCTTTCGACGAGCAAGAGATTGTGGTCGCGGCGGAGCGAGGTGGAGAGCTCGGCGGTGACCACCGCGCCCAGCTCGCGTTTGCGCGCCTCGTCGCCGGCCTCGCTAAAGGGCAGGACCGCGAGCCGGCGGTATCGAGCGCTGCCGGGCAGCCGGGAAAAACCGTCGAAGAGCTGGTCGGCGATCTTGCGTATCGCCACGTCCACGCTGGTGGACTCGACCGCGTTGCGCGGTCTGGGCGCAACCGTCTGCACGCCGCCGATCTGCGCCGACTCGCTGGCGAGGACCGCGCCGCTCGCCACCGAGACGACGCGCACCGAGATCTGGATGGCCGCACCTGCCTCGCCTCCCGCCGCCTCGCCGGCGATCAGCGCCTGCACCGCCGTCATCTGCGGCGCGGCGCCTTTGAGAGCCCTTTCGCGCAGGGTCTTGTCGAGCGCTTCCCAGTCACGGACCTGGAGTCTGCCGCCCAGGGACTGGGCAAGCGCGTCGCTGAACTGCTTGCCGACCCCGGTCCCGCGCGCCGAGCCGCTCTCTTGCAGAGGCGCCACCGCGACCGTGGCAATCCTTGCTTGCACCGCTTGCATGACCAACGATGTCGCCACGCGCTGCGCAGCGGACTGCAGTTCCTCCGCCGAAGCGGTGCGGACGCACAACACCACCAGTGCGACCCGAAGAACGCGAGGCATGAGATTCCTCTAGAGCGGGCAGCATACACCGCCTCCGATTACACCGCGCACGATGAACCCAATCGCGCGGCGGGCCGCTCGGCCAGACCTCTTGCCGGGACTGTCGGCTGGATCAAGACCCGATATGCTCACCGCTCATGCGCATCGTCCTCCTCGCCGCGTTGGTCGCCTCCGGATGCATCCACGAGCCGCAGGTCGTCCACCTCCGCCGCGACGCGCTGCCTTGGCCCCTCGGGCAGCCGTACGAGGATCGCGTCGATCCAGATCAGAACGCGGTGCGGGTGATCCGCGTCGAACTGACCGAGGCCGCTGGGCTGCACTTCAGCTGCATCGGCGGTGCGCAGATGGCCATCTACTCCAGCGCCGAGGCGCCGCTCTACGACGGCCCCTGCGCGGAGAAGACGCTGCGCGATCTCACACCGGGTTCGTACTTCCTCGTCGGCAGCGTCTCCGGCGGCCGCGGTGAGATCTCGCTGCGCGCCGACGCCGTACCTGGGGATTGACCCTGGGTGGTGCATGACTCGCTTGGCTTCGAGGTCCTGCTGGAACCAAGCATCGAAAAGCGCGGTGAACGTATTTAAGAGCATGTCAGTTTCATGCTCTTCAGGTTCGTGTTAATGTAGACATATGAGCAGAGGACCAACCGAAGAGGTGCGGCTCTACCAGATCAGGGTCGGGCTGAAGCCCTCCGACGCGATCGAGAAGGAAGCGAAGGATGAGAGCAAGGCGGTGGCCCATGTTCTCCGTCGCATCGTAGAGGACTACGCCACTCTGTTCGGGCTGCCTCGCTCTGCCTTCGAGACCCTCGAGGCGGATCGAAAGGCGATGGGGCTCGATCGGCGCGACTACTTCAAAGAGCTGCTCGACGGACGCTATCGCCAGGTTCTCCTGGGGGGAGCGCGCACCCCAGCGCGCGCCGCTGAGGCGCACCCCCCGGCAGACGGCAGACGGTCCAGGAAGTAGTCTCCGGCCCATCCTGGGCTGCTCGCACGTGCGCCCAGCCTCCCCGGCGCAGGTATTCACAAACACCTGCTTGACATGTATATAATATCTATATAACTTCATGAAACGTCCGGCATGGGAGGTGGCACCGTATGGCGCCTGAACAGGTACTACCCGCGGCGGGCCTGTGGACATGGCGCGACGTGGCAGCGTTTCTCCGCATCGGCCGAAACGCCGTGTATGAGATGGCCGCGAACGGCGATCTGCCGAGCCTGCGCATCGGCTCGCGCGTGCGGTTCGAACCCGCCGAAGTGCGCGCGTGGCTGGATCGCCAGCGGGCGCCGGGCACGCCGGTGCCACCACTTGCCAAAAGCGCAAACATGCGCAAAGGTGAACCTGAATGAATCCGACGCGGGCGCGCAAGCGGATTCGGGAGCTGGCCCGCGCCGGAGCATGGGACGTGACGGAGTATGCGTTGGGGCGGATGATCGAGCGCGGGGTTGACCATGCCGACGTGTACAGGCTGCTCGTTGCCGCCCCGGCCTGTTTTGCGACGCCTCGCAAACGATGGCGGCTCGAAGGGCTCGACGGACGCGGCGATCCGCTCACGGCAATCGTGGAGATCCGCGCGCTGGCACTTGTGGTGACCGTCTTTCGAGGTGACGAATGAAAAAGCGTCGGAGCAAGAAGTGCGAGCTGTGCGGCGTGGGCGAGCGCGTGCCGTTCGCGTATCTCGTCAAGCGGGAGATCGACGGCCGCACGTACACCGCCGAGGTCCCGGCTACCCGCTGCAACAAGTGCGGCGAGGTGCTGATCTCGGGGCCCGGTTTGGTCCTATTCGACAGCGCGTTGACTGTGCAGCTCGCGCGCTCGGGCTCGATCGGCCCGCGCGGCTTCCGGTGGCTCCGCGGGAGAGCGGGCCTCGAGGCGAAGAAGCTTGCCGCGCTACTCGACGTTTCGCCGGGGACGGTGTCGCGCTGGGAGAACGGCAAGAAGCCGCTGGAACGGCGCGCGGTGGCGCTGGTGGCCTCGCTGGCACTCGAGGCGCTTGGCGAGCCCGCGAGCACGCGCGATTTGCTCGGGCAGCTTGCCAGCGGGCGCAAACCGGGCCGGCGCGTGCGCCTCGACGTGCCGCGAGTGGCGGGAGGCTGAGATGGCGAAGCCCTATCTGAAGCGCGGGACTTGGTACGCGCGGGTCAAGGATGTGGCCGGCCGCTGGCGCGCGATGGCGCTGCCCGAGGCAAAGACGCGCCGGCGCGCCGAGGAGCTGGCCGCCGATCTTTCGTACAAGCGGCGCCGGCAGCGCGAGGGCCTCGACCCGCTTCCTGCCGATCCGCGGCTGACCGTGAGCGTGGTGCTGTTGTGGTGGCTGGACACCTACGTCGCGGGCAGCACCTCGGAGCGGCAGGAGCGCGACCGCTTCCGCCTTTACTTCGAGACGACCGACCTCCCGGCGTTGCCGGTGGCGATGCTCTCCGCGGGTCGCGTCGAGAGCTTCCTGCAGCACTGGACGCGCAAGGGCCTCGCGCCTTCCTCCGTCAACAAGCTGCGCGCGATGATTCGCACCGCCTGGAATCGCGCCCGCAAGACCGGCAAGGTGCACGGCGAGAACCCCACGCGCGACGTGGAGCTGCGCAAGGTGCCCAAGCGCGCGCCCGCGTTCCTGGAGTCGCACGAAGTGCCGCGCTTGCTCGCGGAGTTGTCAGAGCGTGACCGGCCGATCGTGGCGACGGCGCTCTACTCCGGCTTGCGCAAGGGCGAGCTGTTCGGGCTCGCCAAGTCCGACGTTGATCTCGCGCGCGGGCTGATTCTCGTGCGCCGCTCATACGACAATGAGAGCACCAAAGGCCGGCGCGAGGAGGCGGTGCCGATCGCGCCGCCGCTTTTGCCCTACCTCGAGGCGGCGATCGAGGATGCGCCGGGTGAGCTGCTCTTCCCGAAGCTCGACGGCAAGATGCGCACCGACGGCGACGCGCTGGGCGAGCGGCTCCGTCGCGCCCTCGGCCGCGCTGGTATCGTCACCGGCTACCTGCACGGTTGCCGGCGCTGCAAGCGCAGCGGCAAGGCGCACGAGGAGCAGCACGCGGACAACGAGCGTCGCCGTTGCCCGCGCTGCGGGATGATCCTGTGGGCGAAGCCGATCCCAAAGCGGCTGCGCGTGCATGACCTTCGGCACACGACCGCGACCCTGCTCCTC
>Ga0307479_10006604_pt1 | contig 10668 bp, 7 predicted proteins | sample atmos_gasesECM4C_FD_203743 | JGI IMG/M metagenome (GOLD analysis project Ga0307479, IMG submission 203743) | Hardwood forest soil microbial communities from Morgan-Monroe State Forest, Indiana, United States - atmos_gasesECM4C_515 | ecosystem: Environmental > Terrestrial > Soil > Temperate...
CTTCGGCTTTCTCCGCGCCCCCGAGTACAACTATCTCCCCGGCCCCGACGATATCTACGTCTCTCCGTCGCAAATTCGCAAATTCGATCTCCGCACCGGCGACACCGTCTCCGGCCAGGTCCGCCCCCCGAAAGATGGCGAGCGCTATTTCGCCTTAATCAAGGTCGAAGCCGTTAACTTCGAGGATCCCGAAGTCGCGCGCAACAAAATCTTTTTCGATAACCTGACGCCGCTCTATCCCCAGGGCCGCCTCAAGATGGAAACCACCAAGGAATTGATGACCGGCCGCGTGCTTGATCTTCTCTGCCCCGTCGGCAAAGGCCAGCGCGGTCTCATCAACTCCCCGCCGCGCACCGGCAAGACCATGATGCTACAGGCCATGGCCAACGCCATCGCCACCAATCATCCCGAAGTCGCGCTCATCGTTCTCCTGATCGACGAGCGCCCCGAAGAAGTCACCGACATGCAACGTACCGTCAAGGGCGAAGTCATCAGCTCCACGTTCGACGAGCCGCCCCAGCGCCACATCCAGGTCGCCGAAATGGTTCTCGAGAAAGCCAAACGCCTCGTCGAGCACAAGCGCGACGTCGTCGTCCTGCTCGACTCCATCACTCGCCTCGCTCGCGCTTACAACGCCGTCACGCCGCCTTCCGGCAAGGTCCTCTCCGGCGGTATCGACGCCAACGCGTTGCAGCGCCCGCGCCGCTTTTTCGCCGCCGCCCGCAACGTCGAAGAGGGCGGCTCCCTCACCATCGTGGCCACCGCGCTCATCGACACCGGCAGCCGCATGGACGACGTCATCTTCGAAGAGTTCAAGGGCACCGGCAACATGGAAATCTATCTCGACCGCCGCCTCTCCGATAAACGCGTCTTCCCCGCCATCGACATCCAGCGCTCCGGCACCCGCAAGGACGAATTGCTGCTTCCCCCCGACGAGCTAAGCCGCGTCTGGGTCCTGCGCAAAGTCCTAAGCCCGCTCTCCACGGTAGAAGCCATGGAACTCCTGCTCAGCCGCCTCACCAAAACCAAATCCAACGCCGAGTTCCTAGCCTCCATGTCCGCCCCCACCTGATCCCCCACCTATGTAGGGGCGTGCTTCAGCGCGTCCCCGCCTTTGTAGAGCCCGCCTTCTGAGGCGGGCTCTTAGATGTTTCTGTTCAGGACTTATTCGCGGCAGTGGCCGGCAGGCCTTTCAGCTTCTCCTGCGCCAGCGCCTTATACGGGCTATTCACCGAAGCCGCATCGGTGAACGCCGCCTTCGCTTCCGGCACCCGCTTCAGATTGAGCAGCGCGAATCCGAGTCGGTACTGGTTGCGCGCATAGCTTCCCTCATCGGACTTGAGCAAAGGCGCGGCCGACCTGAAGTTGTCCACCGCCTGCGCATTGTTCTTCTTCTCGATATTCACCTGGCCCAAGGCGCTTAAGGCCAGGCCCTTCTGCAACGCGCTCTGCTGCTTCCATTGTTCGTCGGTAACGCCGTCCGGCTTCTTCGCCGTCTCCAGCAGCGCAACAGATTTCTTGGCATACGCTTCCGCTTTATCGATCTGCTCGCCCTTTTCGCTATAGTAGTCGGCCAGCAGCAGCAGCATGCCCAGATTATCGGGATCTTTGGCGAGCAGATCATTCGCCACGCTCAGCATCTTCGCGGTGTTCTGCGTCTGCCGGTAGGAGGCTGCCGCGACTCCCAAAGCCTGGTTCGCGAACGGGGAATCCGGAAAAAGCTGCGCAAAGCGCACCAGCAGCGCCGCGCGCTTTGCGGCATCGGCAGTGCGATACGCCCCGTCAAAGAGCAGTTGCTGAACATAGACTACGGTGTCGTGGACATCCTGAAGCGTTTGCGCCTTCTGGCTGTCCCAAGTCTCCTCCTTCATTCCCTCAGGCGCCGCCTGTTCCTTGTATCTCTGCAGAATCTGTGTGGTCTTTTCCCCGTAGGAAAACATCCTGTTGACGTCGCCCTTGCCCTGCGCTGCGCGCACCGTGTTCACCGCATTCGAAAAGTTGTCAGGGTCCAGCGCAAACAATTTGTCCCCGTATTCGAGCGCCTTGTCGTAGTTTTTCGCGCCGATGTAGTAGTTGACATACTGGTCGTCGGCAATGATGACCATGTCACCCTGCGCGCTGGCCGCAAATTTGTCGATCAGCGCTAGCTTTTGCGCCGGATCAGTAGCCGCGTTGATTTCGGTCAGCGCGTGATCCGCGTCCGAATTCGCCGCAATCGGTACGAATTTTCCAATCTGTTGCGCGCAGGTTGGATACGCCCCGCAAGCGAGGCCCACCGCAAAAAGGAAAGCCCCAACGAACACCTTCTCTCGCCGCATGGATGCCTCCCGGGCCAACCTCGTCCGAGGCCGCCACCAAACGCAATTCGCGCAAATCCTAGCGCCGCCCGCCCTGCAGCGCAAACAAATTCGCGAGCGCCGATGCAGCGGCCGCCTTCAGGCGGCCACTTCCGTCATGGCCGCGCGAGCCGACGTAAAAAGGCGTGTCATCCTGAGGGCATCCGATGAGGATGCCCGAAGGACCTCAACCGATCCGCAGTGCCCGACACTGCGACCGATAGCCCTGACGTCAGTAATTGTCATTTCGAGCCGGGCGAGGAACCCACTTTTCGCCTTTGCGGATCGGAGCTTCAGCTCCGCGGACTTGGTCTTCTCCGTACCACACGACTGAGCGCGACCAGCCCGCACCCGAGTAGCGTGAACGTCGCAGGCTCCGGTGTGCTAATCACGCCCACGTTCGCCGTGCCGGTGACAGTTTCAGAGGCAGTACCCGGCGCATCGTCGGAAAGAACCACGGACGTAGTAAATGTGCCCTCATTTGCATAGGTATGCCCGCCCGTGACCGTGAACACTCCGTTTAAGAGCGTGAGTGTACCCGCTGAAGTTGTCCCATCGCCCCAGTTGATGGCCGTGGTGAAATCGCTCAAGACATTGTTTGGGTTGGTATCAGTGAACGTGGCCACCGCCCCGGAAAACACCGTGCCCAGATTAGCGTAGAACATTGTACCGGCGCCGGCAAAAGTGTCTCCCTCGTTGACGGTGCCCGGGGCGGAAACAGTCACAGACAGGCTTGTGCCGACCATCTGAGTGAATATGGTGCTAACTAGGAAACTGCCTTCGTCCGGGGCATAGCTGTGCGTACCCGAGACGGTGAACGAACCGTTGGAACCCGTCACTGTGCCCGCTGAAGTTTTGCCATCGCCCCAGTTGATCGCCGCGGTGAAATCGCCCGCGCTGAAACCAGTGTTGGTATCGGTGAACATACCCAGCGCCCCGGAAAAAGCAACGCCCTCAGTCGTGACCACCGGGGTTGGTGTACCCGTAAGCGTGTCGGCCTTCACGTTGCCCGCGCAAAGAAGGACCCCGATGGCGATCGCCGACCACCAACGGAGTCTCAGCGTTTTTCCGAATTCGGTTCTTCTACTCATCGTGAATCCTCCTTAAAGTCCGTGTGCTGACGATTTAGGGTGGCTATGAGTGCATGCCGCTTACCTTCTCTTACTCTTAGGGGGCCCTTTTTCAGAGACCCCGGACAAGACCAAGTCCCGACCCCAACGTCCCACTCTGTCAGCTTCGGCGCAGCCTTGGACTACTTGCTTTCGGAACGCAGGCTGTTCGACGGTTTCCACGCCTTCGGATGGTGAGGCGAGCCAAGCCCATTAGGCCGGAACTGAAGCAGAGGAGCAGCGTGGAAGGCTCCGGCGTCGGGGATACCAACGAGGGCGCGATGCTGCCGAACAGGCCGTCCTGCTGGCCGTTGATGCCCGCGGTGAAATAGACGGCGTCGAGATTGAAATTCCCGGCGGTTCGCACACTGAGCGACCAAAGGCCGCTATTGACGAGGGGGTTGCCATTAGTACCTTCTAATGTGCCTAGAAACGCGCCCGTCGTTGGGTCGAACGCGTTGATCTCTCCGTTCCCGAAGTTGCCCACCAGTAGATCGTTCGAGAAAGTTCCGAAACCAGTTGGCGCGATCACCATGCCCCAAGGGGCATTTAACGCACCGCCGGCTGCGATAACCTCCTTCAAAAAATTGCCGTTCGCGTCGAACTCGGAAACCACGCCAAGGCCCGCCCCAACTCCTTTCGAATATGCAACATAGAGCTTCCCGCCGATGTTCTGGATATTGTAGGGCCTATACCCGGCGGGCAAATTTGGATCGGTAAAAGTGCCAGGAACAGTTGTGGGGTGGACGCTCGAATCATACACGTCGATGTTTCCGTTCGCATTCGCCGCATACAGGAAGGTTCCGGAGGGGTTCGTGGCCATCGCCAGGCCCGTATAAACCGCACCAGTGCTGGTTGCAAGCACCGAAGCCGACGTGCCGCCATTCCATCCATTAATCGTCCCGGCGAGAGTCGCGAACAGGAAGATATTTCCTCCAAAACCGGCGCCTGCACTATTGAAGACTTGGCCCGTCGGGCCATCGGGATTGCTAGCAGCGGGAGGCATACTAACAACCAGAGGCACGACGCTACTGCCATTGTAAAGCGTGGCTACGTTAGTGACTTGATCCGACACCCAGAAGGGGCCTGCGGGGCCAAATGAGACACCCCACGGGTTCTTCAGATTGGGATCCGTGGCTGTGGCTAACCCTGAGATATCGGAAACCAAGTTAGTTTGCTGATACATGGTATTGGACACCGCCGGCCGCGGCATGAGCGCCAACCCCAGGCCAACGATTGAAGAGGCTCGGCGAAAATCGGCAAAGCTTGCGAGGAGGTCCATAGGTCACCGATGTTTGTATCTTTTGTGCAAGCTTGTTCTGCAAGCACGTGATTGGCCAGGGTCAAGTGGCACAATTTAAAGAGGTTAGTCCGATTTCGAGTTCGCAAAGCGGAAATCTAGCGCCTGTTTACTGCAACGCATTGCACAATGCCGGTACCCCACGCGTCGGGGTTTATCCTGGGCCTTGACTGCTTCGTTCCCTACCTATGAGCCCAGAAGCCCGGCTTCTTTCTTCTCTGCGTAGCTCAGCGCCCTCTGCGTCTCTGCGTTAGCTTTTCTCGGGCCCTCCCCCACCTCAAAATAAAAATGATGATGCTTCCTACACCCCGGATTAAACCCCGCCCCGCAAGCCGGACACCGCGACTCGCAATCCAAATACTCCCGAGTCGTCATCTCCACCCCGCAAGCCCCGCACAAGACCGCCCGCTCCTCCCACTCTCCCTGCGGCCAAACCGCATTCGCATGCCCTGCCAGCGCAGTATGGCAATCCTTACAAGCATAGTAGGCCCCGCAACACCGCATCTTGATCGCAACAATGTCCAGTTCCGAGTGGTAATGCACACACCGCGTCTCCGCATCAACATCGATCCCGCGAACCTCCGGACGCTCTCCATCAATTTGCTTCGTCACCACTCACTCCACACAAATCCATTCTTTAGGAGGTGGGAGCTTTTGCTCCCGCGTAAAGCACGCCAATACCCCCTGCCCTCTGCGTTGCGGTGGCCAATCCACAGCTTTCCGCTGCTGTGCCTGGTTTCTTCCGGCGCCGCTTCAATTGGAGGCTTGGGAGTCGAGCCAATGCTTGATATGCGGCTCGAGGAGGCTGAGTGGGACGGCGCCTTGCTCCAGGACGGCGTCGTGGAAGGCGCGGATGTTGAATCTTGCGCCGAGGCGGCGCTCGGCTTCGGCGCGCAGCTCGCGGATTTTGAGCTGGCCGAGCTTGTAGGCCAGCGCCTGGCCGGGCCAGACAATGTAGCGATCGACCTCGACGGTGATGTCCTGATCGGTCTTGCCGGTGTTGTCCTTGAAAAATTGGATGGCTTGCTCGTGCGTCCAACCCATCGAATGCATGCCTGTGTCGACCACCAGCCGCACCGCGCGCCACATTTCGTAGCTGAGCTGACCGAATTTCGAGTACGGATCGGTGTACAGGCCGACGTCTTCGCCGAGCCCCTCGCTGTACAGCGCCCAGCCTTCCACAAAGGCGGAGTAGCCGGCGTGCTTGCGAAACTCCGGCGTATTTTCCATTTCCTGCGCGAGCGAAATTTGCAAGTGATGGCCGGGGACCGCTTCATGAAGCGAAAGCGCTTCCATTTCCCACTTGGGCCGCGCGTGCAGATTGTACGTGTTGACGAAATAGCAGCCGGCTCGCCCAGCTTGCGGCGAGCCACCCTGGTAATACGCCGTGGTTTGCGAAGGCGCCTTAAAATCGGGAATGGGACAGACGCCGTACGTCAGCCGCGGCAGCTTGCCGAAAAGATGCGCCAGCCCAGGATCGATGCGCTTGGCGATGATGCGGTAGCCGTTCACCAGGTCTTCGGGTTTGTCGTAGTAGAAACGCGGATCGGTGCGCAGAAATTCCGTGAACTCGTGGAAGCTGCCCTGGAACTTCGTGGACGCGATGACTCTGTCCATTTCGGCGCGAATGCGTTTTACTTCGGCGAGCCCGATTTCGTGAATTCGCTCCGGCGTGAGATTCGTGGTGGTTTGCCAGCGCACGTGGAAGGCGTAAGCGGCAGCGCCGTCGGGCAGCGCGGTGGCGGCGATGTTTTCGCGACAAGCGGGGAGGTACGTAGTTGCAACATAGTCGTGCAGTCTGCGGAACGCGGGCGCAACCGATGCCGCGTAGATACTCTTGGCTTTTTCCGTGAGCCGGGCTCGGTCCGCGTCGGAAAAGTTGAGAGGAAATTCGGTGAACGCCTGCAACAACGGACTGGCCAATGCGTCGGCCGGAGCGAGGTCGGCGATTTGCTTCGGTACGTCGCGCAGCGCGATTTTTGGCGGCGTGTATCCGCGCTTTAGCCCGTCTTGCAGTAGCGGGATCTGCTGATCGACCGCGGCGGGAAGCGCGGTGAGCCGCTTGAGAATAATTTCGTAGTCGGCGACGGTTTGATGCGGCTGCAACGCAAGGGTGCTCGCCGCTTCTTGCTGGAGGCCACCCATCTGCGTGATCGGCATCCAAAGATTCCGCGGAACGACGTTGCGGAGCGGAAACGGATCGTCGCCGAATTGGAGGCCCTCGCTGGCACCTGCGAGGAGGTCAAGGTAGACATCGAAATTGAGTTGCTCGCTGGGCGGCAGATCGCCGCGAGAGATGGCTTTCAGAGCGGCGAGGCTGTCAGCTAAATGTTTCTTGCGCTGCGCGATGCCCGCAGGTGACTCGTCGGTCCAACGATCGTCCTGGCCGGGAAAGCCGACATCCGTGGCGTGCTCTGGATATTCCTCCATCCAGCGCCGCCAATCGGCTTCGAGGAACGCGCGGAGGTTTTGCGCGGCGGCCGATTGCGCCGCAGAATTTGATTGTTGCTCCGAATCGCCGGCTGCGCCGAAAACCATCAGCGGCGAGGCAAGCATCACGCCCGCGATTGCGATCGCGAGCATCACCAGAAAACGAGTCACTGTTTGATCTTCGCTGTTTTCGCCATTTCGCCTTGCCGGTCTCTGGCCAGCAGTACAATTAGGCGCACCGTCTCATCTATTCCAATTCCGGTGTTATCAACTAGAATTGCATCTGACGCTCGGACAAGCGGGGAATGTTCCCTTTCACTGTCCAATTTGTCGCGCTCGTATACCTCATCAATGACCTCGTCGAGGGACATATTTTCTCCCCTATTTAGGTGTTCTCGCCAACGCCGCTCAGCGCGAACTTCGATGGAAGCGTCTAGATAAACCTTTAGGTCAGCATTGGGTAGTACAACGCTGCCGATATCTCTGCCCTCCATGACGACTCCGCCATCTTTGGCCATCTGGCGCTGCAGTAGCAGGAGCTTTTGCCTAGTTTCGCAAAGAGAAGCGATGAAGCGAACCGCTTGATCGATCTCAGGGCGTCGAAGCAAGGGCGTCACATCTTCGCCGTTAGCTATCACGTGCATTTCCAGCCCGACCCAGGATGTGGTCAACAGCATATTATGCAATAGGTGGGCGAGGGTGGGCGCGTCTGAATGGGCAATACCAGCACGATTCGCGAGAAGAGTGACCGCGCGGTACATCAGCCCCGTATTCACATATTTCAGCTTTAATTTTTCCGCAACTAACTTGGCAACCGTGCTCTTCCCGGAACCCGATGGGCCGTCAATCGCAATTGTGAGTTCTTTGCCACGTTCATGCGGATATAAATGTGTGTTCTCGATTGACAGCTCCCCTTTTACGAATACAATTTTAGAAGACCAAATATTCCTTTTCTGACCAGACTAAAATATAAAGCTGTGTACGAGGACCATAACATTACACTGTTTACGTTCGTTTCAAAAAAGCCTTTTTGACGCAGCCAAACAATACCACCTGTTAAGAGTATAAGCGCCAACAAGTCCGACGCTCTCCTTTTTGTTTGTTGGTAGGAAGCGGCTTTTTCGATCTTACGAAATTGTTCCATAATATTTTTATTATCCCACCTAGCCCTGTCGACCTTGCGTTGAGAAGCCGAGCTCATCCAAAAAAGGCAGAGGGTCATCAATGGCTCGCCGTATTTGAGCGTCACGGGTTTACGACCGAGGTTAGTGAGGATAATCAGAAGTTCGCCTTGCCAGGTTGGATCGACGCTCAGCGCTGCCAATTGCAGTCCGTTGAGTTGTGGCCCCAAGCGCGAGACGGTAAAGCCGCCAATCCTTTCGGACAAAATGACTGTTTCAAGTGAGGATATGAAAATCGTGTCTCCGGGAGCGACATCACATGTTCCTCCTCCTTTCAAGCTTCGCACTTGCTTGTTTTCATAGCTGAATACGGTATCGCCTGCGCGGATGTCATAGCCAACTGGCGTAATAAAATCTTCCTCCCACTTGTCTATTCTAAGGTCAGCGCCGTGAGGCGCAGTTAGTTGCGCCTTGATGTCGACATCGCTCAACATTCCGTTTTGCGCCACATTAGCCTCCAGGTGTTAGGATTCCAAGGGAGCGGCGTACTCGCGGATGTTTAACACAGAATTGAATATTTTGTCACGTAACTTACAATCGCGAGATACTGCGGAGCCTAGAAGCCCATGATGTTGTAGCCGCAGTCGACGTAAATGGTTTCGCCCGTGATGCCAGAGCTGGCGTCAGATAGGAGGAAGGCGGCGGTGGCGCCTACTTCGGCGGGGTTTACGTTCCGCTTTAGCGGGGCGCGCTCGGCTTGGATTTTTAGCATGTCGCCAAAACCGGAGATGCCGCGCGAGGCCAGCGTTTTGATGGGGCCGGCGGAGATGGCGTTGACGCGAATATTTTTTGGGCCGAGATCGTTGGCGAGATAGCGCACGGTCGCCTCTAGCGCCGCTTTGGATACGCCCATGACGTTGTAGCGCGGGACAACTTTTTCTGCGCCGTAGTAGGTCAGGGTAACGATGCCGCCGCCGGAAGTCATCAGCGGGAGCGCGCCGCAGGAGACGGCGATGAGGGAGTAGACACTGATGTCGTTGGCGATGCGAAATCCTTCGCGGGTGGTGTTGACGAAATCGCCTTTGAGATCGGCTTCGGGGGCGAAGCCAATGCTGTGCACGAGGCCGTGCAGGACGCCATATCTTTCTCTTAGCTCAGCGAAAAGTCGCGCGATTTGATCGTCTTGCGTGACGTCGCACATGAAACCGTCGGCGCCAGGGAGGTCGGCGATTAAATCTTTGGCTTCGAGGGCCAGGCGCTCGTTTTGGTAGGTGATGGCGAGACGCCAGCCGGCTTGTTGCAATTTTTGCGCGATGGCCCAGGCGATGCTGCGTTTGTTGGCCAGGCCAAAGATTACGGCGGCTTTCTGCGGGTCGGTCATCCGATCTCCTCACGATTCCAATTCATCACTCTGCAACCCACGCGGGCATGGAAGCCGACCTTTACGTTGAGGTCCTTCGCTACGCTCAGGATGACAGCGTATTGTACGTGCAATCGCACTTGATTTGGAGGCCACCAGAATGATTTTCAGATGCGGTGGAAGGCTTTCTCGATTTCTTTTATGGAATAGCGGAGCACCACGGGACGGCCGTGTGGGCAGCTCATGGGGCAATCAGTTTTGGCGAGCGCAGCGAGGAGCCATTCCATTTTTGTCTGGTCGAGCGGCATGTTGATTTTGATGGCGGCGTGACAGGCGGTGGAGGCGGCGATTTTGGCTTGCAACGTTTCGATGGAGATAGCGGCGTTTTCTCGCTCGATGCCGTCGAGAATTTCGGTGAGGAGTTTTTCGGCGTCGCTGCCGGTGATGCCCGCGGGCGCGGCTTGGATGGCGACGCTGCGCGGGCCCATAAGCTCGACTTCGAAACCGTTGGCGCCTAGTTCTTCGGCGATTTTCTCGTAGATGACGAGCTGGCGCGGGGAGAGCTCGAGGATCAGAGGCATGAGCATACGCTGGCTTTCGACTTTGCCAGCGCGGCGGGCTTCGAGATGCTGTTCAAAGAGGACGCGCTCATGGGCGACGTGCTGGTCGACGAGCCAGAGGCCTTCGCCGTTGACGGCGACGATGAAGCTGGAACTAACTTGGCCGAGGGGTTTTAAATCTGCGATTTGGTCTGGATGCGGGAGGGTCGCGGGGGCGTCGCCGTTGGCGCCGGGGAAATTCGAGGCCCAGTTTGGAGCGGGCGGCTCAGCCGGGAGACTTGGAGCACCAAAGGCCGCTTCCGACTCGAACGCGAAGCGCTGCTCAATGGGTTGCAGCGGTGCGGCGGTTAGATCGAAGCCGCCGTCGGAGCCTACGCCAGAGCCGAGGCCGATTTCCTCCATTGCGGGGATGATTGCGCGAGGAACGATAGCGGGAGCTGTGGGATCCATTG
>Ga0307479_10006605_pt1 | contig 10668 bp, 3 predicted proteins | sample atmos_gasesECM4C_FD_203743 | JGI IMG/M metagenome (GOLD analysis project Ga0307479, IMG submission 203743) | Hardwood forest soil microbial communities from Morgan-Monroe State Forest, Indiana, United States - atmos_gasesECM4C_515 | ecosystem: Environmental > Terrestrial > Soil > Temperate...
TGGCTACGACCTGCTTTTGGTATTCCTTGAAGGACGGCTCCATCGCTTCCTTGAGGCAGACTGCTTTGGCGGCGATGGTGTGGACCAGCGGACCGCCTTGGGTGCCCGGAAAGGTGAGCCTGTCCAGTTCCTTGGCAAAGGCTGCCTTGCAGAGGACCAAGCCGCCTCGCGGACCGCGCAGCGTTTTGTGCGTGGTGGTGGAAACGATGTCCGCGTGTGGCACGGGGCTTGGGTGCAGGCCGGCGGCGACGAGTCCGGCGATGTGCGCCATGTCCACAAAAAAGAGCGCGCCGACGGACTTGGCGGCTTTGGCGATGCGCTCGAAATCGATGATGCGGGAATAGGCGCTGGCGCCGGCGACGATCATTTTTGGTTTGTGCTCGGCGGCGAGGCGCTCAATTTCGTCGTAATCGATACGCTCGTCTTCCTTTTTCACGCCGTAGGCGACAAATTTGTACATGCGGCCGGAGAAATTCAACGGATGGCCATGGGTCAGATGGCCGCCGTGAGAAAGATTCATTCCCAGAACGATGTCGTCTTTCTGCAGGGTGGACATGTAGACGGCGACGTTGGCTGACGTGCCGGAATGGGCTTGCACGTTGGCGTGTTCCGCGCCGAAGAGTTCCTTGGCGCGATCGATGGCGAGTTGCTCGACCTTGTCGGCATATTCGCAGCCGCCGTAGTAGCGCTTGCCCGGGTAGCCTTCGGCGTATTTGTTCGTGAAAATCGAGCCCATGGCTTCGAGGACCGCTTCGGAGACGAGATTTTCCGAGGGGATGAGTTCGAGGCCGGTGGCTTGGCGCCTGGCTTCGTCGCGGAGGAGGCCGGCGATTTGCGGATCGACGGAATCCAAGGAGCGGTTCATGCGGTCATTGGCGTCAGTGGTCTTACTCATCGTGATTCCTCGTTTGCCCGGTCCATTCGTCGGCAGTGTGTGGGCGGCGAGGCGATTTTATCGGATAGGATGGACGAAAGCCAATTTCGCAATTCGCGCCCCTTGAGCGGGCGGAAGAGGTTGACAATCGATGAGCCGCGACGCGGCTCGTGTGAAAAACGCCTGAAGTTCACCTGCTTGGTTGCGGCGGATGGTATATTGGCCGCGAACCCAACCTCATTCGAATGAAACGCAATCGCAGTGCGGGCCGACATTTCCAAACTGAGGGGGCACAGCGAACCAATGTCCACACCCATAACAAATTTGCAACCAGGAAAATTGTGGCGGCGACGATGGAACTTGCTTTTTCGATTCGCATGCGGTGTGGCGGTCGCGTGTGCGGCGGCTATAGGTCTCCGGGCGCAGGATAAGAATCCGTTTGCGGGGGATGCGAAGGCGGCGAAGGTGGGCGAATCGCAGTTCCGGGCGAACTGCGCGTTTTGCCACGGGTTGGGCGCGCGCGGGGGAGGACGGGGGCCGGATTTGACGCGGGCGCAGAAGCGTCATGGGAATGCGGACGCGGACTTGTTTCGAACGATCAACGAGGGAGTGCCTGGGACGGCGATGCCGCCGAATGGGGCGACCCAGCAGGGTGTGGGAATGACGGAAGAAGAGATTTGGCAGGTGATCAGCTATATTCGCAGTGTGCAAGCGAAAGCGCCCGCTGAGGTGGTGGGAAATGCGGCGCATGGGAAGGACCTTTTTTATGGGAGCGTGGGTTGCTCGACGTGCCACATGATTCAGGGGAAGGGTGGACGGCTGGGGCCGGACCTCAGCACGACGGGCTCGGCGCGGTCAACGGATTATCTGGTGGAGTCGATACGCAATCCGAGCCGGCGGCTGGCGCAGGGGATTTCCGAGGCGATGAAAGAGTTTTCGCAGGAATACGAGACGGTCACAGTGGTTACGGCGGAGGGCACGAAGTTCACGGGCGTGGTGCTGAATGAAGATCATTTCACATTGCAAATGATGGACACACGGGAACAGTTGCACTTTTTTGAAAGAGACAAGCTGCGATCTTTGGAGAAGAGCAGAGAATCGCTGATGCCGGCTTACAATCAGAAAATGTTGAGTGATAAGGATCTGCAGGATGTGATTGCGTATTTGCTTGCGGTGGGTGACCAATGAAACGTGAATCGATGAACGAAGGAAGAAAAAGCAGATTCCTCGCTTCGCTCGGAATGACAAATTTAAGACCTTCAGTGCTCGTATTTTTGACGGTGGTTGCTGGTGCTGCGCCCTCGCTGAGGGCGCAGGTGACGGCGCAGCGGCTGGTGGATTCGGGCAAAGAGCCTCAAAACTGGATGATGTATTCGGGCGATTACGCGGGGCGGCGGTTCAGCGCGCTGGAGCAGATCAATACGGCGAATGCGGGGATGCTCGTACCCAAGTGGGCTTACCAGACGATGGCGGGCGGGAAATTTGAGACGACGCCGCTGGTTGTGGATGGAATTCTTTATGGCACCGGCCAGGATAATCGCGCGTTTGCGCTGGACGCGCGGTCGGGCCGGCCGATCTGGCAATATCAACGGGGGCTGCCGGCGGATATTCGGCCGTGCTGCGGGCGAGTGAATCGCGGGCTGGCGATTTTGGGCGACAGAGTTTTTCTTGGGACGCTCGATGCGCACGTGATCGCGCTGGATTCCAAGACCGGCAACGTGGTTTGGGATGTTGCGGCGGTAGATTATCGCGGAGGGTACAGCATCACGCTGGCGCCGCTGGCGATCAAGAATCTGGTAATCGTTGGAGTGTCGGGTGGGGAATACGGGATTCGCGGGTTCATTGATGCTTACGATGCCGCGACGGGCGAGCGCAAGTGGCGCTTCTACACCGTGCCTGGTCCCGGCGAGCCGGGGCATGAAACGTGGGAAGGTGAATCGTGGAAGATTGGCGGGGCGCCGGCGTGGATTACGGGGACTTACGATCCCGCGACCAATACTACTTTTTGGACTACTGGCAATCCTTCGCCTTCGAACCGGGGCGAGGGACGGGCGGGCGACAATCTTTACAGCAATTCGTTGCTGGCGCTTGAACCGGAGACGGGCAAACTCAAATGGTATTTTCAATTTTCGAAGCATGACGAGCATGACTACGACGCCACGCAGGTGCCGGTCATGGTTGACCAGGGCGAACGGCGGCTGATCCTGCAAGCGAACCGCAACGGATTTTTTTACGTGGTCGACCGCGCGAATGGAAAACTGTTGTTCGCGAATCCTTTTGCGAAGGTGACTTGGAGCGATTCGAAGGACGCGAGTGGGGCGCCCATTGCGCGGAAAGATGCGTCGCCGACGCTGGAAGGGAATCGCGTGTGCCCGGGGGCGGCGGGAGCGACGAACTGGATGTCCCCGACGTACGATCCGCAAACGAGGCTCTTCTACGTCACGGCGCGGGAGCAGTGCGACGTGTTCAGCACGGCGCCGCAGGCCTATGAAGCGGGGCACGCTTACTATGGAAGCGCGTATTTCCCGAACGACGATGCGGAGCCATTCACGGGGGCGCTGCGCGCCATCGATCCCGACACTGGAAAAATGAAGTGGGAGTGGAAGCATCCGTCGCCGACGTGGTCTGGAGTGCTCTCGACGGCAGGCGGGTTGATCTTTACGGGCGATGCGGAGGGAAACTTCATCGCGCTTGAAGCTGCTTCGGGCAAAGCGCTGTGGCACTTCCAGTGCGGCGCGTCGGTGTATTCGTCGCCGATGACTTTCGCGATCGATGGCAAGCAATACGTGGCCGTCGCGGCGGGGAGTGCACTTTTCACTTTTGCCCTGCCTTAAGCCCGGATAGGGGAATTCGGGGAGCATTGCGGAGGCGCGCACGAGCTTGGGACGACCAGGAGTAATGAAACTTCTGGGCCGCTCAGGACACTACTTAAGAGGTGTTTAAGCACAAACGCCGCTTGATTTCGAAGCCATCAGGCTCATAATGAGGCAGTTTGCGGAGGTTGCCCCGAGTTCATGCAATGCCCTGTTTGCCAGTCGGATAATCCACCCAGCGCTGCCACTTGCGAGAAGTGCAGCACTCCGTTCCCATTGTCGGACGCAACGATTTCCCCATCACAATATGGTCAGTCAGCAGGATGGTCGAAGGCCGTCACGCTGCCCTCGTCGAGCGAGGCCGCGGCAAAAGGGCAGCCCGAGCCGGGGAGCATGCTCGGCGACCGCTACGAAATCCTTCAATTGCTGGGTCAAGGCGGGATGGGGGCCGTTTACAAGGCTCGCGACATCGAACTGGAGCGCACGGTTGCACTGAAGCTGATTCGCCCCGACCTCGCCAGCCATCCGGAAATCCTGCGGCGTTTCAAACAGGAACTCATCCTGGCGCGAGAAGTTACCCACCGTAATGTCATCCGCATTTACGATCTGGGACAAGCGAGCGGAGTCCGATACATCACCATGGAGTACGTGGAGGGGCGAGATTTGCGCGCGCTTCTGCGCGAGAAAGGGAAATTGACTCCGAAAGAGGCGGTTCCCATTTTCTTGCAGGTTGCAGCGGCGCTGGAAGCGGCGCACAGCGCTGGAGTCGTGCATCGTGACTTGAAGCCGCAGAACATCATGGTGGACAAGGACGGGCGCGTTTTCGTCATGGATTTCGGCGTGGCGCGATCGCTGGACACGCCCGGGATGACGCAGACCGGGGTGCTTATGGGCACGCCGGAGTACATGTCTCCGGAACAAGCCAAGGGCCAGAAAGTGGACGCCCGCTCGGATCTATTTTCGATGGGAATCATTTTTTACGAGATGCTGAGCGGTGTCTCACCTTTCAAAGCGGACACGACGATGGCCACGATGTTCAAACGCACGCAAGAACGCCCTGTTCCGCTGACGAAGGCGGAGAGCGGCGTGCCGGTGGTCTTGAGCGACATCATTGCAAAGTGCCTGGAGATTGATCGCGAGAAGCGATTTGCGAGCGCCCGGGAAGTGGCGCAACAACTGGAAATATGGCTGGGTCCTTCCGCGGGAAGCTCCACAATCATTCTGCCTGCCCCGCGGACTGCGGCCTACTGGAAGTGGGCCTCGGCGGCCCTCGCGATATTGCTCGTTGCGGGGGTGATTGGATTTCGACTGAAAGGCCCGCCCAAGCCGAAAGTGGCCCACGCCCCCGTTAGCGTTCTTGTGGCGGACTTCACCAACCACACTGGCGATCCCATTTTCGATGACACGCTCGAGCCGATGTTCAACGTCGCGCTGGAAGGAGCGAGCTTCGTCAACGCCTACAACCGTGGGACGGCGCGCAATCTGGCACAAAAACTTCCGCATCCTACTGACAAACTCGATGAGCAGTCGGCGCGCCTTGTCGCGATAGGCCAGGGGGTCGGCGCGGTGGTTACCGGGTCGCTGAGTCGCCGGGGTGACGGCTACAAGTTGTCTGTGGAAGCATTGGACGCCGGGACCGGAAACTCCATTGCCACTGCCGAAGTCAGCGCTTCCAACAAAGACGAACTGTTGCTCGATATACCGAAGCTGGTGGCTCCCATTCGCAAAGCGCTTGGCGATGCCACCCCGGAATCGGTCCAGCTCGCCGCCTCCGGGCCATTTACCTTCGCCTCCCTGGAGGTCGTACACCTATACAGCGTCGCTATGGAGCAACAGTTTGCGGGGAAGACGGAGGAGGCCTTCAAGTCTTTTTCGAAGGCCGCGGAGCTCGATCCCAACTTCGCGCGCGCCTACACCGGTATGTCGTCGACATCTGGAAACCTGGGGCGGCAAGCCGACGCCGAGAGGTATGCCAAACTGGCCATGGAACATGTGGACCGCATGACCGAGCGGGAACGATACCATGCCCGCGCTTTCTTTTACGCCATGACGGGTGATTACCCGAAGTGCGTCGAGGAATATGGCAGCCTCGTCAGCCAATACCCAGCCGACAGGGTTGGACAGGCGAATCTGGCCCTGTGCTCTGTCCAGTTGCGCAACATTCCCAAAGCAGTGGAGGCGGCGCGGAGAGCGGCGGAGATTGATCCCCAAGCGGCGATGCCACGCCTGAATCTGTCGTTTCTCAGTTCTTTCGGCGGTGATTTCCAAAATGGCGAGCGGGAGGCACGGGCGGCTCTGCGGATCAACCCCTCCTTGGTCGCCGGCTACATCAACCTGGCTGAGGCGCAAATGGGGCAGGGCCAGATGTCCCAAGCCGCCGAAACCTACCACAAGCTGGAGAAGGTCAGTAGCAAGAGCGCTTCTATGGCCGCTACGGCTTTGGCCGATTTAGCCGCGTATGGAGGCCGTTTCGCGGATGCGGTGCACATCCTTGAGCAAGGCGCAGCCGTCGATCTGGCCGCCAAGAACCCTGACGCCGCCGCGGACAAATTTGCTGCGCTGGGCCGCACGCAACTTTTGCGGGGACAGAGGGGGGCGGCAGTTGCCGCCGCGGACAAGGCTTTGGCTTATAGCCAGTCCATGCAAGTCAGGTTCCTCGCCGGGCGGATCTTTGCGGAGTCTGGAGAAATAGCCAAAGCGCAAAAACTGGCCGCCAGCCTCGGTTCCGAGTCGCGAGCTGAACCTCAAGCCTACGGCAAAATTGTTGAAGGAAAGCTTGCTTTGAAGCAGGGAGACAGCCGCCAGGCTATTAAAGCTCTCACCGACGCTGACAACCTGCTGGACACCTGGATTGGCCGGTTCGAGCTTGGCCGGGCTTATCTGGAAGGCGACCTCTACGTAGAGGCGGACTCAGAGTTCGATCGTTGCATCAAACGACGCGGAGAAGCCCTGGAACTCTTCATGGACAATGTGCCCAACTACAGCTTTTTTCCGCTCGTCTATTACTACCAGGGGCGGGCACGCGAAGGATTAAAGACCGCCGGGTTTGCGGAATCTTACCGCACTTATCTGAGCATCCGCGGCAAGGCCGGCGAAGACCCTCTACTCGCGGATATCCGCCACCGCCTCGGTGAACAAGGATCCATCAAAAGCCGGTAGCGCTAGCGCTAAGTAATGCGCGGCAAGCGGGCACCTCATACGTTGCAATGCGGCTCGCGTCTGTCAGACCACACCGAAGGCGCCGAAAACGAGCCGACGGCAGCGAGGTTAGTCCGTCCCTACTTGCTGAGACGGAGTCGTCGCGGGGACCTCATTTGAAAACACGCTCTCCAGATTGTTGGGACCGACGGCAGTCACAGCGTAGTACTACGTCGTGCCGGGCGCCGCTGTCATGTCTCTGAAACCAGTTGCGGCCGCGTTCACCGAGCCGATCTGCGCGTAGCCTGAGCCTGAAGTTGTTGACCGGTATACGTTGTAGCTAACAACGCTGCCTGTCGAGCTGGCAGTCCAGTCAAACTCACCTGCGACGCCATTACACTAGACAGCGCCAGGCTGGTGGGTAGCTACGGCGCAACAGTAAACGCCCACGTATCATTTATCGCCGGGCCGTTGGCCGTGAATCCACCGAACACGAAAATGGCGTTCGCCGCACCGTCGAAGTCCATGCCAAACGCGTACCGTTGCGGCGTCGGTGCTGCTTGAGTCAGCTGAGTCCAAGTCGTGCCGTCCCAAGTCCACACGTCGTTAAAACCACCGCCGCCGGCAAACAACACCACCGCCCCGACGTTTGGATTGAACGCCATATTGTGAAGATCTCGCGCGGTCGGAGACGTCGCCGGAGATTGCTGGTTCCAGTTCGTTCCGTCCCACACCCAAGTATCGGCTAAGGCGCCTGAAGGGCCCCCGCCCCCAAAGAGCATGACGTTTCCTGCCGGGTCAGTCGCTAGCACCGTGCGCCGTGCGGATGGACTAGATCCTGGAGTCTGCTGGACCCAGTTTGTTCCGTTCCAAACCCACGTGTCGCCGAAAAATACTGTATTTGTAACGTCAATGCCGCCAAACATTACTACGGTTTGAGTGTTGGGGTCATACGCCATTCCTTGTGAGTCGAACCGCCGTGCAGGCGGAGAAGTCAAGGGGAACTGCTGCGCCCAGGTCGTTCCGTTCCAAATCCACGTATCGTTCAAATCGGGCCCAGATACGTTGTTGGTCAGGGAGGTACCGCCAAACAGCACGATGTTGTTATGCGCAGCATCGTAGACCATGGACGCGCCGGTGCGGGCGGGCGGGGACATTGCTGGAGATAACTGCGTCCACTGGCCTCCCTGAAGACTCCATGTGTCGCCAACTGCAGTGTAGGTGACGCCTTCTACCACTGGGTGCGTCCCGCCGAAGAGCAAAGTCGAATTGCTCACCGGATCGAATGCCATCGCCACACAACAACGCGTGCTGGGCGACGTCGTCGGCTGGAGCTGGGTGTAGTTCAATGCCAGCGTTATGTTAAACGCACTTGAGATCGCAGGGGCAACGCCTCCACTCAGCGAAGCCACGAGCGTGTCCCCAGTTGCCACCTTGTTGATGCTCAGGTCGTTGAAGGTGGCAACGCCGTTTACCGCACTTTGCGTTGTCGTCCCGGAAAGCGTTCCCGGGCCTGACTTGATAGCCAGTGTGATGCTGCCGCCAAAAGTCGTGAGCGTGTTGTTGCTGCCGTCCTGCACCGCAACCTGGACCGCGGGCGTCACGGTATGACCAACAACGGTATCGCTTGGTTGGGCGATAAATACGAGCTCGTACACGGTGTAGTTGCTGTTCGCTCCGCTCGTAACGAAGTTATTGTCACCAGAGTACGTAACTGTGAACGTTTTATTGCCAGCCGTGGCGGGTGTTGGCGTAAGCACGCAAGCTCCAGGCACTAGAGCAGCCGGTACAGAGCAGCCGGATCCATCGCTGGCTACCACCGTTACGGTCCCGGTTGGCCCGATTGGTGTACCTGCTCCTGGTGCCACTACCGCGAGAGTGTAAGCCACGGTGATCGCCTGCCCCACGAATGCCGGAGAAGGCAACACGGAGCTGATAGTAGTCGTGGTACTGGCCGGGTTTACAGTCTGTGACCAGATTGCTGAATTGCTGGCATTAAAGTTTGCATCGCCCCCGTAACTTGCGGTGATGTTGTGCATGCTAACTGACAGAGTGGATGGCGTGAACGTGAACGTCGCCATACCGCCGCTGAGCGCCGTGGTGGGACCGATCTGACTCCCGTCGGCGAACAAGGTTACGTTTCCTGTCGGCGTGCAGGTATATTGCGGTGCGACAGTAACTGTGAATGTAACCATCTGTTGAAACACCGACGGGTTCGCATTCGACGTTACGCCCGTCGTGGTGTTCGCCTTGTTTATCTGCAACGTGAGCGCTTGCATGCCGGAGTTCGACTTGGAGTCAGTGACCATCGCCGCAAAATTGTAGCCCCCAGCCGCGCACGTTGTGCCCGAGAGTGTGGGGGAATTTAGAGGCTGCTGCAAAATTCCAGCCGGGAGAGAACCGGCGAAGGTCCATTTGAATGGCGCGGTGCCACCGTCTTCGATGAGTGTGTAACTGTAGGCTTGGCCTACAGTTCCAGCGGTGAGAGTCACGGTGGCGACGTGTGGAGTGCTGTCGGTGTCATTTACGTCAATGCTGAGCTGCAATGCAGACGCAGTCGTCTGGACCTGGGCTGGGACCGGTGCCGGGCTAGCCTGGACGTGATCCAAATCCAGCTCGAAAGTATAGGAACCCGCGCAGAACGCGTCCGTGTTGTTCCATGTAAACGTGAACTGGTCGCCGTTGTTAGTAAACACGTCGCCGTTCGTTGGACTTCCGTCGGCCAATAACGTTGTGCGACCGAGCGTTGTGCAGTTACCGGGAAGGGGGCCGACCGCGACCAGTGTGTTTGCGGCCAATCTGGACACCGATCCAGTGGTCAGGTAGAAGTCGTCCTGCAGCGTCCATGTGATCGGGAGGTTGCCTGTCCCCTGTACGCCGCTGGCCGGTGACGAGAAGTTCGATACGATGTAGCAGCCCGTCAGCGGATTTATGCTCGGGGGGGTTGTGGACACAATATTCGAGGCTGCGCTCTCCTGCCCATCAGGTGGCGGCCCGGGCAAAGGAAACCCCACAAACGTGCCCGCCAGGACTGCCGTTACGGAATACTGGTAGCCGGTGGGATTGCAGGCGACGGTATCCTGGAACGTAAGCTGGGTGCCGGGAACAGTGGCGATTACGGTAAAGGTAGCTCCGCCGTCGGAAGAGCGGTAAACACGATAGGCGCCGATGTCGCCGGAAGTCGGCTTCATCCAGGTCAACGTTATCGTGCGCGGTGACGTTGCCTCCGATGCCATCAGGTGCTGGGGAGGACGGGTGAACGACTCGGCGATCGCCTGAGTAATCTCATTAGGCTTGCCGCCGCCCCCGAAGGGACCGCCGCCCAGTCCGCCGCCACCAAAGGGGCCCCCGCTCAGTCCGCCGCCACCAAAGGGGCCGCCGCTCAGTCCGCCGCCACCGAAGGGGCCGCCCAGTCCGCCGCCACCGAAGGGGCCGCCCAGTCCACCCCCACCGAAGGGGCCGCCCAAGCCAGATGCAGACAAACTGCCGGTCGCGCTGATCTGCCGCAAGTCGATTCCAGGCGCCGTTGTTACTCCATTGGTTGTGATACCTGTCCAGTCATTATGGCCGCGCAAGAGGGGCTCTGGGTTAATACTCCCGTCTAAGTTAATGTCCTGGTCCGCGCTCCAGAAAAGTGAAGTGATCGGCTGGGATATAGTATAGATAGGGACGTTAGCGCCAGGGATAGGGGTGCCGTCACAATACACCTTCATGGGGCTACCGACGGGACCTAGACCTGTCAGTTGCGTTTGTATACCGCTCCAAGCGGTCGTATTGTACGTGGGGGTGATGGTAAAGGGGTTTGAGTTCTGTGCCGTAACCTTGTTCAGGCTGTTCAGCGCC
>Ga0307479_10006607_pt1 | contig 10665 bp, 10 predicted proteins | sample atmos_gasesECM4C_FD_203743 | JGI IMG/M metagenome (GOLD analysis project Ga0307479, IMG submission 203743) | Hardwood forest soil microbial communities from Morgan-Monroe State Forest, Indiana, United States - atmos_gasesECM4C_515 | ecosystem: Environmental > Terrestrial > Soil > Temperate...
CGCGAGAGTCTCTTGCCAGAGATTCGGCGAGCGCCGGGAGCTGCAGGAACTGATAAGCAGCGAGGAGCGCACTCCACTGCGTAGTACGGCCCAGAAAATCGCGCCGGGAAAATAACGGCAAAGCGGACAAACTGGAAGAAGCCATGAACCCCTCCTCAAGAGCGAATCTTAAAACCGACTGGTGCGCGATCGGATGCTGACTTAGACGCAGCGTTACTTTTAGTTTTCCGGAGCCTCGCGCAGCAAGCACTATACTGAATTCCGACCCCAATTTGGCTGGCCAGTTTTCAGACAGTTTTTGAAGCTGTTTTGAAGCCAGCCTCAAAGATTGAGGAGAACTGTCGTGAAAAAGCTATTGCTATGCGCCGCGGCTATCCTGTTTTGCACCGGAATGGTGAGGGCGCAGGAGTCAGGCCAGGATCAACCGGTCAATCCGGAGATGCAGCGGCAAGAATTGATAAATTTGGAGTTGGAGAACGCGCGAGCAATCAAGCTGCATAATACAACTTTTTTCAAGGCTGCTTACTCGGAGGATTTTCACGGAGTGACGCGCTACGGAGAAATGGTGAATAAGCAGGGAATCATTCACGAAGTGGAAACGATGACCCTGGAATTCGATTCAGTGGTAAGCAGCGACACGCAGGTAAGAACGTTCCGTGACGCAGCCTACGTCTTGAGCCTCAGATCCGAAGTAGGACGTGCGGACGGAAAAAAATTTTATAACCAATTCCGCATTTTGCGGGTATACGTGAACACGCCGCGCGGCTGGCGAATCGTCTCACAATTGGAGACCAAGCTCGCGACGGATGCAAACCGTTAGCGGGGACCGCTTAGCCCGTGGTGGCTCGTGCGGCATTCACAGCCGCCCCGATTACACCTAGATCGTCGTTGGCCGGAATTACTTCGAAGCGGCTGCCCTGCAGCGGGCTCATCTTCACCATGTCGTGAACCAACCGGTCGAGTGTGCTTACGTCAATCCAATTCACGTTCGGCCCAGTGAGATAAAACGGCCCCGGGCCTTCCATGTGAATGCTGGTGGCGGTGGCGGCGGCGAGCGCGCGATGGCAGCGGGTGACAAATTCCACACAACGCGTGTCGCCAGTTTTCGCGTTCGCAAAAACTTCTTCGGGCTCCAGGTCGAGGAAGCGCAACCGCATCGCGCGGTATCCAAGAATGCCCTCGAGGTGGCCGCGGCCGCCGCATCCGCAAAAATTTTCTTTTGGGTCCAGCGTAACAACGGAGTGACCGCCTTCCCAGGCGCCCTGGCTCCAGGGAAATCGCCCGAAACCGACACCATTGCCAAGTGTCCAAACACGATTGAGTTTGTGCAGCACGCCACGCGTCGAGGCAATGCCGGCCGCGGTCGCGTCGGCGTCATTGTAAATGCGAACCGGAACATGCACGCCGCTTGCCGCAAATGCGCTTTCCACCGCTTCGCGCAGATGAAATCCCTTGAGTTGCTGCAGATTCGGCGATTCCTCGACGACGCCCTCGCGGACAATGCCGGGAACCCCGACGCCCACTGCGGAAATAGAATTTCCGTCATTCAAGGACAACACCAGCTCCGCGATTTTTGCGGCAATGTGGTCCGCGGGCATCGAGAGCAGCGCATCGCGCGAGTCTCCCACTTCCGGAAACGCTTTTACCGCGCCTGCGATCTGGTTGTGCTCGACCAGCCCTGCGGCGACGTGCTCTGCGACCAGTACTCCTGCATTCCTGCCCATAATTGTCCGCCCGTCTACATCTTCGAAAGCTTGTTCAATCCGTTGAACGCGGCCGTTTTGTAGCACTCTGCAAGCGTCGGGTAGTTGAAAACTGTGTCCACGAAATATTCGACGGTGCCCTTCAACGCAAAAACCGCCTGGCCGATGTGAAGTAGCTCCGATGCGCCCTCGCCTATGATGTGCACGCCGAGGATTTCTTTCGTGTCCGGCCGAAAAATTAATTTGAGCCGGCCGGTGGTGTCGCCGCGGATTTGTCCGCGCGCGATTTCGCGGAAATAAGCGATGCCTACTTCATAAGCGATGCCCGCGTCAGTGAGCTGCTCTTCTGTTTTGCCGATAAACGAAATTTCCGGAATGGTGTAAATCCCATAGGGATAATGCGCCGGGTCAGAGTGAATCGGCATGCCAAACGCATTTGCCGCGGCGATGCGGCCCTGCTCCATCGAAACAGAACCCAGGCTTGGGAATCCGATCACGTCGCCGACAGCAAAAATGTGCGGCTGTTTGGTGCGATAGTCGGCATCCACAAGAATGCGTCCGCGCGAATCGGAGTCCAGACCTGCCGCGGCGAGATTCAGTTCATCGACATTTCCCTGGCGGCCAACCGCGTACAGCAGCCCTTCGCCGCCAATTTTCTTTTTACTCTTGAGGTTGGCCACCACTCCGTTGTCGGGAGTTTCTTCGACGCTTTCCACCTCTTCATTCAGGCGCAAAGTTACGCGGCGATCGCGCAAGTGATAGCACAGCGCTTCGACCATTTCCGTATCCGCAAATTCCAGCAGGCGGGGGCGCTTTTCGATTAGCGTGACGCGGACGCCAAGCGTCGCGAACATGCAGGTGTACTCGACTCCGATGACGCCGCCTCCTACCACGATCATGGTTTTCGGAATGCCCGGCATTTGCAGAATCTGGTCGCTATTGATGATGTTGCGGTTGTTGAACGGAACCAGCGGAGAGATGGCTGGCTTGGTACCCGTTGCGATAATAATTTTTTCCGCCTGATAATCCGACTGGCCGCGCACGCCAGAGACGCGAAGGCCATTGAGACCGGTGAAACTGGCGAGCCCGTTCAGGACTTCGATTCCATTGCGCGAGAGTTGCGCACGCGTGACATCAATTTCGGTCTTAATGACGTGTTGTGCGCGAAAAGAAAGGTCAGCCATGGTGATCTGTTCTTTCACGCGATAATTCACGCCATAAATGCTCTGGTAGTAGAAACCGGAGAGATGCAGCACCGCTTCGCGCATCGTTTTGCTGGGAATTGTGCCGGTGTTGATCGCCGCCCCGCCGATCACTTCCATTTTTTCTACCAGCGCGGCCTTCTTGCCGAATTTAGCCGCTTGAATCGCGGCGCGCTGGCCAGCGGGTCCCGATCCGATTACAATGATGTCGTACTTATCCATATTTCAGCTTGCAGAGGGGCTGCCTCTATCCTCACTCGGCGGCGCAAGTATACACCAGGCGCAAGACCGCATGTGCGCTTCACGCGCGCGCTTGGAAAAACTTCTGACTTGCAAAAAGCAAATTACTGATTAGGCTAAACGCGAGAGGTTTGGGTGACAATGGGCTCTCCTTCCGTGGAAACCAAGCTGGCGCAATTCGGCGAAACACAGCGCCGCGATCCCTGGTGGATAGAAATTCTGCCGGTTGTCATTTTACTCGGCGGATTTGGTGTGTATGCAACTCTGCGCGCGTTCGAAGGCACGTATTATCACTGGGGTCCATATCTCTCCCCGTTTTATTCCCCATTGATTGACGAACGGCATCAGTGGTGGAAATTTTCTCCGGCGCTTTTGATTCTTGCCGGCCCGCTGGGATTCCGCGCAACCTGCTACTACTATCGCAAAGCGTACTACCGGGCTTTTTTTCTCGATCCCCCTGCCTGCGCGGTCAGTGAAAGCGGCAAACGCAACTACAAGGGTGAGACTTCGTTTCCGTTTATTCTGCAAAACGTCCATCGCTACTTTTTGTACCTCGCGATTATCTTCATCCTGTTTTTGTGGCGCGACGCCTTCCAGGCTTTTTTCTTTATCGGGCGACTGCGCTTACCGGAATTCGGAATCGGACTTGGCTCTCTCATCATGCTCGCGAACGTCATCCTACTGACGCTGTACACGCTATCTTGTCATTCGCTGCGTCATCTCGCGGGAGGAAAACTGGATTGTTTTTCCTGTTCGTCCTTTGGTCCGCCACGTCATACCGCGTGGAGCCGGCTCAGCGCTTTGAATGAACGCCACGCGCTGTTTGCCTGGGGCAGTTTGATTTCCGTGGGATTCACCGATTTTTACATCCGCATGCTGGCTGCCGGAGTTTTCAAGGATATACGAATCCTGTGACCCCTCCCTACGAAACGCACGAACATGATGTTTTGATCATTGGCGCAGGCGGCGCGGGTTTGCGGGCCGCGATTGAGGCACTGGCACAGGGCGCGCGCGTGGGGCTGGTCTGCAAATCGCTTCTCGGCAAAGCGCATACCGTGATGGCCGAAGGCGGAATCGCCGCCGCAATGGGCAACGTCGATAAAGCGGACGATTGGCGCACTCATTTTCGCGACACCATGCGTGGCGGGAAATTTTTAAACAACTGGCACATGGCGCAGCTGCATGCGCAGGAAGCGCCGGAACGTGTGCGCGAACTTGAGCAATGGGGCGCGCTGTTTGATCGCACCGACGACGGACAAATTTTGCAGCGCGCGTTCGGTGGCCATACGTTCAAAAGACTCTGCCACGTCGGCGACCGCACTGGCCTTGAGCTGATTCGAACGCTGCAAGATCGCGGCGTGCAGCAGGGCATTGACGTCTTTATGGAATGCACGATCACGCGGCTCCTCAAAGACGGTGATCGTATCGCCGCAGCGTTCGGATACTGGCGCGAACAGGGACGATTCGTCACATTCAAAGCGAAGTCAATCGTCATCGCCACGGGCGGCATCGGCAAAGCGTGGAAGATTACTTCGAATTCGTGGGAGTACACCGCGGACGGCATGGCATTGGCATACGAGGTCGGCGCCGAGTTGCTGGACATGGAGTTTGTGCAATTTCATCCCACGGGAATGGTTTGGCCACCGGGCGTGCAGGGAATTCTGGTGACCGAAGCAGTGCGCGGCGAAGGCGGCATTCTGAAAAATAATATCCGAAGCGCATGGAACTTTCCACACGTGACGTGGTGGCGCGGGCGATTTACACCGAAGTGAAAGAAGGCCGCGGCTCCATACACGGTGGCGCGTACCTCGATATTTCGCATAAGCCCGCCGAATACGTGAAGAAAAAATTGCCCAGCATGTATCACCAGTTCAAGGAACTTGCTGACGTGGACATTACGACCGGGCCGATGGAAGTTGGCCCGACTTGCCACTACATGATGGGCGGGATTCGCGTGGATGCGGAGACTGGCCAATCCACTGTGCCGGGACTTTTTGCTGCCGGAGAGGCTGCAGCGGGACTGCACGGTTCGAATCGTCTGGGCGGAAATTCTCTCTCGGATTTGCTCGTCTTTGGAAAGCGTGCAGGAAAAGCCGCAGCCGATCACGCCAAGTCAGTGCAAAGCGGCGCATTGGACAACGCCCAATTGCAAGATGCCGAGCGCGAAATGCTGGCCCCGTTCGAACGATCCGACGGCGAGTTTCCCTACGAAATTCATCGCGAACTTCAAGATTTCATGCAGAGTCTGGTGGGAATTTTTCGCACTGAAGAAGATTTGCAGAAAGCGCTCGGCGAATTGGAAAAATTAAAGCCCCGTTTGCAACGTATGCGCGCAGACGGTTCGCGCATGTTCAATCCTGGCTGGCACCTGACGCGCGAACTGCGCTCGATGGTGCTGATTTCGGAAGCCGTCACGCGCAGCGCGCTGGCTAGGCGCGAAAGCCGCGGGGCGCATAGCCGTATCGATTACCCGAATTTCGATGACGCCTGGGGCAAACAGAACAACATCATTGTAAAACGCGGCAATCAGATGACGCTCGAACAGCGTCCAGTGAGCGAAATGCCCGCCGAGTTGAAAGAAATTTTGGCGGAGGACAAATAATGCCAGACGCGACAATGGAAAGCGGCGCAATGGACGAAGCGATTCTGCGCGTGTTTCGCGGCGGCGCGGACGGCGGCAAACCGGTGGACTACCCGGTGCCGGTAGCGCCCGGCATGGTGGTCCTCGACGCGCTGCATTCCATACAAAATCACCAGTCGCCGGACCTCGCCGTGCGCTGGAACTGCAAAGCGGGCAAATGTGGCTCCTGTTCTGCGGAAGTGAACGGTCGTCCTCGATTGACCTGCAAAACGCGGCTCGATTCGCTGCCGCTCAACGAACCGATCACTGTCTCCCCGTTGAAAGCGTTTCCGGTCATCAAGGATCTGGTCACGGATGTTTCCTGGAATTACAAGATCAACAAAAAGATTCCCGCGTTCCAACCCCGCGCCGGTGTTGAGTGGAAGACGTACCAGCGCGACGTTGATCGCGTGCAGGAATTCCGCAAATGCATCGAATGTTTTCTGTGCCAGGACGTTTGCCACGTTTTGCGCGATCATGCAAAACAGGAAAGCTTTGGCGGACCGCGCTTCTTCGTTCGAACCGCGGGCCTGGAAATGCATCCGCTCGATGGCGTGTCGCGTACCGAATTGCTGAAGGATGAACTCGGCCTCGGCTTGTGCAACATCACGAAATGTTGCACGGAAGTTTGTCCCGAAGAAATTCACATCACCGACAACGCTATCATTCCGTTGAAAGAACGCGTTGTGGATGAGTATTACGATCCCGTGATGATGCTGGTACGCAAGATTCGTGGCGCTTAGCTTTTTCGAGGCAACGTTATTGTTACATCGTTACCGCAGCCTGTTTTATGTTGTCGTCCTGAGTCCGCCGCAGGCGGGCGAAGGATCGCAGCGTTAACCGCAGAGCGTTGTAAGCCGCGGGGGCTCGTGACGTTGCAGACGCCAAGGAGGGCCCAATGAACTACCAACTAAAATCCATCTCCAAAGCAGGAATCGCCGAAGCCTTGGCCAAAGTCGAACTCTATCGCTACCTCAACGAACCCGAAGAATCCGAATCCATCTGCCGCGATATTCTGGCAGTCGATCCCAAACAACAATTAGCTCTACGTATGCTCGGACTTTCCATCACCGATCAATTTACCGGAGGTGTTTCCGACCGCTGCCAGGAAGCGGAAGAATTGTTTGCGCGCCTGACCGACCGCTATGAACAGCTCTACTACAAAGGCCTTCTGCAGGAGCGCCGTGCCAAGGCCCAGCTACGCGCCGGTCAGTTGCCACACGCGGTCTTGCCTTTAGTCGAACGCGCTCTGCACTGCTTCGCCGAAGCCGAAAAAATCCGCCCTGCTGGAAACGATGACGCCATCCTGCGCTGGAACCGCTGCGTCCGCCTGTTGCAAACTCCTTCGCTCGCCTGGGACGAACAACTGGCCACGTTCGAAGCCGAAGACACTCCGCCACGCTAAAGTAATTCTTTCTCGATGCCGTCATTCCGAGCGAAGCGAGGAATCTCTCCTCTCCGACACGTTTGACGCTGCATTTCGCGGATGGTAGGCTGCCCGTTCGTTCAAACAGTCATGCGCGCCGTTGACCTCATCCGCAAAAAACGCGATTCGGGAGAGCACTCCCGCGAAGAAATCGATTTTCTGATCTCCGGCTACACGCGCGGCGAAATTCCCGATTACCAAATGTCAGCCTGGCTAATGGCCACCTGGCTTCGCGGACTCAGCGGCGCCGAAATCGCCAGCCTGACGGAAGCGATGCTGCACTCCGGCGAAGTGATCACATTTCCAGAGCTGCCTGGCAAAAAAGTGGATAAGCATTCGACCGGCGGAGTCGGTGACAAAACCTCACTGATCCTCGCTCCCATTGTCGCGGCGGGCGGTGTGAACGTGCCGATGATCAGCGGCCGCGGCCTGGGCCATACCGGCGGCACGCTCGATAAACTCGAAGCCATCCCCGGTTTCAACACCGCGCTGTCGCTGAAAGAATTTCGCGAAGTATTGGGCAAATGCGGAATGGCGCTGATCGGACAAACCGCGGAAATTGCTCCCGCCGACAAAAAAATCTACGCGCTGCGCGATGTTACTTCTACCGTTGAAAACATCGGCCTGATTTGCGCCTCCATCATGAGCAAAAAAATGGCAGAGGGAATCGACGCGCTGGTGCTGGACGTCAAGACCGGCTCCGGCGCGTTCATGCAAAGAGAAGAAGACTCGGTCCGGCTGGCCGAATTGATGGTAGAAACCGCGCGCCGCATGGGCAAAAAAGCCGTCGCGCTGATCACTGACATGGACCAGCCGCTCGGCCGCTTTGCCGGCCATTCGAACGAAGTGATCGAATCCATCGAAGTGTTGCGCGGTCGCGGCGCACCAGATCTACGCGAACTCAGCATCGAACTCTCCGCGTGGATGTTTTATTTGGGCGAACGCACAGAGTCAATGGACGAAGGTCGCGTTCTCGCAGAAAAGCTGATCGCCTCTGGCGAAGCGCTGGCGAAATTCAGGCAGGCAATTGCGCTGCAACGCGGCGATGCACGCGTAATCGATGACTACGCGCTGCTGCTCCAGGCAAAAAATCGCAAAGAAGTAAAAAGCCGTTCGACCGGCTACCTTTCTGCAACGAACTGTATGCAGTTTGGCATAGCGCTCGCCATGCTCGGTGGCGGGCGGGAAAAAAAAGAAGACACGATCGATCCCGGCGTCGGAGTGGAATTTCACAAACGCATCGGCGATCGCGTCACCGCCGGAGAAACGCTGGTTACGATTCATTACAACTCCGATGCCAAGCTGGGCGATGCCACCCATCTCATCGAAAACAGTTTCGTCTTTTTCGACCAGCCCACTCCTCCCAAAAAACTTGTGCGGCGGCTCGTCGGAGCATAGAGTTTCAGTTCTCACGGCGGTTAATTCTGGTAGTCGTTACACAAGATTGATGAAAGCCGTAATTCCGAGAGCGGAGCGACGAGGAATCCCACTTTCTTTAGCGAGGCGAGGACCAAGGAAAGAGATATTCCTCGCTCCGCTCGCAATGACGAAAAGTTTCGCAATTTAAGGAGCGTGCATGGCACGATTTACCGGAATCCTCGGAATGTTGGCTATTCTCGCAGGCGCCTACGCGTTCTCGACCGATCGCAAAGCCATCAAGCTGAAAACGGTTCTGTGGGGAGTGGGCCTGCAACTTTTGCTTGGCTTTTTTGTTCTGCGCTCCACAACCGGAACCGCGATTTTCGCGTTCCTGGGTAACGGCGCGAATAAACTCCTGAGCTTCTCCTACGCCGGATCCGAATTCGTCTTTGGTGATATGGGTTTTCCCAAGGAACTCTCGCGCCTGGGCTTTTCTTTTGCTTTCCAGGTATTGCCGACCATCATTTTCATCGCAGCTTTTTTTGCCGTCCTTTATCACATCGGCCTGATGCAACTCATCATTCGCGCGGCCGCCTGGCTAATGACCCGCGTGATGGGCGCGAGCGGCGCAGAATCTCTTAACGTCGCAGCCAGCATTTTCATGGGACAGACTGAAGCGCCGCTTACGATTCGTCCCTTCCTACCAACACTCACTAAGTCTGAATTGATGGTCGTAATGACCAGCGGCATGGCCCATATTTCCGGGGGAATGATGGCTGGCTATATTCAGGTTGGCGGCGCCGATCCAAAAAATTTGCTCACTGCGGTCATCATGACTGCTCCTGGCACTCTTTTGCTGGCCAAAATGCTCGTCCCGGAAACCGAACAGCCGCTTACCGCAGGGCGCGTTGAAATGCCGCAGATGGAAAAAGAGTCCAATCTACTCGGCGCCATCGCGCGCGGCACCAGCGACGGCCTGCAGCTCGCGCTCAATGTCGGCGCAATGCTCATCACCTTTATCGCGCTGCTCGCGTTACTCAACGCCATCATGGGTGGCATTCATAACTGGCCGCACATGGCTTGGTTTCCGGAAAGCCTGCAAACCATCTTCGGCTGGCTCTTCGCTCCGGTCGCGTGGCTTATCGGCATCCCCTGGCATGACGCCCCCAAGATTGGCAACCTTCTAGGCACTCGCATGGTTATCAACGAATTCGTCGCCTTCAGCCAGCTGGGTCCGATGAAAGGCGCACTTGATCCGCGCTCCTTCATGATCGCCACATTCGCGCTCTGCGGCTTCGCGAATTTCAGCTCCATCGGCATCCAAATTGGCGGAATCGGGGCCCTGGCCCCCAATCGCCGCAATGACTTGGCAAAGTTCGGCATCCGCGCCATGCTCGCCGGCACCATGGCGAATCTAATGTCCGCCTCGATCGTAGGTTTGCTGACGTAGCATCGTTTTCCGCCGTTGGTTCGTAGCGGCGGCCTTCTGCTTGTCCCGCGCTTCGCGGGCAGGCGGGCTTTAGCTTTGTAGCATCGCCACTCTTAGCTGTGCGCCGTCGTAGCCACAGCTCGGCCTGGCGATCCGCGGTCTTGTTTTTCGTAGCGGCCGGTCTTCAGACCGGTGTTTTTTCGCTCGTCGCTCATGAGGATGCGGCCTTTATCATGTCTGCAAAAAAACAAACCACCAAACCATCCGCCGAATTCCTGCAAGCCGAAAAGGCCGCAAAATTCATCCTGTCCAAAACGAAACTCCGCCCCAAAATTGCGCTAATCCTAGGCTCAGGTTTGGGCGCATTCGCTGACGAATTCGAAAACGCAACAAGAATTTCCTACAGCAAAATTCCGAATTTCCCCCGCTCTACCGCCATCGGCCACGCCGGCCAACTCGTACTCGGGAAAGTTGACGGCATCCCGGTAGCCGGCATGCAAGGCCGCGTCCATCTATACGAAGGCTACTCCGCCAAGCAAGTTGCATTTCCAGCCCGAGCCTTTGCCCGTATGGGCGTCAAAGCACTTGTCGTCAGCAACGCCGCCGGTGGCATCAATCTCAACTATTCCGAGGGCGCGCTCGTCGCGCTTCGTGACCACATCAATCTGCAGGGCACGAATCCTCTG
>Ga0307479_10006611_pt1 | contig 10659 bp, 6 predicted proteins | sample atmos_gasesECM4C_FD_203743 | JGI IMG/M metagenome (GOLD analysis project Ga0307479, IMG submission 203743) | Hardwood forest soil microbial communities from Morgan-Monroe State Forest, Indiana, United States - atmos_gasesECM4C_515 | ecosystem: Environmental > Terrestrial > Soil > Temperate...
CCGCTGAACCTGGGCCGCCTCATAGATGGCCTGTTGCAGTTTTGCGTGTTCATGGCGCAGCGCTTCGAGCTCGCTTTGCTGGGATCGAATCCTATCCGTCAGGGCCTTGGCCATACTGATCCCATTCGTTTGCGCTTCCTCTGTTGCCGGGATCGCGAGGGAGGGACTGTTCATGGCCGGCTCGTGAGAGGCGTTCTGCATTCCTGCGGTTTTCATGATCATGATCATTTCATCCCACGAATTTGTAGCCCACGCCGTGCACGGTCAGAAAAAACCGCGGCTGATCTGGAACGGGCTCAAGTTTCTGGCGAATGCGAACGATATGAGCATCTACCGTTCGAGTTGTGGGAAAATTCTCGTAACCCCAAACCTCGTCGAGCAGCCGATCCCGGCTCAGCGTTTCGCCGGAGTGGCAGAGAAAATGCTTCAATAGCTCAAATTCCGTGCTGGAAAGCTCCACCGGCTTGCCGCCACGCAGCACCTGATAGCTACGCAAATTTACAACCACATCGCCGAACGTGTAGCCGTCCTGCTCCTTCGGGACTGTTTGTGCCCGCCGTAGAACGGCTTTCACACGAGCGAGCAACTCGCGGATAGAGAAAGGCTTGGTGACGTAGTCATCCGCGCCGAGTTCCAGACCAACAACCTTATCCACCTCCTGGCCCCGCGCGGTAAGCATGATGATGGGAATCGAGGGCCTTTTCGCTTTGAGTTGTTTGCATACATCCAGGCCGCTCATGCGTGGCATCATCACGTCCAGAACGATCAAATCTGGGGACTCCTTCAGCGCGCGCTCAAGCCCTTCGACGCCATCGAGCGCGGTCAGTACTTGAAAACCTTCGTACTCGAAGTTATCGCGAAGACCAGCGACCATATTCGGCTCATCCTCTACGATTAAAATCTTGGTTGCTCCCATGGCCTCTCCCTTGTACTTGGCTGTGGGGCTTACGTTATTGGCCCTCATGCGATTACACCTCCATTTTGCGAAGGTGGAACCAGCGGTAAGGCGATGGTGAATTTACTGCCTTTGTCAGGCGCGCTTTCGACCAGCACATCTCCACCATGCGCCCGCGCGATGTGCCGGACGAGCGACAGTCCCAGCCCAGATCCCTTAACGTTGTGTACCAGCGGATCTCCGCAGCGGTAAAACTTCTCGAAGATCTTCTCGTGCTCATTGGCTGGGATGCCGATGCCGCAGTCCCGGACCTCAAGATTCACTGACCCGTTCACGCGATACAAGCTCACGCCGATGTACTTGTGGTCCTTCGAATATTTCAACGCGTTGTTCACCAGGTTCAAAAGCGACCGCGCGATCGCTTCTCGATCCACTTTTACTGGCGGAATATCAGAGGAGATGTTCTCCTCAAAGCCAAAACCGTTTTGTTGGATCTGAAAGCGGTAGGAATCCAGAGTCGCATGCACAAGTTCGGCCAGATTCGTTTCCTGGAATTCGTATTCCTTCCTTCCGGCATCAATTCTGGAAAAGTCCAGAATATTGTTGATCAGTGCGGTCAAACGTTCGCTCTCTTCCCGAATGATCCGGAAATATTCCTGGTATTTTTCCTTGGCATTCAGGCGGCCCAGCTCCAAAGTCTCGGCGTAGAGGCGGATTAGAGCCAGCGGAGTGCGCAATTCGTGTGAGACGTTAGCCACGAAATCGGATTTCAATCTCGCGAGATTCATTTCTCTGGAAACGTTGCGATAAGTGAGCCAGATCCCTCCGATCATGAAAACGGAGAGCGCCGCTAGGATCATGTAGTTATATCGAGCGAATCTTGTACCGATATCGGCGACGGTCCTTCCCTGGTACTTGATGGCGAGGGTTAAGTCCGGGAAGACCCACTGAAAACTGTGCTCCGCCTCCGCTTTGGCTCCGTCCCAGTTTGCAGTACTCACCCAGGGGGTGGGATCCTTTGACGGGTGAATCATCATCACCGGCGGATTCTCCTCGGTCATCAACACGCCACTTTTGCTGTTCAGTACATCCCTCATCATGGTCGGCAAGAAGGCCTTACGCAGATAGTCGCTATCAAAGCTGACCATGCCAAGCACCGCGCGATCCTTCGAAACACCAGGCGGGATAAAGTAAGCCAAGTTCCAATAGGTGTGTTGATTCTCTCCCAACGTCCACCCACCCTCGAATCCCACCGGGTCTTCGTCTTTCTCCTCCATCTCGCGGATGCGCGCCGCCAGAGTGGGAGCTTCCAGCGGTAGCCACGTTGCTACCGTATTGATGGTGCCCTGCGAAACGGAGCAGAATTCCGGATCGGCATCGCGGGCGGGTTGCCCGCGGCTCAATAGCAGGTTCTTCTTCTTGTCGTAAATCAATGCGAAAGCGAACTCGGGATGTTCCGACAGGATGTGTTCCAGCTTGGCGACGACATCAGACCGGTCTTCGTCCGAGTCTGGAAACGCTTTACGAACTGGGGTGATCAAGTCGCTTGCCTTGTGCAAGGACTTCTTTTCCACGATGTACAGCACGTGCGAAAGGTCGCGTTGAATGGCCGCTTCGACTGCCTCAGACCGTTGGATATGCTTCAGGTTCCAGATACTGAAGCTGAGCAGAGCCGCTGCCGGCAGCACGATGGCTAACTCCAGCGTCAGCAGCGTCCGCGTGCGGTCCGTCAATCGCCGCTTCTTAAACATTCTCGCCTCGCCCACTCAGGCAGTCACTGCCAGAAACAGGACTATAAAGGACCCTCCAGGGCGAGTGTGTCAAGCCATCGCAAAGGATTGTAAAAAGATGTAAAAAGCAGGTCGGCTCAACCCTTTGGACTGATGCGCGGTCCGGTGCTATCGCCAAACACGAGAAAAACGCGCAACTCATGCATGTGCAACTCAGCCTTGCGCCATCGGTCATAGGACCATGTGCACGATCAGTTTCGGTGCTTGCGAAAATCCGAATTGAATGGCGACGACACCGCACCGGATAGAAATGTATCGCTCAGTTTTTTGGGGGCAATAAGGGGGCACCAAGGGTTCCGTTCCTTTCTTTTCAGTACCTTAGAAGGCCAAGGTGCTCCGAAAAACTCCTTTGTTTCCATACAGTTGGTAGTTTCGAATCCCATCGGCTCCACCAACTTTCTGATCGGTGGGCATTTACAGAGAACTTTTGGGGGCAATAAGGGGGCAGTTTAATCCTGATGAACCGGTGGAATCGCCGCACAACGGACAGCAGTCGGCCGTTGGATGACAATCCCAACAGCCGTTATAGGACGTCCTGGCACCTCTGGTACTGCCTGCACCGAGTCTCAGCATACCGAGCTGTAATGCCAGTGGTGGATTTGATCGGCCGTACACGGCCTCCCGCATCGAAGGCGCGCGCCCCAATTTTAGTAGACACCCACCGAATTATTTACTTCACTCAGGTCGTGAACGGCGATTGCGGAGAATAGTTCTACGATATTTTCGTCGAACTGAGTACCTACGCCGGCCTTTAACCTTCGAATCGCTTCTTCAACCGGCAACCCCTTGCGATAGCAACGATCTGATACCATTGCGTCAAAGGAATCAATAACCGCAATAATCTTGGAGCCGATGGGAATTTCGTCTCTGGCTAGCCCGGCCGGATATCCAGTTCCATCGGTTCTTTCGTGGTGATGCAAAACCAGTAAGGCTGTCCTTTCAAACCCGGGAATTACTCGGAGGATTGCCCAGCCATATTCTGAATGTCTCTCAATCTGTTTGCGTTCCTCTGCATTGAGCTGGCCAGGCTTGTTCAAGATGGATTCCGACACGCCATTCTTGCCAATGTCGTGAAGAATGGCACCAGCTTCAAGGTCTCTGGACTCGGACTCCGTAACGCCCAACCGCTCCCCGATGCGAACGGCCCATTCGGCGAGGCGTGATGAGTGCAATCCGGTGCTTAGGTCTTTGAGATCGAGCATTTCGTTGAGCGCACAGATTGTGCCCGTGCGAAGTCTGAGCAGTTGTTCCTGCAGGATCAAGCTCTCAAGATGCTCTTCCTCGACAGCTAGCTTGCGGTCGGCCGTCAGCTCGCCGATAAATTTCATAAACTATTCCTCGATTGCATTTCAATATCAAAGCCATCCGGATGACCTGCGACGCTGTAGCTTCGCGTTTGGCCCCGCAGAATGAACGGAGCCCAGTACAATGGGCTAGCGAAGTCTTGCTGGACCTTCTTGAGCGCCGTTTGAAAGCCGACGGCGGCATCGCCGTTCACGGAAATTGCTTTGTAAAAATTCTCGAAGAAAAGGTGATTAGCCTCGACACTAGAGTTCCACAACGGCAGTACCAAGGTGCGCGCACCAGCATATTCGAATGCTCGGGCGAGGACCTCAAATTCAACGCCGTCGCCGTCTGCTCGCACACCCACGTCGACACCACTGACTCCCAAAGCCGAGCAGGACAAATCGAGGTTAAACAAATCGAGATTCGTTGTTTCGGTATCTCCGATTTTTATCTTTGAGAAGATCGGATTATCTAGTCTTGACCAGGACTTGCAGCTCAGATGTACGTGACGGTTCGTCGCGTTCAAAACATGAAGCCCGTCAGTCGTGTACACCTTCAAAAAGCCCTTCAAGAATGTTGTTTTGGATTCTTCGTCTTCCTTAGATTGAACAAAAACATCCCTCCCGGGTTTACTTGAGGGCCTCATTGATCCAAGGTAGTGAAGCGTGGCACTACCGCTATAGGACATGAGATGCTTTTGGATGAGAAAGTCTCTACCGTCAAATAAGGCATGGAATGGAAGGTAGCGAAGAATACTGTCCGGGGAAACGATGAGGCGCAAGCCCAATATGCGATCCTGAATTGGCCGAATCAGAGCTTCGTACATGTCCTTAAGTATGATCAATACTTTGTCCATAGAAGGTAGGTGCTTAGCTTCGTAGGGATGCAAGGATAGCCTGCCTTGCAGGCGCCTGATATGTTCGCGCAGCAAAGCGGTTGACGTCAGGAGAACGACTTCGCAAGTGGCACAGGAGAGGAGACAAACATAGATGGCACCACCTGCGTCAAAAAATTCGAGTATCACCTCTTCATTCTCGAGATTACGTTGGACTTTGTCTATCGGAGTTGTACTTGCAGCTTGCAGCGCATGAAATTCCGCGTCCGTTTCTCGCATCGCGTTGAGTGTATTTACAACAGAATCTTCACGAATACGGATTGACTCACGTAATCGCTGGGCCTCAAGAGCGGCCGTTTCCCGACCAGAAAACTCGACATCTTCACTCTTCCGGTAGTACCAGCTCAGTTCCTGACGTAAGCCACGGAGTTGTTCGACCAGCGTACTCCTGTTACGGCAGGGGCTCTTCAATGAATTGGCGCGAGATGCGATAACTTCGGCGATTTCTCGTGATCTCGATTTTTCAACGATCTGTAAAATCTCCCGGGCTGACATTCTCGCCGGTCCTCGTGTGCCGAGATTCAATAATGCAGTGTAGATTTCCTGTTTGTCTTTAAAAAGAGGTATCTTAAAACCTTCAGTATCAGCTTGAATTGGAACTTTCTCACGATACGCAATCGACTTACGATAGGAAGTGGCTGCATCGCAAAGCCGTTTTTGGAGCTTTTGGCATCGACCAAGAAGCATGTAAGCACGAGATAACAGCTGTGGAGATTGCAGCTTGCGGGCCGCGGCAAGCGCATTTTCAAGTGTGAGCCGGGCTTCAGTTTCTCGACCTATGTCCATTTGTAAGGTCGAGAGGAGAAGATGGGCGTGTACAGCCCTGGGGCTGACATCAACAAATGCGGGTCGCGCACGATCGCAGTATCGTAGCGCCTCATAGTATCGTCCCTCACGCCGCATGATTGTTCCCTGGTATAAATCTAGCAGGGTAGTCCAAGGTGCATTGCCTTCACTCTTCATTTGTTCCTGCGCAGTTGCTAGGAGTTCGAGTGCTCGAAATGGACGTCTGCTCTGATCAGCAGCGATCGCAAGCCAGATCATGGCTTTTGCGGTCTCATAAGGCATCTTCATCCTTTGAAAGGCATGCTGTGCGTTGGTGGCGAGCTCTACCGCCTCGGCGTGCAAATGGAGATCAAGATACATCTCTGCCTGATCAAGGTCACACAGCGCGCTATGAAAATGATCATCGCAAATTTCGCAGTATCGGCGAGTTTGTTGGTATAGCTCCATAGCCCTCGGATATTCTCCTCGGCAATAATGGAGATAGGCGATGTTGTAGTCGGCTTGTGCGACGATCGCCGGCATCTTCTCCTGTGTCGATAGGAAGCGAGCTTGCCGATAGGCGTCTTCCGCTGCATTGAAATCGTTCAAGGAGATATAGCAAACAGCGAGGTTAAGATGGGCGATGGCACAGTCCTGTATTTCGCCAAATCGTTCCAGTACTGGGAGCGCAGTCTTGTAGCTCGTAACTGCCTCCGAGAAACGATCAAGCCGATGAAGAATATTGCCGAAATTGATATTTACGCGGGCGAGTAGTAGATCGTCGGCTCGGGAGGTGGCTATCTCTTTGGCACGTTGGGCCTTTGCGAATGCCTCAGAGTATTGTCCCAAATAGATTAGCGGCTGAAGAAGGCTGCTGAGCGTGGCGGCTTCCTCCATTGCACTTCCTAATCGCTGGAAACTACTGAGCGCATCTTCGAAATAGCCGACGGCCTTCTGGTAATCAGTTCGCATGACCCGAATATTCCCTAAGCAGCGGAGCGCCCGGGCGCGACAGAAATCATCGGCAACTACTTCGGAGAGCCAAGCAAGCAGGTTGGCGAGTCGTTCGGCTCGCGCAAGGTCTTCGCGAGCGATCCGATTCACCTGATCTGCTATTTCCAGTATGACCGCTTTCTCGCGTAGCTGAGGATTCTCTTCCAAGACGCCCGGTAAATGGGCGTCGAGTGATACTTCTGATAGGCGCTCGATCAAGTCCAAAGGGAGTTTCATGGCTGATCTTGGGCTGTCCGCCTCTCACAGCATTCGTGTTTTCCGAACTTCCAACAATCCTTTTCAGCACGAACGGTTGTCCAAAGCCTAGATAGCGGATGAGACAAAATGACTGGTATCGAAAACCGGACAAAGAGCCTTGAGCCGCTAAAATGTCAGAACAGGAATTCTATGTTCATCCGAACGAGGCGCGAGGATCGGTCGACGAACCGTTTTAGATTGGTTGACGCGGCAATTGTCATTGCGGCGGGAGTTCTCGCGACCTCGCTTGCTCAGCCGCAAATCCTTGCTGGTATTCCTCTGGAAAATCTCCTCAAGAACGAATTACATGCGGACCGGGCGGCAAATGCAGCATTCTTTTTCTGGGCCAGTCTTGCATGGTATTTCAAGCCTATCGTTGGAATTATTACCGATTCGTTTCCGCTTTGGGGAACTCGCCGTAAAAGTTACCTTTTGGTGAGCACTCTACTCGCGGTTTCGTCGTGGATCGGCCTGTACTTCACGCCGCATGAGTACCACCGGCTTCTTTGGGTGACAATCACAATAAACATCTTCATGGTTGTGGCCAGCACGGCCGTCGGAGCCTACATGGTTGAAATTGCCCAGGCATTTTCCGGCTCTGGACGGTTGGCTGCAGTCAGGAATGTTGTAGAGCAGATTTGTCTAATAATTAGTGGTCCGGGCGCAGGTTTTCTCGCCAGTATCGCCTTTGGATGGACGGCGGCCATGTGCGGCGGCGTGATGTTCCTGCTCGTGCCCGTTACGCTCATCTTTCTTCGCGAGCCTGTCCACAAGTCCAGTTCCGCCACTCGTCTGAGCAAGCCTGTCGAGGAAATCACAAAAATCGCGAAGGCTCGCTACGTGTGGGTGGCAGCTGGGTTGATGGGCTTGTTTTACATGGCCCCCGGGCTTACTACTGCCTTGTTCTATAAACAACAGAATGACCTACACCTTGATACGCAGGCGCAAGGTTTCCTTCAACTTATAACGGCGGTAGGGGGGATCTTCGGTGCCGTGGCATACGCATCTCTCTGCCGCCGCCTGAATCTGCGGATACTCCTAATGACTGGACTGGCTCTGGCGACTGCGTCCACTCTCGGTTATCTGTTCTATTCGTCGATCGGAAGCGCGCAGAAGGTCGAAGCATTCAACGGCTTTTGCTATTCGATAGCCGAACTCGCGATATTGGACCTAGCGATACGAGCAACGCCCTCGGGAAGTGAAGCCTTTGGTTTTTCTCTGTTGATGAGTGTCCGGAATTTCGCTCTCTTCGGCACCGACTGGTTCGGTTCTGCCTTGATTGATCGGCTGCACTGGTCGTTCAATTCCGTAGTGCTAGCCGATGCTGTGACTACAGCTGCAGCTGTACCGCTTGTTCTGCTCCTTCCTATTGTTCTAGTTAGACGAAGGGACAGTCAATCCACACCATCTACCCTAACGGTGGCACTGCAGGACGTCTAGCCTCCTACATCGGCGTCATGTGCCATGGCGGCGGTTACGACGGCTACCTAGTCCCACGAGATTGCACTGCGACGTGAGCTACTCAGCAGGGTCTTCGAATTAGGCAACAAATCTTTCCGGAAGAACACCTTCATACCTTCATAGACGTATTCGTGTAGCGATTTTAATCCTCTTTGGGCTTTGGATGAGACGACTCTTTAGCCTTTCGCCGATTACCTTAGGGCTCTCCCGGCGTACTGGCAAGATACCAGTACAAAAGTTTCGACCCGCGTACGGACGGCCTATAGGTTCTGGCAAGCCTAGAACTTAGGATCTGAATATCAAATTTCTCCTCACTTATGCAGAGGCACAAACATTTCGGAGATGTCATGAAAAAGATCTGGCGCACTTTGCCGATGATCGTCCTCGCGGTATCCGTGTTCGTTCCAGGTGGCAAGGCTCAAAACGTCACCACCTATATCCTTCAGTCCCCGAGCCTCGCGCAAGCGCAAGCAGCCTGCCTAACGTACGGGATGGTGATGGTTAGCACGATTCATGATCCCGACACATATATAGTTCAAGTTAGCGCATCGGTACCGGCAGATGTCCTTAAGCAGTGGGTTGAACACGACCCGAACGTGAGACACTTAGAGGTCGACACCAAGGTCTCACCTCCCGAGAAGTCGGTTAGTGTTCCCCCTTATGTTCCATCGCTTCCAGCGACTAGCTATGTGGCAGATGGAAATCTGATACGACTCTACGGGAAAACCGCGTGGCTGGGCTACATTCAACAACCCGCGATGTACTCAATGAATGCGGCGGACACGGTTGCACACAACGCAACCGGAGCCGGTATTGTGGCAGTAATCGACACCGGCATCGACCCGGACAATCCCATCTTGGCTTCCGTTCTTGTTCCCGGTTACGACTTCATACGGAATTCTCCGGGGTTCGCATCGGACCTTGCAGATATCAACCAATCGACGGCTCACATTCTTCATCAGTCAACGGCCCACATCCTTCATGGCTATCAGATGATGCAACTCAACGGTACAACAGTTGGTCTGCTAGACGCCGATACCGCTTCAGCCCTGCAGGGTGCATCGCTACCCAGCGATTTCGGACACGGCACCATGGTGGCAGGCTTGATTCATCTCGTCGCACCCACTGCCAAGATCATGCCCCTCAAAGCCTTCAATGCCGACGGAAGTGCGGACACGGCGGACATTATTCGCGCTATCTACTTTGCCGCGGACAATGGGGCTCGGGTAATCAATATGAGCTTCGGATTGCCACTGATTTCGGACGCTCTCATGAAGGCCGTGAACTACGCAACGCGCAAAGGCGTCATCTGCGTGGCTTCAGTTGGTAACGATGGTCAAGCTACTCTCATGTATCCAGCGGCTTTCGGCAATGTCATCGGAGTCGCTTCGGTTGACCAACAGAACAAGCAATCAACATTTAGCAATTTCGGGCCGGATCTCGTCACGATTGCAGCCCCGGGCGAAGCGTTAATCACGACATATCCAGGCAATCACTATGCAGCAGTCTGGGGTACTTCGTTTAGTTCGGCCCTTGTGTCCGGGGCCGCCGTCGATCTGCTGTCAATCATCGATCCCAAGATCGCATCCCAACTTGCAGTCGGTGACATAACGCGGGCTATTTCGAAAGCGAACACCTGCGGCACGGCAGGTTCACTCGGAGCAGGGTGTCTCGACTTCAATCAAGCAGAACAATTTCTTCATGCAACCAATCTGCCGCACTGATCGCGGCGCCAACCTACCCACGGCGAAGAATTGAGGAACGAGTCCCAACCGTACACTTGGTCAGGCTTATAGGGCTGCGTGAATACGCTCCTGCTCCGCTCTGAGGAGTGAGCCATTCCCACAGCGCCAGCGGAAAACGGTTCAGAAAAATAGAATCGCCAGAGGCCCGCCGCTAACTTGGCGATAAGGCACAGTGGTTACCGGCCGCGTCGCGACCGCGAACGTGCTTAGGCGAGCGTCTCATGGCTTGGGATCCGTACGAACTTGGGTTGGCCGTCATCCTTGCTGCAGGCGGTCAAGCGGGAGCACGGCGATTCTGAGTAGAATCGCCAATTGATTTAGGATTCTTCAAGTGGAGTGGGAACCACTCCTCAATCAATACCGGGTTCAGCGGCGAGCATCTCGCCGACGAGCCTCAAGTTTTCGAGCCAATACGTAGGTACGAGCGGAAATCCCCGGTCAGTGACGCTAACGAATACAGGCACGGCTGCGCTTACGATAGCTAGTGTGACGACGAGTCCTAGCGATTTCGCGTCGTTGAACGCATGTGGCAGCAGTTTGGCGGCCGGGTCGAGTTGTGCCATCGGAGTC